>Ga0335085_10006136_pt1 | contig 19058 bp, 14 predicted proteins | sample Lox_Sample_45_FD_206712 | JGI IMG/M metagenome (GOLD analysis project Ga0335085, IMG submission 206712) | Soil microbial communities from Loxahatchee National Wildlife Refuge, Florida, United States - Lox_Sample_4.5 | ecosystem: Environmental > Terrestrial > Soil > Wetlands | place: USA...
TCCTTGAGGTTGGCGCGGCCGTCGCGGATGGACTTGACCTCAGTGCCGGACAGCACCACCCCGGCCTCGAACTTTTCCAGCAGGAAGTAGTTGTGGGAGGCCTGGCGGTTGACGGAGGCGTCGCGCTCGCCCGCCGCAATGGGGTCGCGACGGGGCTTCTTCTCCTTCTCGGGGCGGACGGGATGGGAGCTCTGGCGGGCCATGCACGGGCCATCTCGGGATGGCCGGAGTTTTATGCTAACACACACAAACCGGGGCATTTGGAGGCGCCTGCCCCCGGTGTATAATGCGAGCTTCCCATGGCGTTCGCTCCGGGCAAGAGCTTCCGTGTCTCTGCAAGACCGCTGGTGCGCTGGCTGGCTGTGCTGCTGGCGCTAGGGCTGGCCCTGCCGGCGGGGGCCGACCAGGCCAAAAACCTCTTCAAGAAAGGCCAGGAGGCCGAAGTCCGCCAGGACTACGAGAACGCCTTCCATTTCTACCAGCAGGCCTACGAGCTGAAGCCCAAGGAACTGACCTACCGGGCCTCGGCGCTACGCACGCGCTTCCTGGCGGCGGCCTCGCACGTGCGCAACGGGCAGTTGCTGCGCAATGCGGGCAAGCTGGAGGACGCCCTGGCCGAGTTCGCCAAGGCGCTGGCCATCGATCCTTCCAGCTTCATCGCGCAGCAGGAGGCGCGGCGCACCCAGGAGATGATCGAGCAGGCCAAGAGCGGGGCCCCGGCAGCGGCGGTCCCGGCTGCGGACTCGCTGGGTCGGCTGGCCGCCTCGGCGCAGGGACCGGTGGAGCTGGCGCCCATCTCCAACCAGCCCATCAGCCTGCAGCTCACCGAGGACAGCAAGGTGGTGTATGACGCCATCGGGAAACTGGCGGGGATCAACGTGCTGTTCGATCCCGACTACAGCAGCCCGCGACGCATCCACATCGCGCTCAACGGAGTGACGCTGGCGCAGGCGCTGGAGATCGCGGCCCTGGAGTCGAAGACCTTCTGGCGGCCGGTGACCCCGAACACCATCTTCGTCGCCCAGGACACGCCCACCAAGCGCAAGGAGCTGGAGCAGAGCGTCATCAAGACGTTCTACCTGTCGAACATCTCGCAGCCGCAGGAGCTGCAGGAAGTGATCAATGCGGTGCGCGGCACCCTGAACATGAACACGGTCTCGCCGCTGGCCAGCCAGAACGCCATCGTGGTGCGGGGCACCCCCGACCAGGTGGCCATGGTGGAGAAGCTGATCGACGACATCGACAAAGCGCGCCCCGAGGTGATCGTGGACGTGGTGGTCATGGAAGTCAGCCGCAACAAGCTGCGCGACCTGGGCATCACCCCGCCGGCCAGCGTCAGCGTGCAGATCCAGAGCCCCGTCACCACCACCAGCACGACCACCACTGGCAGCAGCGGTTCCGGAGGCACTGCCACCGTGACCACCGGCACCACACCCCAGCCCCTGACCCTGAACCAACTGGCCAATTGCGGGGCGGAGTGCTTCACGGTCAGCATCCCGCCGGCCACCGCCAACTTCCTCTTCGACGACACCGCCACCAAGATCATCCAGCAGCCGCAAGTGCGGTCGGTGGACGGCGAGAAAGCCAGCCTGAAGATCGGGCAGCGCATCCCCGTGGCCACCGGGTCGTTCCAGCCGGGCATCGGCGGCGTCGGCATCAATCCCCTGGTCAACACCCAGTTCCAGTACCAGGACGTGGGGGTGAACATCGACATCACGCCGCACATCCACGGCGATCGGGAAGTGACGCTGAAGATGATGCTGGAGATCTCCTCGGTGGTAGGGCAGCAGAACATCGGGGGCATCCAGCAGCCCATCATCGGGCAGCGCAAGTCCGAGGCCACCATCCGCCTGAAGGAGGGCGAGGTGAACCTGATGGGCGGCATGCTGGAGCAGGACGTGACCAAGGACTGGTCGGGCATCCCCGGACTGGGGCAGATCCCGTTCTTCCGCTACTTCTTCGCCAAGGAGCACACGACCTCGAGCGAGAGCGAGCTGGTCTTCGCCCTGGTGCCGCACATCGTGCGCCTGCAGGACGTCAGCAGCCAGAACACGCGCCCGGTGGACGTGGGCACGGCCACCGGCATCGAGCTGCGTCCCGCGGCGCAGACGCCGCCGGCTGCCCCTGCTGGGGCTCCGCCGATGGCCGGGCCGAGTCCCGAGGCTGGAGGAACGGCCCAGCCGCCGCCGGCTGCCCCCATGCCGGTCCCGCCTGGCCCCGGCGCCGCTCCGCCTGCGGCGCAGCCGGCAGGGCCGGCGGGCATGCTCGGCCCCGGCGGGGGCCCCAGCCTGCGCTTCGACCCTGTAGCGCTGACCCAGGCGGCCGGCTCGACCTTCGTGGTCAACCTCGTGCTCACCGGCGGACAGGACATCTCCTCGGTCCCGCTGCAGGTCTCCTACAACCCCAACGTGCTGTCGCTGGTGAACCTGTCGGATGGCGGGCTGCTCTCCAAGGACGGGCAGCCGGTGGCGCTGGTGCACCGCGATGATGCCGCCACGGGCACGCTGATCATGTCGGCTTCGCGCCCGCCCAACTCCCCCGGGGTCAGCGGGGACGGCGCTGTCTTCACCCTGACTTTCCTGGCCAAAGCCAAGGGCCAGAGCCTGCTGACCATCAGCCGGCCGGGAGCGCGCGACTCCAAGATGGCGCCGGTGCAGGTGACCACCGCGGGCGCCAGCGTCACCGTGCAGTAGCGGGCTAGAATAATCGCTGTGAGAGTCCCTCTCGTCCAGGCCGCGGCCGGTTCCTCCGCCAGGAGGAAGATGGCAGGGCTCACGCTCATCGAACTGATCGTGGCCATCATGATCCTGCTGATCCTGACCACGGCGGCCATCCCCATCGCGCGCACCCGCATCAAGCGGGAGAAGGAGCGGGAGCTGCGCCGCGACCTGTGGGAGATGCGCGACGCCATCGACCATTACAAGGAAGCCGCCGACCGCGGCGCCTTCCAGATCAAAGTGGGCTCCGAGGGCTATCCTCCGGACCTGGAGACCCTGGTCAACGGCGTGGATGTGAACGGCAAGAAGGTGCGCTTCCTGCGCCGCATCCCGGTGGATCCCATGACCGGGAAAGCGGAGTGGGGGCTGCGCGCCCTCAAGGACGACCCGGACTCGAGCTCCTGGAGCGGGGACAACGTGTTCGACGTGTACTCGCTCTCCACCGGGACCGCGCTGGACGGCACCAAGTACTCGGACTGGTAGCCCATGCTACGCCGCCACAAAACCCGGGGCTTCACCCTGATCGAGATGATGATCGTGATCAGCCTGATCATCATCCTGCTGGGGCTGGCCATCCCCAACTATGTGCAGTCGCTGCGCCGGGCCAAGGAGGCGGTGCTGCGCGACGACCTGTTCACGCTGCGCACCTCCATCGACCAGTACACCTACGACAAGCTGCGCGCCCCGCAGTCGCTCGACGACCTGGTGACGGCGGGCTATCTGCACGAGGTTCCCATCGATCCCATGACCAACTCGCGCGAGACCTGGGTGGTGGTCAATGAGGACGTGATGGAGAGCATCGACCAGACCCAGCCCGGCATCACCGACGTGCACAGCGGCTCGGAGGCTACGGCGATGGACGGCAGCGCCTACAGCTCGTGGTGAGCCGCCTTTAGCCGCTAGCCCTTAGCACTTTGGCCCAAGATCGCCGGAGGCCTCTTTGAGCCGAACCGCCCGATGCGCAATCCTGATTGCGAGCGTAGTCCTGGCCGGATCTCTCCTTGCCGCCAGACTCCGGTATTCCGGCAAGGCGCCAGTGAGGTTACCGGCTGCTGATTGCAACGGCGATCTATGGAAACGCACCTACTCCCCGGAACGGCTGCACGTGATCGAGACTTGCACCGCCGTGGAGGGCCGCGTTGTCTCAGTGCATCCGGCGGCTGACGGCGACCTTCACATCGGGCTCGACCCCGATCAGGCATCGGTCCTGAATCTGGTGAATGTGATCCACCAGCGGCGCCGGCTTGTGGTGGAGATCGTCTGCGATCACAGCCCGGCGGACCGAGAAGCCGCCGCTCTCTGCTCCGGATTCACCTCCCCGGTCAGCGTTCCCAAGGTCGGGGATCGTGTGCGCGTCACCGGCGCCTACGTCACCGACGGCGACAACGGCTGGACCGAGATTCATCCCGTTACCCGCATCGACGTTCTACGCTAGGCTTTCCTCGGTCCGGCTGGAAGCCAGGGCCCACACGGGAGCCTCTGATTGCCAGCACCCGCCACTCCGCACTACCATGCCTCTATGCCGGTCGAGACGGAAATCACGGCCTCCAGCTATGTCCCGGTCAAGGCGCCGCGCGGCACCGCCATCTCCTGCCAGGGCTGGCAGCAGGAAGCCGCCCTGCGCATGCTCATGAACAACCTGGACGAGGAGGTGGGCGAGCGCCCCCGCGACCTGGTGGTCTACGGCGGCACCGGCCGCGCCGCCCGCTCCTGGGAGGCCTACCACGCCATCGTGGCCGCTCTCAAGGCGCTCAAGAACGACGAGACCCTGCTCATCCAGTCGGGCAAGCCGGTGGGCGTCTTTCAGACCCACGAGTACGCGCCGCGGGTGCTGATCGCCAACGCCAACCTGGTCGGCCACTGGTCCAACTGGGAGAAGTTCAACGAGCTGGAGCGCATGGGCCTGATGATGTACGGGCAGATGACCGCGGGCTCCTGGATCTACATCGGCTCGCAGGGGATCATCCAGGGGACCTTCGAGACCTTCGCCGCGGCGGGCGAGAAGCATTTCGGCGGGGAGCTGGAGGGCAAGCTCATCGTCAGCGGCGGCATGGGCGGGATGGGCGGCGCGCAGCCCCTGGCCGCCACCATGACGGGGGCCGCCTTTCTGGGCGTGGAGGTGGATCCGGAGCGCATCAAGAAGCGGCTCAGGACCGGCTACTGCGACTTCATGGTCAACTCGCTGGACGAGGCGCTGCGTATCCTGAAGAACGCGGTGCGCAAGAAGGAAGCCGTCTCGGTGGGACTGGTGGGCAACTGCGCCGACGTCATCCCCGAGCTGGCGGCGCGCGGCGTGGTCCCCGACATCCTGACCGACCAGACCTCGGCGCACGATCCCCTGAACGGCTACGTGCCCAACGGCATGAGCCTGGAGCAGGCGCTGGCGCTGCGCCAGAGCGACCCCAAGACTTATCAGGAGCGCTCGCTCGACGCCATCGCGCGCCACGTAGAGGGCATGCTGGCGCTCCAGAAGCAGGGCGCGGTCACCTTCGACTACGGCAACAACATCCGCACCTTCGCCTTCCAGCGCGGGGTGAAGAACGCCTACGATTTCCCGGGCTTCGTGCCGGCCTACATCCGCCCGCTGTTCTGCGAGGGCCGCGGACCCTTCCGCTGGGTGGCGCTCTCCGGCGAGCCCGCGGACATCCACACCACCGACGAGCTGGTGCTGGAGCTGTTTCCCAAGAACCGCATCTTGAGCCGCTGGATCGGATTGGCGCGCAAGCGCATCCAGTTCCAGGGGCTGCCGGCGCGCATCTGCTGGCTGGGCTACGGGGAGCGCGCCGAGTTCGGCCTGCGTATGAACGACCTGGTCAAGCAGGGCAAGCTCAAGGCGCCCATCGTGATCGGGCGCGACCACCTGGACTGCGGCTCGGTGGCTTCGCCGTACCGCGAGACCGAGGGCATGAAGGACGGTTCCGACGCGGTCGCCGACTGGGCGCTGCTCAACGCCTTGCTCAATACCGCGAGCGGGGCGAGCTGGGTCTCGATCCACAACGGCGGGGGCGTGGGCATCGGCTACTCGCAGCACGCCGGGCAGGTGACCGTGGCCGACGGGACTGACGCGATGGCCAAGCGCATCGAACGGGTGCTGACCAACGATCCAGGGATCGGCATCGCCCGCCACGCCGACGCCGGCTATGAAGAGGCCGCCGCCTTCGCCAAGAAGAAGGGCATCAAGATCCCGATGGTCACGAAGTGAGATGTTTTCGGAGGGCCGCGGCTTCCAGCCGCGCCGAGAGAAGGTGTTTAGGGGCCGGGCTTTAGCCCCTGAGGTCTGCGTGAGACCGCCGAGAGCGCACAATTTCGGAAGGGGCCGAGGACTTTGTCTACAGCTCTGCGCATCCCGGCTACGACTGGATGAAGTCCCTCAGCGGCTGAAGCCGGAGGCTCTGGGAGCTTGGCGGCGTGGCTGAAGCCACGCCCCTCCGAAAGCCTGGAGGATTGAGGCATTGACGATTGAGACGCGATTCCCTCAGCGGCTGAAGCCGGAGGCTTTGGCTGCGGAACGGCATGGCTGAAGCCATGCCCCTCCGAAGGAGTCTACCAACCAAGCCGGCCTCCCATCCTCTCCTGTTGGCTAACATAGGCCAACTCCTGACCCTGCGCGGCAAGGCGCCGCGGCGCGTCCCTGAAATGAAAGATCCCGGCTTGGTCGAGGACGCGGCCGTGCTGTCCGTGGACGGCAAGATCGCGGCGGCAGGGAAGTGGAAGGAGGTTGCCAAGCATCCCGCCCTGAAGGCACAACGCAAGAAGCTGGAGGAGATCGACTGCCGGGGCAAGGTGGTGCTGCCCGGCTTTGTGGATTCGCACACCCACCTGGTCTTCGCCGCGCCCCGGCTGGTCGACTTCGAGAAGCGCATCACCGGGGCGAGCTATGAGGAGATCGCCGCGGCCGGCGGCGGCATCCGCTCCAGCGTGGAGGGCGTGCGCAAGGCCAACGTGAAGGCGCTGGCGGAGCGGGCGCTGGCCGCGTTGCGCGAGATGGCGGCCCAAGGCACGACCACGGTGGAGGCCAAGTCGGGCTACGGACTGGAGGCCGCGGCGGAGCTGAAGTCGCTGGAGGCCATCGCCGAGGCGGCCAAGCGGTGGCCGGGGACGATGGTCCCGACGCTGCTGGGCGCGCACGTCGTCCCCAGGGAATTCCTGGGCAAGCCGGAGAAGTATCTGCGCGAGGTCACGGAGAAGATGATCCCGCAGGCGGCTCAGCGCAAGCTGGCGCGCTTTGTGGACGTCTACTGCGACCGCGGGGCCTTCGGCCTGGAGGATGCGGTGCGCCTCTTCGAGGCGGCAACCAGGCACGGCCTGGGAGTGCGGGCGCACGTCTGCCAGCTCACCTCGACCGAGCTGTGGCCCCTGCTGCGCTTCCAGCCGGCCTCGTTCGATCACCTGGATCACGTGGTGGACGAGGACATCCCGCAACTCGCGCGCCGCGGCACGGTGGCCACGCTGCTGCCCGGAGCCAACTACTTCCTGGGGTTGGAGCAGTATCCGCCGGCGCGCAAGCTGATCGACGCCGGGGTGGCGGTGGCGCTGGCTACCGATTACAATCCCGGCACCTCGCCCACGCCCAGCATGCCCTTCGTGCTCTCGCTGGCCTGCACCCACATGAAGATGACTCCGGCGGAGGCCATCGCCGCCGCCACCATCAACGGGGCCTGCGCGCTGGGGCTGGGGGCGTCGAAAGGCAGCGTGGAGGCGGGCAAGGACGCCGACCTGGCTGTCTTCGAGGTGGAAGACTACCGCGAAGTGCCCTACTGGTTTGCGGCGCAACGCTGCCAGGGGGTGGTCATGGGCGGCCGCTATTTTCCCGGTGGTGGCCGCTAACCCGCGAGCGGCGCGGGCGTCGAACAGGATAGAATGCTGGAACCTTGGGGCGGGGCATCGCGTATCCACTTGCGTGCCGGTCTGCGTGCCTTCCAAAAAAACTGTCTGGGAGATGCCATGAAGCGCTTTGCACTGGGTTGTGTGCTCGTTCTGGGTCTGACTTTGGCGGCGGCAGCGCAGCGGCTGCCCGACACGGTCACGCCGCACCACTACATCCTGAAGTTCACTCCCGACCTGAAGACGGCGAAGTTCACGGGCGAGGAGACCATCCACGGGACCGTGAACCGCCCCACCAAGGAGATCGTGCTGAACGCGCTGGAGATCGAGTTCCAGAAGGTGACGGTGCAGACGCTTCCCGGCGGGCCGGTGCAGATCGCCAAGGTCACGCTGCAGCCGGAGAAGGAGATTGCCACCCTCACCGTGGAGCAGGAGCTGCCCAAGGGGCCGGTGGAGATCAAGATCGAGTACACAGGCACGCTGAACGATCAGTTGCGCGGCTTCTACCTGAGCAAGAGCAAGACCCGCCGCTACGCCATGACGCAGATGGAGGCCACCGACGCGCGCCGCGCCTTCCCCTGCTGGGATGAACCCGCCTACAAAGCACCCTTCAACATCAGCGTGGTAGCCGACAAGGGCGACACCGCCATCTCCAACGGGCGGATCGAGAAGGACGAGCCCGGGCCCGGCCCCGACCAGCACACCATCACCTTCTCGCAGACACCCAAGATGTCCACCTACCTGGTGGCGCTGGGAGTGGGCGACTTCAAGTGCGTGGAGGGCAGCAGCGACGGCATTCCCATCCGCATCTGCACCACGCCCGACAAGGTCGAGCTGGGCAAGGTGGCGCTGGAGTCGGCCGAGCACATCCTGCACTTCTACGACCAGTACTACAGCATCAAGTATCCCTACGGGAAGCTGGACGTGCTGGCCTCGCCCGACTTCTCCGCCGGCGCCATGGAGAACACCGCCGACATCGTCTACCGCGAAGTGCTTCTGCTGGTGGACGAGCGCACCGCCTCCCCCGACTTCCGCAAGCTGGTGGCCGATGTGCTGGCGCACGAGATGGCACACCAGTGGTTCGGAGACCTGGTCACCATGAAGTGGTGGGACGACATCTGGCTCAACGAGGGCTTCGCCACTTGGATGAGCCCCAAGCCGGTGCGCGCCTGGCACCCGGAGTGGAACAACCGGCTGGACGAAGTGCAGTCGGACAACGAGGCCAAAGGAGTGGATTCGCTGGCGGCCACGCGCGCCATCCGCACCCCGGCCAACACCCCGGCGGAGATCAGCGAGTTGTTCGACGCCATCGCCTACAACAAGACCGCTGCCGTCCTGCGCATGGTAGAAAACTACGTGGGACCAGAGACTTACAGGCAAGGGGTCAACCAATACTTGCAGGGGCACGCTTACGGCAACGCCACCGCCGAAGACTTCTGGAACACCATCGCCAGGGTCTCGGGCAAGCCCGTGGACAGGATCATGAAGAGCTTCGTGGACCAGCCGGGCGTGCCCTTGGTCAGCGTGAGCGCCAAGTGCGCGGGCGGCTCGACCACGGTGGACCTGAAGCAGGGGCGCTTCTTCTACGATCGCAAGCTGGAGTCCGGCAATGACGAGCTGTGGCAGATCCCGGTGTGCCTGAAGACCCTGGCGGCTTCCGGCAAGCAGGAGAGCCGGTGCGAGCTGCTGACCCAAAAGCAGCAGAGCTTTACCTGGAAGGGCTGCGCGCCCTGGATCGCGGCCAACGCCGATGCCCGGGGCTACTACCGCACCTCGTATGCTTCTGCGGACCTTTCCAAGCTGGCGGCGGCGGCGAGCGGGGAACTGTCGGCCGAAGAGCAGGTGGCGCTGGTGGACGACCAGTGGGCGATGGTGCGCGCCGGGCGCAGCAGCCTGGGCGACTACCTGCAACTGGCCGAGAGCATGAAGGACATCCGCAACCGGGCCGCCTGGGAGGCCCTCGACGGTCATCTGCAGGATGTATCCGACTACGTGGTCGGCGACGCCGATCGGGCCCAGTACCAGGCCTGGGTCCGCAACCTGCTGCGCCCCGCGCTCCAGGAATTAGGCTGGCAGTCGAGCCCGGAAGAGAGCGCCGATCGCAAGGCCCTGCGCGCCACCGTGATCTTCACCCTGGGATACGCCGGGCGAGATCAAGAGGTCATCGCCCACGCCACCCGGCTGGTGCGGCAGGCGATGGGAGGCGGCGCCAGCGTCGATCCCACGCTGCTGGCTACTATCACGCCCCTGGCCGCGATCCACGGCGACCAGGCCCTCTACGAAGAGTACCTGGCGGCCATGAAGGCGGCCAAGTCGCCGGAAGAGTACTACCGGTACTTCTACGGGCTGGCGGCGTTCCGGCGGCCGGAACTGGTGGAGCGGAACCTGAGGTACGCGCTCAGCCCGGAAGTGCGCAATCAGGACGCCACCGGCTTCCTGGGCTCGATCCTGGGCAGCACCGACCCGCGCAAGCGCAAGCAGGCGTGGAGCTTCATCAAGGCCAACTGGCCGCAACTGGAGAACCGCCTGGCCAGCTACACCCGCGGCGACATCTTCGGCGCCACCGCGGCCATGTGCGACGCCTCCGATCGCGACGACGTGCAGGCTTTCTTCGCGCAGCACCCGATCCCCTCGGCCGAGCGCACCATGCGCCAGAGTCTGGAGCGCATGAACAACTGCATCGACATGCGGGAACAGCAAGGTTCGCGCCTGGCTCTGTGGCTGAAGCAGCAGCCCGAGAAAGGCGGGAACTGAGGTCCCGGGACGTTGCCGGCAGCGCAAGAAACAAGGCCCGCTTGCGCGGGCCTGAATCCCCTCTGGAATAAGCCCTACTGGCGGGCGGCGGGCGCGTCGCCCGGAGGCGATGCCGGCAATACTGTGGCAGTCTCGCCGGCGGCCGTGGGTAACGGCGCCTCCAGCGCGACCTGCAGCACCTCGTCCATGTTGTCCACGAAGTGCAGTTTGAGTTCGCTGCGCAGGTTCTCGGGGATGTCGGGCAGGTCCTTCTCGTTCTCCCTGGGCAGGACGATCTCGAAGATGCCGGCGCGGTGGGCGGCCAGCAGCTTCTCCTTGAGCCCGCCGATGGGCAGGACCTTGCCGCGCAGCGTGATCTCGCCGGTCATGGCCACGTCCCGGCGCACGGGGATGCCGCTGAGAGCGCTGGCGATGGCGGTGGCGATGGTGATGCCGGCGGAAGGACCGTCCTTGGGGATCGAGCCTTCGGGCACGTGCACGTGCAGGTCGATGGTGCGGTAGAAGTCGCGCGGCAACCCGAGCTGCTTCCAGCGCGAGCGCACGTAGGTCATGGCTGCCTGCGCCGATTCCTGCATCACGTCGCCCAGCTGGCCGGTGAGCAGCGGCTTGGCGCCCTTGCCCTCGACCACCGAAACCTCAGTGGAGAGGATGGAGCCGCCCACCTCGGTCCAGGCCAGGCCGGTGACCAGGCCGACCTCGCTCTTGTCGTGCACGCCCAGGTCGCGGAACTTGGTCACGCCCAGGAACTCGCCCACGTTCTCGGGGGTGAGCGTGATGTGGAAGGCGCTGTCCTTCACCACGCGGCGCGCCACCTTGCGGCAGATGTTGCCGATCTCGCGCTCCAGGTTGCGCACCCCGGCCTCGCGGGTGTAGCTGCGGATGACCTCGCGGATGGTGTCGTCGGTGAACTGGATATTCTTGTCGGTGAGCCCGGTGGCCTCGCGCTGCTTGCGTACCAGGAACTGCCTGGCGATCTCCACCTTCTCCGGCTCGGTGTAGCCGTGCAGTCGCAGGACCTCCATGCGGTCGAGCAGGGCGGGGGGGACGGTGTGCAGCACGTTGGCGGTGCAGATGAAGAAGACCTGCGACAGGTCGTACTCCACGTCCAGGTAGTGGTCCACGAACATGAAGTTCTGCTCGGGGTCGAGCACCTCCAGCAGCGCCGCCGAAGGGTCGCCGCGGAAGTCCATCGACATCTTCTCCACTTCGTCGAGCATGAAGACGGGGTTCTTGGTGCCCGCCTTCTTCATCATCTGGATGATCTGGCCGGGCAGGGCTCCGATGTAAGTGCGGCGATGGCCCCGGACCTCAGCCTCGTCGCGCACGCCCCCCAGCGACATGCGCACGAACTTGCGCCCGGTGGCCTTGGCGATGGACATGCCCAGCGAGGTCTTGCCCACGCCGGGAGGCCCCACGAAGCACAGGATCGAGCCGCGCGGGTTCTTCACCAACTGGCGCACCGCCAGGAACTCCAGGATGCGCTCCTTGATCTTCTCCAGGCCGTAGTGGTCCTCGTTGAGGATCTTCTCGGCGCGCTCGATGTTGCGGATCTCCTTGGAGCGCTTCTTCCAGGGCACGGCCAGCAGCCAGTCCAGGTAGTTGCGCGAGACGGTGGACTCGGCCGACATGGGGGGCATGGCCTCCAGCTTCTTGAGCTCCTGTAGGGCCTTCTCGTGGACCTCCTTGGGCATGCCGGCAGCGTCGATCTTCTTCTTGAGTTCGTCGAACTCGCTCTTCTCGCCGCGCCCCAGCTCCTTCTGGATGGCCTTGATCTTCTCGTTGAGGTAGTACTCCTTCTGCGCGCGCTCCATCTGCCGCTTCACCCGCGACTGGATGGTGCGGTCCATGTTCAGCTTCTCGATCTCGATGTCGAGGACGTCGGCGATGCGGTTCAGCCGGTCGATGGGATCGAAGATCTCCAGCAATTCCTGCTTCTCCTCGATGGAGAGCTGCAGGTTGTAGGCGATGGTGTCGGTGAGCTTGGCCGGGTCTTCCATCTTGACCGCGGCGATCATGGTCTCGTAGTTGAGCGACTGGCAAAGCTTGACGTACTGCTCGAAGAGCGAGGTCACGCGTTGCATGGCCTGCTCCACCTGCGGCGTGACCTCGGTCTGGTACTTGACGGTGCGCACACTGGCCTGCAGGTAGCCTTCGGTGTCGGTGACCTGCAGGATCTTGCCGCGCTCCACTCCTTCCACCAGCACCTTGATGTTGCCATCGGGCAGCTTGAGCGACTGCACGATGTTGACGATGGTGCCCACCTGGTAGATCTCGTTGGGCTTGGGCTCGTCCACGCTGGCGTCGTGCTGGGTGGCCAGGAAGATCTTCTTGTCGGCGGCCAGGGCTTCTTCCAGGGCGCGCACGCTGGATTCGCGGCCCACCACGAACGGGGTCATCATGTAGGGGAAGATGACCACGTCCCGGATGGGCATCATGGGGAGCTTCCGGGTTTCGAACTTCTCTTTGCCGCCGGTCTGGGTCACTAGCCCGCCTTCTCCATCATGGCGATGGAAACGTCCCGCTTCTCGACCATTTCTTTCGTCACTTCGAATTCCTTGACCTTCTTCTGGCTGGGGAGATGGTACATGAGGTCGAGCATCAGTTCTTCCAGGATCATGCGCAGGCCGCGGGCGCCCACCTTGCGGGCCATGGCTTCGCGGGCGATGGCGCGCAAGGCCTCCTCGCTGAAGCGCAGGCGCACGTTCTCGAACTCGAAGAGCCGCTGGTACTGCCGGATGATGGCGTTGCGCGGCTTGGTGAGGATCTCGATGAGCACGTTCTCGTCCAGGTCGTCGAGCACACCCACCACCGGCAGGCGCCCCACGAACTCGGGGATCAGCCCGAAGCGGATCAGGTCCTGGGGCTGCAGCCGGGCCAGCAGCTCGGTGTCGCGCTTGTGGGCGGGAACCGCTTCGGCGTCCTTCTCCTGGCCGGTGCGGAAACCCATCGCTTTCTTGCCCACGCGCCGTCCCACCACCTTCTCCAGGCCCACGAAGGCGCCGCCGCAGATGAAGAGGATGTTGGTGGTGTCCACCGGGGTGAATTCCTGGTGGGGATGCTTGCGGCCCCCCTGCGGGGGCACGTTGGCGATGGTGCCCTCGAGGATCTTGAGCAGGGCCTGCTGCACACCCTCGCCGGAGACGTCGCGGGTGATGGAGGGGTTCTCGTCCTTGCGTCCGATCTTGTCCACTTCGTCGATGTAGATGATACCGGTCTGGGCGCGGCCCACGTCGCCGTCGGCGGCCTGCAGCAGCTTGAGGATGATGTTCTCCACGTCCTCGCCCACGTAGCCGGCTTCGGTGAGGGTGGTGGCGTCCACGATGGCGAAGGGGACGTCGAGCATCTTGGCCAAGGTCTGGGCCAGCAGGGTCTTGCCGGTGCCGGTGGGGCCGATGAGCAGGATGTTGGACTTGGTGAGTTCCACGTCGCCGCGCTGGCGGTTCATGTGGATGCGCTTGTAATGGTTGTAGACGGCGACCGCCAGTTTCTTCTTGGTCTGGTCCTGGCCGATGACGTACTCGTCGAGGAAGGTCTTCACCTCCTGCGGCTTGGGCAGGTGGTTGGGGGCGGCGGCGGCGTGGCTCTCGGCGCGGTCGTCCTCCAGGATGGAGTTGCAGACGGCCACGCACTCGTCGCAGATGTAGGCCCGGGGATAATCGCTGGGGGAAGAGATCAGCTTGGCGACTGCGTCCTGGGACTTGTGGCAGAACGAGCAACGAAGAACTTCGTCGGCGCCGGATCGGGTTTTCACGGTTTGTACTCCTTACAGCCTTGCCGCTGCCTCGCCATTCCCCTTACTTGTGCTTGAAGATGATGTCGTCGATGAGACCATACTCCTTGGCCTGCTGGGCGTTCATGATGAAGTCGCGCTCGACGTCCCGCTCCACTTTATCAAGTTTCTGGCCGCTGTGCTTGGCCAGGAGTTGGTTGGTGATCTCGCGCATGCGCAGGATCTCGCGGGCGTGGATGTCGATGTCGGTGGCCTGGCCGCCCAGGCCGCTCATCCAGGGCTGGTGGATGAGGATGCGGGCGGTGGGCAGGGCGAAGCGCTTCTTGGCGGCGCCCCCGGCCAGCAGCACCGCCGAGATGGAGGCGGCCTGGCCGATGCAGATGGTCTGCACGTCCGGCCGGATGAACTGCATCGTATCGTAGATGGCCATGCCCGCCGTGATCACGCCTCCCGGAGAGTTGATGTAGAGGTAGATGTCTTTCTCCGGGTCCTCCGCTTCCAGGAATAGTAGCTGCGCGATCACCAGGTTGGCGACGTTGTCGTCGACCGGGGTGCCGAGAAAGATAATGTTATCGCGGAGGAGGCGGGAATAGATGTCGTAGGCGCGTTCGCCGCGGCTGGTCTGCTCGATCACCATGGGTACGAGCACGGATTGGCGCTCCTTCTCTTCCACCAGCCTACACTCCTGCCCCGCGGGAAGCTACGGGGGAGCGGGCCCGTCCTACGCGGGCCGACGGTAAAGAAAATCGAGGGTCTTTTCGTTGCGGATTCTGTCCCGGATTCTATCCAGCGCTCCATCACGTGTCAAACGAGCGCGGATGGACTCGGAAGTCTGCTTGGTCTGCGCCGCCAGCGCCTCGATCTCCTTGGCGATCTCCTCCTCGCCCACCTCGATCTTTTCCAGCTCGGCGATCTTGTCGAGCAGCAGGGAAGCCTTCACTTCCTTCAGCGCCGCGTCGCGCTGGCCGGCGCGTAACCGCGGGAAGTCCATCTTCTTCATGTCCTCGGGGCGCATGCCCTGGGCCGCCAAGGCGCGCAGGCCGCGCTCCAGGCGCACGTCGATCTGGTGCTCGACCAAGGCCTCCGGGACGGGGAAGTCGTGGCGCTGGACCAGTTGGTCCACCAGCTTGTCCTTGGCCTCGTGCTCGGCGGCGTGGCGTTTCTCCGCCTCCAGGCCTTCGCGGATGCGCTGCTGGAGCGCCGCCAGGGTCTCGAACTCGCCTACTTCCTTGGCGAAGGCATCGTCGGCGGCGGGCAGATGCTTCTGCTTGATGGCCTTCACCGTCACCGTGTAGGTGAGGGTCTTGCCGGCCAGGCGCTCGTCGGAGAATTCCTTGGGATAGCTGACGTCGAAAGTGCGCTCATCGCCGGACCCGGCGCCGCGCAGGTTTTCGGAGAACTCGGCCACGGTGTTGGTGCCGCCCACCTCCACCAGGACGTCGTCCACGTTGGCGCCGGCGCCGCCGCCTTCCTTGGGAGCGCTGTGGAAGGAGACTTGGGCGAAGTCGCCGTCCTCGAGGGCGCGGCCTTCGACCGCGGTGAAGCTGGCCTGCTGCTCGCGCAGCCGGGTGAGCGCCTGCTCCACTTCCTGGCCGGAGACGGTGATGTCGGGCTGCTCCACGCGCAGGTCCTGGTAGGAGGAGACCTCGATGGGCGGCAGCACCTCGAAGCTGGCCTTGAAGCGCAGCGGCTGGCCCTCCTCCATCTGCAGATCGGTGATGCGGGGCTGGGAGATGGGGGCGAGACCCTGCTTCTCCACCGCCTCGCGGAAGAACTTGGGCACCAGGGCCTCGACCACCTCGCTCTTCAGGTCGTCGGCGAAGCGGCTCTTGATGACCGAGGCCGGCACCTTGCCGCGGCGAAAGCCCGGCACGCGCGCCAGCTTCTGCAGGCGCTGGACCACGGCCTCGGTCTCGCGGGCAACCGCGTCGGCGGGGACCTCGACCGCGATCTCGCGCTTGCAACTGTCTTGCGTTTCGGTCGTGCTCAAGGAAGAGCCTTCCTGGGGATCGGGAAACGTCGGGACAACCTCCCATCTTATGGGAGGGAGCAGGAGCGGTCAAACCGCGGCCGTCAGCGTGTCCATGCATACAATAGGAGTCCCATGAGCAAGACTCCGGTCCGGCTGGTCCAGCTCAATCGCGAGATCGTGGTTTGCGAGCGCTGCCCGCGGCTGCGGCGCTACTGCCGGAAGATCGCGCGCGAGAAGCGCCGCGCCTACCGCGACTGGGAGTACTGGGGCAAGCCGGTGCCGGGCTTCGGCGACCCGCGAGCGCGGGTGCTGCTGCTGGGGCTGGCGCCGGGGGCGCACGGCTCTAACCGCACCGGGCGCATGTTCACCGGCGATGGCTCGGGATACTTTCTCTACCCGGTCCTGCACGAGGCGGGCTTCGCCTCGCACGCCGGCGGCGGGCATGCCAACGACGGCCTGAAGCTGCGCGGCGCCTACATCACGGCGGCGGCGCGCTGCGCGCCTCCCGGCAACAAGCCCACGCGCAAGGAGCTGGCCAATTGCGCGCCCTTCCTCGACCGCGAACTTGCCCTGCTGAAGCAAGTGAGAGTGGTGGTGGCGCTGGGCAAGATCGCCTTCGATGCCTACCTCGACCACCTGAAGCGGCGGGGGCTGATCGCGTCGCGCAGCGGGTACGTCTTCCGCCACGGTGCGAGCTACCCGTTGCCCGACGGCCGCCTCCTGCTGGCCTCCTATCATCCTTCGCAGCAGAACACCAACACCGGCAAGCTGACGCGGGAGATGTTCCTGGAGATCTTCCGCGAGGCGGCGCGCCTGAGCCGCTAACGCGGCAGGCGCGAGGCAGCGCTTTCGATGTGCTGCATGTCGACGATGGTGATCCACTCGCCGCCGCGGCGCGCGCGCAAGATGGTCTGCCCACCCAGGAAGCGAGCGGCCAGGTCGGGCGGCAGGTCGCGATGGTAGCCGAAGAGCCGCTCCTGCAGTCGCTCCCAGGCAGGGAAGCGCGCGAGCAGGTCGCGCTCCGGCTCGTACTCGGTGGAGAAGAGCAGGGCGAGGTCGTACTGGGAGCGGGCCTGGGCGGCCAGCGCGATCTGGGGCGCGGAAAAGTCGTCGATGCGGACGACGGCGATGGGTTGCTGCACGTAGCCCAGCCAGGGCTTGGTCAGTTCGTCGCTGGCTGGCCAGGCGGTCAGCACGCGCGCGTGCCGGCCATAGGCGGCCAGGTAGTCCGCGGCGCGCTTGTGCAGGAGGATGTAGTCGCGATAGGCGAGGTTGTCCTCGGGAGGATAGGGATACGGCGGGCCCAGGAACAGCCCCGCGACGAAGGTCAGGCACACCACGCCCACTGCCAGCGGCCAACCCCGCACCCGCCGCCGCAGGGTGGAGACGCACAGCAGGATCACCAGCGGCACGGTGACCAGCATGTAGCGCGCCAGCACCGCTCCCCCCACCAGGGAGAGCGCGGCCACGTGCGCCAGGATCACGGCGCCGAAGACCCCCTGTACGGGCAGCGCGATGCGCGCGCGCGGGTCGCCGCTGGGCTTCTCCATCTGGGGAGGCAGCAGCATGGCGGCGGCGGCCGCCACGGTCAGCACGAACAGGTTCATGTATCCCGTGACCTGCCACAGGCGGCGCAGCAGCGTGAGCGCGATGCGCAGCGGGTGCAGTGTGGCCTCCACGTTGTAGCGGAAATACTCGGGGTTGCCGAAGACGTAGCCGGTGCGATGCCAATGGTAGGCGTACCAGAGAGCCAGGGGAACGGCGGGGAGGAGCAAGCCGAGCGCCTGCCGCAGAGTCCGCGGCGGCGGAGCGAAGCGCGAGGCTGACCCGCGGCGGACCAGCCACAGCGCCTCCCAGGCCGCCAGCGCCAGGGGGACGAGGATGGCGGTCTCCTTGGCCAGGGCAGCCAGAGCGAACATCACCAGGGCGGAGCGGCGGCGCTCCCCGAGGTACAGACCGAGTCCCCAGAGGCTGAGGGCGGCGGCGGGCAGATCGGCCTGTGCCAGAGAACTCTGGACGAAGAAGACCGGGTAGAGCGCGGTGCACAGGGTGGTGGCGGCGGCGACGGAAGTGCCGGCCGCGCGCCGCGCCAGGCGAAAGACGCCGAAGAGCCCGAAGGCGGCCACCAGCAGCACGGCGATGCGGGTCACCGCCGGCTTGAAGCCGGAGAGCTTCCACCACAGCGCCAGCCAGGCCATCAGCAGGGGAGGATGGGCGTTGCTGACGGTGGAGCGCGGGATGGGATCGCCGGTAAGCAGCAGATCGCGGGCCGCAGGCACGTAGTATCCGGCCTCATCCCAGAAGTAGGGCAGGCGCAGCAGGGGCGCGTGCAGCAGGAAGACCGCGGTGAAGATGAGAGCAAAGAGGAAAGCGGGATGCAGCCGCGGCGGCGGCAGCGGGCGCGCCCTGGGGTCGGGGGGCATCACGGTCGGCGGCAGGCGCTAGTTGATCACGCCGCCGGCGGCCATGCTGGGATCGAGCTTGATCTCGCCGAAGGTTTTCTCGTAGTTGCTGACGTTCTGCTCCAGGATGGTGAGCAGCGCCTTGGCCTGCTGCGGGCTCAGGTACACCCCCTGGAAGTTGTGCACCTCGACCTCCTGCGGACTCTGCTGCTGCAGCGTGCCGAAGACCAGGAAGAAGTCCCAGACGCTGACGCGGATCTGCACGCTGTTGGCGTAGCTCTCCCGATACGAGGGGATGTTCACCAGCTTGATGTTGGGCGGCGTCGGCATGGCATGGCTCCCGCTTCTCGGTGGAATGTAAGACCTTTGGTGGATGGTGCGAAAGGAGGGATTCGAACCCTCACGGGTTGCCCCGCCAGCTCCTAAGGCTGGTGCGTCTGCCAATTCCGCCACTTTCGCAGGCCCGGAAGTCGCGGCCAAGCGCCCGGCACACGGCTTCCCCGAGATTATAAAGCAGGGGATGACGAAGGCCGGCCGCCAGTGCTCCGCGGCCCCGGGGCCCAGCGGGCGCCGCTGCTACTGCATCTGGTTCAGGCCCTGCCAGATGGCCAGCCCGGCGATCACCAGAATGAGCACCCCCGATAGGGCGCCAAAGGCGC
>Ga0335085_10006137_pt1 | contig 19057 bp, 18 predicted proteins | sample Lox_Sample_45_FD_206712 | JGI IMG/M metagenome (GOLD analysis project Ga0335085, IMG submission 206712) | Soil microbial communities from Loxahatchee National Wildlife Refuge, Florida, United States - Lox_Sample_4.5 | ecosystem: Environmental > Terrestrial > Soil > Wetlands | place: USA...
TCCCGTTTGCTGCTTCTCACGCTGATCGCATCGCCAGGAGCCTTCGCCCAGGCCGATCCCGATTGGACCGCGCCGTTCCCGCCCTTTCGCATCGCCGGCAATCTCTACTACGTCGGCAGTAAAGGACTGGCCAGCTATCTGGTCGTCACCCCGCAGGGAAACATCCTCATCAACAGTGATCTCGAAGCGAACGTGCCCATGCTGGCCGCCAGCGTCGAAAAACTCGGATTCCGTTTCCAGGACACGAAGATTCTCCTGATCAGCCACGCTCACTGGGACCACGACGCCGGCAGCGCCAAAATCAAGCAACTCACCGGAGCCAGTTACATGGTCATGGATGCCGACGTGCCTGTGGTCGAATCCGGCGGCAAGGCCGATTTTCAGTATGGCCACCGGCCGGAATTTCTTTATCCCCCGGCGAAAGTCGATCGCGTGTTGCACGATGGCGGCGAAGTGCGGCTTGGCGGCGCCGTCCTCATCGCGCACCTCACTCCCGGCCACACCAAAGGCTGCACCACGTGGACCATGAAGGTCGCCGAAGCCGGCAAAACCTACAACGTCGTGATCGTCGGCAGCCCCAACGTCAATCCGGGCTATAAACTCGTCCACAACGCAGCCTACCCGCAGATTGCGCGCGACTATGAACGCACCTTCTCCGTTCTGGAGTCGCTGCCCTGCGATATTTTTCTGGGAGCACACGGCGCCTACTTCGGCCTGCAGGAAAAATACCCGCGCCTGAGAGCCGGAGCCGCGAATCCATTCATTGATCCCGAAGGCTACAAGCGATTCGTCGCCGAAAAAGAACAGGAATTCCGCGCGGAACTGGCAAAGCAATCCCGCCCTGCCAGATGATCCATGCCCCACGGCAGGCGATTGATGAAATGGGAGTGTGCGGGTCGGAGCTTCAGCTCCGACAAGAGGAGCCTGCACGAAAACCGGGCTTCAGCCCCTGAGGCTCCGCTCCCCGAAATATCCCTTCCAGCTTTCCGGCACCGCCTCCACGTTTAGGATTTTCTCCAGGATCATTCTGTCTTCGCGCGTGTACTTCTTCGCCAGATGCAGCCGGGTGATTTCGCCAACGGGAATCGCGCTCGGCTCGCGATGGATTAGCCGCATCTCGTCTCCTGCGCCAACTTCCCCTTCCCGCTTCACCGAGAGATAAAATCCCGTTCGCCGGCTCGCCAAAAAGCGCTTGATCATCAATTCTGATCCGAACTTGATTCCCAGCTTGTAGCAGGGAAGCCGTGGCTGCGTCACCACGACCTCCGCCGTGCCCACGGCAAAGGCATCGCCCAGGTGTGCCGAAGCTTCCGTCAATCCCTCCGTTGTGAAATTCTCCCCGAACGCGCCGTTCGGCAAATCCCGTTCTTCCAGTTCCTCGCGCCAATACGGGTAATGCTCGCTTGGATAGCAATAGACCGCCTTGTTCGCCCCTCCATGCACGCTTAAATCGGCCTGCCGGTCGCCCTCCAGATTCAACGTTCGCAGACGGACCCGTCCCTCCATCGGCTCCTTATATATTCCCGTGCTTACCAGCCTCCCGTGCCATTCCACTTCGCGAGGAAGGCCGCGGCATACGGTTAGAACTTTCATTTCTCCTCCGGCGTCAGTCTGCGCCGGTTGTTGGATGCTTTGCCCTGTTCATTCAGTTCATCCGGATCGGAGGGTGCTCTTCCATGGGAATCCGGCCTGCACTGTGGGCTTTTCGCCCATCACCATCAGGAAGCCGCTTCCTGCCTAGTCAAACTCACTAGGTCCCAACTGCGACCCTCAACTCAAAAGTTATGACCTAAGGCTTACGACCTAAAACTTTGAACTTAGAACTTAAACCTCGTTTCCCCGTTCGAATCGATCGTTACGGATTCGCCACAAAATTGTTCCAGTACTAATCAATACTATTGCACGTCGGGTTACTATCTGCGAAAATGCCGCATGTTCTTTTGGAGTGCCTCGCGCCAGGCCTTCTCGCGGGGACCTCTATCCTTCCCCGCCGCGCCTTTCCGCGCCTCGATTTTCCTCAGCCGCCCGTCCCATCAAAATCCCCGCCATCGACTCTCCTCGCTGCTTTCTAAGCACCCACAGCTGTGTACTTTCAGCTTTCCCGTAACCCCTTTATTTCAGCCACTTGCGAGGGTGCATGTTAACTCCTTTGGATCCAGTACTTACAACCACGTGGGGTGGGGGTCCCCCGTCCCTCGCAAACTCACTTTCGTTCAGTCAGCTCGTCCACCCTGCCCGGCAATATTCCCTCCGCCCTCTGCGCATGCTCTGCGCGCTCTGCGTCTCTGCGTTAGGTCCCTCTTCGGGTCACGAGCCGCGGAATACGGCCTCTCCCGGTTGTCTCACTCCACTCCACCGCATATACTCGGCGGCGCATTCCCCAGCAATGTAAAACTCCAAAGGGGGCCATGCGAATGAAAACACGCATGAACTCGAGAGGAAGATTCTTCGCAAGCTTGTGGATTGTTGCTGCTGCGGCTGCGCTGGTGTTCGCTGTCGGCGGATGCCATTCCCGTTCGGAGCGCCAGACGGAAGAAACATCCCCCGAGCCAGTCTCCGCGGCGCCCGCGCAATCCGCTTCGGGCCCCAACCTCGATCTGGACTGTGTGGTGGACGAGATCCAGAAGCCGACCGAATCGTTCCACTACTCGTACAAGAAGGACGACAACGGCGTCACGATAGTGCAGCAGGAAGCCGACATCACGCCGCAGACGATCGACGGCACCCGGAAAAGCGGAGACACCATGCAGCCCTTTCACGGCGTGCGCTCCGAAGCGCAGAACTGGCAATCGGCGTGGATCAATTTGATGGGGATTTCCGGAATGTCCAGCACCATCGCCCTGGTGAACCACAGTTCCGCGATGGTCAAGGAAGGCGACGAGAAGATGAACGGCTACGATACCACGCGCTTTTCGATTGATACCTCGCGCGGCAACTCGGCCGAATTAGGGCTATATCGCGCCACGATGGGAGACGGCGGATTCGAGAAGGGAACCGTTTGGGTCACGCCGCAGGGCTGCCCGGCAAAATTGATACTGGATTCAGAAATGCACATGCGCAACGGCACCGTCGACAAGACGCACTACGAAATAGAAATGGTGAAGAAATAATCGCGCAACGCGTCGCGCGGTTCTCGCTGTCCCCTAGACGCCAAATTGCCGCAAGTGATGGTCCAGGTGCTTGTACATCAGCGCCGCCCATTCATCCGGCTTCAGCGGCCCAAAAAATGTGTGCGGATGCTTCGTGCAGCGCTGCGGCCCGCCGGACGCGAAGCGGTCCACCAGCGCGCTTAGCCGCTGGCATTCTTTAGAGAGCTCGCGCTCATCATTCACCACCAGGCTTTTCGCTGTCGGCGTGTTCTTCGCCATCGGTTCATCGCCGTTGAGCACCTTGGATTTTGCGAGCGGCCCGATCAGGCGGCCGATGAACATTCTCGGTGGATTGTTGTCGCCCACTGCCCATTCCATCGTCGTCGCGCAGTGCGCCATTGCCTGCGCGGCATTCATCTTTCCCCATTGCCGCTGGCTTTTCGGCCCCAGCTTTTCAATCCTCAACTTGACCTCATTTGCCGTCGCCGCGTCAAACAAGTTTTTCATCCCCACTTCCTCCGTCAACTTGGATGACGCCAGTCTACTGAAAATTACACCCGCAAGGCCTTCGTTACTTACGGGACGAGCGTTGCACTTCCGGGTGGCGCGGGTTTTAGTACTATTGACGGCCTACTTGCACTCCCCCATTCTGCAAGTGTAGTTTTGCCCGGCCCCGCATTCCCAAGGAAAGAACAGGGTGAAGTATGACTGCGGCGCCTACCTCTCAGCGGGCTGAACCCCGTATTCCTATGCGTATGTTTGTGAAACTGTCGGTTCGCGGAAGCAATGCGTTTGAACTATCGCCGACAATTAATGTGAGCTGCCACGGCGCTCGCGTGGAAACGAAGCGGCGGTGGCAAACCGGCGAGCAACTTATGGTGCGCTCGATCCGCGGAAACCTTTTTTCCAGCGCGCGGGTGGCATATTGTTACCCGGAAGTCGGAGAAAGCTACGTGATGGGACTGGACTTTCAATTTCCTACCGGTGACTGGACCCGCTCGTCTTAAGCAAGGCGCATGCACTGCCCGCGCAAGAGCGGTAAGGCGCTGCCGTAAGGCAATTTCCGGCCAATTAAGACCACGCCGACTTCCGAGGAGTTCCTGCGAAGCAGGGCAGAAGTTCGCGCTCGACAAACTGAACTAAACCGTTTAGTATATGCACTCCGGCTGGGAGAAAGGAATTCACGCCGGGCTAGGTGCAGGAGTTTTCATGATACGCGTACAACATCTCGTCAAACGTTTTGCCGATTTCACGGCCGTTAACGACATCTCTTTTGCGGTGCCCAAGGGAGAAATCTTCGCGTTTCTCGGTCCAAATGGGGCGGGGAAGACGACGACGATCAAAGTGCTGACCACGCTGCTACGGCCAACCAGCGGGACGGTGGAGCTCGACGGGCTGGACCCGACGAAACACGAGGACGAGGCCCGGCAGAGCTTCGGGATCGTGTTCCAGGATCCGAGCCTCGATCAGGATTTGACGGCGTGGGAAAACCTGGAACTTCATGGAGTGCTGTACCACGTGACGCACAAGGCAAGGCGGCAGCGCACTGAAGAATTGCTGAAACTTTTCGAGCTTTGGGAGAAGCGCGACGCATTGGTGAAGACCTTTTCCGGCGGGATGAAGCGGCGGCTGGAGATCGCTCGAGGCTTCCTGCACACGCCCAAAATCCTGTTCCTGGACGAGCCGACACTGGGGCTCGATCCGCAGAGTCGCAACCAGTTGTGGACGCACGTCAAACAATTGAACGCCACGGAAAACGTGACGGTCTTCTTGACTACGCACTATATGGACGAAGCGGACCGCGTTGCGCATCGGATTGCAATCATCGATCACGGGCGAATCGTGGCGATGGGGACTTCGCAAGAGCTGAAGGATCAGACGCAAGCGGATTCACTGGAAGAAGCATTTCTGGCGTTGACAGGCGCGACGATACGCGACGAAACGGCAAACGCGACGGATCAATTGCGGCAGGTCGCGAAGATGTGGAGGAGATAGACGGAATGGGCGCCATCTATATATTATGGCTGAGAGAACTCAAGAAATATTCTCGCTCACGGACGCAAATCGTCGCGTCACTGGGGCAGCCGCTGCTGTACCTGCTGGTGCTGGGATTCGGCCTGGGGCCGGTGTTCCGGCAAGCGGGAGGCGGGAGCTACCTGCAATTCATGGCCCCGGGGATTATCGGGATGGCGGTGCTGTTCACTTCGATATTTTCGGGCATCGCCCTGCTGTGGGACCGGCAATTCGGGTTTTTGAAGGAAACGCTGGTGGCACCGGTCCCGCGGCTCCGAATCATGATCGGGCGGACGTTCGGCGGGGCAACGGTGGCTATATTGCAGGGCTTGCTAATAACCGCGGTTTGCCTGATTGCGGGATTTCGGCCGGTAAGCGCGATGATGATTCCGGTCGCGTTTCTTTTCATGATAGGAATCGCAATGGTTTTTGCCGGGTTGGGGACGGCAATCGGATCGGGCTTGCAGGATATGCAGGGATTCCAACTGATCATGAACTTCCTCGTGTTGCCGATCTTTTTTCTTTCCGGGGCGTTGTTCCCCCTGAACAATCTGCCGAAGGCGCTGGCGATTTTCACGAGTCTTGATCCGCTGACGTATGGCGTGGATGGATTGCGGGCGGCACTGACCGGCGCCAGCCATTTCGGGATAGTGACGGATGCAGCGGTGCTGGCGGTGGTCGCCGCCGGGCTACTTTGCCTAGGGGCATGGCGATTTTCGAAGATCGAGATTTGATTGCATGAAGAAACGCGGACTGAGTCAGCGGGCCCATACGAAGGTTCTCGAGGCCGCAATGAGGCTGTTTGCCGAGCGCGGGATCGACGCGACCAGCGTGGACGCAATTGCCGCCTTGTCCGGCGTGAGCAAAGCCACGATCTACAACCATTGGAGCGACAAAGAAGCGCTATGCCTGGAAGTGCTTTCGCACTCGAGCGATCTCGATGGTGGGCCGCCGGAGATCGATACTGGCGATTTGCGTGCCGATCTCAAAGCGTATCTCACGTACCAGCCGAAGCCGGAACGCGCGGCGCTGCAGAAAAAGCTGACGCCGCACCTACTTGCATATTCGGCGCGAAACGAGGCCTTCGGCCGGGCCTGGAGGGCGCGGGTGATCGAACGCGCGCGAGGGCAATTACGGAAGATTCTACGCCGAGGCATGGATCGCGGAGTGCTGCCAGCAACTCTCGACGAGGAACTGGCGGTGGCGCTGCTGCTGGGTCCGATGATGTATCGCCACATTTTTGCGGGCGCGGTAAGCATTGAATGGCTGGCGGAGGGGGCGGTAGAGTCGTTCTGGCGAGCGTACGCGCGGCCGGTAAACTCGCCGACGCGAGTGCGGAAACGCCAGGACTTATCACTTAAATGAAGCGCGACCGATTGCTGGCCATTCTCAGGGGCTAAATCGCGGTTCCGACTAGCTTCTGATGTTCGAGCTTACGCTCCGACCCCCCGCTAGTTACGATACGACCCCCAGTGAGCAACGAGAGGTGACGGTTGGTCGAGGGGCGAGGAAAGTAAGACTGAGGGGCGTGGATGAAAAATGATGGCTGCTTTTTCTTTGCCGGCCAACTGGTTTACCAGCGACGGCGAAAGCTCGCTGAGGAGTTGAAGAAAGACGCCATTGGTCCAGCCGAAACCCACAACATTGACGCGATATCCGGCGGACACTTGTGTTTCGGATGAACGGGTTACGGCGTTGTACTTTTCGCGGATGGTGCCATCGCGCCGGAAGTTTTCGAGAACCATCGAGAGAAAATTGTAGGAGAGGCGATCAGCGTCCTGCCAGAGGCCGTAGCGGCGCAAACCATCGTCGGCGATAAGCTGGCAAGGGGCCCAGGCGTAGGGCGAATCCCATTGCGCGCCGGTTTCGTAGGGACTCATGGCCAGGCCGCCGGGGCGTTCAAATGTGGATAGATTCTTCACGATCACGCTGGCTTGTTCTTTGGTAGCCGCGCCAACCCATAACGGATAAAACGCGGTCAGGTATTCATAACTGGATTGCTTTTGTTTCTGGAAGTCGTAATCGAAGTAGAGTCCGCGCCGGGGATCCCACAGATATTTCTGAATGTTAGCCCTTCGCTGGGCCGCGCGGAGTTTCCATTGAGCGGATTCTTCCTTGTGGCCCAGAATTTCACTGATGCGTTGCAGATCTTTTTCCTCTTTATAGAGCAAGCTGTTGAGCCCGACGGGAGCGAAATATTGCGTACGCGCGCCATAGGGGCCAAAGCGGAAAGAGATGTCGAAGCCGGATTCGCGCATGGAACGATCGCCTTTGTAGAAATCAGCGGTGAGAGCGATATCATCGGAGGATGAGCAGGTGGCCTTCGCGACGGAGTGTGCGGGATCGCAGACCTGCACGGAATAGATTTTGCCGCTGACTTTGGCAGCGGCGCGATCCGATTTTGACACGCGCGTTAGTTCCTGCCCCGTTTCCGGATGGGCGAGGAAGTACGCGGCGACGTCGCGATAGTGTCCGGTCTCGTCTTGCACACTCTCCGGTGCGGGGCCCTCGCCGAAATCGTAATAGCGAGACAATCCGGTGTTCCCGGCAAGGTGGGGCTGCACCGTCCAGAATTCGTGATCCTTGACGGCGAGTTCATAGGCTTTGGCCAGCCAGGCGCGTTTTTCCGGTTCGGGAGTTTCTTGCGCGTCGTAGACGGCGAGGACCATGGAGGTGAGGAAAGGAGGCTGGGAGCGAGTGAGGTAGTAGCTCCGGTTGGCGTTGAGAACTGCACCGTAGTGCTCGACTTCGAAGAGGAAATTGTCGACCATGCCTTGGGCGAGATCGAGCCGTGCGTCGCGCAGGAGACCGAGGATGATGAAGAAACTGTCCCAGCCGTACATTTCGTTGAAGCGGCCACCAGGGACGACATAGCGCTTTTCGAGATAGAGCAGACCGGGAGGTTCGATCTTTTCGACGCGGGGTTGCCCGATGAGGCTGGCGTCCCGGGGAAGATTGGAGACGTGCACGCCGCAGCGAGTTTCGAGGGCACGGACGGCTTGCGGGACGGAGAAGTCGTAGGGTAAGTAAAGTTGCGGCGCGGAGGAAAGCTTGGGATCCGCGTAGGTGGCGCAATCGGTCAACGAGCGCGAGAGCGTGTTCCAGCCATCGGAAATGTAGTTGCGGATGGAGTCAAGTTCAGACGCGGGGGACGTCGAGGGCGCCTGTCCTCGCGCGAATGGCGCTGCGGCCGGGAGGATGGCGCCGAGCAGCAAGCCGTATGGCAGAAATTTTTTCGTGCCGCGCATCTTGCCATCGAGTGTACAGCGTGAAACAAGCGATGTCTCCGGTGCAAATCGAAAGTTTGACTTACTTGCGCTTGTAGACGCGGACGTAGTCCACGAGCATTCTCTGGGGGAGTTGCGTGGACTCGTCCGGAGGGCCGGGCCAGTTGCCGCCGACCGCCACATTGAGGATCAGGAAAAAAGGATGATCGAAGACCCAGGTGGTGCCGGTGGGACGATCGTCGGGCGTGAGGGTTTGATACAGATGATCATCCACGAAGAAGCGAATTGCGGCGGGTCCCCATTCCACTGCGAAGATATGGAAATCGTCCGCGAAGTTTTTGTTCGGCAGAATGTAGGAATCGTGGAGCGGATTCCCCCCGGAATAGCCGGGACCGTGGAGACTGCCGACAACGGTCCAAGGAGCGTTCCCGACGTTTTCCATGATGTCGATTTCGCCGCAGCGGGGCCATCCGACCGTTGCGATGTCGTCGCCGAGCATCCAGAATGCCGGCCACATACCCTGGCCGCGAGGAATTTTGATCCGAGCCTCGAAGCGGCCGTATTTCTGACTAAAGAGGCCCGCAGTTTTCATGCGTGCGGAGGTGAAGTCGCGGGTGACGCCATCGGGGCCCGTGAATTTGTCCTTGCGCGCCTCGATGACCAGATTGCCGTTTTCGATGCGGGAGTTTTCGCGACGGGCCGTGTAGTATTCGAGTTCATTGTTGCCCCAGCCGCCACCTCCGGTTTGCAAAGACCATTTTTTCGGATCAGGGGTAGAGCCGTCCGGAGAATTGAATTCGTCGCTCCAGGTCAGGACCCAGTCGTTAGCGATGGTCGCGCTTTGGCGCGCGGCTGCGGTGGAACTGCGTGGAAGGAGGGTCGCGATCACAGCGGCAATCCCGACGAGGAAACAGAGCAGAAGCCGTAGTATTTGCGAAAATTGACGACAGGGGGCCATAAGAACATTCCTTGATTGCTCGGTTCTAACGGAATCCAGCCAGTGGATACCAAGATTGGGGTTCGAAGGGTTGCTGGAGCCCGCCGCCTACTGTAGCAGAGAATGTGATAGTCTGATGGAAGGCCGCGCTCTTTGGAGCGGGGCCTTTTTCTTTTGGATAAACGAGAAATTGCAGGAGGTGGTCAGGTGGAGGCACGGTTGGGATGCGGACAGTTGGATGACGAGGAGTTTCTGCGCGCATTTGAGGAATGCAAGCTGGCGCACGGCACGTTTCATCACGCGGACCACATTCGGTTGGCGTGGATTTACGTGAACCGGCTCGGCGCCGAGGCGGCACAGCAGCGATTATTGACGGGGATTCAAAAGATGGCAGTGCACGCGGGCGCGCCGAAGAAGTTCTTGCATACGACAACGGTGGCTTGGGCACGGTTGGTGGCGGCTGCCAGTGGAGATCGACCGGCAGACGAGAGCTTTTCCGCTTGGATCCAGCGGCATCCCGAGTTGCTGAACCGAGATCTGCTCGGCAAGCACTACTCCAGAGGTCGGCTGGAAACGGAGGCGGCGCGGTCCGGGTGGGTGGAACCGGATCTCGCGCCACTTTAAGCGGATGGGCCCTTTTGATGGGAGGGCTGAAAGATGCTCGTGCACTTTGGCGAGAGGCACCAATGGTGATCGCGGGATTTATCCTTTGGCATCCGGGGGCCCCGATGCATAGAATGGGCCACTTACTTGAGGAGAGCCATGGGTGGACCGCAGCGGACGGTGCTGATTACCGGCGGGACTGACGGGCTTGGACGCGCGGCTGCGTTGCTGCTGGCGGAGAAGGGCTACCGGGTGTTTGCGGCCGGCCGTTCGGCGGCCAAGCGAGTGGAACTCGATCGAATTGCGGGGGAGAAGAAATTACCTCTGGAATCTCTGGAACTGGACGTTTGCGACGACACTTCGGTGACGCGCGCGGTGCAGGAAGTGCTGCAGAAAGCCGGCGCGATTGACGTGCTGATCAACAATGCCGGCATCGGCTTCGTGGCGGTGGTCGAAGAGCTGAAGTTCGACGATCTGCGCCGACTGTATGAGACGAATATCTTCGGCGTGCTCCGCGTGACTCAAGCGGTGCTACCGCACATGCGGGAGCGTGGGCAGGGGCGAATCCTGATGTTGAGCAGCGTTGCTGGCATCGTGACGCCGCCGACGTATGGCGCCTACAGCAGCAGCAAGCATGCGCTGGAAGCGATTTCCAACGCGTTGCGGCTGGAGCTCTATCCGTTCCGGATCGATGTGATTCTAATCGAGCCCGGCTACATCATGACCAACTTCCAGCAGACAGCGAGGGAGCTGGCGCAGGAGTATACGGACCGGGCGAGTCAGAGCACGTACGCGAAAATTTATGATGGCGCAATTTCGGCGGCGAACAGCAGCCGCAAAGAGTCGAAGACGACACCAGAGGATTGCGCGCGGGTGGTCCTGGAGGCGATCGAGTCGGGGCATCCCAAGGCGCGTTACACGGTGACACCGCTGGCGAAGTGGGCTTCGCTGGGAAAGCGGCTGCTGCCGGACACAGTGCTGGATTCGTTTTTGCGGCGGAGATTCGGAGTGGTCCGAGAAGAGGAAGATTAATTGAGTTCCTCCTGAAGCCGAACGGCCGGCTCCCTACGTTTTACTTCACCAACCAAAATGGGAGTAGGTGCGCCGACGGAACGATGTATTCGAGCGGCGAGTCGGACTACACTGCAGGAATATTTTGGTAGTGGGTGAGGGATAGGTTCATGAAAATGGAAACGCTGGCGGTACATGCGGGCGCAGAGGTTGATCCGGCAACCGGGAGCATCGCGCCACCCCTGCATCTTTCGACTACTTTCCTGCATGGACCCGCGACGGAAGAGCTGCACGGGTATATCTATGTGCGAGACAAGAATCCGACGCAGGACCGCCTGGAAGCGGCGATGAGCGCGCTCGAGGGCGGCGAGGACACGCTGGCGTTTTCGTCGGGGATGGGAGCGACGGCGGCGTTTTTCCAGAGCCTGGAGCCAGGATCGCACGTGATTATCCCGGAAGACGTGTACGTGCATGTGCGCGACATCGCGAGGGAGTATTTCACGAGCTGGCAGATGGAGTATTCGACGGTGGACACGCAATCTGCGCCCGCGATAGCCGCGGCGATGCGGCCCAACACAAAGGCGATCTGGGCGGAGACGCCGTCGAACCCGCAGATGAAAATTATGGACATTGCGGGGGCGGCCAAAATCGCGCATCAGGGTGGTGCGTGGCTGGTGGTGGACAATACGTTTGCCACGCCTGCGTTGCAGCGGCCGCTGGAGCTTGGAGCCGACGTGGTCATGCACTCGACGACAAAATATTGCGGCGGCCACAGCGATGTACAGGGCGGGTGCCTCGTGTTCAAAAAACGCGAGCCGCTGTTCGAGAAGCTGTTTCACACACGCATGGTGTTGGGCGCGGTGTGCTCTCCCTTTAATTCCTGGTTGATTTTGCGGGGATTGCGCTCGCTACCTTGCCGAATGGAACGACACTCGGCGAACGCTATGGCGGTGGCGAAGGTACTGGCGCAAGTGAAGACGGTGGAACGTGTGTTTTATCCGGGGCTGGCGACTCACCCCGGACACACGATTGCGGCCGCGCAGATGAAGCAGTTTGGTGGGATGATGTCGATCCTGGTCCGCGGAGGATGGGAGGAGGCGGTCCGCGTGATTTCTCGCGTGAAGCTGTTTCAGCCGGCGACGAGCTTGGGCGGAGTGGAGAGCCTGATCGAGCATCGAGCTTCTGCGGAAGGCAAGGGATCAACGTCGCCGAAGAATTTGCTGCGCCTCTCGATCGGGTTGGAGCATCCGGAGGATTTGATTGCAGATCTACTGCAGGCGCTGGGATAGGAGGAGTTTAAACGCCAATAATTTTGGTCTGGGCAATGGTGGGCCACATAAAGGTGGCCGCTTCTGGAGCTAGTTGGAGATTTGGAAGGAGAGGCTGTTTTCCCGAAGGGCCTCCCACTTTTTGCGCCAAACGTCGTGAATGGAGCTTTCGGCATAGTCGGCGGCGGCTTCGGGGCTAGTGAATTCAATCACGTAAACGCCGCTCCAGTCCTGAAGCTGATTGCGTTCGGTCTTGAGCCAGATATTCTTGATGCCAGGAATTTTGGCGGCCATATCGCGGATGCCGTTGATGGCTTGATCCTGATCATACTGAGAGGTGGCCGCGCGGAACTTGTACGCGACGACGTGGATCACCGTCTTGGGCTGTCCGAAGCGATTCACGGCCGAGACTCTCTGCGTGAACAAGCTTCCGGCCAAGGCGCCAGCCAGAAAGAGCACAATACCCGCCAAGATTCGCAGCCCGCGACGTTTGCGCGATTCCATGAAATCCTCCCGTTGTAAACGACTCAGCCAGTCTATGCGACTCCGGTGGAGCTCAGCAACTCGACTGCAATTGACGGGGCTGCGGCTTGCCAGTAGGCTGAAACCGTTAATTCCCAGGAGAATCGGATGATTCGGAATCTTACGATGGCGATGCTTATTTGTTTGCTGGCGGTGCTTCCCGGAGTGGGCCGCGCGCAGACGGATCCAAAGGTAGACGCCGAAGCTCGCTCTATCTTGCAGCAACTGATCGAAATCAACACCACGGATTCGGTGGGAAGCGTCACGAAGGCTTCCGAGGCGATGGCGCAGCGATTGCTGGCGGCAGGATTCTCGCAGCAGGACGTGATTGTGGCTGGTCCGAACGCGAGGAAGAAGAATCTGGTGGTGCGGTTTCGCGGCACGGGGAAGCACAAGCCGATCCTGTTCATCGGTCACCTGGATGTGGTGGAGGCGCGCCGGGAAGACTGGAGCATGGATCCATTCCGGTTCATCGAAAAGGACGGCTACTTTTATGGGCGCGGAACGCAGGACATGAAAGAAGGCGACGCCATTCTGGCGGAGAGTTTCATGCGGCTGAAGCGTGCGGGCTTTATTCCGGACCGGGATTTGATCCTGGCGCTGACGGCCGACGAAGAGGGCGGAGATTTCAATGGCGTGGACTGGCTGATTAAGGAGCACCGCGCCTGGATCGAAGCCGAATATTGCATCAACCTGGACGGCGGAGAATTCGAGAAAATGAAGGGGAAGCGCGTCCTGGCCGGGCTGCAGGCGAGCGAAAAGGTCTACGCCGATTTTCAGTTCGAGACCACGAATCCAGGCGGGCATAGCTCCGTGCCGGGGCCGGACAACGCAATTTATGAGCTTGCGGAGGCGTTGCTGAAGGTGCACGCGTTTTCATTTCCGGTGGAGATCAACGAGATTACGCGAAATTATTTCGCGGCTTCGGCAAAGCTGACGGGCGGGCAATTATCCACCGATCTCGCGGGCGCGGCCAAGGAACCGCCCGATGTGGAGGCGATCAAACGGCTTTCCACCAATCCTTACTACAACTCGCTGCTGCATACGACGTGCGTGGCCACGATGCTTGCCGGGGGCCACGCGCCGAACGCGCTGCCGCACATGGCGCGCGCTAACGTGAATTGCCGGATCTTTCCCGGGGAGGATCCGGAGCACGTCCGGAAGACGCTGGAGCGCGTGGTGGCCGACCAGCAGGTGAGCATCACCGTGGTGCCGGAGAAGACGGCGGACGGAAAGCTGATTCCAATCGTGAGCGTGCCGCCGTCACCACTCTCACCAGAAGTGACGAAGGCCATGGAGAAGACGCTGGCGACGATGTGGCCGGGCGTTCCCGTGGTGCCGACGATGTCCACGGGCGCGAGCGACGGAAAATTCCTGCGCATCGCGGGGATTCCAACGTACGGCATCTCGTGCATGTTTTTCGACATGGACGACGACCGGTCGCACGGGAAAGACGAACGCGTGGGGGTGCAGGACTTTTACGACGGTGTGGAATTCGGCTACCGGTTCGTGAAAATGCTCTCGAGCAACTGACGCCGAATTGCATGACCATGGAGCGCCGGGGCCGGTTATCGGTGGAGGCGAGATACGATGGAGAAGTGGGCCGGGCCCGTTCGGCAGGCTCAGGATAAATAAGCCCGGTCCGTACGAGTACCCTAGATTCAAATGAAAAAGCCCCCGATTGTCGGGGGCTTTTTCATGAAAAGGGAACTCGGAGAAATTACGGCTTGGTGGGATCCGGAGCTTCGCCGGGCTTGGTGTCCTGCGGAGCGGCGGTGCTGGCGGCGACGGGCTTGGAAGCATCGGCGCCGTAGCGCGTCAGGTAGGGCATAAACGGAGTGATTTCAAAAGGCATCTTCTCGCGTTCAGCTACGGTCCCGATGGGCTTGCTCTTGATCAGCTCGAGCTTGTCGTTCCAGGGGTCCAGTTTGACGCGGCCGCCGAGCGGCAACGCGGCAATCTTCTGAGGATTCGATTTGGTATCCACGGGGACGGTGGATTTGATGTCGGCAATCTCCGGGACGCGGTTGCCGAGGTGGCCGCTAATCAGGTTGGGAATTTCCTTCTGGCGGCTGTCCAGGGCCTGCAAGAACAAGCCGGCATTGCCAAGCTGGTTCTTGTAGGGTGAGTTGTTGAGGATGATGAGGGCTTTGGCGTTGGCTTGGGCTTCTTCGTCAGGAGTACGGGCAAAGCCGAAATGGCGGAAAGTGTCCTTGTCGTCCACCAGCAGCTGGTCGAAGAAGGCGTATTGCGAATCGAGACGGTGCCCGAGAACGATGTGCGCGAGTTCGTGGGCCAGCATGGTAGCGAGGCTGGCTTCATCGGGAAGTACGTCAATCAAGCCGCGGCTCAACACAATGGTGTGGCCAACGGTGAAGGACTCCAAAGTGGAAGTCATCAAGACGCGGCAACGGACTTCGGGTTCGACGTCGATATTGTTGGTGACCTCGAGGTTGTTGACGACGGTGTCGAGCACCTTGTCGACTTCGCCCTTCGGGGCGATGAGGCCAATGCGTTCGAAGCGATCAATGATGTTGTCTTCCGCCTGGCGGTCCCAGGAGCGCTGGGCTTGAATCGGGGAGAGGTCATTGGCGCTCTTGGTGTCGTCCTGCATGGGCGTTTCGATGAGGATTTTGCTGAGCTCCTGCTCCTGGGAGTTGCTCCCGAGGTTGTAGCCCCACAGGCGAGTCTGCGCCTTGAAGTCGAGCTTTTTGGAAATGGCGTAGTGGAGATCCTTTTCTTCGCTGTACACGAAAGTGGGCAGCCAAAGATCGGGCTGGACGTTGGTGCGCCAGCTATCGAAGTGGAAGTACCAGCTGGAGTGTCCGTTGCCGGTATAGGCGCCATTAAAACGAACGATGTGGAAGCCCTGATCCTCGACCCAGATGCGGCCCAGGAAGCGCCCGTGGTTGTTTTTCTCCAGGGGCGTCACGTCGAACACCAGGCAGCGCACCTCGCCGACGAATTCGCGGCGGACGTAGTCAAACTTGTAGTGCTGGCGGTCGAAGCCGTTGGTGTCAATAAAAATCATTTGGAGGAAGCCGTCGGGCAAAAACTGCATGGAAAAGGTGAAGAAGTTGCCGACGGAGCTGAGAACTTTCTTGCCCTTGCTGGAGGTTTCGCTCAAGGGAACGAGGTTCACACCCTTATCGAAATTGGCGCGGCCGAGGAAATATTTATCGCCGGCGGGGACTTCGCCCAGATCCTTGTCGGGCTTCAGGTTCTGGATGTAGGTCTCAACCAAAGGCTGATAGTTGCGGATCTGGCCATACAGTTTCTGTTCGTTAGCCGTAATGCGGTCCACCACCTGCTCGAGAGTACGAGGCTGATCCGCCGCAGCGGGGGGAGCCGGCGCAGCCCAGGTAGTAGCACCCGCGCAAGCGCCGAGCGCCAGGGCCAGGATAGAGTTGCACAGCTTTCGCATGATCATTCTCCCTCAGTACGCCAGCCGGAATTCGATTCGGATCACGGCCGGGAAATCCACCGGTTCGCCTTGCCGCTTAGCCGGCTTGAACTTGATTTGCTGCGCCGCGCGCACGGCCGACTCGTCTAGACCGTGGCCGAGGCCGCTGACGACACGATTGATTTGGATAGTTCCATTGGCGAGGAACACGACGTCGACGCGGACATCGCCTTCAATTTTCAGGCTGCGCCCTTCGGAGGTGTATTCCGGCCGGGGTTTGGAGACAATCTCGGGTGGTGCGTCGGCCGGACCACTGGGGCCGGCTTTCTTCTTGGGAGCTTCCGTCGAGGTATCTACAGCGGCAAAGCCGCCGGCGACTACCGTGCCGTGCTTCCCAGAACTCGTCGGAGGAATCGCGGTTCCATTGCCGAAACCGCTGCTGGCCACCGTGCCACGAATGCCTTCTTTCCCGCCGGTGCCGTTGCCGTAGCCTTCGCCACCGGGCAGAGCGGGAGAGCCGAGCCGCGCGACGTTGGTGGCGTGCTTGGGATCGCCCTTGCCAGCGACGCCATTGGGATCTCCGAAGCCGCCCGTCTGGACTTTTTCGACGGGGGCCTGCACCGTGGCAGGAGCTGCACTGCCGCTGCTAAGGTTACCGACCTTCACATCTTCCTTGGGGCGCTTCGGACCGTTCTCCTTCACTTCAATCTTCGTCGGTTCGAACTTCGCCGTCATATCGGGTGCTTTGACTTCGACTTTCTCGATCTTTGGCTGGACTTTTCTGGGCGCCACGAGGTTCGCGAAAATGTGAGGCTGCTGGGGATTCAATTTCGGAGGCTCAACGGGCGTCGGTTTCGGTTCCAGCTTGGGGGCAACCGCCTTCACTTTTGGCGGAGGCGGAGGGGGCGGAGCCACAGGAATTTCAGTGACCGGCTGAGCAATCGCCGTGTAGGAGTACTGAATCGCTGTCTTCATCTGCTCCGGGTAAAGCACAGGAATCAAGACGAAGAACGTGAGGATCGAAAGCTGGACGATCGCGCTGAATCCCACGCGATTCCAATTGGGCCTGGCATCGGGGAGGACGGCCAAACGGGCCGGAACGGGCTTGGTGCCAATGTGCTGCTTCCAAGCTTCCGAGTTTCCCGCACGGTTGCGGTTAGAATCAAACCCCACGCCCAGCGACCGTCTCGTCGGTGGTTCTGCAATCATGGTGGACATCCGCTTACGGCCTCGCGCGAAGATTCGTCCTGGAGCAGGAGTCCCTTAGGGGATTTCCTGCCAGAGATCAGAACGTGTGTGTTACCAGTACGAGAGTACTTAGTGGAACTTGCGTCCCTAATAGGACTTTCGTACTAAAGACGCGAATTCGCTAATGCCAAGCCGAGTGCATCTTCAGAGCGTCGTTCTGTCTCCCGGACCAACCCGCGGAGGCAAATTTCGTTGCGGGGCTGGAGCGCAACACCCACTAGAATAACCCATTTCGGAGGGGGACGGCCGTGCGGAATTGCGGGGACCAGCGCACCGGGTACTCCTTTAGGGTACTCTTAAGCGATAGGATGCAACCATACCGCTTTCCGTTGGTTCTTTTTAAGGGCACCTAGGGTATAGACAGACGGAGCCTTAGGGGAAAAGCAGGAGGATTGTGGCCCTACCCTCGGAAGACAAATCGCCAGCTCCGGACCTCCCCAAGCCCCTCGTAGCATGCGCGGCGCTCGTTGAGTCGCTTTATGCACAATCGGGGGCGTCTCGTTGGGGGCTGTCCCTGGGGCAATTTGCGTCTGGGCTGGAGCGTAGCGTACGCAAGCGCTTCGCGGCTGATGCGGCGGCGCGAGAACGGTTGGAGGACTACCTGCTTTCGCTGCATGTGGAGGATCTGGCGCTGGCGACCGCTTGCCTGGAGGGGTCGGAAGCGGCTTGGGACGATTTTGTGAGGGAATACCGCGGGTACCTGCGGGCGGCGGCGGGCGCGGTCACAAAGGCGAGCCGGTTTGGGGCGAATGCGCGGGAACTTGCCGACTCGCTGTTCTCCGATTTGTTCGGGCTAATGGATGGAAAGCGCGGGGAGCGTTCGCTGCTGCGGTATTTTCACGGGCGGAGCACGCTGAAGACCTGGCTGCGCGCGGTGCTGGCGCAGCGTCACGTGGATCAGATCCGGCGGCAGCGGCGTTGGGAGTCGCTGGACGCCGACGATGGAGAAAAGCCGGAGCTTCCGCCAGAACGCCTGGAAATGCCGGTGCTCGATCCCGACCGCGCGCAGTATCTTTCTTCTTTTTCCGCCGCCTTACAGCATGCCGTGAATGCGCTGTCGCCCGTGGATCTCGAACGGGTGGAACTCTATTATGCGCGCCAAATGAAACTCGCGGAGATCGGGCGGCACTTGGGTGAACACGAATCGAGCGTGTCGCGAAATCTGGAACGGATTCGGGGCGAACTGCGCGCCGCGACGGAGCAACGGCTTAGAGAAGCGTTTTCACTCAGCGAAGCGGAAATTGAACGGTGCTTTGCGTACGCATCCGAGGATGTTCCCATTGATTTCCGGCGAATGTTTCCCGACGCGAGACCTGGCGGTTCACAGGGGAAGCAGAAGGATCGGTTGTGAAGCGGCGCAAGAAACCTGTTCGCAAACGTTCTAAGAAAGGAGGGCGTCATGCCCGCTGACGATCGCAACCAAAAATTTGAACGCGCCCTCGCACAGCACCTGCGCGGCAATCCGGCGGGAGCGGGCTGTCCGGATGCGGAGACGCTGGGGGCGTATCACGAGCGCACTTTGTCAGTGGAGGAGCTGGCGCAGTGGAAGCAGCACATCGCGGGCTGCGCGGCGTGCCAAGAGACGCTGGCGCTGGTGGAAGAGACGGAAAAGCAACTTTCGGAAGAGTGGCAGGATCAGTTGGTCGGAAGCATGAGATCTTTGGCAGCCGTGCCGCGAGGGGAAGAAAGAGAGCTTGTCGCAAGGGCAATGGTGGCTGCGGCGACGCCTGGCGAAA
>Ga0335085_10006139_pt1 | contig 19053 bp, 17 predicted proteins | sample Lox_Sample_45_FD_206712 | JGI IMG/M metagenome (GOLD analysis project Ga0335085, IMG submission 206712) | Soil microbial communities from Loxahatchee National Wildlife Refuge, Florida, United States - Lox_Sample_4.5 | ecosystem: Environmental > Terrestrial > Soil > Wetlands | place: USA...
CAAGCCGCTCGGCACCTCGCGCCTGCAGCGCGTGCAGGGCGCCTACGTGTCGGAGGAGGAGATCGCGCTCGTCGTCGAGCAGACGCGGCAGCGCGAGCAGGAGCTCGACGAGAGCTACCTCGAGCTTCCGGAAGTCTTCGCGGAGCCGGACGACATGGGCGATGACGGCGAGTTCGATCCGGACGACGACCCGCTCCTCGACAAGGCGATCGAGATCGTCGTCCAGACCCAGACGGCCTCGGTCTCGCTTCTGCAGCGGCGGCTGCGGGTCGGCTACACACGGGCAGGCCGGCTGATCGACATGCTCGAGCGGCGCGGGATCGTTTCGGGCTACGAGGGATCGAAGCCGCGCCGCGTGCTGGTCGACGAGAGCCAGTACCACACCTACGCCGCCGCCGACTAGCGGGCGACCTGCACGGACTGGAAGCCCCGGATCACGAACGCAGGGACGCGTTCCGGCTGATCGACGAGGTGGAGGGTGGGGCAGAGCTCCGCAAGCGCCTCGAAGCTCGCGGCCAGCTCGATTCGGGCGAGGGGCGCCCCGATGCAGACGTGGATGCCGCCGCCGAAGCCGATGTGCTCCGCGGCGTTCGGGCGCGCGAGGTCGAGCCGGTCGGGATCGGGGAAGACACGCGGGTCGCGGTTGGCGGAGCCGAACAGGAGCGCGAGCTTCTCGCCGCGGGGAACGGGCTCGCCCGCCACCTCGACGCCATGCTCGAGCACCCAGCGCTCGAACAGCTGCAGGGGCGGATCCCAGCGGATGAGCTCCTCGATCGCCTGCGCCGAGGCGACCTCGCTCGAGACGAGCCGCCGCCACTCGTCCGGCTGCGCGGCCAGCGCGCGGAAGCCGTTGCCCACGGTGTTGACCGTGGCCTCGTGGCCGGCATTGAGGAGGACGATCACCGTCGAGACGATCTGGTCGTCGGAGAGCCGCTCACCGTCGACCCGGGCTTGCACCAGCCCGCTCACCATGTCGTCGCGCGGCGCGGCCCGACGCTCCTCGATCAGGCCGAGGACGTAGGCGCGAAAGTCTCGCGCCGCCTCGTTCGCGGCAGCCGCCTGCTCGTTGGTCGTCTCGAACTCGTACATCTTCACGATCGCGTGCGACCAGCCGAGGAGGTCCCGGTGGCGGTCGGTCGGCACGCCGAGCAGCTTGCAGATCAGCGTGATCGAGTACGGCTGCGCGAAGTCGTAGAGCAGGTCGAACGTGTCCCCGAGGTTCTCGAGCAGCGAGCGGGCGAGCCGTCTCGCGGGCGCGCGCATGCTCTCCACCGCGCGGGGCGTGAACGCGGCCGCGACGAGCTTGCGGATTCGCGTGTGCTCCGGCGGCTCGAGCCAGAGAAGGCTCCAGCGCTCGCTCGCCCAGAAGTCGGGCAGGTCGGGGTCGAGCGGCTCGGCATGGAACTCCTCCTCGCTGCCGACGTGGCGGAAGTTCCGTCCCAGGCGCTTGTCGCGGAGGCACGCCCGGACGTCGGCGTGGCGGGTCACGAACCAGCGCCGGAGGCTCTCGTCGTAGACGATCGGGGTTGCCTTGCGAAGGGCGCCGAGCGCCGGATACGGGTCGGCGATGAACCCCGGGTCGCCGGGGTCCAAGCCGAGCGTGCGCGGCTTTGCGGTGGTCACGCTCGCACGCTAACGCGCCCGGCTGAACTGCGTCTCGCACCACCTCGACTCCCAAACTTCAGAGGGTTAGACTCGCGCAGCAGGGCACCAGCAAAATCGGTTTGAGGAGGGTTTGTGAAGAGATCACTGCTCGTCGCGGCGGGTCTGACGCTGCTCGCGGCACTCGTGCTGGCCGGCTGCGGAGGTGGTGGGTCGTCGGGCGGCACGACGACGAACACGACGACAGCCAACAGCAACTTCAAAGCGGCGCTCATCAGCGACATCGGCAAGTTCAACGACAAGGGCTTCAACCAGAGTCAGCTCGCCGGGATCACCCGGGCGTCGCAGCAGCTGGGCATCAAGAAGATCACGCTGCAGTCGAACTCGAGCTCGGACTACCTGCCCAACTTGACCACCGCGGCGCGTGAGGGCGCGAAGATCATCTCCGCGGCGGGCTATCTGCTCGCGCCGACCCTCTCGACGGTGGCGTCGCAGTTCCCGAAGATCGACTTCACGATCACGGACGATTCCGTTCACGGCCCGGACTTCGCGAAGGCGAAGAGCGTCAAGAACATCCAGGGCCTCGTCTACGCCTCGAACCAGGCCGGCTGCCTCGTCGGGTACCTCGCCGGCGAGATGGTCAAGGCGAAGGGCGGCAAGCAGGTGATCGGAGCCGTCGGCGGCATCCAGATCCCTGCGGTCGACGACTACATCGTCGGTTACAACTACTGCGCGAAGCTGGCTGACCCGAACATCAAAGTCCTCGTCGGGTACTCGCAGGACTTCGTCGCGCAGGACAAGTGCAAGGCGATCACCCAGAACCAGATCGGCCAGGGCTCGCAGGTCGAGTTCCAGGTCGCCGGCGGATGCGGTCTCGGCACGCTGAGCGCAGCATCCCAGGCCGGGATCTGGGGGATCGGCGTCGACGTCGACCAGTACAACCTCGCGAAGCGCGTCCTGACGAGCGCGCTCAAGCACGTCGACGTCGGGATCTACGTCGCGGTCCAGCAGGCGCAGAAGGGGCGGTTCCACGGCGGCACCGACCTGTTGTTCGACCTGAAGAACAACGGCGTCGGGATCGGCAGAATCAGCCCGGAGGTGCCGAACGCGTACGTCACGAAGATGAACGCACTGAAGGCGAAGATCATCGCCGGCACGGTCAACGTGCCGGTCGCGAAAGGCTCCGACCTACTCGGTCTGCTGCCGGGCGCGAAGGTCGGCCCGACCTAGACCCGACACCGCTGGAGGGGACGGGCGCTGCGCCCGTCCCCTCTCTTGCAGAGGCCTAGAATCATCGCGATGGCGGACGAGACCGGGACCGTTCTCGAACTGCGGGGAATCACGAAGCGCTACCCGGGGATCGTCGCCAACGACCACGTCGACTTCGACCTTCAGCGCGGCGAGGTGCATGCGCTACTCGGCGAGAACGGTGCCGGCAAGTCGACGCTGATGAACATCCTCTACGGCCTCACCAAGCCCGACGAGGGCGAGATCCTCGTCGACGGGAAGCACGTCTCGTTCACGTCGGCGAAGGACGCGATCGAGACGGGCATCGGGATGGTGCACCAGCACTTCATGCTGATTCCGGTGATGACCGTCGCCGAGAACATCGTGCTCGGGGTCGAGCCCGTGCGCGACGCCGTGCTCCTCGACGAGGGCGCCGCGCGGCGCCGGGTCGAGGACATCGCGCGTACCTTCAAGTTCTCGGTCGATCCCGGCGCGAGGGTGGACGAGATCTCGGTCGGGCAGCAGCAGCGCGTCGAGATCATGAAGGCGCTCTACCGGAACGCGGACATCCTCGTCCTCGACGAGCCGACCGCCGTCCTGACGCCGCAGGAGGCGGCGGACTTGTTCGAGATCCTGCGCACCCTGCGCCGTGAGGGCATCTCGATCATCTTCATCAGCCACAAGCTGAACGAGGTGCTCGAGATCGCCGACCGGATCACCGTTCTGCGGCGCGGCAAGAAGATCGACACGGTCACCCTGGAAGGTGCGACCGAGGAGAGCCTGGCGCGGATGATGGTCGGGCGGGACGTGCTCCTCCGCGTCGACAAGGCACCCGCGTCGCCGACGGACGTCGCCCTGGACGTGAAGGATCTGCACGTGCTCGACGACCGCGAGCTGGAGAAGGTGAGCGGCGTCTCGTTCACGGTGCGGACCGGCGAGATCGTCGCGATCGCCGGCGTCGACGGGAACGGACAGAGCGAGCTGGTCGAGGCGATCACCGGCCTGCGGCGGATCGAGAGCGGCACCATCGAGGTGGGCGGCCGCGAGTTCGAAGGTCATCTCACCCCGCGCCTGATGATCGACTCCGGCGTCGGACACATCCCGGAGGACCGTCACCGTCGCGGCCTCGTGCTCGAGTTCAACCTCGCCGAGAATCTCGCTCTGCACGACTACAACAAGCCGCCGGACTCGAAGCACGGCTGGCTCTATCCCGCACGGCTCGTTACGCGGGCTGTACGGCTGATCAAGGACTTCGATATCCGCGGCGGCGGGCCGCTGACCTTTGCGAGTTCCCTCTCGGGAGGCAACCAGCAGAAGGTCGTCGTCGCGCGCGAGGTGGCGCGAAACCCGATCGTCCTCATCGCCGCGCAGCCCACGCGCGGGCTCGACGTCGGCGCGATCGAGTACGTGCACCGGAGGCTCGTCGCCGAGCGGGACGAAGGCCACGCGATCCTGCTCGTCTCGCTCGAGCTCGACGAGGTGCTCTCGCTGGCCGACCGCATCCTCGTCATGTACGAGGGACGCATCGTCGGCGAGCACGGCGCCGGGGCCGGCGAGGAGGAGATCGGCCTCGAGATGCTCGGCGGCCGTAAGGAGGCGGCTGCATGAGCGTAGGCTCGACGGAGCTCCACAGAAAGCGAAGGCGCCGGCTCTGTCGGTGCCGGGAGCGGGCATGAGTCAGGCGGAGCCGACGGCGAACGTCCCGCCCGAGCAGGAGCCGTCGAGCGACTTCGCGGTCCGCCTGGGAGCGGCACAGCGTGCCGGCGGCCTGGTCGTACCGGTGCTCACGGCCGTGCTCGCCTTCCTGGCGGGCGGGATCGTGGTCGCGGCGACCGGTCACAACCCGTGGACCGCCTACAAGGGAATCTGGGACGGCGCGGGCTTCAACTGGCTCTTCCATGTCCCGTGGGACACGAACACGATCCACCTCGACGCGTTCAACCTGAGCCAGACTCTCCTGACAATGACGACCCTGATCCTCGTGGGTCTCGCCGTCGCCTTCCCGTTCCGCTGCGGCCTCTTCAACATCGGGGGGCAGGGTCAGTACCTCGTCGGCCTGATCGTGGCCAACTGGGTCGGCGTCTCGTTCGCGAGCTGGCCGACGGCGCCGCACGTCCTGCTCGGGATCGGCGCAGCGACTCTGGCAGGAGCGGCGTGGGCCGGCATCGCCGGCGTCCTGAAGGCGACGACCGGGGCGCACGAGGTGATCACGACGATCATGCTCAACTGGATCGCGATCTGGGGAGGCCAGTACCTGTTCGGCCAGGGCGGCCCGCTCCAGAACACGTACAACCCGGCCGCCCCCGAGTCGGGGACGATCGCGCAGAGCGCGCGCATCCCGGTCTTCTGGGGCAACTCGGCGCTGCAAGGGCTCGACTACGGCTTCTTCGTGGGCATCGCCGCCCTCTTCGTCTTCTGGCTGATCCTGAACCGAACGACGCTCGGCTACGAGCTGCGCGCGACGGGGTTCAACCCGGAGGCGGCGGAGTACGGCGGCATCGACGTGAGGAGGAAGTTCTTCCAGGCGATGGCGATCGGCGGCGCCTTCGCGGGCCTGGCCGGCGCGCTCGACATGCTCGGCTACCTGTTCCAGTTCGGCGTGCTCGACGTGCAGGCCTCGCAGATCGGGTTCCTCGGGATCGCGGTCGCGCTGCTCGGCCGGAACACGGCGATCGGCACGGGCGTCGCGGCGTTCCTCTTCGGCGGGCTCCTCTACGGCACGACGCGCGGGCTCAATCCGAACGTGTTCGACCCGAGCCTCGCCGGCAACCTGACGTCGATGATCCAGGGGCTGATCGTCCTCTTCGTCGGCGCCGACATCCTCATCCTCTACGTCTGGAACGCACGCCGGAAGGCCCGGCTACCCCACATCCTGCGGCCGGAACCCGAGCCGGGACAGTGAGCAACCACGCCCAGCCGTGGGGAGGCGGTCCGCGGTCCCTCCAGCCGAAGACCATCGCCGTCGCGGGCAGCGTCCTCGGCCTCGTCGCGTTCCTCAGCGCGATTCCGCCGTTCGACGCGCGCTCGCCGGTCGTGCCGGTCGTCTTCGGGATCTTCGCGCTCGCCGCGGGAATCTGGGCTCTGACGCGCGGGGTTCGCCGGCCCGGCCTGGCCGCGATCGCCTCGGGCGTCCTCGGGATTGCGCTCGGCGTGCTCGCGACCCGCTCGAGTTCCGGGAACCTCCACGTCGTCTTCGCGGCCGACCTGATCGCGCAGGTCTTCGTCTTCTCGACCCCGCTCACCTTCGGGGCGCTCGGAGGAATGGTCTCCGAGCGGAGCGGCGTCGTGAACGTCGGCCTCGAGGGGATGATGCTGATGGGCGCCTTCTGGGGCGTCTACGGCGCGGACAAGGGGGGCAGCTGGGTCGTCGGCATTCTCGCGGCGCTCCTCGCGGGCGGTCTCTTCGCGCTCATCCACGCCTTCTGGTCGATCCACCTGCGAGGCAATCAGATCGTGAGCGGGATGGCGATCAACTTCCTCGCGCTCGGCGTCACCGGCTACTTCTTCGAGCAGCTCTACGGGCAGAAGAACATCCCGGCGGGCGTCTCGACCGTGCCCAACGTCGCCATCCCCGGGATCGACAACCTGAAGTATCTCGGCCCGGCGATCGGCGACCTCAACCTGCTGATCTGGGTCGCGATCGCCTTCGTGCCGCTCTCGTACGTCATCCTTTTCAAGACGCCGATCGGCCTCCGTCTCCGGGCCTGCGGCGAGCATCCCCGCGCAGCCGACACGGTCGGGATCAACGTGTACGCGGTTCGCTACGCGGCCGTGATCATCTCTGGGTTGCTCGCCGCGCTCGGCGGCGCCTTCCTCTCGATCGGCAACGGCGGCGGCAGCTTCACGGAGAACATGACCGAGGGACGCGGCTTCATCGCCCTCGCGGCGATGATCTTCGGCAACTGGCGGCCGTTCGGTGCGTGGGGCGCGGCGCTCCTCTTCGGCTTCTCGACCGCGCTCGCCTTCCGCCTCCCGGTCTACTCCGCCTCGGCGGCGACTCTCTTCCAGGCACTCCCGTACGTCCTGACGCTGATCGCCGTGGCCGGTGTGATCGGCCGCTCGGTGCCGCCGGCGGCCGACGGGCAGCCGTACGTCAGGCAGTAGGGACTTCGGCTAGGCGCCGATCGCCACCATGCGCTCGATGGCGAGGCGCGCGCGCTCGGCCAGCTCCGGCTCGACTGTGATCCTGTGCTTGCCGTCGCGCAGCGAGTCGCGCACCTTCTCGAGCGTCGTCACCTTCATGTAGCGGCACTCGGCGTCCTCGCGCACCGGCTCGAACCGCTTGCCGGGCGCCTCGTGCTGGAGTCGGTGGATGATCCCGGTCTCGGTCGCCACGAGGAAGCGCTGTTTCGGAGACCGCTTCGCGTAGTCGATCATCTTCTCCGTCGAGAGGATCTGCGTGCGCTCGTTCCCGAATGCCATCGCCTGGCTCGCGCAGCCGCACTCGGGATGGACGAGCAGCTCGGCGTCGGGCGCCTCGGCCTGCCAGCGCTCGATGTCCGCGGGCCGGATGCCGGCGTGGACGTGGCACTCGCCGAGCCAGATCGTCAGCTTGCGCCCCGTCACGCGCTCGAGCCAGAGTCCGAGGTACATGTCCGGCAGGAAGAGGATCTCCTGCTCGGGCGGGATGGCCTCGATCACGGCCTTCGCGTTTCCGGAGGTGCAGCAGTAGTCGCTCTCCGCCTTCACCTCGGCCGTCGTGTTGACGTAGGAGACGACGACGGCGCCGGGGTGCTGCGCCTTCCAGTCGCGCAGCTGCTCGGCGTCGATCGACGCGGCGAGCGAGCAGCCGGCGCCGAGGTCGGGCAGGAGGACGGTCTTCTCCGGGCTGAGGATCGCCGCCGTCTCGGCCATGAAGTGGACGCCGCAGAAGACGATCGTCTGTGCCTCCGTCGCCGCCGCCTGGCGCGAGAGGCCGAGCGAGTCGCCGACGTAGTCCGCGACGTCCTGCACCTCGGGACGCTGGTAGTTGTGGGCGAGGATCACGGCGTTCTTCTCCGCGACGAGAGCACGGACCTCGTCGTGGATCTCGGTCGTGGGCTGGGCGGCGACGGTCATCGGACCTCCAGGGAGACGTGGAGCGAGCGGGCGGAATGGGTGAGCGCGCCGACGGAGACGAAATCGACGCCCGTCTCGGCGTAGGCTCGGACGGTCGCGAGCGAGACACCGCCGGATGCCTCGAGCTCGGCCCGGCCGGCCGTGACCTCGACCGCCTCGCGCACTTCCTCGGGGCTCATGTTGTCGAGCAGGATTCGCGGTGCGCCCCCGTCGAGCGCCTCTCGCAGCTGCGCAAGCGTCTCGGCCTCGACCTCGACCGGCAGTCCGTCGACGCGCCCGTCGAGACTCGCGAGCGCAGCGGTGACGCCGCCTGCGACGCGGAGGTGGTTCTCCTTCACGAGGACTCCGTCGTAGAGACCGGCGCGATGATTCCGGCCGCCGCCGCAGCGCACGGCGTACTTTTCGAGCGCGCGCAGGCCGGGAGTCGTCTTGCGCGTGTCGAGGACGGTCGTGCGCGTGCCCTCGGTTAGCTCGACGAACCGGTGCGTGAGGGAGGCGATGCCGCAGAGCCTGCCGAGGAGATTGAGCGCGACGCGCTCGCCGCTGAGGATCGCGCGCGCCGGTCCCTCGATCACGGCGAGGACGGCCGGGACGTCCGAGACCGCGGCGCCTTCCTCGATGCGCGCCTCGACCTGCACCGCCGGGTCGAGCGCGCGAAAGACGGCGGCGGCGACCGGAACGCCGCAGACGACGCCGGGCTCCTCGAGCAGGAGCTCGGCTCGGCAGTGCGCGTCCTCGGGCACGAGTGCCAGTGTCGTGGCGTCGCCCGGGCCGACGTCCTCGGCCAACGCTGCGCTGACGACGCGCTCGATGTCGCCCGGCGTCAGCTCCATCGCTCCAGGGCCGGCTCGAGGCCGGGGCGAATGACGAGGTGACCTGCGAGCGCCTCGCTCTCGACCGGGAAGTCCTCGCGGAAGTGGACGCCGCGGCTCTCCTCCCGCGCGAGGCCGCAGGCGGCGATTCCGCGCACGAGCGGATCCGGCGAGCCGACCAGCCGCCCGAGGCCGTGGGCGCTGCGGATCAGCCCCGCGTCGCGCCAGAGCGCTGCTCCCGGATCCGGTACGGGCGAAAGCGGCTCCGCGTCGGTGTCGAAGCGCGGCCCGTCGAGCGCGGCGAGGCCGGCGCGGCGGCCGAAGACGAGGCACTCGAGCAGCGAGTTCGAGGCGAGCCGGTTTGCGCCGTGCACTCCGGTGCACGCGCACTCTCCTGCGGCGTAGAGCCCGGGCACGGACGTGCGTCCTTCGAGGTCGCCGACGATCCCACCGATCGCGTAGTGGGCGGCGGGGGAGACCGGGACCGGCTCGTCCGCCGGGTCGTAGCCGGCCTCCACGAGCGTCGCCATCAGGGTCGGGTACCGGTCGCGCTCGACAGGCCGGAGGTCGAGACGCGCCCCTGCGTGCGCCGCGACGGCGCGCGCCACGACGTCGCGCGGCGCGAGCTCGTCGACGAAGCGCTCGCCACCGTCGTCGACCAGCGTCGCACCGGCGCCGCGAAGCGCCTCCGAGAGGAGAAACCCGTCGTGGCCCTTCTCGTCGCGCAGCGCCGTCGGGTGGAACTGGACGAGCTCGAGGTCGGCGAGCGCGGCGCCTGCGGCGTGCGCGAGCAGCAGCCCGTCCCCGACCGCGCCGCGCGGGTTCGTCGTCCGAGCCCAGAGAGCGGCGTAGCCTCCCGTGGCGAGGACGACGGCGGATCCCCGCAGCGCCGCGAGCGTCGTGATGCGCTCGCCCTCGACCAGGCGGATCCGCGGATGCGCGCGCACACGTGACGTCAGGACGTCCGCGATGTGACGTCCGGTATCGGCGCCGCCGGCGTGCACCACACGGTCGCGCGAGTGGCCGCCTTCGCGACCGAGTCCCTCGTCGAACCGGACGCCGAAACGGCGCAACTCCTCGATCTGGACCGGAGCTTCCTCGGTCAGAAGCCGGACGGCACTCGGTCGGCAGAGACCGCGTCCCGCAGCGAGCGTGTCGGCCGCGTGAAGAGCCGGATCGTCGTCGGGTCCGATCGCCGCCGCCACGCCTCCCTGGGCGGCGTAGCTGTTCGAGCTTCGGTGGGACGCCTTCGCGAGGACGAGCACCGAAGCGCCGGCGTCGGCAGCCGCGAGGGCCGCGGAGAGGCCGGCGACACCGGCTCCGGCGACGAGAACGTCGCTGCGGTCGCTTTTTAGCCTCATAAGCGATAACCTCCGAACCAGAGTCTACATGGTTGACGACTCCCAGGCGAAAACCGCGGCGCACGCCGTGCTCGCCGCCGTTCTGCAGGTGCGGCACGGGCGGCTCCAGGCACTGCTCTGGCAACGGGCGCGTGAGCCGTTCGCGGCGTGCTGGGCACTCCCGGGCGGGGCGCTGGCCGCAGACGAGACGCTCGAGGAATCGATGCGCCGCCACCTGGCTGAGAAGGTCGACGTGCGGGAGGTCGCACATCTCGAGCAACTGGAGACGCTGAGCGACCCCGCGCGCAACCCGAGCCGGCGCGAGCTCGCGACCGGCTACCTCGGTCTCGTCCCGAGCGGGGTGGACCCCAGGGTGCCGTCGGACACGCGCTGGCATCCGCTCGACGAGCTGCCGGCGCTCGCGTACGACCACGAGGCGATCCTGCTCAGCGCCCGAGAGCGGCTGCGCGCGAAGCTCTCGTACACGAATCTCGGGTTCGCGCTCGCGCCGCCGAGCTTCACGCTCGCCGAGTTGCGCGACCTCTACGCCGCCGCGCTCGGACATCCGGTGAGCGCGACGAATCTCCAGCGCGTCCTGCTCCGGCGCCGGCTCCTCGAGGACACGGGCGAGAGGCGGCGCTACAGCGGCGGCGGACGGCCGGCGACGATCTACCGCTTCCGCAGCAGGCGGCTGGAGATCACCGACCAGTTTGCCGTCCTTCGGCCGCCTACAATGGCTCACTAGTGGCTGTCCGTACTCAGACGCTCATGCAGCCCCGACGGCCGAACGTCCGCGCCTGGCTCGCCTTCTTCTTCGGTGTCGTGGCGGCGGGGGTCATCCCGGTGGCGATCGAGTTGACGCGGAAAGTCCCCGGCGCGGTCCTCCTCGACGCGGTCTGGGCGATCCCGGTGGCGGCCGCCGCGGCGATCGTGTCGCTGCTCTTCGCCCGGGGCGCACGCGGCGCGATCGCACGGACGCTCGAGCGGGTCGGCGGCTCGGTGTGGATCCGGCTCGCGCGCGTCTTGGCCGTCACGGGGATCTGCTTCACGCTCTCCGCCTCGATCGCGGTCGGGCTGTACGAGCTTCTGTTGCGCCTCGAACACTGACCCGTAGACTGCGGCCGTGTTCGAGATCGGGAACAGCCTGCGGGAGGCGCGCGAACGGCAGGGGCTCGGCTACCCGGAGATCGAGCTCGCGACCAAGATTCGCGCGAAGTACATCCGCGCGCTCGAGGAGGAGGACTTCACCTCCATTCCGGGCGACGCGTACATCCGCGGTTTCCTGAGGACGTACGCCGACTACCTCGGGCTGGACAGCGACGTGTACGTGGACGAGTACGCGTCGCGCTTCATCACGAGCTGGCGCGACGAAGTCCCACCACGTCCCGAGCGGCGCCGGATCCGGAGGCGCGAGCGCCCCGTCGAGCGGCGCGCCGTGTTGCTCGTGGTGGCCGGAATCGTGGTCGTGACCGCGCTCGTCTTTGCGGCGTTCGAGCTGCCGGGCTCGTCCACGCATGTGCCGGGAATCGGGACGAAGCAAAAGCAGCACCGGCCGGGGCCGAAGCGCTCGCTTGTCCTCCGCGGCGTCGGCCGCGGCACATACGTCGAAGTGCGTTTCGACAGCCAGTCCCGCAAGCCCGTCTTCTCGGGGACGGTTGGCGCGGGGGAGACGGAGATCGAAAACGTCTGGGGCGGGAGCAGCCGCTTCTACCTCCTCGTGCGCAACCCCTCGGGTCTGCATGTCACGCTCGACGGCCGAACCGTGGCGCTCCCGGCTGCGCACAACCTCCGCGTCCTCGTCACATCGCAACGGACGACGCGCCTCCGCGGGTGAGCCGGCGGCCGCGCGCGGTCGTCGTCGTCACCGGCAGCGAGCTCGTCCGCGGCGAGCGAACCGACCGGAACGGCCCCTTCCTCGCCGCCGAGGCTCTCCGGCGTGGGCTCGAGCCGGCCCGCATCACGATCGTCGGCGACGCGCCGGCCGAGCTCGAGGCGGCGCTGCGCGAAGGGCTGGAGGCGGACGCGTGCCTCGTCTCGGGCGGCCTCGGCCCGACGCACGACGACCGCACCGTCGAGCTGCTCGCCCGGGCAGCCGGGCTCGAGCTCGTGGTCGACGAGGCGCTCGAGCGAGAGATCGAGTCGATCTCCCGCATGGTCGCGGAGCGGCTGCGGAGACCGTACGCCGAGTTCGCTCCCGGCGTCACGAAGCAGGCGACCCGGCCTGCTCCGGCGACTTCGATCGGACTCGCGGGCACCGCGCCGGGGCTCGTCCTCCGTGCACCAACCGGGTGCGTCGTCGTCATGCTTCCGGGACCGCCGGGCGAGCTGCGGAGGCTCTGGGGGAGCGCGCTCGCCAGCGAGCCCGTCCGGGAGCTGCTCGAACTGGCGCGGCCGCCCGGCCGTCGCGTGCTGCGGCTCCACGGCGTCAGCGAGTCCGCAGTCGCCCGGGTGCTGGAGGAGTCCGGCGGAGACGGAGAGGGCGTCGAGGTGACGATCTGCGCCCGCGACTTCGAGATCCACGTCGATCTCGTCGTCGAGCCGGGAGCCGAGGGGCGTGCGGACGCGCTCGACGCGGCGCTCGCGGAACGACTCGAGCAGTGGCTCTTCGCGCGCGACGAGCGGCGTGTCGAGGAACTCGTCCTCTCGCTGCTGCGGGCGCAAGGGCTCACAGTGGCCACCGCCGAGTCCTGTACCGGTGGGATGGTCGCGGCGCGGCTCACTGACGTGGCCGGGTCGAGCGAAAGCTTCGTCGGCGGCGTCGTGGCATACGCGGACGACGTGAAGCGGTCGGAGCTCGACGTTCCCGAGCAGCTTCTCGCCGAGCACGGTGCCGTGTCCGTCGAGGTCGCGGCGGCGATGGCGGAGGGAGCACGGCGTCGGCTCGGTGCCGACGTCGCCGTCGCGGTGACCGGTGTTGCAGGCCCCGGCGGAGGGACTCCCGAGAAGCCCGTCGGGCGCGTCCACCTCCACGCTGCCGGCCCGGACGGCTCGCTCGCTCGCACGCTCGACTTCCCCGGTGAGCGCGAGCAGGTGCGCGCCCGCGCGACCGTCACCGCGCTTCATCTCCTGCGTGCACTTCTGATGGGAAGCCGCGACGAATCCGCATGACCTCGGCCGCTAGCGTGCGCGGCGATGAACGGCTCCGGCTCTTCCTCGCACTGCGCCTGCCCGACGCCGTTCTCGACGAGGTCGAGCGCTGGGAGAGTGAGCAGCTCGACGGCGTACGCATCGTCCGGCGCGAGCTCCTGCACGTCACGCTCGCGTTCCTCGGTCAGCGGCCCGCCTCCGAGTTGGAATCCATCGTCGGTGCGCTGCGCGACGCCGCCGGACGGGCAGGTGAGATCCGCCTCGTCCCGGTGCGCTACCGCGAGACGCGCACCGTCGGCATGCTCGTGCTCGAGGACGAAGGGGGCCGGGCGGCTCTGCTCGCCGACGACGTCCAGGAACGGCTGGAGCGGCTGGGCGTCTACCGCCGGGAGGGTCGTCCCTGGCTGCCACACCTCACGGTCGCACGGTGGCGCAAGGCGCCCGGGCTGCGGCTCGAACCCCCGCCGGTACGAACGTTCGTTCCGTCCGACGCAGCTGCTTATCTGTCTCGGCTGCGGCCGAGCGGGGCGCAGTACGAGGTTCTCCAGACGGTCGCATTAGGAGGCGAATAGGTGGACAGGCAGGAAGCACTCGACGTCGCGCTCGGTCAGATCGAGCGCCAGTTCGGCAAGGGCTCGGTCATGAAGATGAGCGACCGCGCCGCGGTCTCGATCGGCGCCGTCTCCACGGGCTCGCTCGCGCTCGATCTCGCACTCGGGATCGGCGGTCTGCCGCGCGGCCGCATCGTCGAGATCTTCGGCCCGGAATCCTCCGGCAAGACGACCCTCGTCTACCACGTGATCGCCGAGGCGCAACGGCGCGGCGGCATCTGCGCCTTCATCGACGCCGAGCACGCGATGGATCCGGCGTACGCGAAGCGGATCGGCGTCGACATCGACAACCTCCTCGTCTCGCAACCGGACACGGGCGAGCAGGCACTCGAGATCGCCGAGCTCCTCATCCGCTCCGGCGCCCTCGACGTCGTCGCGGTCGACTCGGTCGCGGCGCTCACGCCGAAGGCCGAGATCGAAGGCGAGATGGGCGACTCCCACGTGGGCCTCCAGGCGCGCCTCATGAGCCAGGCGCTCCGCAAGCTCGCCGGCACCCTCAACCGCACCGACACGATCTGCATCTTCACGAACCAGCTGCGCGAGAAGATCGGCGTCATGTTCGGCAACCCCGAGACGACGCCGGGTGGGCGTGCGCTGAAGTTCTACTCGTCCGTGCGACTCGACATCCGCCGGATCGAGACGCTCAAGGAGGGTGTCGAGGCGTTCGGGAACCGGGTCCGCGTCAAGGTCGTGAAGAACAAGGTCGCGCCGCCGTTCAAGCAGGCGGAGTTCGACATCATCTACGGCTCGGGGATCTCCTGGGAAGGAACGGTGCTGGACTCGGCCATCGAGCGCAAGATCCTCACGAAGTCGGGCTCGTACTACAGCCTCGGCGACGAGCGGCTCGGCCAGGGACGCCAGAACGCGACGGCGTTCCTCCGCGAGCATCCCGACGTGACGCAGCAGATCCTCCAGCAGATCCAGACGGAGCTCGGCTCGGACCAGATCGTGTCCGCGCGACTGTTGCCGATCGCCGCCGAGGAGTCCGCAACATCGAACGGCAAGGCGGAGGTCGCGGCAGAGGCGCTCGCATCGGCCGAAGCCGAGGCGTGACGACGACCGTCACGGGGCTGCGCGAGCGAACGCGCGGCCGTATCTCCGTCGAGCTCGACGGGCGGCCGTGGCGCGTCCTGCCGGCGGATGCAGTGGTTCGGGTGGGGCTCACGGTCGGTCGTCAGCTGGATCGGCGCACGGCGCGAGAGCTCGCCCGCGAGGTTCGTCGGGCGCGGGCGCTCGCTCAGGCCAAGCGTGCGCTCGTCACGGGCGGCCGATCTCGACGGGAGCTCGATCAGCGTTTGGCGCGTACCGGGCATACAGGCGCCGCTCGGGAGGACGCGCTTGCCAGCCTCGGCCGGTCAGGCCTCGTCGACGACGCGGAACTGGCGAGAGGACGCGCGGAGGCCCTCGCCCGCCGTGGCTACGGGAACGCTGCGATCCGGGCCGACCTGCGGAAACGCCTGCTCCCGGCCGAAGCGGTCGCCGAGGCGGTGTCCGCCTTGGAGCCGGAGGTCGCCCGAGCCCGGCGGCTCTGCGAGACGGAGATCCCGGCCGCCAAGCTCCTGCGCCGTCTGGCCGGCCGCGGGTTTTCCCGTGACACGCTCGAAGAGATCGGTACTGCGTTTGCGCGCGAGGCGTGAGACACGATAGGATTGCGACACATTCCATTCGACGTTTTGCCTGCAAAAGCAGCTTTTCCGAAACCACGTCCGATGATCGACCGCTCACCCCCGACAAATCGGAGGTCGCGCGCGAGGTAGCGCGACGACTGCCGGCAGGTCCCTGCCTGCCGGAACTACGGCTTTTCGGATAGCTGCCGCCCCGGGCCTGGCGCCGGATCGAAGGTGCCGCCGAAGGCGGCTGGGTCCCCGACCGAGGAGCCGGGCACGTGCTGATCGGGATCGGAATTGCCATCGGGATTGCAGCAGGCGCAGCGCTCGCACTGCTGGCCGTCTCGGTCTTTGGCACCACGGGGGTGACGAAGGCGCGCAGAATCCGCGACCAGCTGCTCGAGGACGCGAGCCGTGAGGCCGATGCCGTGCGCCGCGAGGCGCAGGTCGAGGCGCGCGAGCAGGCGGTCCGGCTGCGGAGCGAGATCGACACGGAGCTCACCGACCGACGTGCGCAGGTGCTGAAGATCGAGGAGCGCGTCCTCGCCAAGGAGCTCGAGATCGAGGCGAAGCTCGCGGAGCTCTCGCGCCGCGGCCAGGGGCTCGCCGACCGTGAAGAGCATGCCCGCGCACTCCAGGACGAGGTCAAGGAGCTCAGGAACGCACAGCTCGTGGAGCTCGAGCACGTCGCCGGCCTGACACAGGCCGAGGCGAGGGCGTTGGTCCTCGAGCGCGGCGAGGAGCAGGCGCGGCACGAGCTCGCGCGGCGCGTGCGGACGCTCGAGGACGAGGCGCGCGCCGAGTCGAAGCGTCGGGCGCGAAACCTCATCGCCGACGCTTTGCAACGTGTCGCGGCGAGCCACACGGCCGAGACGACGGTGACCGTCGTAGAGCTGCCTTCCGATGACATGAAAGGCCGGATCATCGGCCGGGAAGGGCGCAACATCCGGGCGCTGGAGCATCTCACCGGCGTCGACTTCATCGTCGACGACACGCCGCACGCGGTGGTGCTCTCGTCCTTCGACGGGCTCCGGCGCGAGGTCGCCCGCCTCACGGTCACGAAGCTTCTCGAGGACGGCCGGATTCACCCGGCCCGGATCGAGGAGACGTACTACGAGTCGAAGGCGGAGGTCGAGGAAGTCGTCCGCCAGGCCGGGGAGCAGGCGGTCTTCGAGGCGAACTGCGGGCCGTTCCCCGACGAGATCGTCCAGATCGTCGGCCGGCTTCGCTTCCGGACGAGCTACGGCCAGAACGTCCTCAAGCACACGCTCGAGGTCGTGCACCTCGCCGGAATCATGGCGACCGAGCTCGGGGCCAGCATTCAGACGGCCAAGCGCGCGGCGATGCTCCACGACGTCGGCAAGGCGATGACGCACGAGGTCGAAGGCTCGCATGCGCTCATCTCCGCCCAGCTCGCACGACGCTACGGCGAGTCACAGGGGGTGGTCCACGCGATCGAGGCGCACCACTACGAGGTGCAACCGCAGACCGTGGAGGCCGTCCTCCTGATCGCTGCCGACGCCGTCTCCGCGAGTCGGCCGGGGGCGCGCGGCGAGAGCCTCGAGCAGTACATCAAGCGTCTCGAGGCGCTGGAGGAGCTCGCGGCCGCGAAGCAGGGCGTGGAGAAGGTCTACGCGCTCCAGGCGGGCCGCGAGATCAGGGTGATCGTCAGCCCGGGCGCCGTCGACGACGACGAGGCGGCGCTGCTCGCCCACGAGATCGCACGTGAGATCGAGGATCGGCTCGAGTATCCGGGCCAGGTGAAGGTGACCGTCATCCGGGAGAGCCGCGCCGTCGACGTGGCGAAGACACACGCGTCGGCGTCCGCGTCCCACGCCGTGCGCGAGGAACGCGACCGCCCGGCCGACTCACCCATACAGGCCGCCTGATATCCGCTAGCGACGCGGCACGATGAAGCTTGCGCTGCCGACAGACCGATAGCGCGCCAGCGTGCGGGCGCCGAGGCCGGCCCAGACATACCAGCGGTACCGCCCCGGGCTCAGCCGGAAGCGGCGTCTGGACCACTTCCAGCTCGTCGGCAAGCCGAGGTGATGCGCGGTCGGCCACGCTGCGTAGATGCGCTTCGAGCCGCGGAAGAGCTGCACGTTGTAATAGCCGGCTCCGCGGAAGCGGCCCCAGCGGAGGATGGGGTTCGTGGCCACGCGCGGGACGTAGCCCGTCTTCCGTAACGTCAGGACCTTCGGCAGGCCGGCGACGGTGACGACGGGCGAGGCGTTGCCGGCCTGGTCGAATGACTGCACCGAGTAGACGTACTGTGCGCCGGGACGGATCGTCCTGTCGGCGAAACTGCCGATGCCGGCGCCGGCGCCGACGGTCTTGTGTGCCTTGCTGCCACGGATTGCGCGTCGCACGACGACGCGATCGGAGGCGGTCGACGAGCTCCAGCGCAGGACGTTGGCGCCGGCAGTGCTCCGTTCGGTGACCTTGCTCAACACCGGCGGGGTTGCGTCGTACGCGAGGTGAACCGGCTGGACTGCGCTGTTGCCTGCCTTGTCCGTACAGCTTCCGTCGACCGTTGCGGCCCCGTTCTCCGGGCCTCGGTAGGTCACCGAGCTGCAGTCGGCGATGCCCGAGGTGGCGTCGGTTCCGCTCCAACGGACCGCTACGGGGTGGTTGTACCAGCCGTTGAAGTCGGGTTTGCGGGTGATGCTCGCGCTGACGGTCGGCGGTGTTGCGTCGATCTTGATCGGAGGCGTCACCACCGTCACGGTTCCGGACGAGTTCGTGGCAGAGCACATCTCAGTCGTGCCGGTCGTCGGTCCCGGGATCGCGACCGGAAGGCAGGTGGGGGAGGTTGCACCAAGCACCGACCAATGCAGGATCACGTTGTCGCCGTAGACGCTTCCGCGGTACCAGCCGTTGGTGCCGGAGATTCCTTCGATCGAGTAGGTGATGGTGGGGGGTGACGCAGCGGCTGCGGGCGCGGCGAACAGGAAGAAGAACACGAGTCCGATCGCGGCCCCTGAGGTGAAACGGGTCATTTCTGCGGCGCTCTCAACGCGCTCGGAGCTGAAGCTCCGGTCGGGGCCGGAAGCGGCGCCGGACCACCGCTACGCGAAGCTGTTGCGGCGAGCGTCTCGCCGGTCGCCGCCTTGCGCGTCGACACGGTCTGCAGGCGGTCCGAGACGAGCGACATCTGCTGCGTGGGAGTGGACTGTGCGCGGGAATCCGCTCTCGCGGTCCGCCGCGTCGCATGCGCTTGGGTCAGCGGGCGGGTGGCCCGGGTCGAGTTGGTGCGTCGCGGCACGTAGACGATCCGGAGCGGCGGCTGCAGCTTGGCGGTGGATTGGACACCGGCGTTGCCGCTCGAGCCGAAGTGGCCGGTCACGACCACCGCGACGATTGCCACCGAGGCGAGGACGACCGCGGCCAGCGCACCGGCGAACCCCCATGCAAGCCGGGGCACCGGCGCTCGTGACGTGTGAGCTGTGTGCACACGCCCAAAGCGGTGGAGACCGAGTTCGGTCGCCCAGTGAGCGATGCCGCCGTAGCGACTGGCGGCGACATAGAGATCGCCGCGTCCCGCGGTCTTGAACTCGCTGGCTGTAGGCCATGCGCTCCGGTCCCGACAGAACGCCTCGAGCTCACGGCGGATGCGGTCGGAGGTCCAGCGCCGTTGCGACCCGGGCTCATCCGCGAGCACGTAGCGGGTGGAACGCCCACCACCGACCCGGATCAAGCGGCCCGC
>Ga0335085_10006140_pt1 | contig 19053 bp, 16 predicted proteins | sample Lox_Sample_45_FD_206712 | JGI IMG/M metagenome (GOLD analysis project Ga0335085, IMG submission 206712) | Soil microbial communities from Loxahatchee National Wildlife Refuge, Florida, United States - Lox_Sample_4.5 | ecosystem: Environmental > Terrestrial > Soil > Wetlands | place: USA...
CGGGTTGACAGAATAGTTGTCCGGGAGGGGTTTGTCGCAGTTGGCCCGCCGTGGATCGTTCGCCGGGGCGCCGGCGATGTCGAGAAGAGCGCACGGGATGCCGTAGCCCGCCTTCAGGTACTGTCCGGCGACGAGGGTGAGGTACGAACCGGGCGGGACCGGGCAGACCGGGACTCCCGTCGGGCAGCCGACATTAGAGAGAGCGAAGATCGGCTGGCCGTTCGCGGGGTTCGTCCCGAGGATCGGCGAGACCGTCGTGACGAAGGGAATGAGGGGGTCTCCCATGTTCAGGACGACCCCTTTCCCCGTCCCCCCCTGCGCGGCCTTCAGGGTGTTGAAGATCGTGTCGAGATCGGCGTTGACGGAGGACATCGCGGTCAACGTGCAGCCGGGTACTCGAGGATCGGGACACGGTATGACCGTCGCGCTCGTAATCGCTCCGAATAACTCGTTGCCGCCGATGAAGACGGTGAGGAACGTGGGCTTCAGGGAGGCGGCCTGCAGAAGCGCCGTCCCCTGGCCCCGGAGGGTCAGGTAGGCGGCGCTGGCTTCGGGGATCGTCGGGTTCGTGGCGACGACGTCGTGGATCTTGAAGCCGTCGATGCCGAGGTTGTTGTAGGGGCGCTGGAGCGTGGCGTTGAGCGGCAGGCCGTCGCTCGGGTAGTTCCCGAAGACCGGGTCGATGGAGCCCGTGGCCGAGAGGAGGCTCTTCAGGTACATGCAGCCGCCGAGGCCGTGCTTCGAGACGAGAGGCTGCTCGAAGGCGGCGCCCGAGGCCTGCCTCGCGACGACGGCGGGGTAGGAGTCGCGCTGCCCGTACTCGACCAGGCAGGCGTCGGTGATGCCCATGGTCAGGGAGTCGCCGAGCGAGACGTACATCGTGAAGTCGGCCTTCTGAGCAGCGGCGGGAAGCGCGAGGAGGACCGCGGCGGCGAGCGTCGCGGCGGTGCGGAAGAGGTTCTTGATGTTCATGTTCGCGGCTCTCCTCTTCAGAAGGTGCTCTTGAGGCTGATTCCCGGAAGAATCGCGAAGAGTTTGTAGGTGCCGTTGAAGTTGGCTTCGTTCGTCTTGATCGTCCGCTCGTGGAACCAGAGGAAGAGGCTCGAGACCTCGACCCGGAACATGCGGCTCAGCTGGAAGCCGGCGCCGACCGACACGCCCGTCCGGTTCGCGTCCGGCAGGAGCGGGCCGACGTCCTCGTCGGGCTGAGGCGTCACGTCGTAGACGAAGCCGCCGCCGAGCCAGACCGTCTGCGACGCCTGCCAGCCGAGGCCGCCACGGATCGTCCAGGTGTTCGTCCACCCGTGCTCGATCGTCTTCGTCGGGAGCCCCTGGACCGTGATGACCGTCTCGTCGAAGACGTGCCAGTAGGTGTAGTTCGCGTCCACGTTGACCGTCAGGCTCGGCGAGAGGTCGTAGGAGACTCCGAAGGTGAGGATCGCCGGGAACTGGAGCATCGTGCTCGCGGGCAGCGGCTTGTTCATCGGGTACTTGGAGGCGACGGCCGCGTCGAACTGCGGGTACCCCGTCGAGATCTGGGAGAGCGTCGCGGTGCCGGTGTAGTCGAAGTCGACGGCCCCGTGGTAGGAGACGCCGAGCCGGAGCCGGTCGCACGGCTTGAGGAGGAGGCCCGCGTTCCAGGTCCACTTCACCGGCGTCCCCTCGCTGATCAGCGACAGGTGGCCGACGTCCGTGAACCGGTTGGTGTAGGGGTTGAGGGCCCCGGCGTTCTGCGAGAGCTTGACGTCGGAGAGCCGGATCTCGGGGCCGGCGCCGATGGCGATCCAGTCGGCCAGCTTCGCGGAGAGCTGGGCCGAGATGGCCACCTGCCGCAAATCGATCCGCTGCGAGATGAACCGGCCGGAGTAGGTGTCGGGGTTCTGCCAGGGGACCCCGAGGCCGAACGGCGTCCAGAAGCCGACGGCGACGTTGATGCTGCCGGGCTTGATCGGGATGACGCCGTAGCCGTTCCCGATCCAGTAAGCCGATTGCTTCATCGAGGCCGTATCCCCCGTGCCGGGATACGGGTTTCCGCCGGTGAAGTCGGCCGTCGGACGCACGATCAGAAACGCGCCGCCGTAGATCGTGAACTTCTCGTTGAACGCGTTACCGGCCGGGTTGAAGAACATGGCCGAGGGGTCGTCGGCCTGCGCCACGAACGCACCGCCGAGCGCGGTCGCCCGGGACCCCTGCTCGTAGAGGCTGAAGCCGGCGGCGTCGCCCCGCGGCGCGGCCGCGAGCGCCACGACGAGGAGCGCCCCGGCCAAGAGGCGCACACACTTCATATTCAGCACCGATTCCTCCTTATCCCGTATTGGCTGAAGAGACTCTTGCACAAAGTCCTGAAAAGCCGACGATATTCTTTGCGGCCCGCTCACCGGAGTCAAGGCGATTCCGAGCGTTTTCGCGTTTCCGCGGCCAGAAATCCGACCGCGATCGCGCCCGGCCCGGCGTGCGCGGCGAGGACGGGAGCCACTTCGGTGACGAAGTGCTCCGCACCGGGATGTTTCGAGAGAAGTTCCGACGCCACCTCGTCGGCCAGCTCCGCCGCTCCGAAGTGAGCCACGCCGAAAGTCGGCGCTCCGTCGCCGCGCGTCAGGGCGAGAGCCCGGTCGACGACCCTCCGGACGGCCCGGGGGAATCCTCGGGCACCGCCTCCCTTCGCCGCGCGCCCGTCCGGGCCGATCGTGAGAACCGGACAGTAGCCGATCGCCCGGGCGACGAGCCCCGGCAGGTGGCCGACCCGCCCGCCCCGGATCAGGAAGTCGAGCGTCGGGACCGCCGCGAAGAGCCGGGCCCTTTCGGCCGCCCGCCGGGCCGCGTCGGCGACTTCGTCGAGGCTCTTCCCTTCGGCCGCGGCCCGCGCGGCTTCGCGGACGACGAGCCCCTGGGCGACGGAGACGTTCCGGGTGTCGACGGTCACCACGGGGGCCAGCCCCGGCGCGCCCGCGAGGGACCGGGCGGCCGTCTGGGCCGCGGCGAGCGTCCCGGAGACGCCCCCCGACAGGTGGACGCCGGCGACGGGGGCGCCGTGCGAGGCGAGCGCTCGGTAGACCTCGCGGAAATCGGCCGGAGGCGGCTGCGAGGTCCGGGGCGACAGGGGCGACCGGGCGAGCATCGCGTGGAACTCGTGCGGGGTGATCGTGACGCCGTCGAGATACGTCTCCTCGCCGAGCATCAGCCGGAGCGGCACGACCGTGATCTCCAGCGCCTCGATCATCACCGCCGGGAGATCGCAGGCCGAGTCGGTGACGACGGAGACGCGCCCCCGCTTCGCGAAGCGTCCGACGTGCTGCTCGCGCATGTCCTCGACCTTCGTCTCCTCGACGCGGCCGAAGCGGCGCGCCACCTCGAAGACGTCCTCCGGACGGTTGACGTGCAGGTGGATCCGTACGCGGCGCGCGCCGCCGACCACGGCCATCGAGTCGCCCAGCGGGGCCGCGGCCCGACGGAGGGCGTCGCGGTCGATCCGGTCGCCCGAGAGCAGCACTTCCGTGCAGTAGCGGAAGAGGATCGACGCCCGCGCCTCGCGGATCCGCGCCTCGACGACCTCGCCGGAGACCGGCCGCGCCGGCTCCGCCCGGCGGAGGCGCCCGAGAGACCGCGCCACCCCCTCGAGGAAGTGGACGAAGCCCTGTGCGCCTGCGTCCACGACGCCCGCCTCCTTGAGGACCGGGAGCTCGTCGGGGGTCCGCGCCAGCGCCTCGCGCGCGACCGGGACGGATTCCGGGACGAGGTCGGCGAAGTCACGCGTCTCGCCGGCCCGCCGCTCGACCCAGCCCGCCCAGTCCCGGATGACGGAGAGGATCGTCCCCTCCCGCGGCTGTGCCATCGCGCCCCGGGCGTTCTCGGCGGCGGAGCGGACGGCTCTCCCGAAGCGCTCCGGACCGATCCGGCGGGCTCCCTTCAGCGCCTCGGCCAGCCCCTCGAGAAACTGGGCGAAGATCGCCCCCGAGTTTCCGCGCGCCGCCACGAGCGCCTCGTCGGCGGCCCGGCGCGCCACGTCCTCCGCGCTCGGCGACGGGGCCGACGACACCCCCTCGGCGACTCGGTCGAGCGTGGCGGCGAGATTCGAGCCCGTGTCGTTGTCCGCGACCGGAAAGACGTTGATGCGGTTCAGCGGCTCGCGCTGCGCCGCGACGGCCCGCGCCCCGGCCAAGAGGGCACGCGCCAGCCGCCGCCCGTCGATGTACGAGATCCGGGCCGGGGCCATCTGCCCCGAGTCTAGACGCGTCCGCGCGCGTCAGGGCCGCGCCGTCAGCCGATCTTCGCCCGGAGGACCGGCGCGAAGCTCCCCACCTTCGACGCCTCGCGGGCCAGCGCCGCCTCGTCCAGGCGGGTCACCGGCGTCGTGTGCGGGGCGCTCTTCACCACGTCGGGACGCGTCTCGCACTCCTTCGCGATGGCGATCATCGCTTCGGCGAAGGCGTCCAGCTCTTCCTTCGGTTCGGTCTCCGTCGGCTCGATCATCAGCGCGCCCGGGACGATCAGGGGGAAGGACATGGTCGGCGGGTGGAAGCCGTAGTCCATGAGGCGCTTGGCGATGTCGATGTTGTGAATGCCGACGGCGGCCTGCCGCTTGTCGTCGAAGACGACCTCGTGATAGCTCGGCGCGGCGTATTTCAGGTTGTAGAAGGGTTCGAGCCGCTTCCGGAGGTAGTTCCCGTTCAGGACGGCGTTCTCGGCCACCTCGGAGATCGACCGGCCGTACGAGAGGATGTAGGTCAGGGCCCGGACCAGGACGCCGAAGTTCCCGTAGAAGCTCCTCATCTTCCCGATCGACCGGGGCCGGTCGCTGTCGAGAACGTAGCGGTCGCCTCGCCGCTCGACCGTCGGAACGGGAAGGAACGGCACGAGCTCCTTCACCACCCCCCCCGGGCCGGCTCCCGGCCCGCCGCCGCCGTGCGGCGTCGAGAACGTCTTGTGCAGGTTCATGTGCATGACGTCCACGCCCATGTCGGCCGGCCTCACCTTGCCGACGAACGCGTTGAAATTGGCCCCGTCGAGGTAGAGGTACGCCCCCTTCGCGTGGACCCGCCGGGCGATCTCGAGAATCTCCTCCTCGAAGACGCCGAGCGTGTTCGGCACCGTGACCATCAGGGCCGCCACGTCGGAGTCGAGTTTGGCGGAAAGTTCCCCGAGGTCGACCGTGCCCCGCGGGGAGGAGTGGATCTCGACGACCTCGTAGCCCGCGAAATGGGCCGAGGCCGGATTCGTCCCGTGCGCCGAGTCCGGGACGAGGATGTGCTTCCTCGGGTTCCCGCGCGCGGCGTGCGCGGCCCGGATCATCAGGGCGCTCGCCAGCTCGCCGTTGGCGCCGGCGGAAGGCTGGAGCGTGACGCGGGCGAATCCGGTCAGGACCTTCAGCGCCTCTTCGAGCCGCCACATCACCTCGAGGTTTCCCTGTGAGAGGTGCTCCGGCGCGTAGGGGTGGGTGTCGTTGAATCCCGCGAGACGGGCCGTCTCCTCGTTCAGCCGCGGGTTGTGCTTCATGGTGCAGGAACCGAGCGAGTAGAGCGCGGTGTCGATCGCGAAGTTGAGCCGCGAGAGCCGGGTGAAATGCCGGACGACGTCGACCTCCGAGGCCTCCACCTCGCCGCGCACCTCGGGGCGGTGCCGGGCGCCGTAGAGGGCGACCGGGTCGGCCGCCGGAACGTCGAGGGGCGGAAGGAGAACCCCCTTCCGTCCCGGGCGGCGCTCGTCGAAGAGCGAAACGCTCGGGCGGCGGTGGTCGAGGCCCGCGTCCTTCACGGCAACGGGTTCGGCGAGTGTCCCGTGATCCGACATGATCAGAAACTCCTCAGGACGTCGAGGAACGCGTCGAGGCCTGCGCGAGGCGTCCGTTCCGTGACCGCGACGAGCAGGAGGTCGTGCCATTTCGTCTGCTCCGGGGCGAGGCGTTTCACCGGGACGCCGCCGAGGATCTTTCGCTCCTCGCAGCGGCGGAGGACTTCCTCGACCGGCGGGCCGCACTTCAGGGCGAACTCGTTGAACGTCTTCCCGGAGAACGCGGCGGAGAAGGGACCCGAGACCGCGCGGACTCCCGCCTTCAGGTACTCCGCCTTCGAGAGGCACTGAAGCGCCGTCTCGCGGAGGCCGTGCTTGCCGAGGACCGAGAGGGTCATCGTCGCCGCGAGAGCGAAGAGCCCCTGGTTCGTGCAGATGTTCGACGTCGCCTTTTCGCGGCGGATGTGCTGCTCGCGCGTCGAGAGCGTCAGGGAGAAGGCCGTTTTCCCGTTCGCGTCGGTCGTCCGGCCGACGAGCCGCCCGGGAATCTGGCGTTTCATGGCGTCGCGGCAGGCCAGGAATCCGACGAGCGGGCCCCCGAACGACGCCGGCACGCCGAACGAGGCCGCCTCGCCGGCGGCGATGTCGATCCCGTCCTCTCCCGGCGGCGTGAGGAGCGCGAGCGAGAACATCTCGTTCACGACGCCGACGGCGAGGGCTCCCTTCGCGTGGGCCGGTCCCGCCGCGGCCTTCCAGCTCTCGACGACGCCGAAGACGTTCGGGGACTGGACGGCCACCGCGAACGTCGCGTCGTCGACCGCGGCGGCGAGGGCCGCCGCGCTGGTCGCGCCGTCGTCCCCGAGCGGGATCTCCACGATCGTGATGGGGAAATTGGCGAGGTAGGTCCGGAGGCACCGTCGGTACTCGGGGTGAATCCCCTCCGACACGACGACCTTCGTGCGCTTCTTCGCCAGCCGCTCGCCCATCAGGACCGCCTCGACGAACGCCGAGGCCCCTTCGTACATCGAGGCGTTCGCCACGTCCATCCCGGTGAGGATCGCCACGTGCGACTGGAATTCCCAGATCGCCGTCAGCGTCCCCTGCGAGACCTCCGGCTGGTAGGGCGTGTAGGCCGTCAGGAACTCGCCCCGGAGGAGGAGCTGCGGGACGAAGGCCGGGGTGTGGTGGGCGTAGAGCCCGCCGCCGAGAAGCGACGTCCACTCGGAGAGGTTCGCGTTCTTCGCCGCGATCTCCCCCATCGTGCGGCGGACCTCGATCTCCGACGCCGGCGGCGGCAGGTCCGGCGGCTCGCGGCGGAAAACCTCCTTCGGGACCGTGGCGAAGAGCTCGTCGACCGAGCGGACGCCGACGGCCGACAGGAGGGCGGCCTGTTCTTCGGGGCTGTGCGGGATGTAACGCATGGGGTCAAGTCCTTTCGGACCCGGGCAGACCCGGACCGGGGGGTGCGGGACGGGGAGGCGGTCAGGCCTTCTTGGCTTCCTCTTCGATGAACTTCTCGTAGCCGGCCGCGCCCATCAGCTCGTCGAGCTCGGCGTCCGAGGAGATCTTGATCTTCACGAGCCAGCCGTCACCGTGCGGGTCCTCGTTGACCGCCGCCGGCTCGTCGGCGAGCACCTTGTTCACCTCGACGATCTCGCCCGCGACCGGAAGAAACAACTCCGAAACGGCCTTGACCGACTCGATCGTGCCGAACTCTTCCTTGGCGTCGAAGATCTGGCCGGCCTCCGGCAGATCGACGAAGACGATCTCCCCGAGCTCCTTCTGTGCATGGTCGGAGATGCCCACCGTCGCGATGTCGCCGTCGAGGCGGATCCACTCGTGGCTCTTCGTGTAGCGGCGGTCGTCCGGATAGCTGGTCATCGGTCTCTCCTGGAGGGCCCGTCTATTTCTTCCGCCTGTAGAAGGGGGTGGGGACGATGACGGCGGGAACGCTGCGGCCCCTCACGTCGATCGTCAGCGGCGTACCGACGGCCGCGGACTCGACCGGGACATAGGCGAGCCCGATCGCCTTGCCGATCGTCGGAGTCTGCGTCCCCGACGTGACGAGGCCGGTCTTCCCGGTCGCGTCCACGGTCAGCGTGTGGCCGTGGCGCGCGATGCCGCGCCCGGTCACCTCGAAGCCGACCAGCTTCCGCTTCACCCCGGCGGCCTTCTGGGCCTCGAGCGCGGCGCGGCCGCTGAACTCCCCCTTCTTCATCTTCACGATCCAGCCGAGATCGGCCTCCCACGGGGTCGTCGTGTCGTCGATGTCGTTCCCGTAGAGCGCCATCTTCGCCTCGAGGCGAAGCGTGTCCCGCGCCCCGAGGCCCGCCGGGAGAATGCCGTGCGGGCGACCGGCCGCGAGGATCGCGTCCCAGATCTTCCGGCCGGCGTTGGGCTCCACGTAGACCTCGAAGCCGTCCTCGCCCGTGTAGCCCGTGCGCGAGACGAGGGCCGGCACGCCGCAGACCCTCCCCGTCGCGGAGTGGTAGTACTTCATCGGCTCGAGGGGGACGTCGGTCAGCGGCTGGAGGATCCGGAGCGCGAGCGGTCCCTGCAGGGAGACCTGCACCCACTTCGGCGACTCGTCCTCGATCGAGGCGTCCGGGCGCGTCGCGCGGAGGGCCCACGCGGCATCCTTCGGAGTATTCGCGGCGTTGACGACGATGAGGAAGTCGGCGGCGGCGAGGCGGTAGGTCAGGAGGTCGTCCACGAACGTACCGCGCTCCGTCAGGAAGGCCGAGTACTGCGCCTGGCCGTCCACGAGCGCGGAGGCGTCGTTGCATGTCAGGGACTGGACGGCGGCCAGCGCCCCCGGCCCCTTCACTCGAATCTCGCCCATGTGGGAGACGTCGAAGAGGCCGGCGCGCTCGCGGACGGCGCGGTGCTCCTCGGAGAGTCCCGTGTACTCGACGGGCATCTCCCACCCGCCGAACGAGACGATCTTCCCTCCAAGAGCCTTGTGGGCGTCAAACAGCGGCGTCCGCTTGAGCGGCATTTCGGAAGGGGCGCTCATGCTCGAGGTGCGCCGAACGATAGGACGGCGATTCTCCCGCGTCAACAGAGGGAACGGGATAATGGCACCGCATGACGGATCTCCTCGCCGACGACGTGGCCCGGATCGCTGCCGGCCGGCCCGTGCGCCCCCTCACCGCGGCCGACGTGCTGCACGACGCCGGCGAGGCCCGCCGGAGCCTCCATCTGATTCTCGAGGGGGGCCTTCGCCTCGAGACGGAGACGCCCTTCGGCCCGCACCCGGTCGGCGAGCTCACCGCCCCGTTTCTCTTCGACTTCCGGGTGGCCGTCGGCGGCGGGGAGGGCGTCTGTCGCGGGTTGCCCCTGCCGGCGACCCGGGCCGCGCCGATCCCGGCCGAGGAGGCCCACCGTCTCCTTTTCGCGCCCGGCGCCGACGGCGCGGCACTGCGCCGTCTCGCGCTGGGCAGCCTGACGGCGTCCCTCCGGACGACCATCGCCTCTCTGGCCGGCTTCTTCGACCCGCCGGCCGGCGCCGCGGCGGCCGCCCCGGAGCCGGTGGACCCGCCCCCCGTCGACGACCGGCCCGTGGATCCCGAGCACGCGGGCGCCCTCTTCGACGCGGCCGGGCTCGACCCGTCGCTTCTTCCCGCCCTCGGCCTCACGGCGCGGAGGCTGATGCCCGGCGCCACCCTCTTCGCCGAGGGCGGGCCGGGGGGTGAGGCCGCCATCGTCGCCGAGGGGCGGCTTCGGGTCTCGGTCGCGATTCCGGGCGCCGGCGAGGAGGCCCTCGCCTTTCTCGGGCCCGGCGAAGTCGTCGGCGAGATGTCCCTCGTCGACGACGCGCGCCGCTCCGCGAGCGTCTACGCGCACAACGGGCCGGCGACCGTCTACGTCCTCTCCCCGGAGGTGTTCCGGCGGCTGCTCGAGACCGGCGACGAGAAGGGGGCACCGCTCCTCGCGGGAATCGCCATCGTCCTGGCGCGGCGGCTGGAGGAAGCGCTCCGCAAGGCGGCGGGCTTCCGGATCCTCTCCGGTCCGGGCTGAGATGAACCGGGCTGAACCAGCAGTTTGCGACGACGCTCGCGCGTCGTCCCCCCGGATTCCCTCCGCTCTCAGTTCAGCTTCTTCAGCTTCTCTTTGACGTTGGCCCGGACTTCGCCGGCCGTCTGGGAGGCGAGGATACGGAGGGCCATCGGATCGCGGCCAGGTGCGCTGAGAACGACGTCGTGGACGGCCGGGCCGCCAAGTGCCAGCTCCTCGGAAGCCCACTTCGACGCCGGACCGATCTCCTTGCCGTCCAGGGTGACCGTGGCGTCCGGAGGATCGACGTTGAACGTCACACCGCTGACCGTCTTGTAGTGCGGCCGCCGGAACTGACCGGTGGGCCCGGGCGGTCCCTCGCCGTTTCCCTTTTCCATGTCGCGCTCGACCTCGATCTTGTCCTCCGCGGCGTTCGAGCGGACCAGAAGGTCGACGACGAGGTCCCGGTAGCCCGGGTAGGCGAAGCGGACCCGGTGGTTTCCCTCGGCGTGGAAGTAGAGCAGGGCGCCGCCCCCCGCGCCGTCCCAGTCGTCGCAGATGCCGATGTACTTCCCGTCGAGGAAGACACGCGCCTGAATGGGCGATACGTTCAGCTTCACGAGTCGCCTGACGGTGTAGGTCGCATCGACCTTCGGCGCGGGTGTCGGGGCCGCGGCGGCCGCGGCGGCCGCCGCCTGTGCCGCGGCGGCGGCCCTCGCCGGCGGCGCGGTGGCGGCCGGCGGAGTCGTCGATTTCGGTTTGGGCGTCTTCCGGGTCGTGGGCGAGGGAGTCACGTCGGATGCCGGAACCTGGCCCGCGGAGGCGGGGGGCGGCGCCGCGGCCGCCCGGCTCTCCGGAGCGGCGGGAGACGGCGCGGCCGCAGCCGCCGGTGCCGCCGACGACGTCGCCAGGGCCGCCGACGGGACGCTCTCATAGACCTTCTCCGCCTCGCGGGGGCCGCTCCGCCGCAGCGCGAATACGGCAACGATGGCGATCAGGACGGCCGCGGCGCCGATGAGGGCGCCGACGGGGAGGCCGGTCTTCTTCTTCCCTCCGGTCGCGGCGGCGCCGGCCAGCTGAACCTTCTTCGCCGCCTCGGCCTCCGCCTGCCGGGCGGCGTCGCCCATCCGGCGGCCGGTCGTGATCGTCGGGGACTCCGGGTCGACGGCCGGGCTCGGCTGCGTGACGGCCTCGGAGGGGCCGGCCTGCGCGCGGATCGCCTCGACCCGGCTGGCGGCCAGGCCGCTGGTCCGCGTCACGGGCGCTTCGCCCAGCGCGGCGCGGAGGTCTCCCGCCACCTCGGTGGCCGTGGTGTAGCGCTCCTCGCGCTTCTTCGCGAGGCATTTCTTCACGATGGGCGAGTACTCCGGCGGCAGGTCGGCCCGAAGGGCCTGCGGGTCGGGCGGCTCCTCGTGCAGGATCTGGTAGACGAGCGTCGTCAGGGTGTCGGCGGGGAACGGCTTGCGCAGGGTGATCGCCTGGTAGAGGACGACGCCGAGCGAGAAGATGTCGGTCCGGGCGTCGAGTTTTTCCCCCTTGATCTGCTCGGGCGACATGTAGGCGGGAGAGCCGACCATCTGACCCGTGGACGTCAGGTCCGAGTCGCCCGCGAGGAGCTTCCCGATGCCGAAGTCGGTGACTTTCGCGTCCAAGTGCGGTGTCAGGAGGACGTTCGCCGGCTTGACGTCCCGGTGGAGAACGCCCCGTTCGTGGGCGTGCCCGAGCGCCTCGGCGACCTCCGCGATGACCCGGACTCGGTCGTACAGCGAGAGCGAGTCGGGATCGGCGAGACGCTGCGAGAGGCTTCCCCCCGGCACGTATTCCATGGCGAGGTAGAGCATCCCGCCGTCCTCGCCGACGTCGAAGATGGTCACGATGTGCGGGTGCTGGAGACGGCCCGAGATCTTCGCCTCTTTCAGGAACCGCGCCTTGGCCTCCTCGGGGTTGAAGCTCCCCTCGGCGTGGTCGAAGCGGATCGTCTTGAGCGCCAGCTCGCGCTCGATCTGGGGATCGCGTGCCAGGTAGACGACGCCCATGGCGCCCTTCCCCAGGACGCGAAGAATCTCGTAGCGCCCGATCCGTTCCGGCAACATCTCCGGCAAAGCCCGGCGCGGATTCTATCTGTCGGGCCCCGGCTCGCCATCCGGGGCATCCGGATCGACGTGCGCCGGCCCCTCGTCGGTCAGAACCGCGTCCTCGTCTCCTTCGACCGTCCGGAATTCCGCTTCGCGCCGCGACAGCGCCTCACGGGCCTCGGAGAGGCGCGATTCCGGGACGACGACCGCAAACTCCCAGCGCTCGTCGGGGATCGGCGTCAGGTTGAAGCCCTCGTCGACGACGCGGGCGGGTACGCCGTGCGCCTCGAGGAAGCCCGCGACGAACGCGCCGTCCGCCTCGTTGGCGACTGCCCTCGCGAGCACCCAGGTCTCTTCGTCCTTCGTCATCGTCGCCCCTCCTTCAGGGAATGATGCGGATCGTCTCCGCGGGGCGTTCCCCCGCCGGGAGGATGCGGCCGATACGGGCCGAAACGGCATCGCCGGCCTCGCGAAGCGCCGCCACGAGACGACTCGCCTCGGCGTCGGGTACGGTCAGGAGGAGGCCGCCGGAGGTCTGGGCGTCGGCGAGCAGGAGAAGGTCTGTCTCCGTCGCGCCGCCCGCCTCGAGCCAGGCCCGCGCCCCGGCGAGGTTCTTTTTGGACCCTTCGGGAGAGCGTCCCTCCGCCGCAAGCCGGCGCGCCCCCGGCAGGACCGGAACGGCGGCCAGAGAGATCTCGGCCGCGAGTCCCGCCGTCGGCAGCATCTGGTGGAGGTGCCCGAGCAGGCCGAAACCGGTCACGTCGGTGCCGGCGGAGACCGGAAAGCGCGCCGCGACGCGGGAGGCCTCGCGGTTCAGCCGGGTCATCGAGGTCACCGCCGCCGCCTCTTCGCCGGGCTCCGGCGCGCCCTCCTTCGAAAAGATCTTCTTCACGGCCCCGGCGAGGACGCGCGCCCGGAGGGCCGCGGTCAGGATCCCGGTGCCGAGGCCCTTCGTCAGGACGATGGCGTCCCCCGGGCGGGCGCCGACGTTTCGCCGGATCCGCGAGGCCTTCGCGCGACCGGTCACCGCCATCCCGTAGACGGGCACGTCGAAATCCGCGGAGTGTCCGCCGAGGACGGGAATGCCGGCTTCGGCCGCGGCGGCCGCGCCGCCCCGCAGGATCTCGCCCAGCACCTCGAGCGGGAGCGCCTTCACGGGGAAGCCCACGATGTTCAGGGCGAAGAGCGGCTCGGCCCCCATCGCGTAGACGTCGGAAAGCGCGTTCACCGCGGCGATCCGGCCGAAGTCGAAGGGCGAGTCGACCACGGGCGTGAAGAAGTCCATCGTCGAGACGATCGTCTCGGCCTCCGGATCCGCCGCCTCGCCGAGGCGGAAGACGGCCGCGTCGTCGGACGTGTCGAACCCGACGAGAGCACGCGGGTCCGAGACCCGCGGCAGGTCCTTCAGGACCTTCGAAAGGTCAGACTGACCCAGCTTGCACGCTCACCCCGCCGACGAGGCGAAGGCCAGGATCGACGGGTGCGTGCGCGTCACGCGCTCCATGCCGACAGTCTACGACGCCGTCGGGGAGGCGGAACCGGCCGCGGGAGCGGGTCCGCGTCAGAACTCGCCCGTCTCGACGGCGCCCGCGATCTGACGGATCGCGAGGTTGGCCAGGACGCCGGCCGCCGCCCCCGCGATCGCCCGGCCGCGGGTCCGGCCGAGCCAGAAGCCGACCGCCGCCGCGCCGAGAAGGCAGGGAAGTGGATAGCGCCGGACGGTGGCCAGCGCGCTCCCCTTCCAGTCGAAATCCTTCGGGAGGAATTCGAAGGCGCCGGTGGCTCCGCCCACCGGCCCGTCCGGCGAGGCGCCGTGCGGGGCTGGCGGACGGATCTCGGGGGCTCCCATCAGTCGTCTCTCCGGCGGAAGAGGAGGCCGAGGAGGAAGCCGGTGGCGAGCGCGATGCCCACGGCCTTGGCGGGATGATCCCGGACGAAGCTCGACGTCTTGTCGACCACGTCGTCCCACGACGTGTCGGCGAACTTCTCGCGCAGGTCGCGGGCCCTCTGCTTCACGTCGTCGGCCACGTCGCCGAGCTTCGCCTTCAGCCGGACGCCCCGGTCGCCGAGTGACTCGCGCGTCGCGTCGATCTTCTCTTCGACCATCTTGGCGGCGTTCTCGAGGTTGGGGGTTTCGCCCATGGAAGAACCTCCTGTCGACGGTCCGGAATGTTCTCACACCCCGCGCGGCGAGCGAAGCCGTGCCGGCGCTACGATCGGGGCGAATGACCTCCCCCCGGGACGCTTTCGACCTCTTGCGCACCGTCCTGCGCGGCGCCATCCGCCGCTTCCTGGACGCGCGCGGGTTCGACCTGGCCGCCTCGCTCGCCTACGCGTCGCTCCTGACCATCGTGCCGCTGATGGCGGCAGTCACCTTCCTCGCTTCGAACGTCTTCGGAGAGACGGGGGCGGGCCTCTACCGGGTGATCCGCTGGGTCGTCCCCGGCGCGGGCCGCGACGTCCTCGACGCCATCCAGGCCTTTGCGCATCAGGCCACGACGCTCGCCGGGACGGCCACCCTTCTCTTCCTCGTCGCCTCGGTCCGGACGTTCTTCCAGATCGAGGGCGCCGCCAAGAACCTGTGGGGGACGACCGTCCACCCGCGGCCGTTCCTCGTCCGCCTCGGCGTGGCGATCTCGGTCATGGTCCTCGGCCCGGTGGCGGTCGGCGTGCTGACGTCGTTCCTCCTCGAGTCGGGCGCCTCGTTCACCGAGTTCCGTTCCCTCGGCCTCGTGACGACGTTCGCCCTCCTCGTCCTCCTCTACCGGATCCTCCCCGGAGCGCGCGTCCGGTGGGGCCCGGCCATGCTCGCGGCGGTCGTCGCGGCGTTCGGGCTCACGGCCGTCCGGCTGCTCTTCGCCCGCGGCGCGCGGTCCCTGACCTCGTTCCGCACGACGCTGTCGGTCATCTACGGATCCATATCGGCCGCCGTCATCTTCGTCCTCGCCGTCGGCATCGCGTTCGCGATCCTCTTCTTCGGCATCGCGCTGGCTCACGCCCTTCAGTTTCGCGTGGAACTCTTCGGGCACGACGCCCCGGCGCGGACGGGACGGGGCGGACGGCTCTACGAGGCGGTGCGACTGCTTCTGCCCCTCGCGGCGGCCTGGGAGAACGACCGCGCCTCGCGCTCGATCGGCGCCCTCAGCGAGGCGGCGGGTCGCCCCGAGGCCGACGTGGAGACGGTTCTCGCACGCCTCGTCGTGGACGGGCTCGCGCGGCGGGACGATCAGCAGGCGGCGTACGCCCTGACGCGGTCGCCGGACGAGATCTCGCTCTGGGCCGTCGCCCGGGCGATCGGCGAGTCGGCGCCCCGGACCGTGCCCGGCGAGGACGACCCGGTCGCCGCGACGCTTCGCGAGGTCTTTTCGCGCGCCACGCGCGAGGAGCGCGGCGTCCTCCAGGGGACGAGTCTGAAAGACCTCCTCCGTCCCTCCGACGCCTCGCCCTCTTTCCGGCAGTAGAATCCCGCTTCCGGGTCCGAATCATGGTTCAAGAATCGCGTCCCGTGATGAGCGACATCGCTCACCGTGTTTTTTCCCTCTCCATGGAGGAGTGGGGAGAGCGCCGCGCCATCGAAATGGTCGGCTCGGCCCCGGGATTCCTCTCCCTCCTCGCGAAGACCGAGAAGGTCGCCTCGTTCGACGAGCCCGTTCTCATCATCGGCGAGAGCGGTTCGGGGAAGGAAGCCGTCGCGCAGGCGATCTACCTCCTCGGTCCCCGGCGAGGGAAACCCTACGTGTCGGTGAACTGCCCGCAATACCAGGAGGGAAACCTCACGGTGAGCGAGCTGTTCGGCCACAAGAAGGGGAGCTTCACGGGAGCCTCGGCCGACCGGAAAGGGTGCTTCGAGACCGCCAACGGCGGCGTCATCTTCCTCGACGAGATCGCCGACCTCCACATGAGCGCCCAGGTGATGCTCCTGCGGGCCCTCGCCCGGGGCGAGTTCCAGCCCGTGGGTTCCGAGACGACGAAGAGCGTCAACGTCCGGGTGGTCGCCGCCACGAACCGCCCGCTGGATCAGCTCGTCTCCCGCGAGGCCTTCCGGCACGACCTCTACTTCCGCCTCCGCTACTTCCTCATCGAGGTTCCGTCGCTTCGGAGCCGCGGAGACGACTGGCAGCTCCTGGTTCACCATTTTCTCGGACGGCTCCGCGCGCGCTACGGAGTCGTCAAGAGCGTCTCGGCCGACGCCCTGCGGATTCTCGGAGCGTATTCCTGGCCCGGGAACGTCCGGGAGCTCACGAGCGTCGTCACGACGGCTTACGCCCTGTGCGACGGCGACGTCATCCAGGCCCAGGACGTGATCTCGGCCCTCGGGCACGGCGAGGAGACGCCGGACGAGCCGCGTGTCGGGGATCTCTACCGGCGCATCGTCATGGGAGGCGAGAGCTTCTGGCAGACCGTGGGAAACCCGTTCCTCGACCGGGAGATCTCCCGCAACACGGCGAAGGACGTCATCCGACGCGGTCTCCTCGAGGCCGACGGAAGCTACCGGCACGCCCTCGACCTCTTCCACCTCCCGCCCGAGGATTACCAGAAGTTCATGGACTTCCTCCGGCATCACCGCCTGAAGCCGTGAGTGCCGGGGAAGCGGGCGGGCCCGGCGCCGTCGTCTTCGACCTCTACGGAACGCTTCTCCACATCGGACGGCGGACGCTGCACCGCGAGGTCCATCGGCTGCTCGGCGCTCCGCGGGAGGCGTGGGGTCGTCTCGTCCGCGAGGAGCTTCTCCGCCGCCCTTTCCCCGACACGGAGGCTTTCGCAAGGCGCCTCGTCGCCGTCCTGGCGCCGGACGCCGCCGAAGCGGCCGGACCCTGCCGCGCCGCCGTCGAGGCCGAGATCGCCTCGATCCGGGCCGAGCCCGGCGTCCGGTCGCTTCTCCGGTTTCTCCGGCGGCGAGGTCTCCGCGTCGGCGTTCTCTCGAACCTGACGAGCCCGCACGCCGCCGTCTTTCGCGATCTCGGGCTCTCCGAACTCGTGGACGCCGCCGTCTTCTCGTGCGACGAAGGGATCGTGAAGCCCGACTCCGAGATCTACCGGCGCCTCCTGTCGCGCCTCGGCGCCGCGCCGGAGCGCTCGCTCTCGGTCGGCGACTCCCTCGCGAACGACGTCGAGGCGCCTTCCGCCCTCGGACTCCGGACCGTCGGCGTCAAGGTCGCCGGGCGGGACGGAACGGTGTCATCGGCCGCCCTCCTCGGCCTGTGGGACCTCTCGAAGCCGTCGCCGACGCCTCTCGTGGCCGAGGGCGGGGAGCTGGCGGCCCTCGGCGGGCGATTCCGCGTCGAGCGGCTCGCACCGGTCGAGGACGACGAGCAGGGGCGGTACAACCTCGTCTTCGCGGCCGACCTCGCCGGGGGGACACATCGCCTCTTCCTCAAGCGATTCCTCTTTCCGGAGACCGCTCACGTCGAAGAGTTCGCCTACCGCCTGCAGGCCGAGACAGGCCTCCCCACCTGCCGCGCCGGTCTCGTGGACGGGCCCGAGCCGATTCTGGCGATTTCCGAGGCCCCCGGCCGGAAGTGGGCCGGCGAGCTGAGCCCCCCGATCGCCTTCGAGCTCGGGAGGCACATCGCGTTCGCCCTGCTCTTCTCCAACGCCGACGTCCGCCCGCGGAACGCCTTTCTCGACCAGTCGGACGGGCGCTGCGTCGTGACGCTCGTCGACCTCGAACACTGCTTCTTCAACCTGGCCATCGACACGGAAGGGCTCGCCGAGCCGCTCCGGCCCGAGACCTTCGACCGGATGGCGCCGGACGAACTGCGGAGGCGTCGGAAGAAAGAGGTCCTGACCCAACGGGCGACGGGGCGGGCCCGCCGGAGTTTCTTCGGCGACACGCCGAAAGGCTCCGAGATCGACCGGGCCTTCCACGAAGGCTTCTACGACTACCACCGCCGGCAGAAAGAGCGCACCGACGGTCTGTGCGATCTCATCTGGCGGCGGGTCCATGAGGAACCGCCGCTCGTCATCGGGACGCACGGCTACCGGCGGGCGCTCGCGACCGTCGACGTCGAGGACATTCGGACACGGCTCGTCCGCGAGCCCGAGGAGCTTCTGGGCTGGGCGTGGTAGAGGGGCTGCGGACGGTTTTCCGGAGGGGGCCGCTCCGGACGAGTCACCGGCCCGTCCGGCACGGCCGCGGCCCAATCGCGACCGAATCTCAGTCAAAGTAGAGGCGGGACTCCAGCCGATGGAGGCCGGGCTCCATCGCCCATGTGACGGCTGTCGCCTCCGTCACCTCGAACCCCTTGATTCCTCGTTCGACCGGCCGCGGAAGCCGGCTGGCATGTCAACTGCAGACAACAGGGCAATCCTCGGCCTGTCCGAAACGACAAGAAAGAGGAAATAGAAGAGGAAATGAAGGAGGAATCAGAACGATGGCAACCGAATCACTCTCCCGCGGAGAGATCCAGGATCTCCTCACGAAGTTCGCGCAGCGGAACCCCACCTACCGCGCCAACCTCCTCAAGAACCCGAAAGCCGTCATCGAAGGACAGCTGAACAACAAGCTGCCGAGCGCCATCAAGGTGAAGACGGTCGAAGAGACCGCCGACACCATCTACATTGTCGTCCCGTACGTTCCGCAGGCCGGCAAGGAGCTCGGCGACGCCGCGCTCGAGATGGTGGCGGGCGGCAAAGGAGACAGCTCGCAGTCGGGCAACAACTACAACTGCAATACCTCCACGGGCGGCTTCAACACCCGCAACGAGTTCAGCTCCACCGTCAAACTCGTCTGACCCCGTTTCCCGCGCCGGACAACGGCCCGGGAAGTTCCGAGACACGACCTGACGAGGGGCCACCTGACGCCGGGCGCGACAGGGGGCCCCTTTCTTCCCGGGATGACTCAAGGGAAATTCGTCGGCCCGTCCGAAAGGACCGATAACGAGGACATGAAGGAGGAATCACGACGATGGCCACAGAATCACTCACCCGCGGACAGATCCAGGATCTCCTCGCCAAGTTCGCGCAGAAGAACCCCACCTACCGCGCCAACCTCCTCAAGAACCCGAAAGCCGTCATCGAAGGACAGCTGAACAACAAGCTGCCGGGTGCCATCAAGGTGAAGACGGTCGAGGAGACCGCCGACACCATCTACATCGTCGTCCCGTACGTTCCGCAGGCCGGAAAGGAGCTCGGCGACGCCGCGCTCGAGATGGTGGCGGGCGGCAAGGGAGACAGCCAGCAGACGGGCAACACCTACAATTGCAACACCTCCACAGGCGGTTTCAACACCCGCAACGAGTTCAGCTCCACCGTC
>Ga0335085_10006141_pt1 | contig 19053 bp, 19 predicted proteins | sample Lox_Sample_45_FD_206712 | JGI IMG/M metagenome (GOLD analysis project Ga0335085, IMG submission 206712) | Soil microbial communities from Loxahatchee National Wildlife Refuge, Florida, United States - Lox_Sample_4.5 | ecosystem: Environmental > Terrestrial > Soil > Wetlands | place: USA...
ATGATCTTCACCTCAACCCATGGCAGTTTCTCTTGCAGGTATCGCTCGCCTTTCTCGTTGGCGGCGACCCAGCCCATCGTGGGAGTGCCAATCTCGATAAACGCGACTTTGAACTTTTCCTCAGCGTAAGACGAGGACGAAACGACAGTGGCAATTGCGAACGCCAGTATTGAAGCACCAATCTTCTGCACTTTGCTCTCCATCGCGCCGGAAATGATTTTATTGTGAGCCGATAAAACCGCGAGTGTCAAGAAACTGCCGGCGATCCATGACACCGGAGGTTGAATATCAAGACGACGAGACCGGCCGTGCAAGGCACGCGCAAATCGTTGTTGGGCGAACGCTGCAACATGATTTTGATCCCGTCTTGCGATCCCGCTATTCAACACGCGTCGCTCGCTCGTCAACGCAGGGGGTGTCAGGCATGACCCGAACCGCAGACCCGTATCCCCGCGACATGGTCGGATACGGCAGAAACCCGATCGATCCGCAGTGGCCCGGTCAGGCCCGAATCGCCCTGCAGTTCGCGGTGAACTACGAGGCGGGCGGCGAGTTATCGATCCTTCACGGCGACACAACGTCCGATGCGCTGCTCACCGATATCGGCTTTCCCGCGGTTTCCAAGGCCCGCAGCGTTCTCGTTGAATCGTCGTTCGAGTTCGGCAGTCGTCGCGGCGTATGGCGTCTGCTGCGCCTGTTCGAGGAGCGCGGGATAAAGATCAGCGTATTTGCGGTCGCAAGCGCGCTCATCCGCAACCCGGCGGCGGCGGCGGCAATGGTTGGCGGCCGGCCACGAGATCGTCGGTCACGGCTGGCGGTGGATAGACTACCAGCGCGTGCAGGAGGACGAAGAGCGGCGCCACATTCGGCTCGCCGTCGAGATCATCGCCGAAGTGACGGGCCAGCGGCCGCTAGGCTGGATGACCGGCAGACGGAGCCCGAACACGCGGCGACTGATCGTCGAAGAGGGCGGCTTCCTCTACGATCGCGACGCCCTCAGCGACGAAATCCGTACTGGCGGCATCGACATCGCCCGACACTGGATCGATCGCCATCCGTTCAGGAAATGTTGATCCGCTTACCACGCCACATCGTGTCCCTGGTAATCGACGAACGCGACGCCGGTTTGTCCGCGCCGGGCGGAAATGGTGTCAATCACGCCGCGCACGCTGGTTTCCACGTCGAGCGGCGCGGACGGCCCGCCCATGTCGGTGCGCACCCAACCGGGCACGACCGCAAGCACGGTCCGGCCCTCGCCGCGGCGGATTGAAAAGCTGCGCAGCATCGTGTTCAGCGCCGCTTTGCTTGCCCGGTAGATTTCGTAACCGCCACGATTGTTGTTGGCAACGCTGCCGAGCGAGGAGGACATTGCGGCAATGACGCCGTCGGCCGGCACCAGATCGGCGAAAGCCTCGATGACGCGCAACGGACTCAGCGCGTTGGTCACCATCAAGGCCGAGAAACCCTCGGTCGACGTCTTTGGCACCGTCTCGCTTGGCCCGTTGGAGATTCCCGCGTTGACGAGCAACAAGTCGATTTGTTCGCCGTTCAGCCGTTCGCGAAGCGCGGTAACCTGCGCCGTGATGTTGATGTCGACCGTCTCGACGCGCACCCGACCGCCGGCCTCGACCACGAGCTCTTGCAACTCTGGCGGGCGGCTCGCCCTGCGCACCGTCGCAATGACTCGCCAGCCGCGCCTTACGTATTCGCGGGCCAGACCCAACCCCAGACCTCGCGAAGCACCTATGATCAATACGGTCCCGGTAGAAGAGTTCACGCGCCGCTTTCCCCGTTTCGAAATTGAGAGGGCGATACTGGCGAGAACGGATCGCAAGTGCAAACCGGTCGATTCGCACCGGCCGGCGAGGGATGATCGCGGTGCAAAATTCATCGCCTGCTCGCAATGAAGCGAGACAGAGCTCAAGAAGGCTGCGAGATTATCTCGCCGCACTGGCAATAGCTGGAAAGGAGTAAGGAGACATGCCCAAGATCGATGTCGGGGACTGCAAGATCAACGTCGAGATCGAAGGTCCGCAGAACGCTCCGGTACTGATGCTGTCGAACTCGCTCGGCACCGACCTTGGCATGTGGGACGAGCAAGTCGCGCCATTTACGCAGCACTTCCGGCTCGTTCGCTATGATCGGCGCGGCCACGGCAAATCGGACTCGCCCAAAGGTCCGTATTCCATGGAACAGCTTGCCCGTGACGCGCTGGCCATTCTCGACAACCTCGGAATCGCCCGCACCAGCTGGTGCGGATTGTCGATGGGCGGGATGGTGGGGCAATGGCTCGGCGCCAATGCCGCCGGCCGCATCGACAAACTCATCCTGTCGAATACCGCCTGTTACATCCCGGACAAGTCGGTATGGGACGCCCGCATCAAGCTTGTGCGGGAAAAAGGATTGGCGGACGTGGTCGACGGCAGCATGGAACGATGGTTCACCAAGGAATTCCGCGAGCGTGCGCCGGTGACGATAGAACGAACCCGCAAGATGTTCTTGGCGACGAATCCCGAGGGTTATGCTGCGTGCGGCGAGGCCATCCGTGACATGGACCATCGTCCTCTGTTGCCGCGGATCAAGCGACCGACGCTCGTCATTGCCGGTCGGTTCGATCCGACCACGACGCTGGAAATGAACGGATATATCCGCGATGCGATTCCAGGAGCCGAGTTGACGGTTCTGGATGCCGGCCACATCGCCAACATCGAGCAGCCGAAGGCTTATTCCGACGCGGTCCTGGGATTTCTGCTGGATGCCTAAATATTGCTATTTTCGGCGCCTTGGGACCCTTCTGTCGGTGCGCTCCCTCACACAGGAAACGACTTACGGCAGCCGCGGCGCCGAGCGCACCGGGACGGCGATTGCGCCGGGCGCCGGCTTTCGCTGCGGCCGGCTCACCAGATAACGCGGGACGAGGTGGCGCACCAAGCCGAAGCCGGCGAGCAAGAGGCTCGCCCACACCGCCACGCTGAAATAGAGCGACATCCAGGCGATCTCGTCATCCCAGGCGGCAATGTTGCGGGTGACGATCCAGCGCGTGGCGAGGTCGTGGAACCCGGCGACAAGGCCGAGCAATTGCTGGCCGCCGGCCAGTTCGGCCTGCCAGCGCACGATATACATCGGCACGTTGACGGTGCACATGAACACAACGTAGCCGGCAATGCCGGCGAGTGCGGCGGCGATGGCGAACTGAGCGGCGCCGCGGTAACGCGCGAACAGGCGCACAAGCGCGATGCCGACGAGGAGAAAGATCGCGGTCCACAGCGAATTCTCCACGACGTTGCCGAGATAATCGGTCGTGATCACCGCGTACCAGGAACAGCCCTCGGCGAGCAACACCAGAGGCACGATGGTCTTGGCGATCTTTCGCGCGGTGTCGGAGCCTCCGTCATGGGCGAGGGCATACAAGACGATGGCCCATTGCGCGACGAAAGAGATTTCCGCCGCGGTGGCCACGGATCGGCCGACGAGCACGCTCGACAGCGAGGTGTCGAACAGGCAGATGCGCAGCACGTCGGCGCGCGGCAGCACCGCGCGAAACGCGCAGCCAAAAACGTAAGCGGCAGCAAGGAGGAGCAGCGGTTCGATCGTCCAGGCTGCCGAGGAGCGTCGTCTCGCTACACTCGCGGCACGGAAGCGGGCGGCAAGCGCAAGGAAAAGCCCGATGTTGCCGACGCTCACCAGGACCAGGAAAACCCACCAGATCGCAACCGGATTTGACCACTCAAGCCAGTCGAGCTGCATCGTTGCCCGCGCGCGTTACCTAACTCTCACGGAAGTGTAACGAATTTGTCACGCAACTCCAGAGGGCGCGCGCGGGGTTCCGCATGCAGATTACGCATGCACAGGGAGGTCAAGCGCCGACGAACTTGGCCGGCCGCTTCTCCAGGAAGGCTGTCACGCCCTCGCGAAAATCTTCGCTGGCGCCGGCCAGGCGCTGGCTGCGGCATTCGAAATCGAGCTGCTGCTCGTAGGAATTTTCCGGGCTTTCCCAATAGAGCCGCCGAATGAGGCCGAGCGCCACGGTCGGGCCGGCGGCAAGCTCGCGCGCCAGTCGCAACGCTTCGCCCATCAGGGCATCGTCGTCGAACACGCGATTGACGAGCCCCCAGGCGAGCGCCGTCTCCGCCGACAGGCGTTCGCCCAGCAGCGAAAGCTCGATCGCGCGCGCCCGCCCGATCAGCCGCGGCAACAGCCACGTGGAGCCGCAATCGGGCACGAGGCCGATGCGCCGAAACGCCTGCAGAAAATAGGCCGAGCGCGCGCACAGGATCAGATCGCCCATCAGCGCGATGCTCATGCCGGCGCCCGCCGCGGCGCCGTTGATCGCGGTGACGACCGGGTAGGGCAGGTCGCGCAAGCGGCGGATGAACGGATGAAACTGCGTCTCCAGCGCCTGGCCGGCGCCGCGCTGGGTCAAGCCGTCGCCGCGGCCCTGGAGATTAGCGCCGGTCGAGAACGCCCGGCCGGTGCCGGTGAGCACCAGGCAGCGCGGCGGCGTTGATGACGCGGCCAGTTCGTCGAGCGCGGCGGTCAAGCCCTTGAGCATCTCCGCCGACACTGCGTTGAGCACCTCCGGATGGTTCATCCGCAGGATAGCGACGGCTCCGTCGACTTCCAGGCTCGCACGTTCGAAATCCATCTGCCTCTCCTTTTGCGCGCTCATTTGTTTGTTGCCGCAAAGATCATTCCGGCTTTGCTGCAACCGTCCAATCTCCAGCGGCGCCCGACGCGCCGGAATTCCTTAACGGCCCTTTAACGGCGCTTACATAGGCTTTATGCCGTTCTATTCGGCACCGGCGCCCATGGCAATTTCCGAAAAAGTATCGCGACCGCAGCGAATTGCGGATGAAGCCGCAGCGGCAATTCCAATTTTCCGCAAAATAGTCACCGACGGGAGAAGCCCGCGGGTGCGTGCACCAGTTCCGACATTTCCCATAGTCGCGCGCGGCTCGTTCGCACCAACAACGGCAAACTGAAGGAGCGCTTCATTTTGCTGCCGATCAGGAGCGGCGGCGCGCGTCGATGTTGCCGGGTGGCTTGGCGCGACGGGAGCATGACAGCAGGCGCAGCATTCACCGACTGCTGATTTCCAGCGGCGACGAAGAGGCAGGGCGGCTTTTGCAGCGCGGCGACGGCAAGAGATACGTTCGGCGCGGTGAGCCACGCGGTCACTGCCTTATTTGCGGCGCAGGAAGCTGCAAACCGGTAGGGAAAGCAAGCGTGTGGTGTTGTTGGATGCGTCGATGATCCTGGGCGGGGATATTGTCTCGTCGGCACACGGCTGCCGCGGTCGGCGGCCGGGTTTCGGATGGAGCCGCCCGGGCCGACTCCGCTTGGCGGCGGCCGGGCTGATCTGTGTCGGTGCTGCGATGCTCGCCGGCTGCTCCCTGAGCGGCGGTATGGACTCCCTGATCGTCGATCCCGGGCGCTATTCCGCCTATCACTGCAAGCAGATGGCGGAACGACTGACGGAACTCGTCGAGCAGCAAAAGGATTTGCGTAATCTCATGGACAAGGCCAGCGACGGCGGCGGCGGCTCCGTCATCGGCACGCTGTCATATCGCGCCACCTATGAAAAAGCGGTCGGCGACGAAGCCGTCCTGCGGCGCACGGCAGCCGAGAAGAAATGCCCGCTTCCTCCTCCGACGCCCCCGCCGTCGGCGACACCAGCGGCCTTTACGGCACCGGCTGCCTCGCCTGCTCCGGCATTTCAGAGCGATCAGATCATCCGTTGAAGCAAAAACCGCAGCGATCCGTCGTGGCAAACTACAGGCCGCCGATGATGGCGGCCATGCCGACGCCGGCGGCGGCAAGCAGCAACAGCACAGCAGCACTTGTCGCCGTGGTACGCCCGCCGCCGAAAAATACGGCGTAAGCAGCCTTGAGGATATTGTTGGACGATGCCGCAATGAGAATTGCGGCCGTAAGCGTAGAGTCTGCCACGCCCGAAGTGCCGCCCTGCGCGAGGTTGAGCACGAACGGATCGATGTCGGTGACGCCGACGACCGCGGCAAGGGTATAGATGCCCGAGGTGCCGAACCGCGCCTTGGCCCAATTGGACAGGACCGACACTACGATGAAGAGTATCGCGAAGATCGCCGCGGGAATGAGCTGCAACGGATTTCCGCCGCTCGGCTGAAGGGCCGAGCGCGCTGCCCGTTGGTCTTTCCCTGCGGGATGCAAAAACCGGTATTGCAGCGCGGATATCACGGCTCCGCCGATAAAAAGACCGCAAAACGGTGGCGCGAGCGTTCGCGCCAGCGTCATGTTGAAGATCGCCACCACCGCGAGAACGCGCAGATACATAATGGCGGTGGCAAGCGTAATTCCGGCGTCCGCGTCCCTTCGCATCGCCGGCTCAGCTTGGGCTTGGCGGGCCAGCACGACCGTCGTCGCCGTCGACGAATAAAGCCCGCCCAAAGCGGCCATCCATAATCCCCTCGCCGCCGCCGGCCAGTAGCGTTGGGCCAGATAGCTTGCGTAGGACAGGCTGGAAACGACGACGAGCGCCAGCCAGGCCTGGCGCGGCGTAATGGTGGTCAGCGTCGTCACCGGCTCATTGGGAAGCAGCGGCAGGATGACGCCGGTCAGGATCAGGAATTCGCCGGCCGTGATTATCTCCTTCAGCTCGACGCGATGCGCCAGCCCATGAAGCGTTTCCCGACCAGTGAGAAGAAGGACGGCGGTCACGGTAAAGGCCACGGCGACCCAGGGCGGCAACGCCAAGGCGATGGCGCCGAGAAGATAGGCGTGAACGTTGAGGACCGGCACAACCAGTCCGACATTCGGCTCGCCTTCCTCATCGGTTTCGCGGACATGCTGGCGATAGAAAATCGTCAGCCAGGCGCCCAGCACGAGCAGGCCGACGGCGAAGGGGATAAAATGCGTCGGATCGAACAGATAGAGCACGCCGCCTGCAGCGGCGAGCAACGGGAAGGTGCGAATTCCGCCGGGCCGCTTGGTATCGGTGCGGGCGAAGAAATCCTCGAACGCCAAGCCGAGAAACAGGCTCAAGCCGAGGAGGAAGCCGAGGTTCATCAGCGGAGGCGGCGACATCATGCAGTATCTGCCTGCGGCTTGGCGATCGGGTCGGCGGTGGCAGCGTAACGAACTCTATCATACATAGCTTGGACGGCTGGCTAAACGCGCGAACTGCCGGCGGCCCTCAAGCGCGCCTGACGCGCCCGGCTTTGCGGAATTGGGAAGGACGAGGTCATGAGCTGGATGCCCGATAAGGACCCGGTACTGGGCGACAAGCGTTCGTGCGACGCGCTCGAATTGATCATCGTTCCGCGGGTGCGCGATCTGGGTGACGGCTTTTCGGTGCGCCGCGCGCTTCCCCACTCCAGACGGCAAATGATCGGTCCCTTCATTTTTTTCGACCAGATGGGGCCGGTTCAGCTCATGGCTGGAAAGGGCATGGACGTCCGCCCGCATCCTCATATTGGGCTTGCTACCGTCACCTACTTGTTCGACGGCCGCGTCATGCATCGCGACAGCGAGGGCAACGCGCTCGAGATCACGCCCGGTGCCATGAATCTGATGACGGCGGGCCGCGGCATTTCCCATTCGGAGCGCACGCCGATGAGCGCACGCGAGCGCGGCGGCGAAATGTTCGGCATCCAGAGCTGGATCGCACTGCCGCAGGAGCACGAGGAGATGGCGGCCCTGTTCGAGCACTTCGACGCGGCAACCTTGCCCGTGGTCGAAGACGCCGGCATTCATGCGCGGGTCATCGCCGGCTCGGCATTTGGCCAAAAATCCCCGGTCGGCATGGTCTCGGAATGGTTCTATGCCGAGGTTTTGCTGCAGGCGGGCGCGACCGCGCCGCTCGATGCCGACCATGAGGAGCGGGCAATTTACGTTGCCGAAGGCGAAATCGATATCGCCGGCGACAAGTTCGCGGCCCCGCAGCTGCTGGTGTTCCGTCCGGGCGACCGCATCACCGTGACGGCAACAACGCCGGCGCGGCTGATGTTTCTCGGCGGTGCCGCGCTGGAAGGTCCGCGCTATCTGTGGTGGAACTTCGTCTCCTCGCGCAAGGAGCGCATCGAGGAGGCCAAGGAAGAGTGGAAGAGCGGGCGCTTCGCGCTCATTCCCGGCGACGAGAAGGAGTTCATCCCGCTCCCGGAGAATTAGCCGCGGTTCGACCGCAGCGCCCAGCAGCCGCGCCTATGCCATATTCGGCGATCGTCTTGCGGCGATCGGCCATCCATTGCGAACAAAACACGAATTGTGATTCAGTCCGGGGACCGGCCGATAATGATTCGGTCCCCGACAGCGGTTGCAACATGCCGGCGGCGCGTCTCGACAAGCTCAATCCGCAACAGCGCCGCGCCGTCGAGCACGGCGGGGTGCCGCCGGCCGAGGCCGGGCCGCTCCTGATCATTGCCGGCGCCGGCTCGGGCAAGACGGCAACGCTCGCCCATCGGGTCGCCTGGCTGATCGAGCAGGGCGCCGATCCGCGGCGCATCATGCTATTGACGTTCTCGCGGCGGGCCGCGGCCGAAATGAACCGCCGCGTCGAGCGGATCCTCGCGCAGTTTTTAGCGCCGCACAGCTCCGCGAGTCACGAGCTTTCCTGGGCCGGCACCTTTCATGCCATCGGTGCCCGCCTGTTGCGCGAATATGCGGATGCGATCGGGCTGGCGCCTGCGTTCACCATCCACGATCGCGAGGACTCGGCCGATCTCATCAACCTCGCGCGCCATGATCTCGGCTTCGCCAAAACCGAGAAGCGCTTTCCGATCAAAGGCACGTGCCTTGCGATCTACTCGCGCGCCGTGAACAGCGAGCTGCCGCTCGACGAGGTTCTCGGCTCGCACTTTCCGTGGTGCGCGTCCTGGCAGGACGAACTGCGCGCGCTGTTCTCTCACTACGTCGAAACCAAACAGCGCCAGCAGGTGCTCGATTACGACGATCTCCTCTTGTACTGGGCGCACATGATGCTCGAACCGTCGATTGCCGCCGATATTGCCGAGCGTTTCGATCATGTTTTGGTCGACGAATACCAGGACACCAACAGGCTGCAGGCATCGATCCTGTTGGCGCTGCGGCCACGCGGCAAGGGCCTGACCGTCGTCGGCGACGACGCGCAATCGATTTATGCGTTCCGCGCCGCGACGGTCCGCAACATCCTCGACTTTCCGGGGCATTTCAGCCCGCGCGCCGAGGTCATCACGCTAGAGCAGAACTACCGCTCGACCCAGCCGATTCTGGCCGCGGCCAACGCGATCATCGAACTGGCCGAGGAGCGATTCACCAAGAATCTGTGGTCGGAACGGGCGTCCGCCGAACTCCCCCTCATCGTCAGTGTGCGCGACGAGGCCGACCAGGCGCGCTACGTGACCGAAAAGGTCTTGGAAGGCCGCGAGCAGGGGCTCGCACTGAAGGCGCAAGCCGTGCTGTTCCGCGCCTCGCACCATTCCGGGCCGCTGGAGGTGGAACTGACCCGCTGCAATATCCCATTCGTGAAATTCGGCGGATTGAAGTTTCTGGAAGCGGCCCATATCAAGGACGTGCTGGCGTTCCTGCGCTGGGCAGAAAATCCGCGCGATCGTGTCGCGGGCTTCCGGGTCGTCCAACTGCTGCCCGGCGCAGGACCGACCACGGCGGCGCGCGTGCTGGAGCACGTCGCCGGTCGCGCCGATGCCGCGCAGGCGTTGGACGAACTCAGACCGCCGCCGGCGGCAGCCGCCGATTGGCCGGATTTCGTCGCGGCCGCTCGCCTAGTCCGCAGCCGGGCCGCCGGCTGGCCGGCCGAGCTTGACCTCGTGCGCCGCTGGTACGAGCCGCACCTGCAGCGCATTTACGAGGACGCCGGTCTGCGTGCAGCCGATCTCGATCAGCTCGTTCAGATCGCCTCGACTTATCCGAGCCGCGAGCGGTTCTTGACCGAACTGACGCTCGATCCGCCGGAAGCCACCAGTGATTGCGCCGGCGACCCGCTGCTCGATGATGATTACCTCATCCTCTCGACCATTCATTCCGCCAAGGGTCAGGAATGGAAGTCGGTTTTCATCTTGAACGCCGTCGACGGGTGTGTTCCGTCCGACTTGGCGTCGGGAACCAGCGCCGAACTAGAGGAGGAGCGGCGGCTTCTCTACGTGGCCATGACGCGGGCGAGGGACCATCTGCACATCGTCGTACCGCAGCGTTTTTTTGTGCACGCCCAGCGCAGCAATGGCGACCGCCATTTCTATGCTTCGCGCACCCGCTTCATTCCGCCGGCGCTGCTCAAATACTTTGATTGCTTCGCCTGGCCGCCCGCGGCAGCCGCCGCCGCGGCGAAGCCCGCGCGCGCGCCGATCGACATTGGTGCGCGTGTGCGCCGGACTTGGGGATAGTCCAAGATTTCGTTCGAACTGGACGCGCCGCATCGACGCGGCGACAGCACCGGCCGGCGTGGCGTCACAGCCTTGCGAAGCGCAAGCGCAGCGAATTGCTGATGACCGACGCCGAACTAAAACTCATCGCGGCCGCCGCAATGATCGGGCTCAACAGCAGGCCGAACGCGGGATAGAGGATGCCGGCCGCAAGCGGGATGCCCAGGACGTTATAAACGAACGCCAGCACCAGGTTCTCGCGGATGTTGCGCATCGTGGCGCGGCTCAGCGCGCGCGCCCTTGCGATGCCGGCAAGGTCGCCCTTGACCAGCGTTATGCCGGCGCTCTGCATCGCGACATCGGTGCCGGTACCCATCGCCACGCCGACGTCGGCTGCAGCCAGCGCCGGCGCATCATTGACGCCGTCGCCGGCCATGGCGACGATATGCCCTTCGCTTCGCAAACGCCGCACGATGGCGTTCTTCTGCTCGGGGAGGACTTCGGCCTCGACGTCAGCAATACCAAGCTTCGCTGCAACGGCACGCGCGGTCGTGCGATTGTCGCCGGTCAGCATGACGATGCGCATGCCGTCCGCCCGCAAGCTCGCCAGCGCCGCCGGCGTCGTGGCCTTGATCGGATCGGCGACCGCGATGATGCCTGCCGGACGGCTGTCGACGGCAACGAACATCGCCGTTGCACCCTCGCGTCGGAGGTCGTCGGCGCGCCGCTCGAGATCGGGGCTGACAACGCTGAGGTCCTGCAACAACTTGGCATTGCCGACGGCGACTTTGCGGCCGCCGATCAGGCCGCTGACGCCCTTGCCGGTGATCGACCGGAAGTCGCCGACGTTCTGCGTCGCCGCGCCCTGCTGCTTGGCTGCGGCGACGATCGCGGCGGCAAGCGGATGCTCGCTCGAGCGCTCCAGACTGGCTCCGAGTGACAATACCGCGGTTTCGTCGAAGTTCTCGGCCGGCACCACAGCGACGACGCGCGGCCTGCCCTCAGTCAAGGTGCCGGTCTTGTCGACGACGAGCGTGTCAACCTTTTCGAAGCGTTCCAGCGCCTCGGCATTCTTGATCAGGACGCCGGCGGTTGCTCCCTTGCCGATGCCCACCATGATCGACATTGGCGTCGCCAAACCTAGTGCGCAGGGGCACGCAATGATCAATACCGAGACCGCGGCGACCAGGGCGTAGGCCAAAGCCGGCGGCGGACCAAAGGCCAGCCACGCGACAAACGCCACGATGGCGACAACAATAACGGCCGGAACAAACCAGGCGGAAACCACGTCGGCGAGCCGCTGGATCGGCGCCCGGCTGCGCTGCGCCTCCGCGACCATGTGCACGATGCGGGCCAGCATGGTGTCGGAGCCGACTTTCTCGGCGCGCATGATCAGGCTTCCGGTTCCGTTGATGGTGCCGCCGATCAGTTGCGCATCGGGCTCCTTCTCGACGGGCATCGACTCGCCGGTCACCATCGATTCGTCGATTGCGCTGTGGCCCTCGATGACTACGCCGTCCACCGGCACGCTGTCGCCCGGACGGATTCGCAAACGGTCGCCGATCTGTACCGCGTCGAGCGGAACCTCCTCATCGCCGGCGTCGGCGCGAATCCGCCGTGCGGTCTTCGGTGCGAGATTCAACAGAGCGCGAATGGCGCTGCCGGTCCTCTCGCGCGCACGCAGCTCCAAAACCTGACCAAGGAGCACGAGCACCGTGATCATTGCGGCAGCCTCGTAATAGACGGGAATGACACCGCCTTCCTGGCGTAACGTTGCTGGGAATAGCCCCGGCGCAAGGGTCGCCGCCACGCTATAGAGATAGGCGGCACCGGTCCCGAGCGCGATCAAACTGAACATGTTGAGCGAGCGGTTGCGCACTGACGCCCATCCGCGCACAAAGAACGGCCATCCCGCCCACGACACGACCGGTGTCGCCAGCGCGAGTTCGATCCACACCGTGACGCGCGGCGCAAGAAGCCGATGCAGGTCGAGGCCGGCGAAATGCGCGCCCATTTCCATGACCAGGAGCGGCACGGCCAGCGCGGCACCGATCCAGAAACGGCGCGTCATGTCGACCAGCTCCGGGCTCGGGCCGGCCGCTATGCCGGCACTGAGCGGTTCGAGCGCCATGCCGCAGATCGGGCACGCGCCGGGCCCTGGCTGGCGCACGTGCGGGTGCATGGGGCAGGTATAGATCGCGCCCGCCGCGGCGGAGGCCTGCGGCGACGTTGTGGTGTTGCCCGGCAGATATTTTTCCGGAGCGGCGGCGAACTTGCTGCGGCAGCCGGCGCCGCAGAACGCATAGGATCGCCCGGCATAGGTGTAGCGATGCGGGCTTGTCGCAGCGTCGACAGGCATCCCGCAGGCCGGGTCGATCCCGGCACGCCCGCCGCCTTGCGCTTGAACCGTATCGGTCATGGCCACAACCCGTTGCAACGGTTACCCCCGGGGGGTATATAATCGGCCATGCGGACGGTTGCCAAGGCGTCGGTGCTCAAGCGCCTGAAACGGATCGAGGGCCAGGTGCGCGGACTTTCGCGCATGGTCGAGGACGACCGCTACTGTATCGACATCGTTACCCAGCTCTCGGCGGCGCGTGCGGCACTGCGGCGCGCCGAGGAGGAGATCCTCGCCGATCATGTGGCGCATTGCGTCGAGCACGCCATCGCCTCTGGCAACAAGGCAGAGCAGCGCCGCAAGGTCGGCGAATTGATCGACGTATTCTCGCGCAGCGGGCGCTGACGGCGATCAGGCAAGGCTTCGGCGCGCCAAGGCCGCCCCCTTGGCGAGCGCCTGAAGCTTGTTGTAGGCGATGTCGCGGCGCATTGGCGCCATGCCGCAATTGGTACAGGGAATGATGTTTTCCCGGGCCACATGATCGCTCGCCTTGGCGATCACGGCGGCGATCTCTTCCGGCGTCTCGATCTTGTCGGTGGCGACGTCGATGACGCCGAGCAGGACGTCCTTGCCGTCGAGCAATCGCAGCACGCTCAGCGGCACGTGCGAATTGATGCACTCAAGCGAAATCTGATCGATCCGGCTCTTCGCCAGCGCCGGGAAAAACTTTTCGTATTGCCGCCACTCGCTCCCCAGCGACGCCTTCCAGGCAATGTTGGCGGGAATGCCGTAGCCGTAGCAGATGTGCACGGCGTTCGTTGCGGTGACGTCGTCGATGGCGCGATGCAGCGCTTCGATTCCCCAGCCGGCGGCCTCGTCCATGTAGACGTTGAAGGCCGGCTCGTCGAACTGGATGACGTCGACGCCATCGGCGGCGAGCCCGCGCGCCTCTTCGTTCAATACCGCGGCAAACGCCATCGCCATCTTCACGCGGTCGCCGTAATGGGCATCGGCGATGGTATCGACGATGGTCATCGGGCCGGGCAGGGTAAATTTAAGCTTGCGCGTGGTGTGAGCGCGCGCAAGCCGCGCCTCGCGGGCATGCACGCGCGCGCGCAGCCGCAGCGGACCGACCACGGTCGGGCACATCGCCTTGTAGCGATTGTTGCGAATGCCGATCTCGACGCGCCGGTCGAAATCGATGCCCGCGACCGCCTCGAGGAAGCCGTGCACGAAGTGCTGGCGGGCCTGTTCGCCGTCGGCGACGATGTCGATGCCGGCGTCTTCCTGCAGCTTGAGTGCGAGCAGCGTGGCATCGTCTTTGGCCCGTTCCAGCTCTTCGCCTTGCAGGCGCCATGGCGCCCATAGCTCGTTCGGCTCAGCAAGCCAGGACGGTTTCGGCAGACTGCCGGCGATGGTGGTCGGAAACAACGTGTTGGCGTTTGTTGACATGGCAATATCCGCCAGGCTCGACATTGAGGTTGCCGCGTGCCGCCGATTATCCGAAAACCTTCTCACCATAATCAATCGCTTCGGGAGGACAACCCATGGCGAACGCTGAAGGCGTGCCGCAACTCGAATTCGCATTCGCCGCGCATGTCAAGGTCGACAGCCCGCTCGATTTCGGTGACGTGGGCAAAGGCGGGCGGCGTATCGTTCCGATCATCGGCGGAGATTTTTCCGGACCGCAAATCCGCGGCACAGTGTTGCCCGGCGGCGCGGACTGGCAGGTCCTGCGCCATGACGGCGTGGCTGAACTCGAGGCACGTTACACGCTGCGCACCGACGACGGGGCATTGATCTACGTGCGCAATCTCGCGTTCCGCCACGGGCCGCCGGAGGTGATTGCGGCGCTCGCCGCGGGCCGTCCGGTCGATCAGGCAAGCTACTATTTTCGCGGCGCGGCTTTCTTCGAGACCGGCGCGCCGCACTATGCCTGGATCGGCAAACATATCGTCGTCTGCACCGGGGAACGCGAACCAGCCGCCGTGCAGCTCAAGTTTTATCGGTTGCGGTGACGGCGCAACCGTTTCAGCTCTTGCGCTCCAACAGATCCTTCAGCGCCACCGCATTGTTGCGGGTTTCGTCACGCGCCGCATACAACAGCGTGACCGGCTGGCTGCGCAGGCAGTCGCGCAAGCGGGCGCCGGCAGCCTTTGCCGGCTCCTGTGCGAGCTCGCGACCATAAGCCGCGACGAATTCCTGCCATTTGGTCGGGTCGGCGTGCACCAGCCGGCGCAGCGCGTCGCTCGGTGCAGCGTCCTTAAGCCACAGGTCGATCCGCGCTTTCTCTTTGGCGATGCCGCGCGGCCACAAACGGTCGACCAGAACACGCAAGCCGTCGCTCGCGGCGGCGGGCTCATAGACGCGCTTGACCCGAAACCGGTGCGCCGCCTTGGTGGCTCGTCGCATGACGCTCATCTCGGCGCGCGGTCCGCACCAGCGCCGTTGCCGAACACCATCAACGTCGATGTGCCGTGGGCCAGAACCCGGCCGGATGCGTCGAGCAGGCGCGCCTCCGCCGTCATGATCTGGCGTCCGCGGGTGACGATACGCCCTTCGGCGCGAACCCGGCCGGTATCGTGTTTGATCGGACGCGTGAAATTGACCTTGGTCTCGACGCTTGCGTAGCCGACGTCCGGAGGCAACAACGTATGCCCGGCACAGCCCGCGGCGCTATCCATGAGCGTCAGCGCCCAACCGCCGTGAACGCCGCCCAAGGGATTGAGCAGGTGTGGACCGGTCTCGCCTTCAAAAACGGCGTAGCCGTCGTCGACTTCGACGAGCCAGAAGTTGAGCGTCTTGGCGATCGGCGGCGCCGGCAGCGTGCCGTCAATCAGGGCCTGCAAGACCTGCCTGCCGGTCATTCCGGCAGTCTCGGCTGGCGTGGCGATGCCGTAACGCAGAGCCGGGGGCGCGGGCATGCGGCTTTCCTTGTAAATACAAATGATGTAGATACATACAACCATGGGCAAGCGAAGGCAAGCCGCGGCGAAATCCCTGGTTCGCGACGCGCGCGACGCGATCGCGGCCTGCGCCGGCTGGTCGAGCCGGCTTGCGGCGCGGCGGATCACCAATTTCCTCGACGAGCGGATGCTGCGGAGCGGGCTGAGCCTGGCCCAGTTCGGCCTGATGGCTCAGATTGCAGCCGCGCCGGACGACACGCTCGGCGCCCTGGCCGAGCGCACCGGGCTCGATCAGTCGACGCTGTCGCGCAACCTGCGCGGCCTGGAGGCGGCGGGCCTCGTCGAAATCGCCGTCGCGGCCGACGACCTGCGCCGCCGCGCGGTCTGGCTCACCGAGGCCGGCGCCCGCCGCCTGGAGGATGCTATCCCGATTTGGCGGCAGGCCCATAATGCTCTCGCCAAGGGGCTTGATCCGCAGCTGGCGCTCCGCCTCGGCGCCGCCTCCGAAGCGCTAGTCGGCAAGGAGCGCCCCGCGCGCGGCTAGCTCCTTTCCGCCGGAATGACGATCTGCGTCTGGATTACCAGCGCGCACAGCCGGCCGTCGCTGCGCGTGATTCGGGTCTGCCACACCATGGTGGTGCGGCCGCGATGGAGCGGCGTGCACTCGGCGCGCGCCGTCTCACCGACCGGAATGGCGGCAAAGAAATTGGTCTTGCTCTCGATCGTCGCCGTGCGGGCGCCCTTCGGCAGATTGACGACCGTGGCCGCGCCACCGAGATTGTCGGCGAGCGCCATGATCGCGCCGCCGTGCAGGATGTCGGGAACGGTTGCGAGCTCGTGGCGAACGGCGAGTTCGGCCTCGACGCGCTCGGGGGACAGATGGGTGATTTTGATGCCGAGAAAGTCGGCGAACGGCGCCTGCATTTCGGGAAAGGTGTCCATCGCAACAATCCTCGATGAAGGCTAGTAGATCACGACGCTGCGGATGCTCTTGCCTTCATGCATCAGGTCGAAGGCCTTGTTGATGTCGGCGAGCGGCATCGTGTGGGTGATCATCGGATCGATCTCGATCTTGCCCTGCATGTACCAATCGACGATTTTCGGGACATCGGAGCGGCCGCGGGCGCCGCCGAAGGCGGTGCCGCGCCAGACCCGGCCGGTGACGAGCTGAAACGGCCGCGTCGCGATTTCCTGCCCGGCGCCGGCGACGCCGACGATGATGCTTTCGCCCCAGCCACGATGGCAGCTTTCCAGTGCCGCGCGCATGAGTGCAACGTTGCCGACGCATTCGAACGTATAGTCGGCGCCGCCGATCTGGTCGGCGCCGCTTTTGGTCATGTTGACGAGATGCGCGACGAGATCGCCGCCCACTTCCTTCGGATTGACGAAATGCGTCATGCCGAAGCGTTCGCCCCAGGCCTTCTTCTCGGAGTTGACGTCGACGCCGATGATCATGTCGGCGCCGACGAGGCGCAGCCCCTGGATGACGTTGAGGCCGATGCCGCCGAGCCCGAAGACGATGCATTTGGCGCCGGGCTCGACCTTGGCGGTATTGATTACCGCGCCGACGCCTGTGGTCACGCCGCAGCCGATGTAGCAGACCTTGTCGAACGGCGCATCCTCGCGGATCTTGGCCACCGCGATTTCCGGCAGCACGGTGAAATTGGCAAACGTCGAGCAGCCCATGTAGTGGTGCACCTTGCCGCCGTCGATCGAGAAGCGCGAGGTGCCGTCAGGCATGACGCCTTGACCCTGGGTAGCGCGGATCGCCGTACAAAGATTGGTCTTGCGTGACAGACACGACGGACACGCGCGGCATTCCGGCGTGTAGAGCGGAATGACGTGGTCGCCCTTTTTCACCGAGGTCACGCCGGGGCCGACGTCGACGACGATGCCGGCCCCCTCGTGGCCGAGGATCGCCGGAAACAGGCCCTCGGGATCGGCGCCCGACAGGGTGAATTCGTCCGTATGGCAGATGCCGGTCGCCTTGATCTCGACCATGACCTCGCCGGCGCGCGGGCCGTCGAGCTTTACGGTCGTCACTTCAAGCGGTTTGCCGGCGGCGTATGCGACAGCGGCGCGGACGTCCATCCTGGTGCTCCTCTGATAATTGCGCCTGAATCGGCTGCGCTCTCGCGCAGCTCCATCGATTTAGCTGGTTGTGCGGGCCGACGAGGTCGGAAAAATGCCGGACATGACGATGAATCCCGGCGTGCGCTTGAAGCGATCGCACCAGCGGCGGATCGCCGGATATTCCTGGCGGGAAATGCCGCCCTCCTCCGACAGCATCACGTAGGGAAAGCAGGCGATGTCGGCAATGGTCGGATGATCGCGGCTGGCGACGAAATCCTGTCCTTCGCGCTCGGCGAACCACAAATGCTCGTCAAGCACGCGAAACAGGCGATGTGCACCGGCGCGCGCGGCCTCGACGTCAAGTTCGTAGAACAGGCCGTCATGCAGCCGCGCCGCCGATGCCGTCGCAGTGATGGCGTCGGCAAACGACAGCCACATCGCGATGCGGCCGAGCGCTGCCGCATCATCGAGCGGAAACCATAGACGGCCGCGGTCGTAGCGTGCCGCCAGATAAACCAGAATCGCCTGCGCATCTCGCAAGACCAGCTCGTCATCCTTGAGCACCGGCAATTGCCCGAGCGGATTGAGCTTGAGGAACCATTCGCTCTTATGTTCCCGGCCAGGATAGAAATCGACCGACTTGGTCTCGTATTTCAGCCCCAGAATGTTCATGAACAGCCGCAGCTTGTAGCAGTTGCCGGACAGCTCATAGTCGTAGAGCGTGATCATCGGCCGTTCCTTATAGGTCGAGGACAAGCCGCGGCGACTTGGCGCGCGATACGCACGGCATGATGCAGGCGCCGCTCGCCTGCTCGGCGCGGCTCAGGTAGACGTCTTGATGATCCGGTACGCCGTCGAGCACGGTCGTCAGGCAGGTGCCACAGGCGCCCTGTTCGCACGATGTGGGAACGAAAACGCCGTTTTCGCGCAGGACTTCGACGATCGTCTTGCCGCCGGGAACGCGCAGCGTCATCGCCGAGCGGGCCAGGGCCACTTCGAAAGCCGACGAGTCGTCGATGATCCTCGCATTCTTGAAATATTCGAAATGGATCGCGGCCTCCGGCCAGCCCGCTTGCTCGGCGAGCGCGCGGGCCGCCTCCAGCATCGGTGCCGGGCCGCAAACATAGACGTGGCCGCCATCCGGACGCGCCGCCAGGATCGCCTGCAGGCGCGAGCGCGTGGCCGCGGCATCGAGTCCTTCGTACACCGTGCAACGGTTGCCGAACGGAATAAGCTCCTCGCGGAACGCGGCGTGCTGTGGCGAGCGCACGAAATAATGGAGATGAAATGTGCCGCCGGATGCGGCCAGCGACCGCGCCATGGCGAGGAGCGGCGTAATGCCGATCCCGCCGGCCACGAGCAGCGTCTCCTTGGCCGCCCTGACCAGCTGAAAATTATTGTGCGG
>Ga0335085_10006143_pt1 | contig 19049 bp, 16 predicted proteins | sample Lox_Sample_45_FD_206712 | JGI IMG/M metagenome (GOLD analysis project Ga0335085, IMG submission 206712) | Soil microbial communities from Loxahatchee National Wildlife Refuge, Florida, United States - Lox_Sample_4.5 | ecosystem: Environmental > Terrestrial > Soil > Wetlands | place: USA...
CTCGAGCAGGGTCGGCTGGTCGGCTCAACGGCCCAGGTCGAGTTGCAGCATCGGGCCCTGGAGCGCGCGAACTGGGTGGTGAGCCCGCTGGCGCGGCCCTGCCTGCTTCCGCGCGACCGCGTGCTCGTCATCGCGGCCGCGGCCGACCGCATCACGCCCATCACGCACGCGCGCCGCATCGCCCGGCACTTCGGCGTTCGCCTGGTCACCATGCCTGGCGGGCATCTCTTGCAGATCGGGCGCGGAGACGCCTTTCGCGAGGTGGCGCGACTGCTCGGAGGTTTGGGGATCCTGCCGGCCCGTTACCGCCGCAGCGAATCCCAGACGGCGCGTTCGTGATCGGGGCGCCTTCGCCCGAAGCCGGGGCGCTCCCGAGATGGACTGCACGATGCGACAGCCGGAGTTCCAACCGTCGTTTCGCTTATTCAAGTTGAACGTGTCCGAGCGGGCTCTGCCGTGACGACAGCGCCCGATGTCGGTGTGCGGTGGGACTGGTCATGCGCGGGTTCTCGAGTGCCCGCCGGAAACTGGCCGGGTCCTCGGGATGACGATCGAATGCGGCACCCGCGTCGGCCCACTTCAGCAAAAACTCAACAGTAGCAGGCGACTTTAGCAGGGTGGAAGTCACCTCAGAGCCGCGGTGGTCATTGCGGCAGTGCGTGTAAGAGCATCGACAAGATCGTGCAAGGGAGGTGTACAGTACTCGAATTATCGAAATGATAATTTCCTAAGTGGGCGGCGACGCACGCCAATTCGTCGATTCGCACGAGAGTGCAACAGGTTGTGAGCATGTTCGAGTTCAACACGAGTCCGCGCAGTACCCCGTGATTCCGCCGCAGTCTTGGAGACATTCTGGAGACGGCGAATCCGCTGGAAGTGCGATTCACACAGAACCGCCGCGAACACCGTCATGCGGCTGCGGCAACCACTGATCACGTCACGCGTGGCCCGCGCAGCAACTCCACCGTGCTCGCCTGCGGCCCGCTTTCACCCGACTCCTCCGCGAACCGCACCTTCGCCCCGATCGCCAGGCGCGGGAACGCGCCGTGCAGGACGCTGCGCCGATCGAAGTAGATTTCGCGACCGTCGTCGGTCTCGATGAACCCGAATCCTTCCGCGGAGTAGATCTTGCCCACCCGCCCGTGCGGAGTCCGGGCGTGATGCTTCTTGTATGGGCGCCGCCGCCGCACGTAGTCCTGGAGCTTCCGGCGCGCGGCCCGGAACGCGTCGCTCACTGCCACATACGCGTCCTCGTGCCTGCTGCGCTGCGTCGGCTCTCGCTCCACCAGGAGCTCGCCTCCGGGAACAGTCAGATTGATGCGGACATGGAAGTGTTCGCCCGAGCGGCTGTGGCGATGCGGCTGTTCGACAAGGACCCGACAGGCGCTAATCCGATCGTAGTAGCGCTCCAGCCTCTGCGCCCTCACACGAATCAACGTGGACAGCGCCTCCGATTCGCCCATGTCCCGATACGTGATCTGCACCGGAATCAGCATCGAACCTCCGAACACGGCCCAACGAGCACTCTCTACGGGGCTGCGGCGCCCGGGATCATCCGCCGCAAGTGGCCCCGCCCGGCCAACAAGCCCCATAGGGCGGTCCCGGCGATGAGAAGGTACATGAAGAATCCGTACACACAGGCCGGATATCCGAACACCGTCCCCGCTGCGCCCGGAGCGGGACAAGCCACGGCCGCCGCCGCGAACAACTCCCGGTACGTGAGCACGCCAGAGAACACAGCCCCGAACAGGCTGATCGCAAGGATGATCTGCAACGCTCGTCTCATAGGCTCTGTTCGTGGGTTCGCTGCAACATTGGAGCCCATCGCGGACTGCTCCAGGATGAGATTGCCAGGCCGCCGGCGCGAGAGCTTCTGTCCGTCGCGGCAGCGCCCGCGCCCAGACTTTGCGTCGCCCGCGTCGCCTCGCGCATGTCTTGCGGAACCCGGGGGCCAGCAGGTGCTCATGCGCTTGCCTGGAGTCCACCGAGCCGATTGGCACGATCTCCGCACAAGCATGAGGCCATGAATGGTCAACCGTCAGCGGTTCACACTGGGGAAGAGCTGCCGATCCTGCCCCTGCGCGCGAGCCTGATGTTTCCGCGCGAGATCGCCCGTCTGGTGGTGTCTCGCGAACGCAATGCCTCGATGCTCGCTTCGCTCACCGAGGCCGATCACCGCCTGGTCGTCGTGGCCCAGCGCGATCCAGCCGTTGAGACGCCAGAGCTTGGGGACTTGTACGGAATCGGCACGGCTGCGACGGTCATGAGGGTGGGTCAGCTTCCCGGCGGAACGGGCCTCCTCGTCATTGCAGAAGGACTCTGTCGGGTCCGCCTTGCGCCAGCCGCATCGTCCGCGACTGGGGCACTGCATGCGCGCGTCGAGGTGTTGGAGGATGCCGCGCCGCCGGACGACATCGCTTTTGCCGCGCTGGTGGAAAGCGTCCGCTCGATCTTCTCGGAAGTCGTCGCTCACTCGCCTCATCTTTCCAGCGATCTGCTGCCGCTCGTCGAAGAGTTCCGTGAGCCGAGCCTTCTTTCCGACGTCGTCGCTGCACACCTGGCCTGGTTGCCTCTCCAGGTGCGGCAGGACCTGCTCGAAGCGACGGATCTGAGGACGCGGCTGAACAAGCTGGTAGAAGTGCTCGGGAAGGAGCATGAGGGACTCGAGCTGCAGGAGCGCATCCGGACGCAGATCAAGGACCGATTCGTCGGCCAGCAGCGGGAAACCTTCCTGCGCGAAGAGCTGAAGGCGATCCAGGAGGAGCTGGGCGAGCGCGACCCGGAAGAGCGCGAGATGCAGCAGCTGCGCGAGCGCATCGCCACGCTCCCCCTGCCCGACGAAGCCAAGCGGGAGGTCGAGCGCGAGCTCAAGCGCTTGCAGGGATTGCCTGTCGCAGCCGCAGAGACCGCGGTCGTGCGCACCTGGCTCGACCTGCTGGTGGCGCTCCCCTGGGGCAAGCTGACCGCGCAGCAGATCGACGTGCATCGGGCACAGCAGATCCTCGACGAGGATCATGACGACCTCGTCAAGGTGAAGGAGAGGATCGTCGAGCATCTGGCTGTGCACCAGCTGCGTCCCGTGAGCAAGGCTCCCATCCTCTGCTTCGTCGGTCCCCCGGGTGTGGGGAAGACTTCGCTGGGGCAATCGATCGCGCGAGCGCTGGGGCGCGCGTTCGTGCGCGTGTCGCTGGGCGGGACGCACGACGAGGCGGAGATCCGCGGGCACCGGCGCACGTATGTCGGCGCCCTGCCGGGACAGATCATCCTCGGGATGCGCCGCGCAGGCACCAGCGATCCCGTGTTCATGCTCGATGAGATCGACAAGATGGGACGCGATTTCCATGGCGATCCCGGCGCGGCGCTGCTGGAGGCGCTCGACCCGGAGCAGAATGTGGCATTCCGGGATCACTACCTCGACGTGCCGTACGATCTGTCCCACGTCCTCTTCATCACCACGGCGAATACGCTCGAGACCGTGCCCGCCACGCTGCTCGATCGCATGGAGGTCATCGAGCTGCCCGGCTACTCGGAGGAAGAGAAGCTGCTCATCGCGCAGCACCACCTGGTGCCGCGGCAGATTCGCGAGAACGGCCTCGATCCGGCCCGGATCCACTTCGGCGACCCGGCGCTGGTCGAGATCATCCGCAGCTACACCCGGGAAGCGGGCGTGCGCAATCTCGAGCGCGAGGTCGGACGCATCTGCCGCAAGCATGCCCGCACGGTGGCGGCAGAGGGACCTTCCCTGCTCGAGGTAACGCCCGAGGTGGTGCGGCAGAAGCTGGGCGCGCCTCTGCACCAGACCGAAACGGAGCTGACGAAACGCACCCGCATTCCCGGCGTCGCGGTAGGCCTGGCCTGGACGCCGCAGGGCGGTGACGTGCTCTTCGTCGAGGCAAAGCTCTTGCCCCGCGGCCGTGGCGAATTCATCGTCACCGGCCAGGTCGGAGAGGTGATGCAGGAGTCGATGCGGACGGCGTTGAGCTGGCTTCGTTCGAGCGCGGGACAGCTCGGACTCGATCCCGGCGCATTCAAGCACAACGACGTGCACGTGCACGTGCCGGCGGGCGCGGTGCACAAGGATGGCCCGTCCGCGGGCGTGGCGATTGCCGCGGCGCTCTGTTCGCTGCTCAGAGGAGTACCGGTGCGACCCTTCGTCGCCCTCACCGGCGAGATCACACTCAGTGGGCATCTGCTGCCGGTGGGCGGCCTCAAGGAGAAGGTGCTCGCCGGGCGCCGTTCGGGCGTCAAGGAGATCGTGCTGCCGGCCTTGAACGAGCCGCAGCTCCTCGAAGACGTGCCGGAGGAGCTCCGTGCCGGCATCCGCTTCCATTTTGTCGATACCCTCGATGAGGCGCTCGACCGCGTGCTGGAGCGCCCTGTCGTTCCGGCTCCGCTCGCGGCTCGGGCGTAGCGTCAGGGCGAATGTGATCCAGCGGCTCCCCACACCGCCGCCGGGATCACCACTACCGGTTTGCGGCACGTCCGGATCAGCCGACTGGCGGTGCTGCCGAGAAGTGCGCGTTCGACAGGATTCAGACCGTGCGACCCCACGACCACGAGCTCGATGTCGTGGTCCCGCGCGAGCTCCTCGAGCGCCGCGGCAGGATGCCTGCCGAGGACCTGCGTCGTGATCCGGGCATCCGGGCCGAGCTCCACTGCCGCCTTGGCGACTATTTTTGCTGCCAAGAAGCCGGAGTTGAAGCCCCACAAGGTCTCCATCAAGGGCTCGATCGAGAGGAAGGCCGGCAAGGAGGAGTTCAAGGCCTGATCTCTCGATGACCTGGCTTCGATTGAACGTCCCTCCGAGGTGTTCGGCGAGCCCTCGGCGGGACTTCCCCGTTGCGTGCCGCGCTGCTCGAGCGCTCGTTCGAGGGCGGCATCCTCGCCGTATACGTCCTCGAAGAACTCGACCGTTCCGTCCTCCCGCACCACAGCCGTCGAATACAGGATCAGCACGGGAAAGTGCACTGCCGGGGCCGCCGTGAAGCTTCGCTTTCCCTCCATCGCGGCGCGAACGCGTGACGGCGGCCAGTCGAGAACGCGAGCGGCGAGCGCGAAAGCATCCTCTAGCCGGATGCACCCATGGCTGAAGTCGCGGCGCTCGGAGGCGAAGAGCCTTTGCGCCGGTGTGCCGTGCAGGTAGATGCCATACGGGTTCGGCAGATCGAATTTCACGAGGCCGAGCGCATTGCGCCGCCCCGGCTTCTGCCGCAGCCGCAGCTCGCCGCTCTTCAGCCTCGCGATCGCCTCGACTGGCGGCACCGTCCGGCCCAGTGCGTCGAGGGCCTCGAACCCCAGGCGGGACATTGCTGCAGGATCTCGCTCGAACTCGCCTGCGAGCTCGTCACGCTCGATGGAGGAGGGCACGTTCCACGCCGGCCGGAATGCCACGCCGGAGAGAGCGCTGACGAAGACCGGCGTAGGGTGCTCGAACGCCGTTCCCACCACGACCCTCATCGAGAGGACGCCGGGCGGGCCATAGGCACGCAGCATGTACTCGGGGATGTTCACGACGATCGGTGGCGCTGGGAACTGGTGAGGCAGCCAGCGAAGCCGTTCGAGTGCAAGCTGCAGCTGGATCACGCGCCACGCGATTGGGACGTTCAGCGCCTGCAGCGTGCGCGGGCCGATGCGACCATCCGCGACGAGGCCGTGCCGCTCCTGGAACCGGCGCACCGCATCGACCAGCGGACCGTCATACCGGTCCTCTGCGGCGTGCGGGGCGCGGAGATCGCCCAGTAGCGCGAGCCGCACCTGCAACCGTGCAGCGTCGGTCCACCGATCGCCGGGATTCACAATCCGGCAGGCAGACAGCGGCGCTGCTTCCGCGCTGCGCGCCATCTCGGAATAGTCGCGCAGGGCGGCGAGCATCCGATGATACGCGGGAAAAGACGTCTCGATGGCGCGGAGAGCAGCGACCACGTCTTCCGAGAAGGCCAAACTGCGGACGAATGCATGGACATCGAAGGGTTCCGGCCGTTCCAAAGCTGCGCCCACGCGTCGGGGATCGATCCTGCCCCGCGACAGATCCGATACGTATTGCTCCGCCGCCGCGGTGAGCGCGGCGTCGAACGCGCGCTGCGCTGCGAGCGTTTGCAGTGATGCGAGTCGATCCTCCCAGGCCAAGCCGCCATAATCGCGCGGCTCGAGCCCCTTCAGCCCGGCGAGTTCCAGAGCACGGATGACCGCGACCGCCTGCGGAGTAGGAACGGAGTCACGCACCCAACGTAGCTCCGGAGCAAGGAGGAAGATGCCTGCCAGCGCAAGGGAGAAGGCGGCCATTACCGGTTCATCGATGCAAGTCCCACACCGCGATGCTTCCGAGAGCCGGACGTGCAGGGCCGCCGCGGCGATTGCGCCTGCATCCAAGGCAGGCCCCGGAAACGCTGCCCGCTCGGGCCCCTATCCTCGAAGAACATAGGTTCGACCATCGTCGCCCCACTCGCCGAACGGCGGCTGGGTTCCGCGGTCGCGGGCACGAATCGAGGGTCGGCCGATGTGGGCGAAGACGAGCCTCTTGACCCCATGGGCCTTCGCTTCGCGCGCGACATCGAGAGCGGCCATGTGGCCACCGACGCCGCCGGCGAATCGGATGGGCCGACCCCAGCCCGCCGCGTCCGCGAAGAGAAAATCAGCTCCTGCCGCCCACCGCGGATATTCCCAGAACTCCGGCGCCCAGACGACACGTCTGGCGCCGGCGCTGATCAGATAACCAAACGCGGGATGCGAGGTGTGAACGACGGGTAGCGGTTCGAGGTGCAGTCCATCCTTCGCAAACGGCGCGACTCCAAAGGTGAGCCCCCGCTCGGTGGCAGCAGCGCGTAGCTCGCGCGCGAGCTCAGAATGGTCATCGGTGACGAGCCATGCGTCGAGTCGAGCCGGGAGCGGAGACACGGAACTTCCATCCAGCGCGACGCGAATTCGTCCGTATCGCACCAAGAGTCCCGCTGCCCGGTATCGTGGCGAGAGCATTGCGCCGACGCCGAGAAGGGTCAGCCGCAGCGGGATCGTGCGTGGCATCTACGTAGCGGGCTCGAGCGGTAGACGGCAGCACGGAGGCAGCTCCGCGCGGATCGCCTCTACTGCCCGGCGGGCCTTTGCCAGGAAGTCCGGTGCGCTCTCTATGAAGGTGCGCCGTGGATGACCTTCCCAGGCACGGACGATGCGAGCGTCGATCTCAGCAGCCTGCACCGCCGTCTCCGTCCGGAGCGGATTGCGGTTTTCCCAGCCGTGTCGGACATCAGGCGGACGCATGTGAATGACGGCAGCATATCGGGTGAGCTCGGACTCGCGGGAGCTGTGGACCGCTCGCCAGAACTCCTCGCCGTCACCAGGCCAATATGCCAGCGCATCGACGGTGCCGCGATCGCAGAGTGCCAGCGCAGGCGGCTCCTGGACGTCGAACAGTGACTCGAGCTGGCGCTGCACGCCGAAGATCGCGAGCTGCGCCGCCTTCTTGGCGGTGCTCGATTCGCCACGCGGGAATCCGCCTCCGAAGAGGATGCTCGCAGACTCCGGAACGATACGAAGATGCTGGCAGAGCATGCCCCGAACGAGCTCCAGCACCGCCGTCTTGCCAGCGCCAGGGCCGCCCGTGAGGACGATCCGGCGCCGTTCGTGAGTGGCCATACATCCGCAGTCGATCATGGCGCCATCGGCGCTTCCTCGTGCGCGCTCTTCTTCTCGGGAATCTCGGTGAGCGTCGCCTCCGTGAGCAGCACGACGCCTGCAACGGATACGGCGTTCTCGAGCGCGACGCGGACGACCTTCGTGGCATCGACGATTCCGGCGTCGATCAGGTCGACGTAGGTGCCATGAGCGGCGTCGAATCCGATGTTGTCCGTCCGGGCGCGCATTCGCTCCACGACGACGCCTGGGTCAGTCCCCGAGTTTTCCGCGATCTGCCGCGTGGGCGCCTCCAGTGCGTGCCGGAGGATGCGCAAGCCGATCTTCTCGTCGCCCTCTGCATTCGCCTCCTCGCGCTCGACCGCCGGAATGGTTCGGAGCAACGAAAGACCACCTCCGGCGACCACGCCTTCCGCCATCGCCGCGCGCGTCGCGCTGATCGCGTCCTCGAACGCCTCCTTGCGGTTGCGCATCTCGGCCTCGGTCGGGGCCCCGACATGGATCAACGCCACTCCGCCGACGAGGCGCGCCAACCGTTCCTCGAGCTTCTCCTTGTCGTACGTGCTCTTCGTGTCCTTGATCTCCTTCCGGATCTGCTCGATGCGTGCGGTCAGGGCAGTCTTGTCGCCCGCGCCGCCGGCGAGAAGCGTGTTCTCGCGGCCGACCACGACCTTGGCAGCGCGACCGAGATGAGCGAGCCGCACGTTCTCCAGCTTGAAGCCGAGATCTTCGCTGACCAGCTGTGCGCTGGTGAGGACCGCGATGTCCTCGAGCATCGCCCGGCGGCGATCTCCGAAGCCGGGCGCTTTCACTGCGGCACATTGAAGCGTTCCGCGCAGCTTGTTCACGACCAGCGTCGCAAGTGCCGCACCTTCGACGTCCTCGCCGATCAGCAGGAGCGGCGCACCCTCTTGCGAGATCTGCTCCAGCAACGGAAGCAGCGGTTCCATCGCGTTGATCTTCTTGTCGCTGACGAGGATGCGCGCGTCGCGCAGCACGCACTCGGTCCTCTCCGGTTCCGTGATGAAGTAGGGAGACAGGAACCCGCGATCGAACTGCATGCCGTCGACGATCTCGACCTTGACCTCCGTCCCCTTCGCTTCCTCGACTGTGATCACGCCTTCGGCGCCGATCTTCTCGAACGCGTCAGCGACGACCGTTCCGATCGACGGATCGTTGTGTGCGGAAACGGTAGCGACGTGCTCCTTCTGCTTTCGCGTCGTCACCGGACGCGACAGCTCCCGAAGCGCCGTGACCACCGTCCGCGCGCCGCGATCGAGACCCCGCTTCAGCTCGATCGCCGAGCTGCCGGCGACGACATTACGGATGCCGTCGGCGAGGATCGCGTGCGCCAGCAACGTGGACGTGGTCGTGCCGTCTCCGACCAGCTCGCCAGTACGCTCGGCCGCTTCTCGCATCATGCGCGCGCCGAGGTTCTCCTCCGGATCCTCGAGCTCGACTTCCTTCGCGATCGTGACGCCGTCGTTGCACACCAGCGGCTCGCCCCACTTGCGTTCCATCAACACGCACTTTGCCTTCGGGCCCAGAGTGACGCGCACGGCGTCGGCCATCGTCGTGGCGCCGCGAAGGACGCGCTCGCGGGCCTCGGAGTGGAAGAGCAGGTGCTTGAAGGGCATGGCAACCTCCATCGGACCGAGACCGGGCTTTTGCATTCCGCTTTTGCATTCCGCGGGCCGCAGCGTGCGGCTGGAAGTGCCGTTCATTCGCGCAGGTCCAAGTGTGCCAGCACGCCTTGACGCAACCATTGCGGCCGGATCCCTGCTTCCGGCGGCCATTCCATCGGCAAGACACGCGTCGGCGTGCGGAACCGGACTTGCAGTTGGTGAGGACCGGCAAGGAGAGGCGTGCGTATGACGGTTTTCGACCTTGCGAAGTCGGAGATCTGGATCAACGACATGTGTGAACGCCTCGATCTCGAGGACGAAGAGCGGGCGTGCCTGGCGCTACGTGCCGGATTGCACGCTCTGCGCGACCGGCTCACGGTGGAAGAAGCGGCACACCTGGCTGCACAGCTGCCGATCGCGGTCCGCGGGTTGTTCTTCGAAGGGTGGCATCCAGGCGGAAGGCGCGCGAAGGCGCGCTCGCTCGAAAGCTTCCTCCAGGCGATTGAGCGGGAGATGCCCCGCGGCAAGATCGCCGCGCGGGAGGTCGCCCGGGCCGTGTTCGCCGTCCTCGAGAAGCACGTCTCCAGAGGGCAGGTCGAGAACGTACGACATTCGTTGCCGCACCAGATTGCTGAGCTGTGGCAGCCGCATGTTGCGGTGGTTTGATGACTGCTCACCGGAGAAGGCGGTTCCCGGATCGTGTGCCCACTCTGAAACGCCCTTGGGTGATTGCGGCGGTGGTCGTCGCATGGCTGTTCGGGTTGTGGCTCCTGGAACTGCGGTTTTCCACTCCCGCGCTGTCGTTATACGGAATTCAAGAAGGCCCTCTCGGCTGGTGAGCTCGCGGAAGTGACGGTCTCGCCGTCGCGCGTCGACGCCCGCAGGAAGTCCAGAGGCGTGTTCCAGACCGTTCGTGTGGACGATCCAGGGCTCTTTGCCGAGCTCACGGCGCGCGGGGTCAACGTGACCGGAAGAGAGGAGAGCGGAGCGTGGGGCAACGTCCTCCTTTCGCTCGCACCACTGGTCCTGATCTGGTGGATCCTCTCCCGTTCGCCCGGTGCCGGATCGCGCTGCTTGATGGCGGTGAAAAAGAACCGGGCGCGGATAGATATGGAGAGGGACGTGCGAGTGCACTTCTCGGACGTCGCCGGAGTCGACAAGGCAAAGCAGGAGCTGCAGGAGGTGATCGAATTCCTGCGCCACCCGGACAAGTTCCGCAGAATCGGGGGCAAGACTCCCAAGGGCATTCTGCTCGTCGGCCCGCCGGGCACCGGCAAGACACTCCTGGCGCGCGCGGTCGCCGGTGAAGCCGAGGTCCCGTTTCTCAATATCAGCGGTTCGGAATTCGTGGAGATGTTCGTCGGCGTTGGTGCGGCGCGCGTGCGCGACCTCTTCCACCAGGCACGGGGGCTCGCTCCGTGCATCATCTTCATCGACGAGCTCGATGCACTGGGCAAGGCCCGGGGAATCTCTCCTGTCGCGAACGACGAGCGCGAGCAGACGCTGAACCAGCTCCTGGTGGAGCTCGACGGATTCGACCAGCGCACGGGAGTCATCCTCATGGCGGCGACGAACCGGCCCGAGATCCTCGATCCGGCGCTGCTGCGCGCGGGCCGCTTCGACCGTCACGTGCTCGTCGACCGTCCTGATGCGAACCGCGCATGCAGCCAGCGACGAACTGTCCCGTCGTGAATGGCGCGAGCAACTTCGCCGGTGGCGGGGAACTCCGACTGCACCCGGACCAGCATCACGGGGTCGTCCTTGCCGGTGTACCGGAAGGGCATCACGGACGCCGTCATGTTCGGGTCCCACGAGTACAGCCGCGAGGAGCTCGTCGCCGAGATGGGGTCTGCGTTTCTCGCGGGTCACTGCGGCATCGACACGGTCACGCTTCCGGATGCTGCCGCATACATCGCATCCTGGCTGCGTGTGTTGAAGGACGACAAGCGGATGGTTGTCGTCGCGGCTGCCCAGGCGCAGAAGGCCGCTGATTTTGTTCTCGGCATCCAGCACGGGGACGAGTCGCAGCAGCTCGCGGCGTAATCCGCCAACTGTGCCGCATCGCGACCCGGGAGCGCCTCCGCGCTCCCGGGTTGACTCAGATCAAGAGGAAGGGCCATGAGCGGCCGCGCTTAGCCGCTAGCGCCGCCGATAGTGAAACGCCACGATGCCGATTTGAGCCGAGGTCTACGACGAAGGCCGCTTGTCCGTACTATCGAGTCACGTTATCGAAGTGCGATATGGTCGACCGCGATCTCTACGCCGGCCTGATCCGCTTGCACATTCTCCACCACGCCGCCGAGCACCCGATTTTTGGGCTCGGCATCATCTCCGACTTGACCCGCCACGGATACGCGCTCAGCCCGGGCACGCTCTATCCGGTGCTCCACGGCCTCGAGAGCAAGGGCTATCTGCGGTCATCTCGCAAAGCTGTCGCCGGAAGGATGCGTCGGGTCTATCGCGCCACGCCCCAGGGGCGGAGAGCGCTGGGCGATGCCAAGGTGAAGGTCCGCGAACTGTTCGGGGAACTTTTCGAGGAGTGAGGAGGCACGCCATGAAGATCAGGCTGTACGACGACAGCACGCCCGCTGCGGTGTTGCTGGTGCGGATCGCGGTGGGCTGGGTATTCCTCTCGGAGGGCATCCAGAAGTTCCTCTTTCCGGAAGCGCTCGGGGTCGGCCGCTTCGTGAAGATCGGCATCCCCTGGCCATCGGTCAGTGCACCCTTTGTCGGCGTCGTCGAAACCGTGTGCGGCGCACTCATGCTGCTCGGCCTCCTTACACGCCTCGCCGCCGTCCCGTTGATCATCGATATGATGGCAGCGATCGGTACCACCAAGATCCCGATGTTGCTGAAGAGCGGTTTCTGGGCGGCAGCGCACGAGGCGCGTGTGGACGGCTCGATGCTGCTCGGCTCCATCTTCCTGATGATCGTAGGAGCGGGCGCGGCGTCACTGGACGCGCGCATCGCCGGGGCGGCGTCGCCAATTGCCTGAACTAAGCTTGGCCATGGTGGCTCTCATCGCGATACCGATGCTCGCCGGGGCCGCCTTTCACCACGGACAATCCCGAGCCCGTGGCTTAACGCACCCGCCCCGTCCCACGGCGCGGAGAGCTCGTCCGTGATCGACAAGAGGCAACGTGCCTTACGGTTCGTTCTGCTCGTCGGCGCGATGAGCCTGTTCGCAGATTTCACCTACGAAGGTGCGCGCGGCATCGCGGGGCCGTTCCTCGCCGCACTCGGTGCCAGCGGCGCGGTGGTCGGCATCGCGAGCGGGCTCGGGGAGTTTCTGGGGTACGCGCTGCGCATCGTCTCCGGCAGGCTCGCAGATCGGACGCAGAAGTTCTGGCCCATCACCATCGCCGGGTACGTCGTGCAGATGTGCGCCGTTCCCGCGCTCGCGCTGGCCGGCAACTGGCCGGTGGCCGCCGGGCTCTTGATCCTGGAAAGGGTGGGTAAGGCCACCCGCAACCCACCCCGCGACGTGATGCTGTCACATGCCGGAAAGGAGATGGGCGGCTACGGGTGGGCGTTCGGGCTGCACGAGGGCCTCGACCAACTCGGCGCGCTCCTCGGGCCGCTGGCGATGGCGGGCGTCCTCGCCCTGCGGCACGAATTCCGGCTGGCGTTCGCTGCCCTCGCGATCCCCGCGGCGATGACCTTGCTGCTCCTCGGCGTCGCTCGCTTTCTCTATCCTCGCCCCGAGGAGCTCGAGCCGCACCACGAAGAGCGCGCTGGCTCCAGAAAGCTGCCGCGGCGGTTCTGGGTCTACCTGGTCGGTGCGGGACTGGTGGCGGCCGGGTTCGCGGACTATCCGCTGATCGCCTACCACTTCGAAAAGGCGTCGATCCTCTCCGGCAGCACAACGGCCGTGTTCTATGCGGTCGCCATGGGAGTGAGCGGCGCAGGATCGCTGATCTTCGGCAAGCTCTTCGATCGGCGCGGGTTGTGGGTGCTCGTGCCGCTGACCGTGGTCACCGCCGCCTACGCGCCTCTGGCCTTCCTCGGTGGCAAGGCAGTGTCCTTGGCGGGCGTCGCGTTGTGGGGGCTTGGGATGGGCGTCCACGAATCGATCGTTGCGGCGGCGGTGGCGACCATGGTGCCCGTCAGTCACCGGGGTTCCGCGTACGGCATCTTCACCGCCAGCTACGGCACGATGTGGCTGCTGGGCAGTGCCCTGCTTGGCTGGCTCTACGACGTGTCCCTGGTGTGGCTGGTGGTGGCTGCGGTTGTGCTCGAAGTCGCTGCGATCCCGTTCATCGTCGCGACCGCACGCGCCGATCGGGCAGCTATCTGACACGTGCGGAGGAGGCGCTGTGCGTCTTGCAATCGGGATTCTCGGAGTTGCAGTCCTGGCCGCGCACGGTCCGGATCGGACGCCGGACTACCTGCCCGAGGGCGATGCCCAGGCGTACCTGACGGTGGAGCGCGGCGGCGCGCCGCAGCAGAACTTCGTGGTGCTCACCGAGGCGGTGGCGGTGAAGGAGACCGGGCCTAAGGTGACCGTGAAGAAGTTCGGGGAGATGTATGCCTTCTCGCCCGCGTTCCTCGCGGTACCGGTGGAGAAGCCGGTGGAGATCTCCTTCTGGAACCTGCAGCCGGACGACGAGCATGACATCCTCATCGTGGCGCCCGACCAGACCGTGCTCATGCACTGGAGCCTGCCGCCGCTCAGCAAGACGCCATTCACGTACACGTTCCACAAGCCGGGGATCTACTCCGTCATCTGCGCCCTCCATCGGCCGGAAATGAACGCGCAAATCCTTGTACAGTAGCAATGGCCGAAAACCACAACAGCCTGTCGACGACATCCATCGCAGTCGCGAACGGACGCTCTAGTGGCGAGGCCACGTAGACACCGTGGCGAACGCTGCGATCCGAACACACGAGCGCGAAAATGCCAGATCGCGCTCTGATGCGGCGCCCCTTGAGGGGCTTCGAGCCTGGCGCTGGCTCATCACTCCGGGAGGTGTGAAGCATCGGATGGCTCATCGTCCGCTCCGCTTCGGTTCAACTTGAGATGTGTGCGGCAGCCCACCCCCTCGGCGAGCTGATCGCGTGCGACTGCTTCAGCACGCCAGCGACGCGTACTGCGCGACGCTCTTCCACGAACTGACCCACAGCTCGGGTGATGCGTCACGGCTGAACCGGAAGGGAATCACCGACGCGGTCATGTTCGGCTCGCACGGATACAGGCGCGAAGAGCTCATCGCGGAGACGGTTCGGCATTCCTCGCCGGTCACTGCGGAATCGATACCGCGATCCTGCCGGATGCGGCCCCGCACGTCGGGTGCACGAGCAGAAGTCCGCCGATTTCATCGCCGGCGTGCAACATGCGGACGCGCCGCAACAGGTCGCGGTGTAGCGAATTCGGAACTCCGAATGTCACGGTCCAGGAGCGCAGCCGAGCGCTCCTGGATCTCCCGATCCGTCTAGAAGCTGGATAAGTCCAGCAGTTCCGCGTCGACCGACTCCATCGCATCGCTCGCAACGAGGCTCCGGGCGAACGAGCACCGAGCCGGTCACCGCGTTTGGCCGGAACACGGTGCAGCCTTTCAGGCCCATCGACCAGGCGGCGCGGTAGATCCCGGCAAACTCCGTGAACGGGATGTCCGCCGGCACGTTGGTGGTCTTGGAAATCGCATTGTCCACGTGAGGCTGCAGCGCGGCCTGCATGGCGAGCTGATCTTCGGGGCGCATGGTGGCCGCAGTCACGAACGTCTCCGGGAGCGCCGCTTCCGACTGCAGCGCGTGCCACTGCGCGACAGCGTAGCTCGCGACCTGCATGCGGGAGAGGGTACCGTCGGGGCCGCGAACCGTGCGCTCGTACTCCGGTGCGAAGATCGGCTCGATCCCGCTCGAGACGTTGCCCGCGAGCAGACTGATCGTCCCGGCCGGAGCGATCGCCGTCAGGTGGCTGTTGCGGATCCCATGCTGCGCGATCCCGTCGCGAACGCGCGGCGGCAGTCGCGCAACGAATGGTGCGGCCAGGTAGCGCTCCGGTTCGAAGAGCGGGAACGGCCCCCGCTCCCGCGCGAGCTCGATCGAGCTGGCGTATGCCGCCTCCGTGATCGTCCGCATCGTGCTCGCGGCAGCTGCACGGCCTTCCGCCGAGTCGTAGCGCAAGTTCAGCATGGTAAGCGCATCCGCGAGACCGGTGATCCCCAGCCCGATCCGGCGTGACGCTCGAGTCGCCTGAGCCTGCTGCGGCAACGGGAATCCGGAGATCGCATGGACGTCGTCGAGCATCCGCGTGGCGATGACAACGACGTCGGCCAGCGCGGCGTGGTCGAAGTGCGCGTCGGGCGTGAATGCGCCGCGAACGAAGCACGTCAGATTCAGCGAACCCAGGTTGCAAGCACCGTAAGCCGGGAGGGGAACCTCGCCGCACGGGTTGGTCGCACTGATGGTCTCTGCGTAAGCGAGATTGTCGTCTCGCCGGATGCGGTCGATGAAGAGAACGCCGGGCTCCGCGCTGTCGTACGCGTGGCGCACGATCGAGTCCCAGAGGTCGCGCGCCCTGGTCCTGCGCTCGATGTCGAACAGCGAAAAGCGCAGGGTCCAGTCGTCGTCGCGTTCCACCGCCCGCATGAAGGCGTCGCTGACGAGGACCGACAGGTTGAAGTGCGAGAGCGCGCCTGCTTCTTTCGAGGCGACGAACTCCTCCAGGTCGGGATGGTCGCACGCGAGCGTGCCCATCATGGCGCCCGGGCGCGGACTGCTGCCGGTCACGGTCTCGCTCATCTGGTTCCAGAGGTGCATGAACGCGACCGGACCGGACGCGATCGAGCCGGTCGCGTCGGTTCTCGTGCCGCGCGGCCGCAGTGGCGAGAAGTCGACCCCGATTCCGCCGCCCTGCTGCATCGTCAGCGCCGCCTCGCGCAAGGCGGCGAAAATGCCGTCGAGCGAATCCGCGAGCGTGCCCATCACAAAGCAGTTGAACAACGTCACACGCCGTCCGGTGCCAGCGCCCGCGAGAATGCGACCACCGGGCAAGAACCGGAAATCCTCCAGGACTGCGCGGAAGCGACGCGCCCAGGAAGCGCGATCGTGCGACTCCGCATCGGCGAGCGCGCGCGAGACCCGATCCCACGTCGCCTCTATCGACGCTTCCGCGGTACCTCCAGGCGGCGCGTACCGGTAGCGGGTACTCCAGACGAGGCTGGCGAGAGGGTTGGTTGAGGCGCTCACTGCATGCTCGGCTGCATTCGCACATCCTTGCGTTTTCCATACCAGCCGAGTGTGGACCCAGACCCTCGGAGCTGGGGCTTACACGGTTCCGGGGGCCGCGACCACGCAAGCTTTGCACCGGGCCGGACTGGAGGACAAGAGCGGCGATACTCACCCTTCCTTCGGGCGGCAGACCGTAAGCACCGGAACGGGCGAATGCCGCACCACACGCTCTGCGACGCTTCCGATGAGCGCGTGGGAGACGCCCGTTCGTCCATGCGTGCCGAGCACGATGAGATCGGCTCCGACTCCCCGAGCAGTCGCGAGGATCTGTTCCCACACCGCACCTCCCTGCTTGAGGACGGCCACGGCCGACGGTAGCTGCGAGCGGGCAGTGGTCAAAGCCTTTTGCAGTTCTTCGCTGGCTGCCTCGCGGGCGGGAGTCTCGATGTCAACCGCCATCGGGACGATGTCCATGTACGGGTACACGGGGATCGCAAAAACGTGAACGAGCGTCAGCGCAGCGGAGTAGCGCCTGGCGAGCTCAATCGCCGTGTCGAGCGCGACCTTCGAGCACTCGCTGAAGTCGGTTGCGACCAAGACGTGGCGGAATGGTGACATCGATGCACCTCTACGTTTGCAGCGGCCAGTTCCTGGCCGTGCCTGGATATGCCGTCCATCCGGACCCTCTCGGGTCGCGCCGCGCCGCATCGAGCAGCATCCGCCGTTCCGCGGATGCGATTGCCCGCCGCGCAGCGTCGACGGCGTCGGGATTTACCGAGATCGACGTGATCCCCAGCCTCACCAGGTGCTCGGCGAACTCCGGCCTGTTGCTCGGCGCCTGACCGCACAGCGAGGAAGTGACGCCGGCGCGCTGGCAGGCAGCGAGGATGCGCGCGATGGCGTCGAGCACCGCCGGATCGGACTCGTCGAAGAGCTCGGAGCAGATCTGCGAATCGCGATCGACTCCGAGCATGAGCTGCGTGAGGTCGTTGGAGCCGATCGAGACTCCGTCGATGCCCAAACGTGCGTACTCCGGAATCCAGTACGCTGCCGACGGGACCTCCGCCATCACCCATCGGTGCAGCCCACGCTGGTGTCCGAGCGGGCTGCGATCGACCAACGCCAGGCAAGCCTCGAGCTCCCAGCGCGTGCGTACGAAGGGGATCATGAGGTGCAGGTTCGGCGTCTCCTCGCGCACCCTCGCCAGCACTTCCAGCTCGAGATTGAAGAGCTCTGGATCGCGCACGTAGCGTAAGCAGCCGCGATAGCCGATCATCGGATTCTCCTCGACCGGCTCGTATTGCTCACCTCCCGTGAGCCCGCGAAACTCGTTGGTGCGGAAATCGTACGTCCGATAGATGACCGGACGGGGCGCGAAGGCACGGGTGATGCGCAACAGCGTCGCGGTCATCTTCGCGATGAACTCGTCGTGGCCGCCGCTGGCGAGCAGATGCTTGGGGTGGTTGCCGCCGAGGGCATCGGTGATCATGAACTCGGCGCGCAGCAGCCCGACGCCGTCGACGGGGAGCGCAGCCACGGCCTCGGCCTGAGCGGCAATCGCCAGGTTGACGTAGAGGCGCGTTCCCAGCGTCTCGGCGGTGGCGGCGGGCGGGGACGGAGACATCGCGACACCCGCTGCCGCCTCCTGCTTCTTTGCCGGCGCGGCGCCAGCGACCACCTTGCCCGTAGACCCGTCCACCGTCACCAGCTCGCCCGAGCGCAGCACCCGCGTCGCCACGCGCGCGCCGACGATGCAGGGGATTCGCAGCTCCCGGCTGACGATGGCGGCGTGGCAGGTGAGCCCGCCACCGTCGGTGACGATGGCCGCCGCCCGGCGCATGGTGGGCACCCAATCCGGCGAGGTCATCGGCGCGACCAGCACCTCCCCACCCACGAGCTGCCCGCCCTCCGCCGGCGCGGTCAGCACACGAACGCGTCCGGAGGCGAGGCCTGGAGAAGCGCCGAGGCCGGAGACGAGCACCTCGTGCTCGGCGCCCACGGGCTTGAGCGTGGTGATGGGGCGGCTCTGAACCAGGTAGAAGCGCCCGCCCGCTTCCGCCCACTCGATGTCCTGAGGGTCACCGTAGTGCTTCTCGACGCGGAGCGCGAGCCGTGCGAGATCCAGCACCTCGTCATCCGTGAGCACCCGTCGCTCGGCCTCCGCGCCCGGGACCTCGACGCGGTGCTCGCGCCCCTCCGGGTCGCGCACGATCTTCAGCAGCTTGTGGCCGATGCGCACCTCGAGCAGGCGCGGTCCATCCTTGGAGACGGTGTAGGTATCTGGCTCGACCTGTCCGCTGACCAGCGTTTCGCCGAGGCCAAAAACTGCCTCGATGACCATGCGCGAAAGATCGCCGGAAGACGGCTCTGCGGTGAACACCACCCCTGACCGTGCCGAATCGACCATCGTCTGCACGACCACCGCAATCGATGGCTCCTCGGTCATGCCCTGACTCTTGCGATAGGAGACGACGCGCGGGCTGTAGAGCGAGGCCCAGCAAGCTCGTACGCGATCGAGCAGCGCTGCGTCGCCGGTCACATTCGTGAACGTCTCATGCATGCCCGCGAAGGAGGTGCCGCCGGTGTCCTCGGCGGTCGCGGAGGAGCGGACGGCCACGGAAACAG
>Ga0335085_10006144_pt1 | contig 19047 bp, 11 predicted proteins | sample Lox_Sample_45_FD_206712 | JGI IMG/M metagenome (GOLD analysis project Ga0335085, IMG submission 206712) | Soil microbial communities from Loxahatchee National Wildlife Refuge, Florida, United States - Lox_Sample_4.5 | ecosystem: Environmental > Terrestrial > Soil > Wetlands | place: USA...
ATGCCGATGGAAATTTCCTCGAGGATACCGGTCATGCCGGCGCGAACCATGAGCGCTTCTTTCTGCTGCGTGCGCAAGGAATAGAGCGCCTGCATCTGAGCGACTTCTGCCTGCTTGGCAGTTAACTGCGCCTGGCGAGCTTCGGCGGAGATACCGAGGCGTTCGCGTTCAATTTGCAGGCGAGTGGCGAGGGAGTCGGCCTTCGCGCGAGAAATCTTCGCATTCATAACCGTGCCGAGTTGCGCTTTGAGGAGCGCATCATCACGGTCGGATTCGAGCTTGGCTTGGGTGGCATCGGATTCGAGCTGCGCTTCGAGAGCTTTTTCATTCAAAAGCTGCGCCTGAAGCTGGACGCGAAGGTTGGCGAGTTCGGCTTCGGATTTCTTCATGGCCAATTCGGCGTCGGTGATCTGGCGATCGAGATCGGGATTGCTGAGCGCGAGAATAACGGTGTCCGGCTTCACGTGAGCGCCAGGGAGCATGAAAATCTGATCGACGCGGCCATCGGTGCCCGCGGAAAGCCAGCGAACATCTTCAGGCACCAGCGTGCCCAAGCCATCGACGCGGCAGACCATGGGGCCGGATTCAACAGTAACGAGTTGAAGAGAGGTCTTATCAAGAGTCGGAGAAGCAGAGCGAAGGCGAAGCACGCCGAACGAGATGGCCATGCAAACTCCCAGGACGGAGACCGGGAGAACGAGGCGCAGAAAGAGGGGCCGGGACCAGAAACTCACGAAAAACCTCCAGCGGAACAAGTGACCAAGAATAATTCAACCGATAATTATTATAAGTTGTGGGAGAGGAGAGCGGAAGGGAAAATGAGGGAAAGAAGCATCGAATAAATCGATGGAAAGCGAGTGAGTAACGTCACAGACAGGGTTGGAACAGAAGGAGTTAGGGGCGTGCGGCGGGAGAAACCTGTCCTTTGGTACGAGTTGCGTGGGCCAAGGCCAGGTGCTACTTTTGAGAGGACTTCACGAAGTTGGCGGCTTCGCGAAGGAAAGCGGCGATTCGGGCGCTTCTGAGGGAAGCGCGGGGCGAGAAGCGGGCTCCGCGAGACGAAGAATTCGAAGGCATTCGCTGCAAAAAGAGATGAGAAATTGCGTGTGCGGGTCCGCTCAGCCCTGAAGGAAAGAAAAGCACGCGCGCAGGTCCCCCGTGTCGTACTGGTTTCGCAACGATAATCGATTGCCGCAGGTGAGATTGGCGGCGGCGTCCTACGTGATCGTGGGAATGATTGCGTTGCTGTTACTGGGCTTCTGGAAACTCCAAGTAATCGACTCCGATCAATATGGACAAATGGCGGAGCGCAACCGGGTGCGCTCGATTCCGATCATCGCGCCGCGCGGACGGATGCTGGATCGCGATGGACGGGTGCTGGTGGACAACTATCCATCGTTCAGCGTGCTGCTGTTGAGAGACGATCAAGCGGAACTGGATAAGAATTTGCCGGCGATCGCGGACGGGTTGGGATTGTCTCTGGACGACATCAAAGAGCAGCTGGGTAACACGGAGAAATTGCCGAAATTCCAGCCGATCGTGATCAAGCCGGAAGCCACCCCGGCGGACGTGGCGTTTATCGAATCGCACCGCAAAGACATCCCGATTCTGGAAATGCTGATGGTACAGCGGCGGCGTTATTTGCCCGGCGGATTCATGGCGCATGCGAGCGGGTATGTGGGAGAAGTAAGCGAACAGCAGATTGAAGCGAGCAACGGGAAATTGCGGCCGGGAGACATTGCGGGAAAGAGCGGTTTGGAACGGCAATACAACGATCTGTTGGTGGGCACGGACGGGATGCGGCGCGTGATTGTAAACAGCGTCGGAAAAGAAATGGGGCACCTGGATCAGCAAGAAGCGATACCCGGAAAACAGATCCAGCTGACCATCGACTACGATTTGCAGGATATCGCGGAGAAGGAATTGGGGGACAAGAAGGGGGCGGTGGTGGCGCTCGATCCGCGAACGGGAGAAGTGCTGGCGTTTGCGAGCCATCCGGCGCCCGACCCGAACGATTTCGCGGTGCGAATTTCGAAAGAAGAATGGCAGAGATTGAACGAGGATCCCGGCAAGCCGCTGTTGAACCGGGTAACCCAGGCGCAACTGGCGCCGGGATCGGTATTCAAGATCATCATGGCCACAGCGATGCTGGAATCGAAGACGCCGCCAGAAAATTTCACGGCGTTCTGCCCAGGGTATGGCGTTTTTTATGGGCAGATGCACAAGTGCTGGGTATACGGGAAAAGCAGTCACGGGGTGGTGAATCTGCATAGTGCGATCGTGCACTCCTGCGACGTATTTTTTTACAACGTAGGCATGCGCATGGGAATCGACACGATTGCGAAGTACGCCAAGATGCTGGGGCTCGGAGCGAAGAGCGGGATTGATCTGCCATCGGAAGAGCCGGGACTGGTGCCGTCGGAGGAATGGGTCCAACGGGTGTATCACCATAAGTGGTATCCGGGCTCGACGATTTCGGTTTCGATCGGGCAGGGTTCGGTGATGGTGACGCCGCTGCAAGTGGCGTATGTGATCGGCGGGATCGCGTCGAGTGGTGAGTTCAAGCAGCCCCACCTGCTGAAAGATGCCGCGAGTGTCGGCAATAAGCACGTGGAGATTTCGGAAGACACCGTAGAGCAAGTGACGCAAGGGATGTACGGGGTAATCAACGAAGCCGGTGGAACGGGCCAGTCCGTGAAGTTGCAGGGTATCGAGTTTTGCGGAAAATCCGGCACAGCGCAAATGATGAGTTACAGCGCGGCAAGCCGGCTAGGGTTGGGCAAAGGCAAGAATGACGGATGGTTCGTAGGGTTTGCGCCGCGGCGCGATCCAGAAATCGTGGTGGCTGCCGTAGTTGAGGATACGTCAGAGCACGGCGGCACCGCCGCAGGGCCGGTGGTGCGCGATATCGTGAAAGCGTATTACGACAAGAAGAACAAGAAGACGCAGGGGCAGGTGACGGCACAGAATCAACCACAGCGAATCGAGAAGACCGATGGCTCTGCGCTGGAAGCACCGAAAGTGGCGGTGAAGCCGGAAGAAACGGAAGAGGTTTTGGCCGCCAGTGAAAAAAAGAAGGTGCAGCCGGAGTGAGCGGTTTAGGTGAAACGGCGAAATTTTTCAGGTAGGCGTTAGGCAGGAGAGAGATGAAGGACGCACAGGGAGCGCGGGATTACGACTGGTGGCTGCTGGCGATCGTGGCAGCGATATGTGCGCTGGGCGTGATCGAGATTTATTCCGCAACGCACGGAAGTGCGTTGGCGGGGATGCACATGAAGCAGGTGCGGTGGCTGATAATCGGATTCGTGCTGATGTTCGCGCTGTCGCGACTGGATTATCACGTAATTATGGACCAAGCACCGTGGCTGTATATCGCGGGGTTGGTAGCGCTGGTGGCCGTACTGCTGATGGGGCACACGCGATTCGGGGCCAAGCGGTGGATCCCGATCATGGGAGAATTCTTTCAGGTGTCGGAATTGGTCAAATTGATTATAATCATAGTGTTGGCACGCTTCTTTGCGGAAGTGCGCACCGACGAGCTGAGCCTGCAGGACTTGATTAAAGCAGGGCTTCTGGTAGGCTTACCATTAGCATTGATTCTGAAGCAGCCCGACCTGGGTACCGCCCTCGTATTAATGCCCATGCTGATCGTTGGAGCGTTTTTGGCGGGGCTGCAATGGAAACATGCCGCGGTAATCGTAATGATAGGGGTCTTGATGCTGCCCGTAGGGTGGCATTTCCTAAAGCCGTATCAGAAAGAAAGAGTTACGTCGTTTATGCACCCTGAGGAAGACGCGAAGGGTTCCGGCTATCAAGTGTTGCAATCGAAGATAGCGGTGGGCTCCGGCGGATTCTGGGGGAAGGGATTCGGCAACGGCAGCCAGAATCAACTGGGGTATATTCCGGTCCGGTATTCCGATTTCATCATGTCGGCGTGGGCGGAAGAGCAGGGATTCAAGGGCGTGCTGGTTGCTTTGGGGCTGTACATGGCGTTGTTGTTGCGTTTAGTGCAGAATGCCCAGCGGGCGAAAGATCGCGCGGGAATGTTTCTGGTCATGGGCGTGGCGGCGGCGCTAGGGTTTCACGTCTTGGTGAATGTGGCTATGGTCATCGGGGCGATGCCAGTAACAGGTATTCCATTGCCGTTGATGAGCTACGGAGGTTCGGCCACGCTGTTTGTGTTTCTGGCAATTGGGCTAGTGATGAATGTCCGGCTGCGCCGATTCGTCAACTGAACAAAAGCCGAAGCCGAGCGCACAACCTCATTTCAGGGAGGCTGCGCCGGAGAGGCGGACCCATGAAGCGGGTACGCCGGTAGAAATAAAGGAATTTTAAGAGTGAGGATAGCAACGTCCGCCGTTACCCCGGGAGCAACCCGGCAACGGACCAGCCTCGAAAGCAAGAGGTTAAGGAAGTACGAGGGCCGCAGCGCGGCCTCTCCCTCCCGCTTCGATCGCCAAGCCGCAACAAGGAAATTGGTGTGGCCGGCGTGTCGCGAACAGTATCGCGGCGGCGCCTTGCCCTGGACCTCTGACCGAGAGGTACGGGCGGCGGTGCATCCCAAGGAGTTTTCATGTCAAAAGAATTGGTTATATCGGCGTCCTCGCACGAGCGCAGGGTCGCCATTTTGGAAGAGGGACAGCTAGTCGAAATCTACATTGAGCGCGAAAAGGAATTTGCGCTCGTCGGCAGCATCTACAAAGGAAAAGTAACGCGAGTCCTGCCAGGCATGCAGTCCGCATTCGTGGACATCGGCCTGGATGGCGATGCGTTTCTGTACGTCAGCGACGTATTCGAAAATCTGGAAGATTACGATCACGGGCACAGCGAAGCACCGGGAGGAACAGCGCCGGTGAATCGTGGAAGTGTGCCGCCAATCGAGGTATTGCCGGGCGAGACGCTAGCGGTAGCCTCGGGTGGCCACGAAGAGATTTTGCATCTGGACGAACCGCACGGGCACGAAGGTGCGCCGGGAGAATCGGGTGCTGGTGAAGAGTTCCGCGAGGAACGGCAGCCCTCCGGAAGCCGCGAAGGCGCCGCGGGCGAGAGCGCGGAGTTTTCGGAATTGGAGGAGCGCCAGCCAGAGTCCAATGCCTCAGCGCCGCAGAATTTTGCGCCCAGCTACAATCCAACGCGGAATTATCCGCCGAGAATTGGCGGAGAGCGCGGACCGGGCGGGCATGATCGAGGCCCGGGCCAAGGGCGCGGCGACCGAGGTGGAGACCGCGGAGGCGATCGTGGTGGAGACCGTGGACGCGGCGGACGGCGCGGCCGGTTCGGACGGCGACGCGGAGGAGGAAGTGGCGGAGGAGACCGGCGCCATCAAGGTGGACGGAACCTGCCGCCCTCGAAGTACGCTTCACCGCAGGGGGAGCGGGATTCGCGCGCGTATGACAACCGGAGACCAGGGGGCGATCGTACCCCGGGTCCCGCGGCACCGAGCGAGCCGCGTGAAGACGACATTGTGTTGCCGGGCGAATCTCTGGCGAAATATCGCGCGCGGCCGCAGCAGGCGCCGGTTGAGCCGGTAGTAGAGCAGGAACCGGAAGAACGGCAACCGGATTACGAGCAGCCGCACGCGCGTCCGGCGTTTGGGGTGCAACCGAGCAGCGGAGGACCACGGCGGTTCACGGGCAGCTTGCCGCACTGGGTACTGGCCGACAAGGAAAGCGAAGGGGAGACGGCTGGTGCGGAAACAGCCATGGAAGAACACCTCGCTGACACCGCAGAACCTGTTGCACCGGTAGTCGAAGAGCCTCACGAAGAGGCGGTGGAGCAGACGCACGGCACCGCGGGCTTGAGCGACGAAGAAGTGGCGGCACTCTCGGCACGGCTGGTAGAAGCGAAACACGAAGAGACCCAAGCGCGCGCGGATGCGGACACCCTGACCGGCGGCGCAGAATTCGACGAGGAAGAAGCGGAAGAAGACGAGGAGCACGACGAGCACGAGCATCATGAAGACGAGAGCCTTCACGAAGAGCACGTGGAAGAACTCCACGAAGAGACCGCACATTCCAGGGCGGAGAACGACTCCGAAGAAGTCGATGAAGCCGAAGAAGGCCACGAAGATCCGCATGCCACGTTGAGCGCAGCGGAACGGGCGGATTTGGCACACGACGAAGCGCTGGAACACGTGGAATCGGAAGCTGCCGCAGCAGCGGAGATTTCGGTTCCGGGCGTGACGCGCGAAACCGTAATTGAAGAGGATGTGGTGCTTCTGCCGGGCGAAACGCGCACCCCGCGTGACAGCAGCGCGCCGCGCGAGGAGTTCGTGCGGCGGGATTCGGCGAGAATCGGGAGTGACCCGCGTTCGCGGTTCCAGCGACCGAATCGCGGCGGACGCGATCGCGGAGACCGCGGCGGACGTGGGCGATTTGACCGGCGGGGCGGAGGAGACCGCGGACGAGGAAGGTTTGATCGTCGCGGTGGGAGCGGGGGCGGTGGCGGACACCATCGCGGGCACGGCCATCATGGCCATAGCGGGCACGCACCGCAGCGACGGCCGCAACTGATTTCGGAGATGTTGAAAGCCGGACAGGAAGTGGTAGTGCAAATCGCGAAGGAGCCGTTGGGCAAGAAGGGCGCGCGAATCACGAGCCACGTGGCACTACCGGGACGTTTCCTGGTGTACATGCCGACAATCGATCACATCGGCGTGTCACGAAAGATCGCGAGCGCGGAAAACCGTTCGCGGCTACGGCGATTGGTGGGCGAAGCACGCGGCAGCTATCCGGGCGGATTCATCGTGCGGACGGCGGCGGGCGGAGCGACCGACGACGAAATCCGGACGGACATCGAGTTCCTGGGAAAGACCTGGAACGAGATCAAGCAGAAGAACGAAGAGCGCAAACCTCCCGCGCTGCTGCACCGGGATTTGAACCTGGTGGAACGGATCCTGCGGGATTACGTGAGCGACGATTTCACGGGCATCTGGATCGACAGCGAAGAAGAGTTCGGCAAGGTAGTGGAGTTCGTCAGCCGCTTCCAGCCGAAACTGGTGAGCAAGGTCAAGCTGTACACCAAGGAACAGCCGATCTTTGAAGAGTTCGGGATCCAACACGAACTGGACAAGGCGCTGCGCGCGAAAGTCTGGCTGAAATCCGGCGGGTACATTGTGATCAATCACACCGAAGCGCTGGTGGCGATTGACGTAAACACCGGGAAATTCGTGGGCAAGGGCTCGACCCGGCTGGAAGATACGATCGTAAAGACCAACCTGGAAGCGGTGAAGGAAATCGTGCGGCAGATCCGGCTGCGGGACCTGGGCGGAATCATCGTCGTGGACTTCATCGACATGGAAGAGCGGCGGAACCGCGAGAAGGTTCTGGGCGCGCTGCAGATGGCGTTGGAGCAAGATAAGGCGCCGTCGAAGGCCTTGTCGTTCAACGAGTTTGGGCTGGTGTGCATCACGCGCAAACGGACGAAACAAGCGCTGGAACGGGTGTTGTGCCAGCCGTGCCCGTATTGCACGGGGTCGGGGATGGTGAAGTCGATTCCGACACTGTGCTACGAGATTCAGGCGGAAGCGCGGAAGATGGCCACCGCGGAACACGAAGGACCAAACCTGACGCTGCGGGTGCACCCGGAAATTGCGAAAGCGCTAAAGACGAGGGAATCGATCCTGATCGACGAGCTCGAGCAGAATGCGCATAAGCACATCATTATCCAGTCGGATGCGACGCTGCATTGGGAGCAGTACGACATTTACTGAAAAACGGATTACGGATAGCAGGGAAGAACGCCCGGGCTTAGCGGCTCGGGCGTTTTTCTTTTTCGGCAGGCGACTAGCGAAAGCGGAGTGAATGCAATGAACTGTTAACAATGGTCATTTTTTCCTAGGTAATTCTGCTGATGGCCCTCGGCAATTCGCTTGATTGTGGGACTGCAGGGTAGCGGGCAACGTACGTAGATGTGGACTAACACGTTCCCTGAACCTGTACCTGCGCCTGCTGTTCCCGCTAGGCCGATACCGAAGCAACGTGAGGCTGAGAGGCGCACAGGTTCGACGGTTGACCCGAGTGCTGGAGACTCCAAAGCGATACAAATTGGCGTTTTTGTGGCGCTATCGGCGTTACTGGTGGTGCCGATCTGGCTGGTGAAATATCCGCCGCTGGTGGATTATCCGAATCATCTGGCGCGCGCGTTTATCCTGCACCATCTCAACGATCCGCACTATGATTTCGCTCATTTTTATGCGTCAGACTGGGGCTTGAATCCCTATTTTCTGGCAGATGCGCTGATGCAGGTATTCCAGCATTTCGTTGGAATCTATGTGGCGGGACGGATGCTGCTGACATTGTGCATTTTGGGATTGCCAATGGGTGTGGCTTTCTTTCTGCATCGCGCGAATCCGGGAAATGAGTATCTGGCACTGTGGGCGTTGGCGATTGCGTACAATCCCAATTTCCTGATGGGTTTCATGAGTTTCGAGTTGAGCGTCGCGCTATGCTTTTTTGTGGTGGGTGTATGGCTGGATTATGCGAGGACTGGAGAAGACAAATATTGGATCTGGACGCTCTTATTGGCGACGCTGTGTTTCCTGACGCATCTGGGAGGATTTGGAGTGGCGGCGGTGGTTATCGTGGCGCACACGCTGTTCACATCAGGGATGGGACGGAGGATGGTGCGGGCAGTGCTGGTGTTTGTGCCGGGAGGGTTATTTTTCCTGAACGCGAAGTTTCACGGATGGGCGAAGCGGGATCTGGATTATACGAGTTGGCGGTTAAACTCCAAATTGCGCGGGATGTTGGTTCCCTTCCGGGAATATACGCGAACGATTGAAATCCTAACGGTCCTGGCGATCATTGTAACTGTCTGGTATTTCCTGTCGCGACGACGGAAGCTAAAACTGCAGACGGTGTGGATCGGCATTTGCGCCATCATCGTGGCGATCCATTGGGTGGTACCAAACATGTACGGAGACCTGGCGTTCATCGATTATCGGTTCTGCCTCTTCGCGTTCTTATTCGCGCTGGCGATTCCAGCGTTCCGTGGATCGCGGGTGCTACCGATCACGTTGGCGGCGGTAGTGATCCTTGCGCATGTTATTCAAGCGGGAACGTACTTTGCATCGGAGCAAAAGCACTTGTCGAGTATCGCGGCGGATTTCAAGGTGATTCCCAGGAACGCGCTAGTGCTTGCGTACACGGCAAAAAGCGATGGCGCATGGGAGCTACGAGACGATCTTCATTTCTGGGGTTATGGAGTGATCGAGAGAGGTTGGATTACGCCGAGCGTCTTCCACCAAAGAGACGTGCAGCCGATCCAGTTGCGATTTCCGATGTATTCGGATGACGATCAGTATGGGAAAAAGTTGGTGGAAGGAAAATATAGTCCTGATTTAGTAGCGAAAAGCTATCAGTATCTTTGGACCAGCAACACCAGTTATTTGGATCCCTATTTTAGCGAAGTTGCGGAACCCATTCTGGCGCAGGGAGAATTGGAAATATTTAAGAGCAAGGAAGAGATGGGGGATTGAAGCGGCTGGTGGAGATTCGTTGGCGTCGGATTGCTTGTGGGCAGCTGAACGTCGTGCCGATCGAAGCAGGGCCGCGGCTTGAGCGTTCGGAGAAGCAGCTACGATCTTAGCGCCGGGCTCTCGCAACTCATGATCAGTCGGTGGCGCGGGAAGTGCGAGCAGGGCTGGCGTCTTTCGATGGTGGAAAGACATGGTACTGAGGCGGGGGCATGGGAATGTTGCCCATACGATCGTGCCATAGGAAATTGTTGAGGACGACGTTGTCGACAGCGTCGGCGTGAGAGAAGTCTAGATTCTTCCCTTCCTTCCATTCCTTGGTGTTCATTTCGTAGATCAGGCCATTGTCGCGATTATGGTAATCGGCGGCAAAGGCGGGCTGGGTGCCGGGTCCGGTGAACAGAGGAGCCATGACTGCGGCGCGGGAATCGTTGGCGTTCATGGGAGGCGCGCCGAGGAGAGATTCCATGGTGCGCACAATATTGATGGTGGTGTAAAAGGTGTGATCGACGAAGGGCTTGGACTGCGGAAGCGGCGAATATTTGCTGATGACGAGAGCGAGGCTGCGGTGGGAGTCGACGTGGTCGGGTCCATCTTGGGCGTCATCTTCGAGGATGAAAAAGGCGGTGTCGTCCCAGTAAGGGCTGTGGGAGACGGCGTCGACGACGCGGCCGATGGCGAGATCGTTGTCGGCGACGGAAGCGGTGGGACGGGGCTGCCCCTTAGTGCCGCCGGCGGTGTGGTCGTCGGGAAGGCGCAACAGGATAAATTGCGGCAGCGGGTCCTTGCCAGATTTTCGTGTGGCGAGATAGGCGTTGAATTCATTGAGGAATTCGTCGGCACGAAGCTGGTCGGGATAGGCGACTTCGAAATCGGGGAACAGCGGATCGAAATGGCCGCGAAGCTCCACTTGGGCGGCGATATTCTTGGCGAGAACTGGGATGTTCCAGGGATAGGGACTGGGACCGCCGCGCGGATCGCCAACGTTTTTTTCGAGGGGCTGGCCCTTTTTGATGACCGAGCGTTTGCAGGTTACCCCGGCGACTTGGGGGGGGCCGCTTGGCGGAATGTCGCCGACATTGCCATTGCACCATTTGGATACGATGAATTCGCCGTAGTGGCGATAGGTGATGCCGTGCCTGGCAAAATTCTTCCAAAGAAAGCCACCGGTAGGTTCGCCCGCGTAGGGTAGACCGTCATCGGCAGAGATGGAGCCAAGGAACTCGCCTTCCGAGTCGTAGGTGTGCTCATGGCCACGATAGCCGATGGGCCAAGTCTTCTCGACATAATCGGAAATGGAGGCGGAAGTTGACCAGATATGACCGTCGCCGGAAACGTCGCCGCTGTCGTAGAAATTGTCGAGGATGCCAAACTGGCGAGCGAGTTGGTGCTGGTTGGGGGTGATGTCTTCGCCGTACATGGCGAGATGAGGGTCGCCGTTGCCGTCTTTCAGATCGCCGAAAACCTGATCGTAGGTGCGGTTCTCTTTAATGATGTAGATGACGTGGTGAATTTTGTTTTCGCCGGCGGCGAAGGAAATGCGATCGGTGTTGCCTTGCGCGGCGTTGGTCTTGACGACGAGAGCGGTGTAGGCGGCGAGGTGGTCGTTCAGCGCGTTCAGGGGAATGCGCGCCAGCGAGCCGTTGGTCATCGCGGGATTGTAAGGGAATTCGGGCTCACCGTCTTCGCCGACTTTGCGCATGACGGGATTGGGGCCGGAGCCGCGTCCTTTGGCGCTGCCAATGAGTAGATCGTTGCCGGCCACGGCGACGACCGTGGGATACCACTCGGTGGGGATGAAACCGATGGCGCGAGCGGGTTCGCTTGTGGTGGGCCGCGCAAGGTCAAAGACGGCGACAGAGTCGGAGATGGCATTGGCAGAGAATAGCGTTTTCTCGTCGGCGGAGAGAGCGAGGGATTCGGGATCGCTGCCACCGAACAGCTGGTCAGGAAGTTTGGTGGAGAGCGTGAAGAGTATTTTTGCCGTGGCGGTGTCGAGTACAGCGATTTCGTCGCGGTTGGTGAGTGCGACGAAAAGGCGGGAATTATCGCGCGAAAGCAGTAGAGCGGTGGGATGCGAGCCACCTTCGAGCGCGCCAGCCGGCTGGCGCAACGGGATGAGGCGGCGGACTGCGCCGGATTGCAGATCAAGTTCGGCGACCGCGGAAGCATTCCAGAGGGAGACGAAGCCACGCTTGCCGTCGGTAGTCATAACGGCGGTGTAGGGCAGCGAGGCCGGGATACGTTTAAAGGTGGAGAGATCGAAGCGGCGCATGATTTTGCCGTCGGAGGTATTCAAGAGAATGGCTTCATCGGAACTGTTGGAAGCGACGAGAAGGCGCTCGATACCGTCGCTTTGCGCGATGCTGAGGCCAGCGGGATAGGTGACATCCTTGAATTGAGCGGTGCGCAGTTTTCCGAGTGGAAGTTTGGCGCGAGGAGAGAGCGGAAGAAAGCGTTCGGGAGCAACTTCACCGTTGTGAAACGAGTAGACGGCGATTCCGTTTCCGGTGCTTCCCTTCCCCTGGCCGAGTGGGTCCGTCAGCGACGCCATGGATGCATAGAGGTGCTGGCCGTCGAGACTGAAAGCGAGGCCAAGGAAATAGGATTGCTTGGCATCGCTACCGAGACGATCGTCGGGAAAATCGCGGAGAGAATTGGTTTCGAGATTCAGGACGGTGAGCGATTGTTTTTCGCCGGAGGTGTACGCGCCGAAACCAGAGTGGAGAAAGACAGCATATTTTCCGTCGGGGGAAACGGCGGCGGCCGTAGGGAAATTGTTGGTCTTACGAGGATGGCCGGGGAGTTCGCCGAAGATTTTGGAATTGGGCATTTGGGTGGCGGCGGGAGTCGAGGGATTCTGAGCGGTGAGAGGGATAGCGGCGAACAGCAGGAAGAGAACAGGGGTAAGCAAATCGCGAGCGTTGCGCATGGCCGACATTATATGGGATTTTGCGAGCGTGGGGATTAACGGAGATTGCGGAACGTTTTTTGGAAGGGAGGGACGGAGAAGAGTCTGGCGGCGATGGTGCGCATTGCGGATGAAACCGAGGCGTGACGTAGCGGGCCAAGCCGCTATGTTATTCTTTCCCCATGACAGCACAGATTCTGGATGGACTGAAAATTCGCGACGAAATTTTTGGGGAGTTGAAGGGCGAGATTGCGAAGCTCAGCGGGCAGGGTGTGCGTCCAGGCCTGGCGGCGGTGCTGGTAGGAGAGAATCCAGCGTCGCAATTGTATGTGAAGAGCAAGATCGCGGCTTGCGAAGCATTGGGGATGGCGAGTTGGCTGCACGCGCCGGCGGCAACGGTTTCGACAGAGTACCTGCTGCAGTTAATCAAGGATTTGAATGAGGATGACAATGTGGACGGGATCCTGGTGCAACTGCCGCTCCCCGGACAGATTGATTCGAAACGCGTGTTGGAAGCGGTCGATCCGGCGAAAGATGTGGACGGGTTTCATCCGGTAAGTTTGGGGCGCTTGGTGAGTAACCGACCGGGGCTGGTGGCGTGTACGCCGGCGGGCTGCATGGAAATGCTGCGGCGGTACAAGATTCCGATTGAGGGCGCGAATGCGGTGGTGGTGGGGCGGAGCGACATTGTAGGGAAACCGATGGCGCTGCTACTGATGCACGCGAATGCGACAGTGACGATTTGCCATTCGAAGACGCGGGATCTGGCGGACGTGGTGCGCCGGGCGGACATTGTTGTGGCGGCGATGGGTCGCGCGGGATATGTGCAGGCCGATTGGATTCGGCCAGGAGCGGCGGTGATTGATGTGGGGACGAATAAGGTGACGGATGCGGCGGAAGCCGAGAAGCTATTGAAGAACTTTCCGGCGCGACTGGCGAAATTCCGGGAAAAAGGAAATGTGTTGATTGGAGATGTGCATCCCGACGCGGTGTTTACGGCGGGGGCGGTGTCGCCGGTGCCGGGCGGCGTGGGGCCTATGACGATTACGATGCTGATGAGCAATACGGTGAAGGCGGCAAAGTTGCGGCGGGGAAAAACGGCGGTGGCTGGGCAGTAGCATCCGAATGCGATTTAGTGGGATGGAGTGGTCCCTCAGGGGGGCGAAAGCCCATTTCATTCCCGGCTTTCGGCACCACTGAAGTCGTGCCCTCCGATGAGATGGATTTAGCGACGTGTATTCAGTGACAAGCAAGCGGGTCATAAAACTACATGCTGAGAATGGGATTGACCGGCGGGATTGCTAGCGGGAAGAGCGCGGTATCGGCGATGCTGCGTGAGATGGGATTTCCTGTACTGGAAGCCGACGCGGTGGCGCACAAACTGTTGGAGCCAGGACAGGCTGCGCATGATGAGGTGTTGCGCGAGTTCGGGGCAGAGTTAGCGGACGCGGAGGGAAAGATCGACCGCGCGAAACTCGGCGCCATGGTGTTTGCCGATCCGGCAAAGCTCGCGAAATTGAACCGCATCATTCATCCGCGAGTGGAAGAAATTATTTTGCAGAAGTTCGCGGAGTGGGAACGCAGTGGCGTGCGAGACGCAGGATTTGTGGAAGCAGCGCTGTTGGTGGAGTCAGGGATCGCGAAGAAGCTGGACGGGTTGGTGGTGGCGTTTTGCCGGCCGGAGCAGCAGATCGAACGATTGCGGGCGCGTGGGATGAGCGAGATCGAGGCGAAGCAGAGGATGGCGGCGCAGATGCCGGTGGAGGAGAAGTTGCGGCATGCGATCGAGAAGATTGATTGCGGGGGGACGTTGGAACAGACGCGTTCGCAAGTACGAGAGTTAGCGGCGCGATTGCGGAAGAGGGCGGCGGGGTAGAGTGAAGTGTGCGGCAGCTACGATGCTCCGCGAGACGACCGGTGGCGCTTTCGTTTCGTTGGCGGACCGCCTCGGAAGGCGGTCCCTACAAAGAAAGAACACAGGATTTGCGATCGCGGGGACATAGGGCGGAGCCGTTCGAGGCTCAGGCAAAGAGTGCTGCGCTCCTACGCGGAATCGTATTAGGCGCGGGTTAGGGTGGCGGCGCGGGCGGCTTCCAGGAGTTTGGCGGCGTGGCCGCGAATGTCGCCGTGGCCGAAGACGGCGTTTCCCGCTACCAGGAGTTCGGCTCCGGCTTTCACTATATCGGTTACGGTTTCCAGATCGACCCCACCGTCTACTTCGATACGAAAATCGAGTTTGCGTTCGGCGCGCATGCGGGCCAGCGCAGCGATCTTGTTCAGCGAATTGGGAATGAATTTTTGGCCGCCGAAACCGGGGTTCACGCTCATGACCAGGACGTGGTGGACGAGGTCGAGGACCTCGGTGAGAGTTTCTACGGGGGTGGCGGGATTGATGACGACGCCCGGTTTGCAACCGTGGGAGGCGATGAGATGGAGCGTGCGATCGAGATGGATGCAGGCTTCTTGATGGACGGAGATCCAGTTAGCGCCGGCTTCGGCGAATTCAGGAATGAAGAAATCGGGATTCTCGATCATAAGGTGACAGTCGAAGGGAACTTTGAGTTGATGGCGGAGCGAACGGACAACGGGCGGTCCAATGGTGAGATTGGGGACGAAGTGACCGTCCATGACGTCGAGATGTAGGACGGTGCCGCCACCATCGATGGCTTGCTGGGCGTCGGTGGCGAGTTGCGCGAAATTGGCGGAGAGAATTGAGGGGGCAAGTTCGATATTCATGAACGCGTGTGGCTCCTTCCCCGGAGATCAAATTATACGATGAGTGAGCGGCACCTTCAGGTCTTGAGTTTGGAGGGATTTCTTGGACGGTTGTTTTGGCGCGCAACGGGCGCAACCGGTATAAGTCTGTCGCGTTTGTGACCCAGGCCGGCGCATGGCGCGGGTTGGAAGTGGGAGCGGGATTATACGACAGCCGGAGCAGGGCTCCCGCACTCCACGGTGCGCCAGGGGATGGTGGTGCGTTTGGAGTGGCTCTCGAGAGTTAATTCGAGGGCTTGCATTACGTTTAGGATTTGCTCGTGGGTGACCAGGAGCGGAGCGTTGTGGAGGATGGCGTCGCGAATGTTGGCGTAGAATTCGCGCCAATCGCCGGTAGAAGGGATTTTGCGGGTGATGGGGGTGGCGTTTTCGATGGTAGTGAGTTCGCCGTAATTTTCCGGCTTTTCTACGACCCAGGAGGGGCCTTGCGGAATTTCGCCGGCGCGGAGAGTGGGTTCGAGGGGATCGAATTCGCGTTTGAGGTAAGTTCCCTTTTCGCCGAGGACGACGAGGCGCGGGCGCGGGACCGCGGACATCATGGTGGCACGGAGTAGCGCGCGAACGTCGTGTGGATAATGGAGAAAAATGTCGAAGGCGTCGTCCGTGGTGAAGCCGGTGCGTTCGATGCGGACGTCGGCGGTGATGGCTTGTGGCGTGCCGAGAAGCGTGAAGGATTGATCGAGGAGATGAGGGGCGAGATCGAAGAGCACGCCGCTGCCGGGGCCGGGCTTTTCGCGCCAGGTGTTGGGCTTAGAGGTGGGCCGGAAGCGATCGTACGTGGATTCGAAACGGATGATCCGGCCGAGGTCGCCCGCGGCGATGGAATGACGGAGAGCCTGGAAATCGGCGTCGAAGCGGCGGTTGTGGTAGACGGAGACGACTCGGTTCTGTTTCTTAGCAAGGTTGAGGATCTCGACGGCTTCGGCGAGGGCGGTGGTGAAGGGCTTGTCGACGACTACGTGTTTGCCGGCTGCGAGGGCGCGCTTGGCCAAAGGGTAGTGCGTCTGGTTAGGAGTGGAAATGGCGATGAGGCGTAGAGAATCGATGGAGAGGAGTTCGTCGAGGGTACGAACGATGCGGGCGTCGGGGTAGAGCTGCGCGGCGGAATCGCCGGTGCGCTGGAGGATTGCGGCGAGACGCAGGCCAGGGACCGCGTGGATTACGGGTGCATGGAAACAGCGGCCGCCCAAGCCGAAACCGATGAGGCCAACATCGATCATTCTTGTTTGTCCCTCCACGGCCCGAAAGAGATGCGCTTCCTCATCAGCGATGGGCCTTGCGGCACGTGGCGTAAAGGATTTCGCCACGCCAGTGTAACACTGCGCTCCAACATCGAAGCTGACGGCACGAGGAAGGGCGAGTTGGTTGGTGGTAGTGGGGCGTTATATCCTTCTTGGCGTGGAGACGAGTGCGACGACACGACCAGGTCCGGCGCGAGGATTGTATCTCGGGCTGGCGGTGACGATTCTGGCGGTGCTGGTGTATGCGGCGTACATCACCATGCAATTTGCAGGACTGCGGACGCTGCAGAGCGAATTGGTGGATCGCAACCGGAAAGATTCGCTGCAACTGTTGCGGATTCAGAATGATTTGAATTCGGTGGGGCTGGCGATGCGAGACATGCTGGACGCCAGCGAGCCGTATCCGTTGATCGCGTGGAGCGCGCAGTTCGAGCGCATCCATAACGATCTGGAGGATGCGCTGCGGCTGGAGGCTCCGCTTTCCGAGGCGGCGCCGACCAGCGAACAGCGGCACTATCTGGCGCAAGCGCTGAATCAATTCTGGGACGCGAGCGACCGGATGTTCGCGCGGGCCGCCGACGATGAAAATTCAGCGCGCGAACAGATTCGAGACACATTGCAACCACGACAGGCGGCGCTGAGTTCGGCGGTCTCGCGGCTGCTGGTGCAGAATAACGAAGCAGAAGAAGACGCGGCACAACGAATCGCTGAGATCTACGGGCGGGTACAGCGGCAACTGTATTTTTTCCTGGCGGCAATTTTGCTGGCGATTTCGCTGACCAGTTTATATTTGATTCGCAATAATCGAAGGCTGTTCGCGCACGTGGAGGAGCTTTCCTCGCAGCGCAGCGACCTGGCGCAGAAGCTGATTGCCACGCAGGAATCGACGCTGCGCCATATTTCGCGGGAATTGCATGACGAGTTTGGGCAAGTGTTAACGGCGATTGGTTCGCTGTTGCGTCGAACCGATAAGCAGATTCCGGCGGACTCGCCGCTGCACGCGGACTTGCAAGAGGTGCGGGAGATCGCGCAGAACACGCTGAACAATATTCGGAGCCTGTCGCAAGCGCTGCATCCAGTGCTGCTGGATGAGAGTGGACTGGAGAGCACGCTGGATTGGTATATCCCCACGGTGGAAAGGCAAAGCGGGCTTGTGCTTCACTACGAGAAGTCTGGGGAAGCGTTCGCGGTGGGAAGCAGCGCGGGCGTGCAGATTTACCGTGTGCTGCAGGAAGCGCTGAATAATGTGAGTCGCCATTCCAAGGCTAAAGAGGCGTGGATTCGTTTGCGATTTCAGCCGGCCCAATTGGAGTTGGAGGTGGAAGATCACGGAAAAGGATTGGCTCCCGCAGAAGGGCAAACGGGAATCGGGTTGGTGGCGATGCGCGAACGCGCGGAGATTTTGGGAGGAACCGTGACGGTTACGAGATTGGACGTGGCGCCGGCGAACGGGTCAGGAACGCTGGTGAGGTTAAGGATTCCCCGGGCAAAGGTGGAGATGCATGGCGAATAAGCTGAAAGTGCTGCTGGTGGATGACCACGCGCTGGTGCGGCGGGGATTTCGTCGCATGCTGGAGGACGAGCCTACGTTTCAGGTGGTGGGCGAGGCGAGCGACGGACTGGAAGCGGTAACGCAGGCGGAGCAGTTGCAGCCGGACGTGATTGTGATGGATTGCGCGCTGCCGCAGATCAATGGGATTGAGGCGTCGCGACGGATCCTGGCGAGTCGGCCCCAAACGGCCATCTTGATGCTGAGTATGCATTCCGAGGACACCTTGATCCGGCAAGCGCTGGAAGCGGGCGCGAAGGGCTACGTGCTGAAGAACGCGATGGATTTGGATCTGGTGAGCGCGATCAAGAAAGTGGCGGAAGGAAAAACGGTGCTGGACCCGCAGATTGCGCGCGGAGGAACGCTGAAAGGCGAGCGGGATACGGGGCTGACGCCGCGGGAATTGGAAATTCTGCAGCATATCGTGGCGGGAAAATCGAACAAGGAGATTGCCACGGAGTTGGGCTTGAGTGCGAACACCGTATCGGTACATCGCGCGAATATTATGGATGCGCTGGGGATTCACAAAACCGCGGAACTGGTGGTGTATGCGATCCGCAACGGGCTGGTGAATCTGCCGTGAGGCATTCGTGAAGCGACGCGAGTTTATCTGGAACGGGATCGGGGCGGGATTGCTTGCGGGAGCGGCACCGGATTTAATACGGGCAGCGGGCGCGAACCCGGGGTTTCGGTTTGTGGATGTGACGGGCGCCGCGGGAATCCACTTCGAACATAACAGCGGCGCGTACGGCGGGAAGTTGCTGCCGGAGACACTGGGTTCTGGCTGTGCGTTCCTGGATTACGACGCGGACGGCTGGCAAGACATTTTGCTGGTGAACTCGATGGACTGGCCGGGACACAAACGGCAGCGCACCACGATGAAGCTATACCACAACAATCGCAACGGGACTTTTACGGATGTGACGAAAGCGGCTGGGCTGGATGTGGAGATGTACGGAATGGGCGTGGCGGTTGGTGATTACAATAACGACGGCTTTCCGGATATTTACATCACGTGCGTCGGGCAGAGCCAGCTATTTCGAAATACGGGCAAAGGAACGTTTGTGGATGTGACGAAAGCCAGCGGGCTGCAAGG
>Ga0335085_10006145_pt1 | contig 19046 bp, 15 predicted proteins | sample Lox_Sample_45_FD_206712 | JGI IMG/M metagenome (GOLD analysis project Ga0335085, IMG submission 206712) | Soil microbial communities from Loxahatchee National Wildlife Refuge, Florida, United States - Lox_Sample_4.5 | ecosystem: Environmental > Terrestrial > Soil > Wetlands | place: USA...
CACGCCCCTGACGGCGATTCGCAGCGTCGGCGAAGTGGCGCTTCAGGCTCCACTCGATTCAGCCGGTTACCGCGACGTCATTGGAAGCATGCTGGAGGAAGTCGAACGGCTCACCCGGCTCGTGGACAGCCTTCTCGTGCTCACGCGCGCCGATTCGGGAGCGATCCGGCCGGTGCGCGAAGTCGTGAAATTAGCGGTGCTCGCGGACAACGTCGCGGAGCATCTCCGCGTGCTCGCCGAGGAAAAGCAGCAGAGCTTGAGCGTCGATACCGACGCACTCGTAGAGGCCGCATGCGATCCCGCCATTCTCCGGCTGGCCCTCATGAATCTTCTGCACAACGCGATCAAGTACACGCCCGACGGGGGCACGATCCGCGTCCGAGCTAAGGCGACCGCATCCGGGCAGCCCTCGATCGAAGTGCAGGACACGGGGCCCGGGATTCCGGCCACGCACCGGGAGCGCATCTTCGATCGTTTCTACCGAGTGGATCCGGACCGATCGCGCGAATCGGGCGGGACGGGGCTGGGCCTCGCCATTGCGCGTTGGGCGGTCGTGACGAACGGCGGCCGCATTGAACTGGAGAGCGAGGAGTCCAAGGGCAGCCTTTTTCGGATCGTTCTGCCCGGTATCGCTTGAGCGCAGGGACGCCTGCCTTGCGCAGTTTGACGTGGGGGCAGCCCCGTCGAAGAGTACGATCGGACTTCCGGTCTTGTCGTGCCCGGTCACCACGCGCCGCGGCGGACGATTCATCCTGAGAGTTGGGACTGTTGATGAACAGAGGCTAGATCTGCAGCGCCCGGAAACGGAAGTTCTTCTCCGCCTCGGACATCGCGGCGGAGTCCCGCGTGGACACGCCCCAGTGATCGACCCGGTTGGGCGGCCACTTCCAGTCTTCCGGGCCGCCGACCCTGTAGTCGTCGCCGACGCGCTGCACCTCGGACGTATACTCGAGGACCGCGCCGAACGGGGTCACGAAATATGCGAAGACGTTGTTTCCGGGTCCATGCCGCCCCGGCCCCCATACCGTAGGGAAACCCGCGTCCTTGAGGCGCCCTATCCCGCGCATGACCGCGTCGAGATCGCGCATCTCGAACGCGACGTGATTGAGCGAGGAGATGTGCGACTGCGCATAGGCGATCGAGTGATGCACGCTGTCGCAGCGAATAAAGTTCATGAATCGAGTGCGGTCGGAGAGACGAAACCTGAGCGCATCCACAAGAAAACGCGTGCACGCTTCGCGGTCGCGCACGTTGATGACGACGTGCGTGACTTGCAGCGGCCGGTCGCGATCCGGCGGGAGCTTTTCGACCGGTTCCGATTGCGCGACAAAACGGAACGTCTGCCCTTCCGGCCCTTCGAGCAGAAATCCGGAGCCTCCACCCGGCTCGTCGAAAGCGCGCATGGGCCCGGTTCGAATGCCCGCCGCTGAGGCCCCCGCGCGGATGCGTTCGAGTTCCTCCTGCGTTCCGCAAAACGTGACCGCCGCCACTCCGGGCGTGCGTGATTCGGCGACGGACACGACATACGGAAGGTCCTCGGTGCCGCGAAGATACGCGGTCCCGTTGCGCGCGCCCGCATCGAACAAGCCCCAGGTATCCTTCAGAAACCGGACCGCCGCGTTGCGATCCGGGGTTTCAAGTTCGACGCTGCGAAGCCTCATGACCCCCACCCTAGAAATTTCATTCTGCGCCCGTTTTCAGTGTAGGAATATTTCCCGCGCGCCGCAAGACAGCGGCGCCGTTTCGCCGACAAATTCATTCTCGCGCCGTTGGAATACGGATACAATCCGTGGTTCCTCCAGGGAGCTTGGATGAAGAAAGGCAAGGGCATCGGATCCTTCGATGCCGACCATCGGAATTCGTTGTCGCTGTTGCGCGCGACGCTCGAGTCCACCGCCGACGGCGTCCTGGTCGTCGACAATCTGGGCAAGATCAGGACCTACAATCAGAAGTTCGTGGATATGTGGATGATCCCTCCGCATGTTCTCGCCACCGGAAACGACGCCGACGCGCTCGATTTCGCGGTCGACCAGGTGAAGCACCCGGACGAGTTCCTGGAGAAGGTCAGAGACCTCTATCTGCATCCGGGCCGGGAGAGCTTCGACACGATCGAATTCAAGGATGGCAGAATCTTCGAGCGTTATTCCAGGCCGCAGCTCGTCGGGGGCCAGACCATCGGCCGGGTGTGGAGCTTCCGCGATGTCACCGAGCACCGGCGCGCTGTGGAGCAGTTGCGCGAGAGCGAAGAACGCTTCCGTCTGATCGCGGAGAATGTCGGCGACCTGGTGGCGATGGTCGACACCGAGGGACGCCGCCTCTACAACAGCCCGTCCTACCGCACCGTGTTCAGGGACGATGAAATACAGCCCGGGACGGATTCCTTCAGGGAGATCCACCCGGAAGACCGCGAGCGCATCCGCCAGGTATTTCGCGAGACCATCAGGACCGGCGTCTGGCAGAGGACCGAGTTCCGCTTTCTCCTCAAGGACGGGAGCATCCGCCAAATCGAGTCGGAGGCCCGCGTGATTCGTGACGCCTCGGGAGCAGTGTCGAAGGTCGTGCTCGTTTCCCGGGACATCTCCGAGCGCAAGCGGGCTGAGCAGCGTGAGCGCATGGAGCACGCGGTGACACGTGTCCTGGCCGAGTCGGAATCGCTTGCCGAGGCCTTCCCGAGAATTATCCAGATCGTCTGCGAGACTTTGAACTGGGACTGCGGCGGGCGCTGGACCATCGACGAGCGGCTGAAAGCCATTACGTGCGTCGAGACATGGAACGTCGAATCCGAGGCGATTGCGGAGTTCGTCGCCGAAAACCGCAAGCTGACGCTGCAGCCCGTGCACAAGGGCCTGGTGCGGGAAGCATGGGTCAGCGGAGCGCCCAAGTGGATCGCGGACGTGGGCCGGCACGAGGACTTCCAGCGGGCTCGGCCGGCCGCCAAGGCGGGGTTGCACGGCGCATTCGCGTTTCCCATTCTGGCGGGAAACGTCACGCTCGGCGTTCTCGAATTCTTCAGCCGTGAAATTCGCAATCCGGACCCGTCGCTGCTTCAGATGGTGCGCGTCATCGGCAGCCAGATCGGCCAGTTCATGGCGCGCAAGCAGGCAGAAGAAAACCTGATGTACGTCGCGACCCACGATACGCTGACGGGCCTCTTGAACCGCTACATGTTCAACCAGCGCTTCGCGCACGCCCTGAATAACGCGCTGCGCTACCGCAAGTCGATGGCGCTGCTGTTCCTCGATCTCGATCGCTTCAAGTTCATCAACGACACGCTCGGCCACCCCTTCGGCGACCGGCTGCTTGTGGAGGTCGCCAGCCGCCTGCGCCTGTGCCTGCGCGAGAGCGACAGCATCGCGCGTTTCGGCGGCGACGAATTCGTGGCTCTCATCGAGGACTTCTCCGGGCCGAGCGACGTGATCAGCATCGCCCAGAAGATCCTGCATGCGGTGCGCTGGCCGTTCATGCTCGAGGGAGAGGTCTGCCACGTTACCGCCAGCATCGGCATCAGCCTGTATCCGACGGACGGCGTGGACCTCGCCGGGCTCCTCAAGAACGCTGACATCGCAATTTACCGCGCCAAGGAACAGGGCAAGAACAACTACGTCTTCTATTCAGAGGACATGAACGATCACCTGTCAAAGCGCATCGCCATAGAGTCGAAGCTCCAGGGAGCGCTCGATCGAAACGAGTTCGTGCTCCACTACGAGCCCAAGGTGGAGATCAATACCGGCCGGATCACTGGAATGGAGGCCCTGATACGCTGGCAGCACCCGGGCCTCGGCCTGGTTCCTCCCCTGGATTTCATCGGCGAAGCCGAGAAATCCGGTCTCATCGTTCCGATCGGAGCCTGGGTGCTCAGAACGGCCTGCGCCAACAGTCAGAAGCTCCAGGATCGGCTCGAGAGCCCGCTGACCGTATCGGTGAACCTGTCGCCGCGACAGTTCGAGGACAAGCATCTGCTTAGGGAAATCGAGAGGGCGCTGAAGGAAAGCGCGCTCAAGCCCGGATGCCTCGAGCTGGAAATCACCGAGAGCATGGTGATGCGCGACACGCAGGGCTCGAAGAAGATTCTCAACGCCATCAAGTCGATGGGTATTCGCCTCGCAATCGACGATTTCGGCACGGGATATTCGTCGCTGGTGTCGATCAAGCGCTTTCCTTTCGACTGCATCAAGATCGACCGTTCGTTCATCAAGGACATTCCGCATGACCCGGACGACGTGGCCATCACGCAGGCGATCATCGCGATGGCGCACAGCCTGCGGCTCAAGGTGATCGCCGAAGGAGTGGAAACCCGCGAACAGCTGGATTTCCTGATGGAACACGGCTGCCACGAGTTCCAGGGATACTACTTCCGCAAACCGCAACCCGCGGAGGATTTCACCAGGCTGTTGCGGGAGAATGCGGCGGCGAAGGAGCCGGGTTAGATCCGGCATCCCGGGGTGCAGCTCGGGCCTGATGTCCGCCTGGGTCTGAATCGAGAGACCGGCAAGCGGCGCGTTCCTACCGCAGAGGCGGAGGAGGCGGCGGCGGAGGAGGCACATAGGCGGACGCAGCCGGGCGCGAGGTCAGGCGCCCGGCCACAGGAACCTTGTGGCCCTTGGCGTACATGCACTGAATGAAGGCGTAGTCGTAGCGGCGCTGCAGACTGCCTGCGGACGCCTCTCCCGCGCCTGTTCCCGCCAATGCACCCATAGCCGTACCAACGCCGGCGCCGGCACCTGCACCGCCCTGTCCGCCGATCGCGGCCCCGGCTGCCGTGCCGACGACGGCGCCGAGCGCGGCGCTCTTTGCCACGCTCTCGGCGGCGGCCTGGTTGGCGTCCTTTCCACCCACCTGAAAGCTCGCGTATTGCCTGCAGTCGTAGTCATCAGCGCGGAACTGATCGAAGCTCTTGCCGGTGCCGGGCAGGACCATGACGCTGGGACCGCTCGGTACGCTGACGCAGGCGGCGAGAAACGCCACCGCAGAAAAAATCAGGGAGAGTCTTCGCGGGCCCATGGTTTGTCTCGAGCCCGCATCAGCCGCCGGGTACCGGCTGCGGGGTTACCCGCTGCCAGCCTTGCGGACATTCCTTGACGTAGGGGTAATAGGTCTTCGATGCCGCGCAGTAGTACCAATACGCAGGCGGCTGGGCGGGCGCCTGCGCTTCGCCTTTTTCGATGTAGGTCGGCGGCGTGGCGGGAACCGTGACTTCCGCCGGAGGGTACGGATAATACGGCGGGTAGTAATACGGCGGGGACCACCAGGGATAGAATGGCCCGCCGATGACGACGCCGAAGCGCACATGTCCGTGAGGGTCGGCCAGCACCGGCGCGCTGGCCAGTATTCCCAAGACCGCGCCAAGGGTCAAAGCCAAGGTCATCCGCCGCTTCACGATGGCAACCTCCATCTCTTTGGACAGCATGCTAACAAGCACGCTGCGCTGCCCGAGTAACCAATTGTCACAATCTGTGACGAGCGGTGTTCACTCTGCAGGTACTAACGCAGAGCGCAGGCAGATGGACGACTCGCCATCCACGGGGCGCGGACGCCCGCTTACTGGAGCCGGATCTTCCTCAGCTCTACTACTTTTGGCGCGGTGAACGCGAGGCGGCGGGCGCGCTTCATCTCTTCGCCTCAATCCGCGCGAACGTTGTTGTCCTTCACGACCTTGCCCCAGCGACCGATCTCGCCCACGAGGAACTTCTGCAAGTCCTCCGGGCTGCTGACGGCGAGATCCATGCCGAGCGTCTCGGTGAGCTGCCTGCGCAGATCGGGCTGGCCCAGCGCCTTCGCCAGCTCTCCGTGAAACTTGTCGAGTATCGGCTTGGGCGTGCCCGCCGGCGCGAAGATCCCCCACCACGCGGACGCGGAAAAACCCGGAAAGCCCTGCTCGGCCAGCGTGGGCACCTCGGGCATCACGTGCGAGCGCTTGTCGCCGGTCACGGCGAGGGCCCGCAGCTTGCCGCCCTTCACGTTCGCCGACAATGCGGCCACCGACGCAATGCCGAGATCGATCTGCCCGCCGATGGCGTCCTGCATCATCGGCCCGCCGCCTTTGTAGGGAACGTGCGTGATCTTGAAGCCACCCGCCTGCTGCACGAGGATCATCGCGAGATGTCCGAGGCTACCGTTGCCCACCGAGCCGATGCTGAGCGCCTCCGGCTTGGCCTTCGCAGCCTGAATCACTTCGCCGAAATTCCTATACGGCTTCGCGACGTTCGTCACGATCGCCATCGGGGCCGTGCCGACCAGCATGACCGGCGCGAGATCGTGGATGGTATCGAACGACAGGTTTGGAATGAGGGCCGGATTGACCGCGTGGGTATCGAACACGAACACGAAGGTGTAGCCGTCGGGCGGAGACTTGGCAACAAAGGCCGTTCCGATCGATCCGGACGCCCCTGGCTTGTTCTCGACGATGAACTGCTGGCCGAGCGAAGCGGCGAGTCGCGCCCCGAGCACCCGCGCCAGCGGATCGACCGAGCCGCCGGGCGGGAACGGGACGATGAACTTCACCGGTTTGGTCGGCCAAGCAACGCCCTGCGCCACGGCTGCGATCGGCAGGGCCATCGCCAGCATGAACGCCGCGCCGACCGCGGCGCGAAACACTGCAGACCGGAGCATGTTCCTCCTCCTCTTCAACGCGGGAGCCGGGGAGGTTACCATTCCCCGCCGGTATAATCCACGGGCCGGATTTTCTTCGAATCGAAATCATGAAAATCGCGATGATGGGTTCGGGCGGCGTGGGGGGATTCTTCGGCGGAAGGCTCGCCCACGCCGGGTACGACGTGAGCTTCATCGCCCGCGGTTCTCATCTCGCCGCAATGCGCGAGCGCGGCCTCGTAATCGAGAGCGAAGCGCAAGGCGACATCCGGCTGCCGAAAGTGCGGGTCACAGACGACCCTGCAAGCCTGGGGATCGCCGACCTCGTGGTCGTCTCGGTGAAGCTGTGGGATACCGAGTCGGCGGCCGAGCAGATCCGGCCGCTCGTCGGCCCCAACACGGGGGTGCTCTCCCTGCAAAACGGCGTGATCAAGGACGAGATCCTGCGACGGCACTTCGGCGATTCCGTAGTGATGGGCGGCGTGGCCTACGTCGCGAGCACCGTCGCCAAGCCCGGCGTGATCCGTCAGACAGGCACCATGCAGCGCGTGGTTCTCGGCGAGTACGACGGACGAAAGTCCGCGCGCGCCGCGTTCCTGCACGAGGCGCTCGTGCGCTCGGGAGTCAACGCCGAGCTCAGCGGCGACGTGCGCCGGGCAATCTGGGAAAAGTACGTGTTCCTCGTGGGATTGTCGGCGACGACCGCCACGATGCGCACGACCATCGGTCCGATCCGCGAAAATCCGCAGACGCGCGCCTTCCTGCTCGACATCATCCGCGAAGCGGTCGCGGTGGGGCGCGCGCACGGCGTTCATCTGCCTGAGGACTACGCGGACGGCCGTCTCGCGTTTGCCGACGGACTTCCCTTCGATATGACTTCTTCCATGCACCACGACCTCGAGCGCGGCAACCGGCTGGAAGTCGAGTGGCTCTCCGGCGGAGTGGTGAAGCTCGGACGCGAAGCGGGCGTGTCGACGCCGGCCAACCGGGCGGTCTGCGACATCCTCGCGCTTTACGCGGCAGGCAGAAAGCCCGCGTGACCGCAGCGCGGCTCACGGTCCGCCGCATCCGCGCGACCGGGGTCGAAGTGCCGATGAAGCTCCCGCTCGGCACGAGCGCCGGCACGATTCGCTCGGCCCCTCTGTTGCTGATCGACGTCGATACCGAAGAAGGCGTCATCGGCCACTCGTATCTCTTCTGCTATCTGCCGGCGGCCGCGCCCGCCATCGCCGGGATGCTGGCGGAAATCGAGCGCGGCGTGAAGGGGGAGCGTGTCGCGCCCGCCGAACTTTGGGAAAAGCTCGCGCGCCGCTTCAGGCTGATCGGCGTACAGGGCATCGTGCGAATGGCAATGTCCGGATTTGACATCGCCTGCTGGGATGCGCTCGCCGTCGCAGCCGGCGTCCCTCTGGCCGCGCTCCTCGGCGGCCAGCCGCGCGCGATTCCCGCGTACAACAGCAACGGCCTGGGGCTGATGGCGCCCGACGCCGCCGCCGACGAGGCGGAAGGGCTGCTCGAAGGCGGATTCGGCGCGGTGAAGCTGCGCCTGGGAAATGCGACGCTCGAGGCGGACCTTGCAGCCGCGCGCGCCGTGCGCAAACGCCTGCCGGAGCGCGTCAAGCTCATGGTCGATTTCAACCAGGCGCTTTCCGTTGCGGAGGCGATACGGCGTGGCCGGGCGCTCGACGGCGAAGGTCTCTACTGGATCGAGGAGCCGGTCCGGCACGACGATTTTCGCGGGTGCGCGGAGGTTGCGCGGGCGCTCGAGACGCCCGTGCAGATCGGCGAGAATTTCTCGCTTCCGGAGCAGATGGCCGAGGCTCTCGCCGCCGGCGCCTGCGACTGCGTGATGCCAGACCTTGAGAGGATAGGCGGGGTCAGCGGCTGGCAGCGTGCCGCGCGGCTCGCCGAGGCGGGCAGAATGAGGATGTCTTCACACCTCTTTCCGGAAGCGAGCGCGCACCTGCTCGCGGTAACGCCGACCTGCCATTTCCTGGAGTACGTGGACTGGGCCGACGCAATTCTCGCCGAACCGCTCCGCATCGTGGACGGCGCGGCGATGATCCCCGATCGCCCGGGAACCGGCATCTCGTGGAACGAGGAAGCGGTAGAGCGCTACCGGATGAGCTGAGAAAGCGCCCTGCACGAGGCCAGGTTCACGATTGACCTGGCGAGAGCGGAGGTCCGATGAGGACCCAGATTGGGATTCCTCTCCCGCGTTCGTCGCGCTCGTGTTTGCACACTTCCCCCGGGCCTCGGTGGCACAGGAAGAGCCGCTTCCGTCGCGGCAAGTGGAATTCGTCGTACGGGCTCAGGAGTCTCCCCAAACCTCGCGGGCGACTTCCACCACCAGTGCGAGCTTCCTCCACTGGTCGTCTTCGGTCAGGAGATTGCCGTGGTGGCTGCTGGCGAAGCCGCACTGCGGACTGATGCAGAGATTCTCGAGCGGAACGTATCTCGAAGCCTGCTCGATCCGCCTTTTCAGGTTGTCCTTATTTTCGAGGACCGGCGACTTCGTGGACACCAGTCCGAGCACGACTTTCTTCCCGCCGGGCACGAGGCGCAGCGGCTCGAAGCCGCCCGCGCGCTCGCTGTCGTACTCGAGAAAATAGGCGTCCACGTTGGTATCGTTGAATACGGTCTGCGCCACGGGATCGTAGCCGCCCGCCGCGAGCCAGGTGCTTTTCCAGTTGCCGCGGCAGGTATGCATCACGATCGTCATTCCGGCCGGGCGGTCCGCGACAGCGGCATTGATCGCCGCCGCGTACATGTGCGGTAAGGCTTCCGGGTCGTCGCCGCGCGCGCGACAGCTCGCCCGGAATCTTTCGTCGCAGAGAAAGGAAAAGCTCGTGTCGTCGATCTGCAGGTAGGTGCAGCCCGCGGCGGCGAGGTCGCGGATTTCCTCCCGATAGACGCGACCGACGTCGCTCCAGAGCTCGTCCAGATCCGGATAGGCTTCTCGGCTGATCGCGGCGCGGCCGCCGCGGTGGTAGAGGATCGACGGGGAAGGCATTGTGAACTTCGGTGTCTCATGCGCGACCGACCTGAGGTAGGCGAAGTGATCGAGCATCATCGGGCGCGTCCGGGCAACGCGGCGCCGCACCCTGGGCGTATAGCGAGGATCGTCGGTGCCGGCGAACTTGTACGAGGCGGCGTCGAGCTCGATCTCCACGCCGTCGATCCGCCCCAGGAAATCGTGGTTCCACCAGCCGCGCCGATACTCGCCGTCCGTAACGCTCTCGAGGCCGAGCGCCTCCTGGCGCGCGACCGCCTCCCGGATGCAGCGGTCCTCTACCCTGCGCAGCCCTTCGGCACTCAGCTCGCCGCGCTCGAGTCTCGAGCGGGCTTCCCTGATTTCCGCAGGCCGCAGCAAACTGCCGACATGATCCGCTCTGAACGGCGGCGGCTTGGTCCAGGCGGTCATGCTCCCTTTCCGACTCCGACCGACCACAAGGGGGTTCCAGCCGACCGCGATCTCTCCGGCTTGACCCGAGTCAGCACGCGAAGGCGGGGAAATTTCACTGGGTTTCCGTCCCTCTAGACCCTGGCTCTGCTGGGGACTGTACACGAAAACCTGTGCAGACCCCATGCGCCGCGGGCGGGCGCCGGCAAGGCTGAGAGACTGCGGTAGCGCTAGGGTCCGCGCAGGCCGGTCGCATTCCGAGACTTGGGATCCTCCCGGTGCCGGCGCTGGAGTTCGCGCGCGCGCGCCTCGCTCTTCAGGTGCTCGGTGACGTCTTTGATGACGCCCAGGCGAGCCGGCCTCCCGTCGAATTCGAGATTGAAGGAAACGATTTCCACGTCGATCTGCTCGCCGTTCTTCTTGCGGTGCTGCGCCACGCGCTGCATGTAGGAGCGGCTCTGGTCCTGGAAATCCTTGAGCAGTTGGGCGATATCCTCCGGGGAACGAAGCTGCTCGGCGGTCATCGACAGGAACTCTTCTCTCGAATAGCCGTAGTAGTCGATGGCCGCCTGGTTTACCGCGAGGAAACGCAGGGTCTTGTTTTCCACGACCCACATCGGTTGAGGATGGATATCGAACAGCATCCGGTAGCGCTTTTCGCTGCCTTCCAGGGTTTTCTGCGCGCGGGCCCGGTCCGTGATGTCCTTGCCGATGCCGTGATACCCCTTGAATTGCCCCTGCACGTCGGAAATCGGCTCGCCGGTCACGCTCAGATAGCGCGGCTCGCCAGCGCCGTTCAGGGCCACGTAGACGAAATCGCTGAAAGGCTCATGACGCTGGAGTTTCTCCCGGTGCTGCTGCCAGACCTTTTCCGGAACCGGCGCCAGCCCCGGAAGCTCCCAGCGCGCCTTGCCTATTAGGGTCTCCTGGTCGACTCCGCGCTTTTCCACGCCGGGCAGCTCGACGAATCGGAAGTTCTCGTCCTGCACCCAATACCAGTCAGAGCTCAGCTCCACCATGCGACGGAAGCGGGATTCGCTCGCCTTGAGAGCCTCTTCGGCAGCCTTCAGTTCGGTGATGTCGTGAACCAGCACGACAAAGTACTGCGGCGTGTCCTCGGTGCTTCTCACTAGCGTGCCTTCAATCCGCACCCAGACGGTCGAGCCGTCCTTGCGCAAACAGCGTTTCTCGTAGACGCGAGGACGGGAAAGCGCCGCCAGGAGCTGCTGCGGGAAATCTTCAACGGATTGCAGGTCGTCGGCGTGGGTAAGGTCTCGAACGGATTTTTGCAGCAGCTCCCGCTCGTCGTAGCCGAGCATGAGGCAGAACGCTCCGTTGACGCGCAGAAAACGGCCCTCAAGCGACCCGACGGCAATCCCGACCGCGGTCTGAGCGAAAAGCGAGCTGAAGAGCACGCTCCCGTCAGGAACGGCGATTCCATCGCCCGAACCAGCGCCACTCAATGACACGATATGCCCTCCCTCCCCGCACCAGCGGCCCGGGCCTGCCACTGGACCCGCTCTAAGACCGTAGCAGTTTGAGGTACATTGGATTGTTGCCGGTATGAACTATTGCCCAAAGGGCCGCTTGGCGCCCCGATTGGAAGCCCGCACTAGTTCCTTTGCGTGGAACGCTCTTGCACGCAAAGGACAAGGAAACGTCGCAAGGAGCTCATCATCGCGCGCAGGAGCGCATTCAACTGCGGCCATTTCTCTTCAAGAAGAGACCCTCAGCGCCCTAGGGTCCCAATGTCTCGTTCAGGAGTCGCGCGAGCCGGACGCCCGCTTTTCTGATCTGGCCGACTGCGACGGGGCCGGCGCGTTCCAAATAGGCCTGGCCGATCGCAATCACCCCCGTGATCGGTTGCGAGCAGGAGTTTGGCACCGGCAATGCGGGATACACCAAGTCCCGAGCGATCGCGTGGCTCTCTCCGATCCAGTCGGACGGCGAGCCCCGCTGCCAATCGGCCAGCTCGCCTGCGCTGAGAGGCGCGGACAAAACGACCTTCTCGCCGCCGCGCTCCGACAACCAGCGTCGCAACAGATAGAAATCCCAGACAGCATGCAGGTTGAGCCTCCCGTCAACGCCTCGTTCGCCGAAAAACGCCACTTCGACCGCGTTGCCCCCGCGGTCGTTGCGGCCGGCGGCATGCAAAGGCTGATGGATGTCCCCGACCAGGTGCACCACCCACTTCAGCGCCCGGTTTCGCCGCTGGAGCGACGAGGAGGGGTCGGAGAGTATTCCCAGCTGCCGTGCAAGGTAGGCCGTGGCGCACTGCCCTCTGCGGCAATAATTCGAGTATTCGGCCCGGTTGCAGAGGGGAATCTCGTCGTAGTGCATCGGCGAGAGCTTGCGCCCGCGCCCGGTGTCCCTGATTTCATCCGGCCAGTTCGCGACTTCCGCAAGCGTCTGCCTGCCGGAACGGCGGCCATCCGCGAGGCGGTCATCCCGCAGCAGTTCGCTGACCTTGGAGCGTGTTTGCTGATCGAGGTGGCGGTCGGCGATTTCGCCGATCAGCCTATGTCCTTCCGGGCCCCAGGCCACCGCGCCCGGGGCGGGCACGCCAAGTGCAAGCAGCGCCGCGAGAATCCGCGGAAACTGCCAGGCGCTCACACGAGGTCACTGCGGTTGGAAGCCGATGTCACGCGCGAGCTTTCCATACTTGGCGAAGTCGCTCTTGATCATGTCGCCGAAGAATTCCGGCGGCTCCGTGACGATGATCAGCCCTGCCGCGACCATCTTCTCCGAGACGTCGGGCAGCTTCATGGCGCGGTTGATCTCTTGGTTCAGCCTGACAACGATCTCACGCGGCGTCCCGGCTGGCGCGACATAACCGAACCAGCCGCGCGAATCGTACCCGGGCACCGCTTCGGCGAAGATGGGGAGCTCGGGCTTGTTCGGCACACGCACCGGATTGGTCACGGCGATGAGGCGTACGCGGCCCGACAGCACGTGAGGGGACAGGCTCGTGTAGGCACCAATCCCCAGCTGCACCTGTCCTCCAATGACGTCGGTAATGATCTGCGTCGCGCCCTTGTAGGGAATATGTGTGTAGGTAAAACCCGCCATGACGCGAAGCTGCTCGAACGCGAGGTGAGGGAATCCTCCTTCACCATTCGTTGCAAGCGTGAGCCGGCCGGGATTTGCCTTGGCCCAGGCGATCATTTCCGCCGCGGTCTTGAACGGAACGCCCGGATTGGCAACCACGGCAAGATAGTTCGTCGCAAGCAGCGCGACGGGCGCAAAGTCCTTCAGGGGATCGTAGGGAAGCTTCTTGTAGGTGTGGGGAGCAACCACCAGATTGCCGCCCTGGCCAACCCCTATCGTGTAGCCGTCGGCGGGAGCGTTCTTGAGTAGCTCGAGACCAATCTGGCCGCTCGCGCCGGGGCGGTTCTCGACGACCATCTGCTGCCCCAGGCGCTCGGACATTTTCGGGCCGATGAGGCGCGCCATGATGTCGGCCGCGTCCCCCGGCGGGAACGGAATGATGACCTTTATCGGTCGGGTCGGATAGGACTGGCCGGCCGCGGGCCCGGCGAGCATGAATACGGTTGCTGCAAGCGCGAGCGCGCGCAGTCCGACGCGCATGACTGGATGGACCACGACCTTCCTCCTCGGTTAGGCTTATCGGCTTATTTTACGGCTTTCGCCTCGCCTTCGGCGCCAGGCGCAAGACTCGCGCAAGCCACGAAGAGACGAGTTCCTGGATCATCGCTTCGCGCGTGTTGTAATAATGGTCGCATCCCGCGACGATTTCAACATCACACGCTCCGCCCGCGCGCACCTTGAATTCCTCCGCAGGGTAGTCCTCCCGCGACTCCTGATCGCCGCGGACGTAGAACACCGGGCATTTCACCCGAGGAGCGAGCGCGAGACCGTCCGGTGTTTCGGTGAGACGGTCGAGGTAGCTTTCCGCGCTGATGGCGTACCACCATCCCGGCATCAGCATTAGTTCACGGCCGCGCCCGGCGGCGACGAGATCCCTGGCCCGCGCGGTGAATTCCTCGACGCGGTCCTGGGCCATCAACCCAGCCCGGCTGGTGCGCTCGAGAATCCGCTTGCCGCCGAGGTGCGCTGAGAGCAGTACGAGCGCAGGCGTTCCTGGATGATCGGCGACATGCTGCACGGCGAGCATGCCGCCGTTGCTATGGCCGATCACCACCGGGGCCGGGAAGCCGCGTTCGGCCATCCAACGTGCGGCAATTCGGTTGTCCTCGATGCCCTCGCGCGCGAGTTGAAACGCGCCGCCCTCGGGGGCACGGCTGTTGCGCGTGCTGAGGATATCGTGTCCGCGCCGATTGAACGCGAGGCAGGCAAGACCGAGGCCCACGAGCACGGGCGGGAGAAAACGCATCGCGCCGGTGTAGAAATTCATGGCGTTGCCGTGAAAGAGCAGAGCCGCCCCCGCCGGCTTGCCCTCGGGCTCGTAATAGAGACCGTCGAGCGGAGTGGTGTCGGTTGAAATGGAAACCAGTTCCGCGAGCATCGTTACCCTGACCCTGCCCTCTCGCAACCGCGGAGACAGGCAACCGTCATATCGGCGGGACGATCGGCAAGAGTACGCTCGACCGCCGCTGGGCGCCGAAGTGCAGCGTGACCTTGCCGCGGAAGATCTCAGGCGGGCGATCTGCGGGATCGTCATGCACGAACGGCCCGCAGCCGCGCATCGGGTTCTTCATGTTGGAGAGCGTCGCGGCGGCGCCGTCGTGCTCGTAGTCGCGGCCCCGGATGGAAAGCGCTATTCGATGGCCGGCCGGGACGACGATGCAGGTCGGCCAGATTTCGACATCGATCTCGACGACGTCGCCCGGAGTGAGCGGCTGCCTCTCGTCGTGAGCGTGGAAAGGACGGTAGGGTAGAGAACGTTTCGGGTCGAGCTTTCGCTGTGAAGCGCGCAGCCAGCCTTGACCGACAGGCGTCTTTGGATCGAGCGCACCCTGAAAGAGAACTTCCTCGCCCCTGGCGTCGAAGATCCTCAGCACCGCGAAAATGTCGGCGTCCACGGTGGACGAGGAAATGAAGAGCTTGAGGGCCGATGGACCGATGATCTCGGTTTCGCGCTCTAGGGGCGGCGTGGAAAAACTTACGCCTTCGCTCATCGCGTCGTAGGCAATCGATCCTTCCTCCCCGAGAGGCTCCGCGGTAAGGCGCATCCCGCGCGGATCCAGATAGAAGCGCGTCCATTTCGTGCGTGCAATCGGCCATTCGTTCTCATGGCGAAGGACAAATTTCTCTCCGGGATGGCGCACCTGTAGCTGCACCCGCGGCTGCCTGTCCCATCCGTTGTCGGCGCCCTTGAGGAAATGGTCGAAGAACCGCTTCTGCAGCCTGACCCCGTAGTCCGTGTAGAACGGCGCCCAGTGCGAGCCGCCGTGCACTTCCAGCCACTTTTGCCTCGAGGCCGCCCCCGTGAAGCCCTCGAAGTTGCCGCGCGTGTGCAGGCCCTGCCCGCCCCAGTTCGCGGCCGAAAGCAAGGGGACCGTGACCTTGGACAAATCCGCGGTGCGCTCCCGGTAATACGCGCCGTCGAGCGGACGCGACAATAGCTCGCCCCACATGTCCTCGCGGTTTTTCGCGAGTTCCGCTTCCTCCAGAGTCTCCGGTCCGCAGACGGTGTCTCCGGTAACGCGGCTCCTGGCGCCGCGATCGCCCACGCCGTGCTGCACGGTCTTCACCTGCATGTCCTGCCAATTCTTGCGAAACGTGCAGATGATGCCGCCGTGCCGATTGCCGTCACGGTAGCTGTCGCACCAGCCTTCCCAGACGCAGATTGCCGCGAGATGCGGCGGCTGCGCAGCCGCCGCGCGCCCTTGGTTGCTCGCGTAGTACGAAATGCCGTTCATTCCCACCTTGCCGCTCGACCAGGGTTGAGCCGCCGCCCACTCGACACAGAGATAGATATCGCGCGTTTCGCGGGCATTGTTGTGACACAGAAAGCCGGGCGAGCGCCCGGCGCCGCGCGAATCGACGCGCACGCACGCATAACCGTCCGGCACCCACTTCTCGGGATCGACCGTCTCCCAATTCGCGTACTTGTTGGAGCTGCCCGAAACCGCGTCGGGATAGTCGCGCGCCATGATGTCCCAGGCGGTCTTGTAGCCGTCCTGGAACGCGAGCCCCTTGCCGTAGGGGCCGTAGGAAAGAATCGCCGGAAAGCGCCCCTCCGACGCCGGCCGGAACACGTCGGCGCGCAACACGAGCCCGTCGTCCATCTCGATCGGCACGTCCCATTCCATTTTCATGCCGTCGCTGATCTGAGTCTTTGCCGCGCACATGAGGAGCCCCTGAACGGCGGAGATTCTAACGGAGGGGTAGTACCTTAGCGTGCGAGGCGCGTATTGGCGAGATCCAGACGATCCGACAGATTGCGCAGCAGCGCCCGGGTAAGGTGGAGCTGCCCACCCAGGCTCATCCTGTCGAGCGCCTCCGATCTGAACTTGGCAAGCAGCAGCTCGGTGGCGGACTCGACCGTTGCGTGGCGCGGGTCTTCGCCGCCGCGGATCCAGGCCATCTCGCCGAAGAACTCGCCCGCGTTGATCATGTTGAGCAGCCGTCCCTGCAGCGTCACCTTGGCCTGGCCGTGACCGACGAAGTAGAAACTCCTGCCCTTGGTGTTCTCGCGGACAATCGTCTCCTTCGGCGGCACCCGCATCCAGTCTCCTGCGCGCACGAACTCCCACAGCTCGGCATCGGTAAGCGAAGACAGCATCGCCACCTTTTTGAGCGACACATATTTCTCGCTGTCCGGAACGGCGCCGGGAGGAAGCACCTGCTGGACCGCTTGCGACAGGTCGAACTCGAACTCGGTCCACGTCGGATAGCGGTGCTCTGGCTTCTTGCCCATTGCACGCAGCACGATGCCATCGATCGATTTGGGCAGCTCTGCCCGCAGCCTGCTCGGCGGGATCGGCTCACGGGTCTGGATTTTTTGCATGAGCGTGTCCAGGCTGTCCGCGACAAACGGCCTCTGCCCCGTGAGCAGTTCGTAGAGCACGACCCCGAGCGAGTACATGTCGCTGTGGAAGGTCAGGTCTCTTCCTGAGATCTGCTCCGGCGACATGTAGTAGGGCGAGCCCATTGCCGCGGTCTGAACTGCCTGGCTCTTGCGGAGGTAAGCCGCGCCAAAATCCGAGATCTTGACCTCCGTGCCCTCCGCGATCATGAGGTTGGCCGGCTTGATGTCGCGGTGGACGATTCCCTCGCGGAACGCGTATTCGAGCGCCCCGCAGCACTTGAAACCGATCTGCAGCACGTCGGCTACGGGAAGCAGGCGACCGGGCTTGGTATGCGACGTGAGGTCGCCTCCCCTCACCAGTTCCATCGCGATATATCCGGAATTCTCCTGCACCACCGCATCGAGGATGGCCACGATGTGCGGGTGGCGCAGTTTTCCCGCGAGGGAAGCTTCGTTCAGGAATTGCGCGCGGTATACCGTACCGAACTCAGGGTCGCGGAACACCTCGGGCTCGATCGTCTTGAGCGCGACTTCGTTTCCGGTGAACGTGTCCCTGGCGAGGTACACGGTCCCCGTCGCACCTCGGCCCAGCGCCCTCTGGATGTCGTACTTCCCTACCTGAAGGCTGAGGTCCATTTGCACAGCTGAATCCGGCACGCGCTCCCCGTGTGCGTTGAAGCTGCAAGAATGACGCCGACGATTGTGTCATATCCGTGCAGGAAACGGGGCTTCGGGCTCTTGCGGCGCTGCACGCTCGCGGCCGGCACCGCGCAACGTTGGCACGCATGTCAGTCTTGGCACCCTAGGAAATTCCGCCCCGGACGCATGACGCTGTAGAATTCACCCCCAAGCGATGCGCTGCTCAGCGCGCTTCTGTCGTCTTGCCGATCCGTGGCCGAAAATAGGGATTCCATGAACCTGCCTGCTCGCACGCGGTCCTTCTCCTGTGTCGCGGCGGCATTGCTGTGGGGGCTGCTCAGCGCGTCCTCCGCCGCCCAATATCCCTTGCGGCCGATCAGGCTGCTCGTGCCCAACCCGCCGGGCGGCGCCTCGGATGCCATCGCCCGCGTCGTCGCGCCCAGGCTGGGCGAGGCGCTCGGCCAGCCTCTCGTCGTGGAAAACCGCCCCGGCTCGAATGGCAATCTCTCGAGCGAGCTGACCGCGAAGGCAGCGCCGGACGGCTACACGCTGCTGCTCGGCCAGGATAGCCAGATCGTCATCAGTCCGCATCTCTATGCAAGCCTCCCGATCGACACGCTGAAGGACTTGACGCCGATCGCGTCCCTTATCACTACTCAGATGGTACTCGCGGTCAATCCCTCGTTCCCGGTCAAGAACCTGCGGGAGTTCCTCGACTACGCGCGCCGCGCCCATCCGCCCCTCGCCTACGCTTCGATCGGCAACGGCAGCCAGCACCACCTCACCATGGAAATGCTCAAGCTGCGAGCACAGGTTGATCTGGTCCACGTGCCGTACAAGGGCGGGGGCCCCGCCACCGTCGCGCTGCTGGCCGGCGAGGTTGCGGCGATGTTCGGCGGCAATTCGGTCACCGGGCACATTAAATCGGGGAAACTCCGTGGTCTTGCCGTCGCCGGACCGCGCCGCTCGGCGACATTTCCCGATCTGCCGACCCTGGGGGAATTCTTCCCCGGCCTCGAGGTTACCGCGTGGCTGGGCCTGTTCGCGCCGGCCGGCACGCCGGCACCCATACTCGGCAGGCTACATGCAGAAACGAACCGCCTGCTCGCGGACTCGACCATGCGCGATCGAATCCGCGGCCTCGGTGGTCTAGAGCCCTTCGTCAGCACACCGGAGGAATTTGCAGCCCTGATTCGCGCCGACTACGCCAAGTACCGCGACGTCGTGAAGGCAGTCGGCGCAAGAATCGACTAGGCGCCACCGGAGCCGTCGCGCCGGCAAATACAGACTGAGCCTGCCGCACCGAACCGCAGGCTTCCGAGAACGAGCTGTGTTAACGCGTGGCTTTCCAGGGCTCGGACTTGCCGCCGGACCTGACCGTGCCCTGGATCTCGCCGCCATTCACGCGGCCGTGATACTCCGAGCCTCCGGCTAGGAAGCTGAGCTCGTCCCCGCGCAGAC
>Ga0335085_10006149_pt1 | contig 19044 bp, 19 predicted proteins | sample Lox_Sample_45_FD_206712 | JGI IMG/M metagenome (GOLD analysis project Ga0335085, IMG submission 206712) | Soil microbial communities from Loxahatchee National Wildlife Refuge, Florida, United States - Lox_Sample_4.5 | ecosystem: Environmental > Terrestrial > Soil > Wetlands | place: USA...
CTTTTCTTGAGAGCTTTACGTATGTTTTTCCGCCGCTTCTCATCCTTTCGATCAAACCCTCTCTTTCCATTTCCTCTAGATGCTTGGAAGCAAGCTGCTGCGACTTGCCCAGTTTCTGTCCTAGCTCGGTAGTCGTAATCGGAACTGGACGATCTTTCGCCCCGAGCTCCAGAAGTTCAATCAAAGTTGGAATGTATGATGCCTTCAACATTATCTCAAAGAATCCAGATCATCGCTTGCTCTTGGGAGCCAATTGCATCGAGAGGCGCCTTACTGAATTCATCAATTCTCTGCGACGCGACTCCTCGGTAATCGTGCCACGCGTATCTTCGATAAGAATCCTTGCAACATCCAGCTTCCTTTTTGCCCCACCTATCACGTGGTCATACACAGAAAAGGGAGAGAGCAAAAGGTACAGTTTTTCCATCGTCGAGAAAACGATTTCAGCCCTGTCAAACTCCCCCTTTCGAATCGTGTCATATACAATTCTTTTCATTTCCCCTATCGAATCCAGCAGGCCGAGAACATAGGATGAGGGCTCGACTTTGAGCTGCTTTCGCGATGGAAGCTCAGAGTTTGAGGAAAGGGCTAGGACAGCTGAACATTCCACTAGTTCGACTTCTGAAGGAAGTACGTAACGAATCAAGTCCACTCCTGCGATCTTACGGAGGTCCTCCAGGTCTTTGCTAGCCTGTTTTTGGAGTTCTTTTGCTTCGTCGAATTTTGAATTATGAATGAAAATTATCGATTTTGCACATAGGGCAATTACTTCCCTTGAGTCTTTTATCAGGGCCTCCCTCCGCGCCACGGTCGATTCTAGGAATTTTCCGGATTCAGAAAGGGAGGATTCCACTCCGGAGAATGTCATTTGGTTTCCTTAGAAAGATTCCAGTTTTGTTGTCTCAATTTATTTCTTTAGCTTAGCTGGATGTCTTTCAACACTTTTATTTAACTGGGAAAGCGAGCAGATGATCGAGCCTTCATCTCGCAATCACAGAAGAAGCGGAATAATTATGGCAACAGAGAACTTACCAAAGTGGGTCGCTGAAGAGATCAGGGACGCGAAATTCGATCAGGGAGAAGAGTGGTCTGGTTCCGGTTACGTCCTTGACATCAACAAAGACGAGAAAAAGGTCGATGTTCAGTTTTATGAGAAACTGCCTGAAGGAAGGTATATTGCTACGCTCGATTTGCCTTCTGATTTCAATCTCGAATCTCTAGAACTAGCATTGGTCTATATGTTCAAGTTCAAAGCGTCAAAAGCAGTGCTGGCTCCAAAAGTTGTGACTTTTCTGAAGGAAAAATACAACGTGGAAATGGACAGCATATACAAGTTCGAACTAATCTCACTCGAAAAGCTCGACGCAGAGGCTGATTCGAGACCAGCGGAACCCGCAGATGAAGATGAAGAATAATTTTAAGCAACTGGATTCGATAGGACGGCGGCCGCCATGACCAATTACACCCGGGGACGAAGCAGAGAATACCAAGCCATCAACAGACTGCGAAAAGAGGGATATTGTTGCAGTAGGAGTGCCGTGTCGCACGGCCCTGTCGACGTTTATGCTGCGAAGGACGGAATCGTGAGACTAATCCAGGTCAAAAGCGGTACTTCTCGTATGAAAAAAGGTGAAGTAGAGATACTGAAATCTTGGGGAGATGCTTTTGACGCGACGGCTGAAATCTGGTACTATAAGAAAAGAGGCAAATTGCAAATACACATTGTGAGAAAACAGGCAATAGCTCGTGGGGAAGAGATTCCGATTACTTCTTCCGCTCGCCAGGTTCTTCCTTGAGACGCTTTACGACTTCCATCTTTTCGTGACACCTCTTGCAAACGGGCTCTTTCTTTTGGCTGGATAGCTCGAAGTAGAAAGGTTCTTCGTTCTTTATTTCGTCACAAAAATAACATCTAAATTCCAAAAGGAGAATGCACGTAGGTTGAAGATAGACGGCTTTCGAAATCCAAAGTAATATCCTTTACTCAATCCCCAATTGATTTCGATCGCTTGAGCAAGTTTCATCATCATTTTTTGGGCGCTTGGAGTCTGTGCTTCCTTCTGGCTTTTCCTTCCTCATATCGCCTTTTTTCATCTCTTGTCTCTGGAATAACATCAGCGACCTCTGTTGGTTTCCCATTCTCGTCCAAGGCGACAAAGGTTAGATACGACGAGCCAGTATGAAGAGTCTTGCCTGTCAGCAGGTCTCTTGCCTCGATCTTCACTCCCACCTCCATGGACGTGTTCCCGACATAATTTACGGCAGATTTCAAGAGAAGCAAGTTTCCAATGTAAACTGGCTGATAGAAGCTCATTTGGTCTATTGAAGCAGTCACAACATTTTTTCGCGCGTGTAAAGCGGCGACCGATCCTGCAATCTCATCCATTAATTTCATTATGGTACCGCCGTAAACGTTGCCCTGAATGTTTGCATCCTGCGGCATCATCAAATGAGCCGTTTCCAGCGCCGAGTCCTTGACCGGCCTTGCTTCGCGAACCGACATTTCTATAGTTCCGAGATCCTCAACTCTTCCGCGATCATTAAATCAATTTTGATGACCTAAGTTGTTAGCCTTCAGTGTTTGAATAATGGTTGATCCAATGCTAACTGTGGGTTTTACCGAAGTTCGAGAATCAAGGGCTGTTAGCGTCGAAGAAATGAAACTCATCGAAGACATGGCAAATTCGATTGGAATCTCTAGAATGGTGATGATGGAAAATGCCGGAGGAAGCATAGCCCGGTTTATTTTTCAGAATCATGGTGAATTAAGAGAGAAATCACAGGACAAAGTTCACGTACTACTAGTCGCCGGGACAGGTAACAATGGAGGCGACTGTTTTGTCGTGGCTCGGCATCTCGCATACTGGAAAAATGTTTTCGAAATTTCTATCGTCATAATAGGGAAACCTGAAGATATCAAAGCCCCAGAAGCAAGAGAGAATTATGAGATTTTGAAAAAAAACAACTCCTTGACGCTAATTCATGTTTCTTCGCAGGAAACAATGAATTCGTTTTCATCTAGGCTGAGCTCTGCCAATATTGTGGTTGCGGGAATTTTTGGTACAGGTTTCAAAGGAGAACCACGAACGCTCCAACGCGAAGTAATTGAGCTAATCAACGAAAACTCGGAAAGTATCAAGCTGAGCGTGGACGTGCCCTCTGGCCTGGAGGCGCAGACAGGAAAATCAGTAACCGCCGTTAGATCCGATTACACGATTACCATGCATGCCCCGAAGGTCGGGATGCTCAATAACGACGCGGCAAAGAAGCTCTGCGGAAGGATTCTGATAGCAAACATCGGTATCCCACAATGAACAAATCAAATTTATTCATCGAGCAAATACCGGTGGGGTCATACAAGAATTTCTCCTACTTTGTGGCCGACCTTGACTCTCGTGATGCGGCACTAGTCGATCCTGCGTGGGAGTTGCAATCTCTTCTATCCCGAATTCGAGAAAAAAATCTCAAATTGAAGTATATCATCAACACTCATGCTCACTTTGATCATATTCAGGGCAATGCCGAGATCAAACAAAAGACCGGCGCGAAAATTGTTATGCAAAAATTGTCCCTCGCGATGAAAGACATCGGTGTGGATGACGGAGATGAGTTAAAGCTCGGCGAAGAAGTAACTCTTAGATTTATTCACACGCCTGGTCACTCGCCCGAAAGCATGTGCATCAAAGTCAACGACTTTGCGCTGATGACCGGTGACACTTTGTTCATTGGGGAGTGCGGACGAGTGGACTTGCCCGGAGGAGATGCGAATGCACTTTACGACAGCTTTGAAAAACTACATTCCCTAGATCCAAATCTCATTGTTTATCCGGGCCACGACTATGGCAAAACTCCTTTCGCGACGCTGGCAGAAGAATTGAAGACAAATTACACGCTGGCAAAAATGAGTCGCGAAGAGTTTGTCAAGTTCATGAACACGCCCTAATTAATCAGCAAAGGATCTCGCAATCCAGACTTCTCAAAAGCTTCAGCCCGAAGTCTACATGAAAGACACTTTTGGCACGGTTTCTTTCCGGATTTGTAACAGCTCCAAGTTAATTCGAAGGGAACATTCAGCCTTTCGCCGAGCCTCAAGACTTCGGATTTCTCGAGTTTGGCAAAGGGAAGTATTACTTTACCTGTTCTATTCTTCGTGAATCTGCCAATTGAAGCGGCATCATTGAACTTTCGGAAAAAGGCTGAAGAAGAATCGGGAAAGTTTCCTGAATCATTCTTATTGTGCCCGCCCACGATGTATTGCTGATCTCCTACTTCTGCGAACGAAGCCGCGATTCCATAAAAAATGAGATTACGACAAGGGATGTAAGCGCTTTGTACTCCTGAAAGCTCTTTATTTCTGTTATCAGATTTCGTGTCCTCTACTTCTTTCAAGAAACCGAGTTTGATTCTTCTGTTCGGGCTGTGTGCATATCGAGAGATCTTCTCACAAGCTTCGATCTCTCGTCTTGTTCGTCTAAAGTAATCAAATGTCAGCGTTTCGACCTTGTAGCCTCGGTCCATAGACCAGTACAGGGCAACGGCGGAATCAATACCTCCTGAAAGTAAAACAATGGATCTAGTTTCCAATTGGTGTGTTGGATATTTTCGTTGTTTTTGGGCTGATAATAGTCTTGACTAAACACCCCTATGGTGCACAAGGGCTTCAATAGAATAGAAGCCAATATATGGCGAGATTGAAAGGTCCCAAGCTCCAAATGGAGCTGCTTCGGGGCAAGAAGGCCTTGATTACCGGTGCGACCCGTGGGATCGGAAGAGCAGTTTCAATTTCTTTTGCAGAGAACGGCGCGGATCTGTGCCTAGTATCCCGAAAAGAGGAAGAAGTGCAGGCCTTCGCTCGGGAAATCAGCAGTAATCTAACGACCAAAATATTTGGGCTCCGTGCCGATGTTTCCGATCAGATTGACGGCTCAAAAATTGGAGCGAAAGCCATCGATCTCTTGGGAGGAATCGACGTCTTGGTCTGCGTGGCAGGTTACCGATTTGAATCAAAGATTTGGAACTCTTCGTTACAGGATTTATCAGAGGATGATTTTGTCAATGTATTCAATACCGACGTTCTTGGATCTTTGAGGCTGGTAAAGGGGGTGTTGCCACAAATGGTTAGGCAGAAGAGCGGCGTGATAATCTTGTTTTCATCAACTCCCGCAATCTCTGGCTTCAACAAGGGAGCTCCTTATACTCTGGCGAAAGCGGCAAATAGATCTCTAGCAAAGGAAATTGCCTATGAATACGGGGAATTCAATGTGCGGGCGTACGCGATAGCACCAGGCAATGTTAAGACTGATGCCACTTTCGACAACCTGTCCAATGAAGACCAAATTGCTCTTGCGCAGGAATCTCCGATGAAAAGATGGGGAGATCCTAAGGAGATTGCAAAGGTTTGTGTTGTCCTTGCCTCAGATAACATGAGCTATGTGACTGGGCAGACCATCGTGGCTGATGGTGGAACCGTTATGTTGTAGATGGAGAGAAATCTTCTCTTTCCTTGACTTGGTTGCACTAATCACATTGAATACTGAGGATAGGTTCAAAAATTTTCACGAACTCATCCACCAAGATCCTTTTCGCCACAGGCAATTGATTTTGAATTGCCTAAATTCTGCTATTGAAGCGGTGGAACCACAAAATTTGGTGAAAGACAAGCTATCCGCTGACTCTGGTAAACTAAAAGTCAACGGAACCGATCTTTCATTCAATCTATCGAGATTTGACAAGGTGATCGTAGTCGGAGCCGGGAAGGCAAGTGGGGCTATGGCGAGTGCGTTTGAGCATCTCATTCCTCCCGGCGTGGAGTACTCTGGATTTGTTATTATTCCCAAAAACACTGAGGTGCACCTTCACACTTCTAAGATCAGACTTCTAGAAGGATCACATCCAATTCCCAGTTTGAAAAGTACCACCGCAACTTTGAAAGTAATGAAGGCTCTCTCTGTCGCGACTGAAAAATCACTCGTGGTGTGCCTAATTTCCGGTGGTGGATCAGCACTCATGGCGTCTCCGGCTGAGGGAATTACTCTTAGAGACAAGATAGAGACAACCAGTCTCTTACTTAGATCCGGCGGGGGAATTGAGAAAGTAAATTGTGTAAGAAAGCATCTTTCCTCGGTGAAGGGTGGTCAGCTCGCGAAATCGGCGAACGGAGCCCAGGTTCTATCGCTCATGATCTCTGACATTGTGGGAAACCCTCTGGGATCCATTGCTTCGGGTCCAACAGTTCCTGATACGACCACTTTCAAAGACGCAATCGATATTTTAGAGGAATTTAGCCTAACTAGAAAGGTTCCGCCTAGGATTTTGAAAAGACTGAAGAACGGCGCGGATGGGAAAATCTCGGAAACTCCCAAAGCTGACGATCCCACTTTCAAGAAAGTTACCAATCTGATCATAGGCGATAACGCCGTCGCCTGTCGAGCAGCAACTAAAGAGCTCGCAATGTCTGGCTCGAAGTACAACACGTATTACCTTGGATCCTCTTGGCAAGGTGAAGCGAAAGATACCGCGTCAAACCTCACAAGATTGTTTCTTCAAATTCGGACCGAACGCCACGGCCCCGGCCTTAAACTTCCAGCAGCTTTTGTCTGGGGCGGCGAAACAACTGTAACAGTCAAAGGAAAAGGTATTGGGGGCAGAAATCAAGAGGAAGCACTCGCCAGCTTGATCGATATGAATAGCACGCCTGGAGTAACAATCGCATATTTGGGAACTGACGGCGTCGATGGTTTCACAGATGCTGCCGGGGCTATTATCGATTCTGAGCTTTTTGCCAAATCCACGACAAGAAAGCTCAACTCGCAGAAATTTCTGAAAGACAACGACTCTTACTCCTTCTTCAAAAGGATCGGCGGAGGCCTCCTAACAACCGGTCCGACAGGGACTAATGTGAATGACATTGGTATTGCACTCGTCGAGGTTCCGATGAATTCTACTGCCATCGATCGTGAAAGAAGAGTCTCACCTCCATGATGGGAATAGGCTGATAAACTTTCGATGAAGAACCAGGTAGTACTGTTACGATGAGAGCATCAGGAGAGAGATGTTAACATCTTGGCACTGGTAATGCAGTCCGATCTCCAGGGAAAACATCTCTTGAGGCGCGGAAAAGTCAGAGACGTTTACGATGAGGATGACCAGTTGCTCATTGTAGCGACAGACAGGATTTCTGCGTTTGATAAAATAATGCCCGCTGGTATTGAGGGCAAGGGAGTGGCGCTTACTAAACTATCTGAGTTTTGGTTTCTTAAAACCAACCACATTTTCAAAAACCACTTCATCGCCCGTTTTAATGAGCGGGCTATCCGGGTGAAGAAGGCTAAGAGGATAGATGTTGAGTGGATTGCTCGTTCGTATCTCTACGGTTCGGCGTGGAGGGCCTATTCAAAGGGCGCGAGAGAAATTTCAGGGGTGCAGCTCCCCGGTGGCCTGCAACTCGCGGAAGAGTTGCCTGAAATAATCCTGACACCTACTACAAAAAGCGATGTTGGTCATGACGAAGAGCTATCAAAAACAGAGACTTTGAAAAGAAAAATTGTTTCTGTGGATGAGTGGAATGAGCTGGAAGAAGCGACATTCAAACTGTTTGAGTACTACAAAAGAGAAGCCCGCGTGAAGGGAATCATTATTCCTGATTTCAAATTGGAGTACGGCAGAGTGAAAGATGATTTGATTCAGATTGATGAACCTCCGACGCATGATTCCGCAAGATTTTGGGACAAGGACAAGTACAAAATTGGCGAACGTCAAGAAAAGCATTGCTTGGACAAGGAGTTTCTACGTGATTATTTGATGAGAAAAGGATTTTCTGGGGAGGGTGAGATACCACCACTTCCGGAACTTGTCCTAAACCAGATCTCAAAAAGGTGTCAGGGCGCTTGGGAGGTTCTCTCGGGAGCAAAAACGATGGAATCTTTGGGGCTCTTGAGTGTAGATGAAGTGATATCCGCCGGAAAAGTGTAGACTGACATCTGGGAGTCTTCTGGGGAATATTGACCGGTCCTACTTCAAAGAAAGAATCTGAGTCCTTCTACTCTGAGCTTGTTTCACCCTCGGACTTTCGTTACAAAGTATCAGAGCTACTTCCTTTTCTTTCTGAAGAGGCATACGTCAAATACAAGGCTAAAGTCGAGGCTGCGCTCGCTTTACAACTTTCGAAAAGGGGTCTTTGCCCTCCGGAAGCTGCAGAAGAGATTGAGAGAGCTTGTAGGCGAGTTACAGCCGAGGAAGTGTACGCAGAAGAAGCAAGGATCAGACATGACATCAGGGCTCTTGCTAACGTTATCCGGTCGAAAGTATCCGATGAAGCAAAACCGTTCGTTCATCTTACAGCGACATCATACGACATTGTTGACACTGCCAATGCCCTTCGTTACAAGGAGACAATGACCGAAATTGTCCTCCCCGATCTATTGAAGCTTGAAACCTCGCTGATCGAGCTGGCTGCAAAGTATTCAAATTTACCGCAGATTGGGAGAACGCACGGACAGCATGCCGAACCGATCACTATCGGTTTCTCATTTGCCTACTACGCTTCACGTTTGGGGCAAAGAATTGAAGCACTGGAAAGGGCCACAAAACACCTAATTGGGAAGTTTGCAGGTTCGGTTGGAGTTTACGGTCCACTTTCTCTAATCGTAAGCGATCCTGAAGGTTTCGAGAAAGATCTGATTTCGTCTCTGGGACTCAAAGCTTCTGAGATTTCAACTCAGATTGTTCAACCTGAACCAATTACAGATCTTGCTCATGGTGTAGTCTCGACCTTCGGTGTAATTGCCAATTTTGCCAGAGACATGCGGCACCTGCAGAGAACTGAAATCTCTGAAACCGCAGAAGAATTCGTCGGTCAACAAGTGGGTTCGTCCACGATGCCCCAAAAGAGAAACCCAATAAACTTCGAGAACGTGGAAAGTTTATGGAAAAAGTTCATGCCCCAAATGGTGACAGTTTACATGGATCAAATCTCCGAACACCAAAGGGATTTGACGAACTCCTCTTCTCAGCGTTATCTTCCGGAGTTACTGATGATTTTCGATTACTCTGTCAGGAGACTATCTCGGACGATTTGGGACGAAAAATCAAAGCAGCTTAAGCTTGTAGTGGATGAGGAAAATCTTCACAAGAATCTTGAAATGAGTGCAGATAAGATCGTCTCTGAACCTCTTTACATCTTGCTTGCCGCGGCTGGTCATCCCGACGCTCATGAAAGTGTCAGGCGTTTGGTGCAGAAATCAATCGGTGAGAAGAAAAGTTTCCGAGAGCTTATTCGAAATGACCCCGAGTTATCGGCCTATTACGATAAGATCCCCAAACAAGGATGGGATATAATGGAAGATCCTACAAAATACACCGGTATTGCAAATGATAAAGCGAAAATGGTCGCCGAGTTTTGGAGAAAACGCGTTTCCGAGATATCGTCTACCTTATCTGAAAAATAACCAATCAAGAGATAGAACACGAAAGGTACGGTTCAAAGTACAAGTTTGAAATCTAATTTGGTGAACCTCGAAAGGAAAAATAGCTTATCTTACGCCCAGACAGGAATCGATCGAAACATTAGACAAAAGTCGCAGAAAGGGATTCAAGAAGCTCTGTCTACATCGGCACGTCGATACAAGTTAGGGAGACCAATAGAGCTTCCATTTGGAAGAATCTTTCCCGTCTCCAAGGAATCGCCACAGTATTATGATCAGCAGATTGAAGGGGTGGGAACAAAAACGTTACTTGCTGAATTGATTGGAAAATACGACACTATCGGAATGGATGCGGTCGCCATGGCTGTAAATGATGTCCTGAGATCTGGAGCGCAACCCCTTCTGCTGAGTGATGCGCTTCACATTAGCAAGTCTAACCCGACAGTTGTAAGGGCTATTCTGGAAGGAATAAGTGAAGGAGTGAAAGAGTCTGGATGCATCCTTGCATCCGGCGAAACGGGGGACGTGGGCGAAATTCTCCACAATCCGATTGCCCCGACCGGACTCCCATTCGATTTGTTAGTGTCGTGCCTGGGAATCGTCGGCAAGAAGCAAATAATCGATGGGCACATTTCCGAGGGCGATCATGTCATTGGGCTGGAAAGCTCTGGCATACACTCAAACGGTCTTACGCTCGCAAGGAAGGTTTTGCTGAAGAGGTGGGGTGGCATTTACGAACCTTATGAGCAACCAGGAAATCTCCATCATACCTTAATTTCGGAGCTTCTTGAACCTACGCGGATCTACGCCCACGCTTTAGAGCTTCTAAGAAAAAATGAAGTGAAAGTCAAAGCAGCAATTCATATCACTGGTGACGGGATAGCAAAATTTCGAAGGTTGCTGAAATTTCAAAGAAGATCAAACCTGGGTTTTAACCTGAACTTGCAAAAAGAGCCCAGAGAGATTTTCACGTTGATTGCCCAAAGCGCTAAACAAACCGGTACTCCGATTTCCATTGCCGAGATGTTCAGGACTTTTAACATGGGTGTCGGCTTTGCAATCGTATTATCTCCAGAGGATTCTAGTCGAGCTATTGATATTTTAAATAATGAGTATGGAGCGGAAAACATTGGCTCCGTCACTAGCAACGGAAAAATCAGAGTACAAAGCCATTACAGCCACGGAATGATTCAGCTATGATGTCGACATAAATCGAGTGTGCGATAACTAAAATACAGCGAGAATTGATGATTATTTGAAATTTAGGGCGATTATCGAGGTGGGTTTGAAGAGGGACATCATGGACCCGGAATCTGAAACAATAAAGAGATCACTTCTCGAACTGAACTTTTCGGTGCTCTCTGTAAGGACGAGAAAAGTTTACGAGGTCATTCTTGATTCCGGATCAAAGAAAGATGCGGAATTGGCAGTTCGTGCAATGTGTTCAAGATTACTCGCAAACCCGACCAAGGACGAATTCGAATTTGAGGTAGAGGCATTTGGAAGCTCCTCAAGAGCTGAACAAGATTAGCTTAACTTCGCTGGATGAAAAGAAAGCATACCAGTATTGCCGGAAACTTGGCACCGGCCTGAGCCAGGTCGAAGTTTCCTTTCTATTGTCTTATTTCCGAAAGCTTGGCAGGGATCCGACCGAATTAGAGCTCCAAACTATAGCTCAGACGTGGTCCGAGCACTGTTTTCACAAAATCTTCAAGTCAAAAATTGTCTATGGCAAAGAAACGATAAACGGCCTTTTCAATACCTTCATCCGAAAGGCGACCGAGGAGATTGCTGCAAACTGGGTTATCTCTGCCTTCAAGGACAATGCTGGCATTATCAAATTCGAGGACACAGTATCCATAGCAGCTAAAGTTGAAACGCACAACCATCCCAGCGCTATCGAACCTTTCGGTGGCGCTGCGACCGGGGTTGGCGGAGTAATCAGAGACATATTGGGTGTCTGGGCTGACCCAATAGCCGTGACCGACGAACTATTTTTCGGGGACCTCGATTTTCCTTTTGAAAAACTTCCGTTGAGTGTAAAGCATCCTCGGTATCTCCTCTCGGGAGTCGTTTCAGGGGTTGGAACTTATGGTAATAACATGGGGATTCCCACGGTCAACGGAGGAATTTATTTTGATGATGCTTTCACTGGTTACACACTCGTTTTTTGCGGTTGCATTGGTCTTCTGAAAAACCGCAATTATGCCCGAAACGCGAAGGCGGGGGATTTACTCGTAATCGCAGGTGCGCGAACCGGGAAGGATGGAATTCACGGAGTCAACTTTGCTTCGGAGAAAATTGAAGGCGATGCAGACGCACTAAGATCGGCCGTGCAAATTCCTGATCCCATCGTCGAAGAGAAACTGATGAGAGCAGTTCTCGAAATTGGTGATCGAAGACTCGCATCTGCTATAACTGATTTAGGCGGGGGAGGATTGTCATCTGGAGTTTGTGAGATCGCGAATTCGTTTGATTGCGGGGCTGAAGTCGATTTAGCAAGCATCCCTTTGAAAACGAAGGAAATGGAACCTTGGGAAATTTGGGTTTCCGAATCGCAGGAAAGAATGTTATTAGTAGTTCCACCGGAAGCAGTTGCAAAGGCGCTTTCAATCTTTGAGAGAGAAGAGATCGAAGCTTGCGCCTTCGGTAAGCTAACAGGAACTGGTGAAATCGCCCTAAGGAAACGAGGCGAGACTTTGGGAATTCTAAATTTGGAATTCCTATTCTCTCCTCCGCTTCCAAAACTTCAGGCGAAAACCTTTCTCGCTCCCAAAGTGTCGGATTCGAAAAGACCAAGAAACACCGAAACTTCAACTCTCGCCTTAGATTTAGTTCATCTACTCGCTTCTTCGAACATTGCCAGCAAGGAAAAGTTTGTTCGCACCTACGATTTTGAGATCAAGGGAAATACCGTCATCAAGCCGTTTCAGTTTCCTGGCTCTGGGCCTAACGATGCGGCTGTCTTGAAACCTGTTTTGAGCTCACAAAAGGGATTGGTTATCTCTTGCGGTTACAATCCTCGACTGAGCACAATTGATCCGTACTGGATGGCTGCGGCTTCAATAGACGAAGCTATCAGAAACAATGTCGCCTGCGGTGGCCGGCGTATTGCTTTACTTGACAACTTTGCATGGGGAAATGTCGAGGACCCTAAGACGTTGGGAAGTCTCGTTGAAGCTTCCAGAGCCTGTTACGATGTTTCAAGGGCTTTTGAAGCTCCTTTCATTTCCGGAAAGGATAGTCTGTATAACGAGACTCCATTAGGTGAAATATTGCCGACACTTGTTATCACAGCCGTCGGCATTCTTCCTGATATTTCGCGTTCAATCAGTGCTGATTTCAAGACGTCTGGAAATTCGATTTATCTTGTCGGAAAAACGGGAGCCGAGATGGGTGGTTCCGAATATTCTCATTTGAAAGGTTTGTTTGGCGGCGAGGTGCCAAAGTTGGATCTCGAAAGAACCCCTGGATTGTATCGCTCGATGAATCGGGCCACTGATCAGCCTTTTGTTAGGGCCGTTCACGATATATCTCAGGGAGGACTGGCCGTGGCTCTTTTGGAGATGTGCTTTGCAAGAGGTCTCGGTGCTGAGGTAAGTCTACCTGAATCAGATTTGACGACCGTCGAACAGCTCTTTTCCGAATCAAACTCGCGATTCATTGTTGAAGTTGAAGCTGGGGAGGAAGCCAAATTCGAAAAGATGATCAAAGACTTTTACTTCAAAAAGCTCGGATCAGTGAAAGAAGGATCAGTAAGAGTACAAAGCTATGATGGAAACGAAGTTTTGAAAGCTTCCGTTGATGAATGCTATTTAGCCTGGAAGAACAGTTTTTCATCCACCAGAGCGATTTCCGCCACAAATAGGAGCTAGGTATAGTGAATCGCGAGAACATCAAAATTTGCGTGATGAGGGTTGCTGGAACAAACAGAGATGCGGATGCAGCAGCATGTCTTGAAGATCAAGGAGCAATAGTCGAAGTTCTCCACCTAAACGATGTCATCAGACGTCGAAACTTAGGGAACTACCATGGATTAGTGCTTCCAGGAGGTTTTGCTTACGGCGACTATGTAAGAGCGGGAGCGATATGGGCAAAGAGACTCCAAAATTTCTTGGGACAGGATCTTAGATCGTTTGCCGAATCGGGAAAACCGATTCTTGGAATTTGCAATGGTTTTCAGGCTCTCGTCGAAGCAGGACTTCTTCCATCGCTTGATTTCTCTGAATCTCCTGTAGTTTCTCTGGCACCCAATACTTCAGGCAGGTTTGAGTGCAGATGGGCCTATCTGAGAACGAACAAGAACTCACCCTGCGTTTTCACAACAAATCTAGCAAATCTATCTAAATTTCCGGTGGCTCACGGAGAAGGGCGCTTCATAACTCAGTCCCCTGAAATCCTTGAGTCGTTATCGAGGAACAATCAGATCGCATTGCAATACGCAAGACCTGATGGAAATCTTGCATTGCAAAGCTACCCCGAGAATCCAAACGGGTCGGAACTTGATATTGCAGGAATTTGCACGTCGTCCGGAACTGTCATGGGCTTGATGCCCCATCCGGAGAACGCCTATTGGGGATATCAGACTCCCGATTGGACGGCAAGTAAAGAAAGGATTTCTCCTCGTGGCGATGGATTGGGAATTTTCAAGTCCATGGTTGATTATTTAGAAAAGAAATTCTAGGCAGCGCCGATTTGTTGCTTCGCTGCAATAATTGTGTTTTGGAGTAAACACGCACGAGTCATGACGCCGACTCCTCCGGTGTTGGGTGTCAAAAAAGAACATTTTCCCTTCAAGGATGGCAGGTCAACATCGAAGAGCATCTTTCCTGAATTGGGATCCTTTCTAACTCCTACGGAGACTACTGTCGATCCTTCTTTCACCATGTCTGAATTCAGACGGAATCCGTCAATCCCGTAAATCTCCGGGGGCCGGCCACTCGCCGCAATTATGACGTCCGCCTCCTTCAACCTTCGAAGTAAATCTCTGGTTTTCGTATGACAGCAAGTCACAGTTCCGTTGAGATCCTGCAGCAGTTTTCTCAACGGCTCGCCAACGAGGGTACTCCTGCCAACTATCGTGACCTCAGATCCTTCCAAAGGTATTGAGTAATATCTGCAGAGCAGCGTTACACCTTTCGGAGTGCAGGGCAGCAAGGAATCCTCGAGAGTGTACTCTCCCCTTATCATTTTGCCAAGCCGAAAGGGAGTCAGACCATCCACATCTTTGTCGGGGCTGAGCGACGAGAACACCTTTTCCTCAGAAATCTTTCCACTGAAAGGCATTTGCGGAATAACTGCGTGGACGCCTGAATCCTCGTTCAAGGAATGAATTTCATCGATAACGTCAGAGGAAGTGAATTTCTCGCTGCTTAGATCTCTCACTTCGGAGAGAATTCCAACTTCAGCACAATCATTCTTCTTCAGCTCGACGTAGGTCCTCGAAACGGGATCGTTTCCAATCAGAAGAGCGACTAGTTTTGGTTGAACGCCAAAATCTTTTCTTAATTTCGTCGCTTCTAACATGACTTCTTGCTTCATTCTTGCCGCTAGCGGAGCGGCCACCATCATCACCGTCTCCATATTCTCAACTTGAAAACATTAGACGGGCAACTTTCCCTCAATTAGATCGACGTATTTTCGCTGTCGAGAGTCCCACTCAACATCCCAATTCTTACTGTACCGATCAACATAGCAAGATTTTCCGCTAGCGTCAAGCCGTACTCGGTCGTCCAACACGAGCTGGATAGCTTCCGGATAGGCGAGATGCTCAAGATCCAAAATCCGTTTCTCGAGACTCTCGGGAGTTTCTCTCGAATCTATCGAGATCTTCTTCTTCAAAATTACGGGGCCTAAATCAATGTCGTTAGTCACAAAATGGACCGCGCAGCCCGAAAACGTGGCTCCGCTCCCCAGGACTGCCTCGTGCACTCGAATACCCACCATGCCCTTGCCGCCGAATCGATGGAGGTCGTAGGCAGGATGGATGTTGAGAATCTTGAAAGTGTATGAGTCAACCAGTTTTCTTCCGAGAATTTGGTCAAATCCCGCGAGTACTATAAGACTCGCACTTAACTCCCTTGCGATTCTAAGGACTTCCTGATCAAAGTGTTGCCGAGCGTCCTCCTTTTCAACTTGATTTGCGAATGTGTTTCCAGAAGTTCCGGCGACAATTGTCGATTTGATGCCGGCCTCTCTTGCCCGCTGGATTACTGGAGCGGATTCGTGATTACAGACCAGAGCTCCGATACCGACCCCAGTGAAAATTCCAAGTTTTTGGTGGTCGACAATCGCTTGAAAGTCTGTGCCGCGCCCCGAAGCTAAAACTAGAATTGTCTTTTCCATTGGTATTTCGCCATTCATCCTGGAGATGATGCAATATCGCTTCTATGGCGCTCGCCACGCCATGTTATCAAGCTGACTGCTGAATATGCATTTTTCGCTGCCAACTTTGGAGAATCTCCGATCCCGGTCACGGAAAGCACCCTTCCTCCATTTGTGTAATACGAGTTGTCTTTCTTGACGGTTCCGGAATGAAAAACAATTACATCGTCCAATGTCGAGGCAGATTCAATTCCAAAGATTTCGTCACCAATTTTCGGATGCTCTGGGTAACCCTCTGAACACATCACAACGGTGCATGAATATGTTTGATCCCATTCCAAGTTAGGAAGAGGAGTGCCCTGCTCTAAATTCAGAAGCGTATCAAGGATATCAGATCTCAATCTAGGCAAAATCGCCTGAGTTTCCGGATCTCCCAATCTCGCATTAAATTCTAGGACACTGGGATTTCCTTTCTCGTCAATCATCAAACCAACGAAAAGAAACCCTTTGAATCCGCTGAATTTCACAACTGGATTAGCTACTTTCTCTTTGATGATTTCGTGATGTCTTTCATCCAGTTTTGGAGCTGGAGAAAAAGCACCCATTCCACCGGTATTTGATCCCTTATCGCCGTCGAGGGCTCTCTTGTGATCTACTGCGCTGGAAAAATCTATGGCTTTTCTTCCATCGCACAAAAACATGTAAGATGCTTCCCTTCCATTGAGCTTATCCTCAATTACAATCTTTTCACCGGATTTCCCAAATACTTTCTTTTCCAGGATCTGTTCTATTGCAGATTGAGCCTCTTTTGGCGATGAACACACAAACACCCCCTTGCCAGAGGCTAGTCCGTCAGCCTTGACAACAACATTACCACCCTTCCTCTCGACATAGTCCTTGGCGATTTTGGAATCTTCAAAGATCTCGAATTCTGCAGTTGGAATGTCGTGATATTCCATGAATTGTTTGGCGAAGGACTTGCTAGATTCGAGTTTCGCCTGTTCTCTCGTCGGTCCGAATATCGGGAGAGAAGCCTGGTTGAATTCGTCCACTATTCCAGCCGCGAGCGGTGCCTCGGGACCAACGACAGTGAAGCACTCATTTTCTTTTGCGAAATCCTTGAGCTTCTGAATTTCGCCTGAAAAAATTGGGACGTTCAACCCGCCAGTCCCACCATTGCCGGGAGCAACGTAAATATTCCCCAAACGTGTGCTCTGCAAGAACTTCCACGCCAACGCGTGCTCCCTCCCACCTGAGCCCACGATCAGAACATTCGTCTTTGTTACTGACAACTCACTCAAGAGCCAGATCTTCGACCCGGCTTTCCCTTTTCGTAGATTCGAACGCCACCTTCCGAGACTCCTTTGAAAAACTGAGCCCTGATTTCGTCTGCAAGCAACTGAGCCTCTTTTGTCGGATACTTGCCCGTTACACAAGCTGTGCAAAGAGATTCCTGCGGAGTTCCAATAGCTGTAACGAGACCGTCAACAGTCTGATAATTTACAGAGTCAGCATCCATCCATTTTGATATCTCCTCTGGAGTCATTTTGGCTCCTAACAATTCACCATAGGTCGACATGTCAACCCCATACAGACACGGATTAGCGATTTTTGGGAATGTAACAAAAACATCGATTTTCTTCGCTCCAGCTTTTCTCAGCTTGGCGATGTTAATCCGGGTCGTATCTCCTCGAACGATGCTGTCTTCGACAACAGCCACATTTTTTCCTTCGACAAGATCTGCGACAATGTTCATTTTCTTGTCAATGACCTCGTCCCGGTTGTTTTTTCCGGAAATGAATGCTCGCCGAGTCACATACCTGTTTTTTCTCACCGCTCGCTCCCAGGGAATCCCCGAAGTTTCGTGAAGACCGTAAGCCGCGTCATCAGCGGTTTCGGGCATCGAAAGAATGACATCAGCACTTGAAAGTCTCTCTGAATATTGCTTTGCGAGGGATCGGGCAAAAGCCTCACGTATTTTGTAAACAGGAACATTCGTCTCATTCAAGATCGCGTCAGGTCTTGAAAAGTACGCAAACTCAAAAGAACAAAGAGCTGGGCTCGGTTCTCTGACCTGGGCCCTCTTGATGGAACCATCATTTAATACCGAAATCAGTTCCCCGGGACGAACGTAATCGTGCTCCTCGAATTCATTAATGTCAAGGGCTGGCGTTTCTGAAGCAAAGGCGACGACTCCCTCTTTCTTGGCAAAGCAATAAGGTCTAATTCCGTGGATGTCTCGGAAAGCATGGAGATTGCCGAAAGAATCTAAGACCATGACCGAATACGCACCCTCTACGCTATCGAGAACGATGCCAACTGCCTTTTCAAAACTGCCCGAGTTTTCGTCAATGGCCAGCAGGAGTTGCTTTGCTAGGACCTCGGTGTCAGCGTCTGTCTTGAATCTTCCGAACTTTTCCCGAAGTGGTTTTCTCAACTTTTGTGTGTTTACGATGTTTCCGTTGTAACTTACGGCAATCGAACTTCCATTGGAAGAAACGACGAGCGGCTGTTTACCGCCTTCGAGATGCTTGACGCCCGAACTTCCGGACGTAGCGTAGCGGGCATTAGAAATCCCCACGTTTCCCTTAAGCGAAGACTCGAGGGACTTCACTTCGACGGGATTTGTAGGAATAAGATCAAGAGCCTCTCGCTTTACGAATTTTCCTTTGTACAATGTTGTAAAGCCGTACGATTGCTGTCCCCTGTGATTGAGCGACAACAAGCCCCAGTACAGATAAGGAAATATTGCGCTCCTAGGATCAGTTGATAACGCTCCGAAGATACCGCATGCTTCAGAGATTTCTTCGCTCATGCAAAAACTCCGGCCACTGTAACTTTCTTCCAATATTTCGAAACTTTCCAGAAAGTTTCTGGACGGATAAAACAGGCCGGAGCTGCGTTTATGAGTTTTTGCGTTTACTTGCAGTGATCAAGGATTTGAATAGTTCATTTTTGAATCAAGAAAGAGATTCGAATTTTTCCTTTCGCTTGAAACTTCTCTTACTCAAGTTGAATTCTAATTCAAGACGGATTTCAGGGATGAAAGCTTTTTTACATAAATTCGACTTCGAAAGAAAAAGGGTGGGGTCGTAGCCCAGCCAGTCGCTTGCGACCTGGATCGGTAAGGCGACGGGCTCCAGTGTCCAAACACAATAATACCTATGGGTATTCTGACCGTAACAGGATGATGTTACATTGGAGCACTAGAAGGGTGGAGATACCCGTAGATCGTGGGTTCAAGAACCTCTCTTGCTAACCAAAAAGCGAGAGAAGAGTGAGAATCCCACCGACCCCA
>Ga0335085_10006150_pt1 | contig 19041 bp, 10 predicted proteins | sample Lox_Sample_45_FD_206712 | JGI IMG/M metagenome (GOLD analysis project Ga0335085, IMG submission 206712) | Soil microbial communities from Loxahatchee National Wildlife Refuge, Florida, United States - Lox_Sample_4.5 | ecosystem: Environmental > Terrestrial > Soil > Wetlands | place: USA...
GATATGCGAGGGTTGGTGTTCCGTTAGCAGCAAGAGATATCTGCCCGTCACCAAACAACTCGATGGCTCCCCAGGTTGTGCCGTTAAACCGGCTTGCAGCGAGATAGTAACTTTGATTGTCGGGACTCCGGACTTCCCACACGACAACCGGATAATAGTTACTACCGCTCTGGTAAATGTCGATGACCGGATTTTTGCTAGACCATCCAGAGACATCGGCTCCTCCGCTTAAATAGACTTCGTTATACCATGTTGTTCCTCCGGCGGCACCGCTGTAATAAAAGATTTTACCGCCCGATTCATACACACAATGATAATTCCCCAAAATATCTCTGACGATCTTGCGCTGGTTGTTATTCGAAAGAGCGGCAGTGGAAGTGGTCGCAAGATGTGCTTTGTAGTTAGCGGTTACTGTCGCTCCCGAAGATGAGAAAACAACAGCCGCCGAATCATTTCCGCCATTTGCACCACCATCATAAAACGTTGCTCCTGTCACGGTCCAATTGATAAAAGAAGTGACATTGCCATTCACAGTTTTTGTCAATGGAGCTCGAACAGAGTAATACAGTGGGGAAGTTTGTGGATTCTTGCCCAAGAAAACCCCTCCATAGGAAGTGCTATTGTTATTTGTTGTCGTAAACGGAGCGGCATATTTGATGAATTGATTCGATGCAGCCCATTTACTGCTCGCGTCTCTATAGTAACGCCACGGGTCGCGAAATTCTATCGAATCGGAAACTGAACCGAGATCCCAAGATACTCCAACTGTTGCCAAACTTGTCTGATCAAACGTTGCATTGTGAATTGATGACGTTTGAGAAACTGCTACAATTGTGTCATAAATGAAATACTTTGTCGCTGGAACGGTTGGGAGATACCAATAATCGTGTTTCTGCGTTGTTCCTCCGTTATTCCAGTTGGCAAGAAAAGGCAACTCAGCACTGCGAACATTGTTTGTGGTTCCCCAAGAAAAAAATTTCTGGGTCCCGGAAGCTATCTGGTTGATCGTGTCGTTATTCGCAATCAGGTGTCCGTAATTTGTCGTTGATTGAATTACGTTACTGAGTTGATAATATTGATCCGGTGTTGTATAATTGATCGTAAGATCGACGACGGGCACAGTGTTGTCATCCCCACCGTCATACGGCAAAAGCTGATAATAATCGGGCGGCATAGAGCTGCCGATCTCTTTTATCCCTAGAGTAAAGTAGTAATTACCCGACGTTATAGCATCACTCACTGCGGTGAACAACGGATCACCTCTCGTGTATGTTTTATCGAAGTAATAATATTTGTTCTGGTCGGCTGTCAAAGTCACATCATCAATTTGATTTGTCGAGACACATTGATTAAAAAAATTGACTCCCGATTCGTTGTACATATGCGAGATATTATGAAATGAAAATTCGAAGTTATCCCCATCCGGATTATGCGCTCTAAACTTAATCCGTACACTTGTCACCGTTGCCTGAACAGGAATATCACTGTAATTCCATGCCCAATAACTTATGGTTCGAAACTCCCAGTTCTCACTTATTTCCATGCCTACATCGTGCCCGTAAGATGTTCCTAAATTCACTGGCGTTTGAGTTCCTGTTTGCCTCCAGGCGTTATAGTTGGTATCCATAACCGGGCCGTACACATGAGCTTCCTGCGCCTGTAAAAAGATGGGTAACAAAAAACCTAACATAAAAATGACCTTTTTCATATCGATTCCTCATCCGATTATTCATATTGCTGGAAATTTGTTATATTCCTTTTGCGAGCAAATAAAAGTGCCCCATGTAGCTTCACAGCTACGTAATCCAAAGGCCACCTTTATATTGTTTGCAATTATATCCCGGTGCCAGCTACACCGGGATATTTTTATTTTCGCTTGATCACTATCGCGATTGCCATCCTTCCGTTTTCTCCCACGACAATAGTTAAATCACCCTTTACAGCCAGCCCGGGCCAAGCAATAGCGGAGTTCGGGTCGTACGGCAAACCCACCTGAACCCATGTTGCGCCGTTAAAATGCCTCAATGTATTCCGATCCCCGGCGATCCACATATCATTACTTGCATTGCCGCGTATTTTACCGATGAAGCCACGATAAAATATGTTCTGGTTTCCCCCAAGATAGTTCTCCGGCAAAGACCGCACATAATCCCATTGATTATATTTATTCCAAAAAAGCAGATTGCCTGCGGCGTAAATCGTATTTTTCTCGTCTATCCACACGGTCGCGATATCGCCATACAGCTTAGGTTTGAATAGTTGATCGGTAGTAATGAAATCGCTCTCCTCAATCGTTGTGCATGTCGAGCCGCTCAGACTGAGAATTATTCCCTGGGCATATTCGTCATTAGTCCCCGTGACCAGAACTTTTCCGTTAGCTCCGTAAATATCTGTCAAACCCATACTTGTACCGCTTACGATTTGGTGCCAACTGCTGCCGTTGAAAAGAACAATGGTTCCAGCATCTCCTACGCCGTATAGTAAATTATCAGAGGGTTCTAAAACTTTTTCTATAAATGCATTTGGATCAGGCAAAGTAAGACGCGAAAAAACTAATGGCGTTAGTGAAGATACGCCATCCCAATGGAAAACACCTCCGGCGGCTAGCCAAATATCGTTTGCGTTATTCACATACAACCCGCGGACTGGAGCAATTATAGAATTGTCTTGATAATAGTGTTGTTTCAATTGCCATTTGGTTCCGTTCCATACTGCCATATCATACGATTCTGCATTTCCAGTTGAGTCAGTTGCCGCAATATTTCCCACAGCATAGGCGAGTGTATCGTTAACAATAGCAACATCGGTTAGAAAGCTCGAATTTGTGATGAGAGTGCTCAATGTATCGATCTCGAACGTAAAACTATTTGAGGTCGTATCCATGGTCGTTGTTTTCACGGGGTCCGAAGTCTCCCCAGACGTCATCTCACGTGTCTCATAAGTATAAGTGTGTTGTGGGAAGAGGTTTCTATCCACCACGATAGTGTCTTGTTGCCTCAGTGCGATCGTGAGCACTGTTGAATCGTCTCTCAATAATGAAACCGTATCGGGCAGGGTTATCGCAGAGATTTTCACCCAAGCTTCAATGCAAGACGCGTCAAGCACGGTCAACTGCATCTTAGACTGTGGAGGCTGTGTCGGTTGTTCCCGGCAGGTCATCAGAAAGAAGGAAAAGAGTATCAATACACGAAAGGACTTCACCATATTATTGCTCCTCTCTTCCTAATTGAATTAAGCGTATTAATTGAAGGTTTGTACTCAAGAAAGGTCACCTTCTGCATATCCTTCCTGCTAGTGTACAGATTCCCGTGGGGACACTGCGCGGATTAGAGTAGAATAGAGTAGAAAAACCCCTTTTGGGGTTGAGATAGCTAGAAAGCGTTTATTGTCAAATTCATCTCGTTCCCAACGTCCCGTTAGGAACGAGATGAAAAATTAGAACTATCTTTTTCCTGCCGCAATATATCCACTCTCTCCGTTCCAACCGACCGCGATCACCAGATTGCCCCGTATTGCAACGGATTCGTAATTACCGTTCGACAATTGAAGTTCATCGTACACATGCCATGTCACCCCATTAAAATGTGCTGCGATTCCGAAATCCCCTACTGCAACAATATCGTTGTCCGCATTGCCCCTGATGCGGTTTGTATAAATCAGTGGAAGGGGCTGCTCAATCCAGCTTCCCGATCCATTGTAGCGAAAAACCCCGCCGCCTGAAGTATAGACATGTGACTGTTCGTCGTACCACACAGAGTTGATCCTTCTGTCCTGCATCGGCCACGGAATGGAATCAAGGGTTCCATGATTGTCAAGTGCAAGAAGCTTTTTCTCCCCGGCAACATATTTTTCCGAAGCGGCAATCAAAAGAACATCATTGCCAATCCATGGATTACTACCGCCCCAGACATCATTCAAGGAAAGGCCCGTTCCGCTTTGTAGGCTTTGCCAGCCATTGCCGCTGTAACAAACTATTGTGCCAGCATTCCCTACTCCGAATAAATTCGTCCATTCCGCACCGAATAATTTTTCTATTGTTCCATTCGGATTTGGCAGTATAAGGCGAGAAAAATTAAGTTGAACTTGTTCAGAATGACCATCCCAATAATAAATGCTTCCGGCAGCCAACCAAATATTGGATGTATCAAGAATATCAATACCACGAATCGGTGTAATTATATGAGCCTTATTATCGAATATTTTTCCCAATCTCCATGCCGCGCCATTCCATTCGGCAATACCATATGGCTGAGGATCAATTTGTCCCGTTGAATCATTCAGATACACTGCCCCTACGGCATAAGCAAGCGTATCGTTAATTATCGCTACATCGTTGAGTTGACAGCTTCCGGCATCACCACCAAACGTAAATGTTTGCCATGTAAAATTATGGCTGGTTGTATCGAGAGTTATTGCTTGAGCCGTTGTACTCCAGCTATTTAAAACCAATGTGTACGTGTAGGTTTTGCTTGGCAAAAGCCCTTCATCATCGAAAAGAGAATCACCGGCACTGAGTGAAATCATTGCTACAGTGGAATCATTGCGTTTGAGCGCGAGCGTTCTCTGCGTTTCAATTGATGAGAGCGAAAGCCTGAGGTACACATCCGTGCAGCTAACGCTTTCAACTGTAAGTTGGAGGGGATTCATAGAGGGCGTAACAGGAGATTCTTTTTTGCATGTAAGTGCAAAAAAAGAAAAAAGAAGGATCAAAAATGCTTTCCGCCTGATTAGACCAAAAAGAGTAAAAATATCATCCCATGAGATATGAAATGTGGTAATCAAGAGTGGTCCTCGCCTGCAATTTCTTCCTTCTGTGCAGATTTCCTTTAGGGACACTGCAGATTAATGAAGTAGAGCGGTGTAGAGTAGAAGAACCCCGTTGCCCCGTAAGACATTAAGAAAAAGTTGGTCGATTGTCAATAGCGTATGAAAAAATATTTGCGTGTATGCGAATCGATCAATATAGACTAAATCTAAATATGGTAAGACTCCACACCCAATATCAAAATCTCCTTCTCTTCAATTCATCCACAAATTCCTGCCGAGGTCCCGGTATTGAATCGCTTCCTAAAGCTGTGCCAGCCTAATCGTTTCCCTTCGCCCAAGATTAGGTGTTGGACGAGCAATTTTTAGATTTTTGTCGCACGCTCTCGCTGAGCGTTCAAGTTTTTTTTCATCTCGTTCCCAACGAGACGTTGGGAACGCATCTCCGACGAAGCTCCGCTTCCATGAACCATCAGTTCCTCCAATCCGTCCTGACCTCGATCAAGCCCTCGTGGGGACAAGAGAATGTAATTCAGCTTTGGGCTGGATGCAATCCGATGGAGGTGATGTTCCATAATCACATAGGCATACAATACTACCTGACGATCCTTCTGAAGGAATCGTACCGAGTCCAAAACGAGCGCTGTAATCTCGGGATTTGTGAAGAGAGGTATCCACTCGATTATGGCGGCTGGATAGATTTTGTAGCGGCTGCGTGTATGATTCCCCCCCGATGAAATGTCAGAAGCGGAGCTTCATAGGAAGCCCGTTCCCAACGAGACGTTGGGAACGAGATGATGAACGAGATGATGAACGAGATGATGATGAGACCGGAAAGTTCAGGAAATGCTTGCGAAGGGGGAAAAAGAAGAAGATGCGAATGAGCGAAGGCGGCCAAAAAGCACCGCCTTCGCCGAAGCTCGTGTCACACCGTCACAGACATCATCCGTGTGCGCAATTCTTCGATCTGGTCTTTCAGGGCGTCGCGGTCGGGGAGCGATTTTCTGATGATCGTTCTTAACTTCTCCATTTCCTGAGATGGAAATGAATTGAACCGAAAGCCGTGCATCGTCTCCCAATCAGGAGATTGGTTGAACTCAAAATTGAACGATGACGGAGCGTCGTCTTCGTCGCCGATTTCAACGGTCAGGGTTTTCGAGGAGCCCTTCCGCAGAATTTCAACGTCGACTTTGTCCCCCTGGTCGACGTCTTCTAACGCATCGGAAAGGTCCTGCATATCTTCGATAGAATTTTTGTTCACTTTTGTGATAACATCCCCGGCTTTGAACCCGGCTTTCGCCCCTTCGCTTTTTTTCTCGACCCTTTCAACCAGAATCCCTCTTCCATTCGGAGCTCCGAAATACTCCCCAAGCTGTTCGTTAAGTTCGGAAAGGTCTAAGCCCCACCTCCGCGACGAATTGAACATCGCAATGCGCGGAACTGCGGGGGGGGCAAAGGCAAGAGATTGATTTCGCATGTATTTGCGGCTGTTCCCGACCACGATGTCGAGCGATTTCTTTTCATCCTTGCGCATTACTTCGACCGATGTTCTCGTCCCGGGCTTGGTTTTCTGCACAACACGCATCAAATCGTCTGCGTCTTCAATTTCTTTGCCGTTGAATTTAACAATCACATCCCCCTCTTTAATCCCAGCAGAATCGGCAGGGCTGTCGTCGACCACTTCGCTTACATAGGCGCCCTCATCGCTTTTAAGCCCTTTTTCTTTTCTTAAGCGAGACGAGATGTCCTGGATGGAAACTCCAAGCCATCCATCCTTATGATGGCTGCTCATAGTGAAGATATTCATGTTTCCGCCGTGATCACCCGCAATTGCGCTGAATGACAAAATCCCACTCAGAAGACCCGCCAACGCAAAAACCCGAACAATTGGTTTCATGGTTCTTTCCCTTTATATGAATGAGAAAATTCTTACCGGCCCATCGTTTGAAATATAGACGAAGGACTAGAGAGATTGTTCCCTTTGAAAGTGGTACAAGAAGTGTAAGGAGGTGGATGGCGGGAAGCGTCCGCACTTCGCGCTCACAGCAATACGAGGATATTCCTTCAATCCCCGAAACTGATCCCGAGATCCCGCGCGGTCACAACAGTATCGCAATCGAGCGGCACAGTTTTCATCCTATTTGTCGCTTCGGCGAGCGGGACGTATCGAACAGTCGGAGGGTCGAGAGCGACCATGACGCCCGATTTTCCTTCTTCGAGCGCGCGGACTGCTGCAGCTCCGAACCTCAGAGAAATGAGCCGGTCGAATGTTGTCGGCGTTCCGCCGCGGAGGAGATGCCCCAATACGACAACTCGTGTTTCTTTGCCGGTCATTTCCTGAATCTGATGAGCAACGCTGTCACCGGCTCCGCCTATCCGCTCCGCTCGGCCCAATTCTTTTTCGATGATAGAGGTCTTTCCGCCTTTCGGTTTTGCTCCCTCCGCAACGACGACGATGGAGAAGTATCGATGTTCCCTGTCTCGGCTCTTAATTTTTTCGGCAACCTTCGCGATGTCGTAGGGAATTTCTGGGATCAGAATAACGTCGGCGGTCCCCGAAACGCCGCTGTTCAGCGCGATCCATCCGGCGTACCGTCCCATCACTTCGACAACCATCACACGCTGGTGTGCTTGAGCGGTCGAATGAAGCCTGCCGATGCAATCGGTCGCGAAAGAAACAGCGGTATCGAAACCGAACGTAATGACGGTTTTGTCGAGGTCGTTATCGATCGTTTTCGGCACACCGATGACCCGCAGCCCTTTTTTGGCAAATTCATTCGCGATGGAAAGGGAGCCGTCGCCTCCAACTGCAACCAACGCATCGATCTTCGCTTTCTTAAAAGCCCGTAGTATTTCATCCGACCTGTCTTTTTCGAACCAATTACCCTTTCTATCTTTTGTCGGATATTTCAAAGGGTTTCCTTTGTTCGTTGTGCCGAGGATCGTTCCACCGAGGTGTGTAATTCCCCGCACCTTGTCGTGCGTCAGTCGGATCAACCCTCCGTCAGGGTAGCGCTCCGGAAGGAATAAACCATTGTACCCGTCGCGAATTCCGTATACCTCCCAACCGCGTTTCTCGGCAGAGACGGCGACTGCGCGGATCACTGCGTTAAGTCCTGGAGCATCGCCGCCGCCTGTATTAATTGCAATGCGTTTAATTTTAGGTTTGCTCATGATTGTGTCTCCGGAGGTTTTTCTGATTCCGCTATGGCGAAAAATGTGTCGGATGGCTGTAGTCTGAAGTTTGGCTGCAGATGGTGGAAAGGTAAAAATACCCCGAAGCAATTGCAATGCTTAAAAACAGCGCAGCACGCTGAACGGTTCACTCTTAGGGTCGACTTCCTTGAATTTCTCTGGGACTTTATCTACATTCTTCAACCGCGCACTCGACCAAGGCCTCACTTCAAAGTATTCTATGTTGTTAGCCCTTGCACAGCAATCCTCATCATTCGACGTAAAGCGATTGAAACTCAATCTCATAGTCTTTCTACGAGTCGACGCACTTAAGGAGACGTTATGAAAAAATTATCCTTCTTCCTGTTCGCTCTCTTCATTCCCTCCATGATCTTCGCTCAGACAAATGTCGATAAAGTGACCAGCGCACTCGACTCGATGGCGATATTTGCCATGGACAATTGGAGAATGAGTCCAGATTTGAAACATGGTGAAATTGCCGGAGACCCGACCGCAGACGGATTTAACGATTCGAAATGGGAAACTCTGAAAATCGGCGAATCGGTATATCTCGATTCTTGCTGGCTTAGAAAGGAGATCGTCCTTCCGGAATACATCCTGGGGAAAAAAGTGAGCGGACCGATTTCGCTTCTTGTGTCGGTCGACGACTATGGATACATGTGGATCAACGGGGAGTCAAAAGGATACTTTCCATGGGACGGCTCATTCATTCTTACGCACGATGCAAAACCGGGGGACAGATTTCTTATTGCCATCCGGGCGATCAATACGGGCGGCCCGCTGCGGCTTCTTCGCGCCGACCTCGAAACTCAGAACACAGATTCACTCCGCCAAATGATAAAGGATTTCTCTCTCAGCATCAAAGTAGGCCAGGAATTGTTGAGCTTCGATACGAAACAAGGGACATCGTACGGCTCGAAGGTTCAAGATTTCGGCATAGACCGGTCGAAGATCGACAAAGAGGAAAAAAGGCGGTTGAATGATCTACTTCAGTCTGAAGTGGCCCGGCTTGATGTTGACGCTCTCCGCTATCCATCGATGGAGAAATTCATTGCATCGTTGAACGATGTGCGCGCTCGGTTAAAGCCGGTTGCAGAGTTTGCCAAGCGGTTCACTCTGTATTTTGATTCGAACGCGCATATCGATGCGGCGTGGCTCTGGCGCGCCAAAGAAACGGTAGAGGTGTGCAAAAATACCTTCACATCCGTCCTTAATATGATGGATGAACGGCCGGACTTTTCATACACGCAAAGCGCCGCGGCGTATTACGATTGGATGGAGGAGAAGTACCCTGACGTTTTCAAGAGAATCCAGCAAAGAGTGAAGGACGGTCGGTGGGAGGTCGTAGGGGGTATGTGGATCGAGCCGGATTGCAATTTGCCGAGCGGGGAATCATGGATGCATCAACTCCTCATTTCAAAGGAATATTTTCAGAAGAAGCTTGGCGTCGATGTGAAGATCGGCTGGAATCCGGACTCATTCGGCTACACATGGAACATGCCGGAATTTTATCTCAACGCCGGCATCGATGCGTTCATCACACAAAAGCTCGGCTGGAACGACACAAACATCTTTCCGCATCGCGTGTTCTGGTGGGAAGGTCCCGACGGCTCGCGCATTTTAACATACTTCCCATACGATTACGTGAATGAAATAGGGGATCCATTCCAACTGGCAGATTGGATGCGTCAGTTCGATGCGAATACGGGGTTCACGAAGATGATGGTGCTCTTCGGCGTCGGCGATCACGGCGGCGGTCCGACGATCGACATGCTCAACCGGATCGAACGCCTCAAGCATCTCGACATTTATCCTGCAGTCGAGTATTGCACGGCCGCGCAATATCTTGATTATCTGAAGAAGCAAAACCCTGCCGACATCCCGACATGGAAAGATGAGTTGTATCTCGAGTACCACCGAGGAACGTATACGACTCAGGCCAATATGAAAAAATTCAACCGCCATAACGAGGCGCTTCTCACGAGCGCAGAAAAATTTTCGACCCTGGCGACAATGTACGGCAAGGAATACGACCGGACGATGATGGACGATGCATGGAAGAAGCTACTCTTCAATCAATTCCACGATATTCTTCCCGGTTCAGGCATCCGCGAGAATTACATCGACGCGACGGAACGGCATAAGGCCGTTGAGAAAGCCGGAGAATATGAATTGCGCACATCGCTTGCAGCGATCGCTTCGAACATCAACACGGCAAAGATGAAAAATGGCACCCCGATACTTGTGTTCAACCCGATGGCCTGGGTTCGAACCGATGTCGCAAAAGTGACCTTGCCCGAAGGGGATGAAAACCAATATTCGGTGTTCGACTCGAAAGGTAACATTGTCCCTTTGCAGATCGTCGAGGCGGGATTGCTGAAGCGCGAGTTGATGTTCATTGCAGAAAATGTTCCGTCTCTCGGGTATGAAACGTACGAGCTGAGGATGGCAAAGAACCCGCCGAGCAAAACGGTTTCCGGAGATTCTTCGTTCACTATCGAAAATGAATATTTCCGAGTAACAGTGGGCAAGGATTCGGGATGGGTGACAAGTATTGTCGACAAACAGAGCGGAAGAGAGGTGCTCAGTGGGTCGGGGAACAAGCTGCAGCTTCTTGAGGATAAACCGAAACGATGGGACGCTTGGAACCTCGGCCTTACCGGAACGGAGTATCCGTCCAAGTTGAGAAAAATTGAACTTGTTGAACGAGGGCCGGTCCGTACGGTCATTCGGGTGACTCGCGATTGTCTCGGCCCGAGTTTCCGGCGCGATTACCCGACGCCCGATTTCCCGAGCTCTTTTTTCACGCAGGACATTATCCTTTATAAAGGTATCGATCGTATCGACTTTAAAACGGACGTCGATTGGTGGGAAGACCACACGATGTTGAAAGTTGCGTTCCCGCTTTCCATCTCCGATACCGTCGCGACGTATGAAATTCCGTACGGCTCAATTCAACGATCGACGCAGATGCGTAATAACTGGGAGAAAGCGCGCGTCGAAGTGCCGGCGGAGCGCTGGGCAGACGTCTCGGAAAAAGATTTTGGCGTCAGCCTCATCAACAATTCGAAGTACGGCTACGACATCAAAGGCAACACGATGCGCCTCTCACTCCTCCGTTCTCCGGATTGGCCCGACCCGACCGCAGACCGCGGGAAACATTCGATCGAATACAGTCTCTATCCGCACAAAGGAACTTGGAAGGAAGCCAACACTGAAAATCGCGGATACGACTTCAACAACCCGCTCATCGTCATGATGACGACTGCTCATAAAGGGACACTCTCCGGATCGGGTTCGTTCGTGAAGCTCGAACCCTCGAACCTAGTCCTCACAACAGTGAAAAAAGCAGAAGAATCCGATGCGTGGATCGTCCAGTGGTACGACACGCGGGGCGTGCAATCGGATGCCGTATTAACATTACCGCGCGCTCCGAAGAGCGTAGTTCTTTCTAATTTTCTTGAAGAAGACGGCGCCCCTATCCCATTCACCAAGAATGTCGTGAAAGTTGAGACGAAGAAGAATTCAGTTGTCACGGTAAAAATTCGATTTTAAAAAAAGTGAAAACCGGGATTGCGGAATAATGGGATTGTGGAATAATGGAATGGCCATTTGAAAGACGGCACCATGAAAATTAGCGACCTTCGGGGAACCGTGGAGTTGCGGAACGGAGTCAAGATGCCGTATTTCGGGCTCGGCGTATTTCAAACGAAGGAGGGAAAAGAGGTACGTCAGGCAGTGCAATGTGCGCTCGAAGCGGGGTACCGGCACATCGATACTGCGGCCCTCTATGGAAACGAAAAAGGAGTGGGGGAAGCGGTCTCATCGACCGGTATTCCACGCAGAGACATTTTTGTAACGAGTAAAGTCTGGAACTCGGACCAGGGCTACGACAGAACATTGCGCGCTTTTGATAAAAGCCTTTCGCTGCTGGGCTTCGAATACGTCGATCTGTACCTCGTTCACTGGCCCGTGAGAGGAAAATATCTCGAGACATGGAAAGCGCTTGAAAAGATCTATGCTGAAAAGCGAGCGCGGGCTATCGGCGTGAGCAATTTTTTGCAGCATCATTTAGAGGACTTACTCGGCCGCTGCAATGAAATTCCGATGGTCGATCAGATGGAATTCCATCCTTACTTGGTCCAGCAAGACCTTATTGATTTTTGTCGTGAACGGCAAATTCAGTACGAAGCGTGGAGTCCGCTGATGCAGGGGAAGATCCTCAGTGCACCGCCCCTTCAAACCCTTGCCAGCAAATATAAAAAGGATGTCGCTCAGCTTGTGTTGAGATGGAACCTTCAAAAAGGCATCGTCACCATACCGAAATCGGTCCATCGCGACCGGATACTTTCAAACGCTGATATCTTCGACTTCGCAATCAACGATCAGGACATGAAGGCGATCGACAGGTTGGACCGGCATGAGCGGATCGGGGCAGACCCGGACACTTTCAACTTTTGACCATAGGACTGGACCAGTAATTATTTCGGTTTCGCGCATCGCAACTTTGACTTCCATGTGTGAGCCGCGACATCCAGGCATCGATGTGTTCACACGAACTTCCTTTATCTTGTTTTTTTCTCTCCTTCTTGGGATGTATCAATGTCATTGTCAATCTGCCCTCCCCCTCAATTCTTATCAGGGAAATTGGACGTTTGCCGTAGATGGAGCGTTAAGCGGTAGCGGAACCATGACAGTAAGCGCCGATGGCGGGATCTCTGTTCATGTGTCTCTTGGGAAGTACGATCGCTTCTTCACCAATCCGATAGCTCTAAATGTTTCTAGCACCGGTGCGCTTGGTGGAAACATTTTGTTTTGGCATATCGGCATAGGGAAGATTGAAGGTAATTTTTCGCCGTCGGGCGATCTTTTTGGAGAGGTGTCAACACCGCTATTCAATGTCGGTTCGGTCTCAGGACATCTTGATAAAAATTCAGGAGGAGGGAACTATCAATCTGTGGCCGGCAACGGAACTTGGAAAGCGCAAAAAAATTAGATGAGCCTCTGTCGGAAGTGGTTGGATTCTGAATCAAATTGCTTAAGAACGGCGTCAGAACTGAAACGAGAAAGTGATATTAGAAGGATTGAATCCGCCGGCAGTATTATCTGCCGATGGAATTGATTGCATTTTGCGGGAATAGATGTTGCGGTAATACTTGCCAACAGTAGAACCGACTGCGTACGACATCAACGCTCCCGCCACAGCATCTGAGAGCCAGTGCATCCCCCCGCGATTGTTTGCCGCGACCCCGAACATTGTATAGGCGACAAGTCCAAACCCTCCAATTTTTAGCCATGTATTATTAGGATAGTAGCTTGTTAAGGCCGAGACAACTGCCATCGTCGCGGCGGTATGTCCCGAAGGCCATCCCCAAAATATCCCGCCGCGAAGAAAACCGAGGCGAAATGTTTTGCTGAGGCTGTCCATATCGGAGACTTGCCTCCAATTGGGATTCGGCCTCCCCGTGATCGCTTTTAGAGTTGAATTGTAGAGGAATTCGATGACACTTGCCTCCATGACTGCATAAGAAGCTCCCAAAACCTTATCGTCATTTTTTATTTTTGCGTAGGCAAAAAGAGACCCGCCGGCGATGAAGGGAAGGAACTGTCCGCTCCAAACGACTGGACGCGCCCACGGTCCGAATTCTTGGTGTTGGTTGAAGTAATGTTCTACGGAATAGTCGGCTCCCGAGCTTACCAGGGCTGCGGTTGCAGCGACGGCCGAGAGATGAAAGTAGACATTGTTCCCGCGAAAACTGTCGAGAATGTTGTTGCCAAAGTTACCAAAGAGAGAGGGACCACCGCCGTTGTATGTCTCTTCAAGCGATGGGGTGGATGAAAATTGCTCCATATGCAGCCGCCTGGCCGGCCATTCTGTTATCGCATTACGCACAGTCGAGGCATAGGAGACAAACGAATTGTGCTGATTGTACGGGGCAAGGGTCTGGCCTTCCGAGTTCCCAATAAAAAGAAAAAACACGCCAGTGATCATCACACGACGATGCCGGAGACCGTTTCTCATTTTATGCAATGCCTTCATACTTTTCAAAATGGTACGTAATCTTAGCATAAAGTGCACTTGGCAACGCAGAAAATTCAACATGGGTAAGTGGGTCAGCGTTTACCCGAGTCGGTTTGGATGAAATCGCCTCGGAGCAAACCGCATTATTTTGATCGTCATGCGAGGCGCAAGGTATCTTCGGAATATTTATAGATCCCTTCTTTAGCTCAAAGTTGAAGGATGCCCTGCTTCGATCTATAGAAACTTTAGTCCTCTCGATTATCGTCATTCATTTTAGAAAGTATTTTGTAGATAGACATAATCTTTTTTTGTTTAAATGTCTTTTAGCCACATTTTTGTAAAATCACTCCCAAAATTCTCAGTAGTTTCCCCTGAGATTTGCTTAGAATGCCCTTGACAAAAGAAAAAACATTTGCTACGTTGTGGACGAAATTGTATCCAGAACCGTATACAATATAAAACACAAAAATTACCGAGGGATGTCAATGGGTTCAAATAATTTGGATGCAATCATTGGTAAAAGGGAGAGTGTTTTCGGGAAGGTCTCTCCGCTAATTTCTGCACTTATCGTTCTGCTTATTCAACTCCCTGCTGTATTGTTTTGCGATACAAAAAGTCAGATATCGGGTAAGGTGAGCGACACACAGTCAAAGGAAATGCTGATCGGCGCCAACGTGATCCTGAAAGGGACAAGCATTGGAACCGTTACAGATGTCGACGGAAAGTTCATTATACGCGACGTGTTGCCGGGCGAATACACAATCCATGTGAGCTATATCGGTTACGAATCAAATGATGTTGTTGTCGAGGTTGCCGACGGGAAAAATATAACTCGTGATTTTGAGCTGAAACCGGTCGGCGTGCAAGGCAAAGAGGTAGTTGTCACTGCACAGGCACAAGGTCAAAAAGGAGCGATCAATCAACAGATCAATGCGCTGCAGATCAAGAACGTTGTGTCTGCCGCACGGATCCAAGAATTGCCGGATGCCAATGCGGCCGAATCGGTGGGCAGACTTCCGGGCGTTTCGTTGACCAGAAGTGGAGGCGAAGCCACTGGCGTCGTTGTCCGAGGATTGGAGCCAAAGTATAACGAGATATTGATCGATGGAGTTGAAATGGCGGGCACGAATGACAACGACAGGAGCACCAACTTAAGTATGATCTCGTCAAACTCCTTGAGCGGTATCGAGGTGTACAAGACCCTCACGCCGGATATGGATGCGGCTGTCCTCGGCGGAGTCGTAAATTTCCAAATACGCGAAGCGGAAACCTCTCCCACAAGCGTTCCAACGTTTCACTTCCTGACGCAAGCAGGCTACAATGATCTCGTAAGTTCTTATGGCAATTACAAATTTGTCGGCACCGTTGAAGATAGATACATGGACGACCGGCTTGGGATATTCGCTCAGGCCATCGCCGAGAAGGTCAACCGGACTGACGATGAAATGGGAGGCAGTTTCGACATTCAAAATGGCACGTCGCTGACGGGGCTTCATCCGACCATTCTCAACACTCTCACGCTCTCTTTTGTGCCGAGGGAGCAAAAGCGCTACGACGGGACCCTCGTCCTCGATTACAATGTCCCCGATGGGAAAATCGATTTGATGAATTTTTTCAGCAATGGCACTAAAACGACGCAATCATTGGGACAGACGTATCAATTGAACAGCAACGGAATAACGTTTAACGATTCGTATACCCAAAACAAATTGAACACCGTAACGAACCTTCTCACCTATAAACAAACTCTGTTCTCGGTAACGATGGATGCAAAATTCTCCCATTCATTTTCGGAGAATAACACGCCGTACAGTTGGACGATGGATTTTTGGCAGAATGCAGCCAATACCGGAGGCATTCCGAAAACGCTCAGCCCCATCGCGATTGCTCAACAAGGAGCGGCGCTCATAAATACGAACCAAATGTTTTTCGATGCGTTCAACACAAGTAACAGTTATTCAAAGCAGCAGGATTTTACGGGCTCAATCGACTTCGAGAAATCCGTCGACTTTTCGGATATGATCACGACGACCTTCAAAGCCGGAGGGGACTACAAACATACCTACCGGTGGCACAGTGAAGGCGACGGACGAGACGGCTTATATTATGCAGCAGGACAAGGATCGCGTGCAGCTATTATTGAGATGTTCCCGTGGATGGCAATGGAACCGTATAATCTAAATCCAAACGGCTCCGAACAACTTCCGATAGCTGTGTTCCAGGATCCACATTTCAACTATGGTAAATTCCTTAGCGGCCAATATACAATGGGACCCGGGACGAAAATAAGTTTGATTGACCAGGCAATCAATGCCTCTATAGATACATCGCAAAAGGTCAATTGGTCTGAAAAATACAAACCGGACAATTTGGATTTGATAAAAAATAATTACCACGGCGATGAGGGTCGTGGGGCGGGGTACGTGATGGCGACAGTGAACATCGGCCCCCAGATCACGTTTATACCCGGAGTACGTTTCCAAGAACTGACGACTTCTTATTCTGCTCCCCGGATTTATAACCCGAGTTTTCCGTACGCATATCCGGTGCCATATCCTCATCAGGATACAACCATCAGCGAGTATCACGGCTACTGGTTGCCAGACGTAAGTCTTAGGTATAAGCCGCTCTCCTGGTTCGATGTCAGACTTGCCTACACCAATACGCTTTCTTATCCAGACTTTACTCAGCTGACACCATTCATCCAGATCGGTGCAAATTCAATAACATGGCACAACTTTGCGCTGAGCCCGGCAAAGTCTCAAAATTTCGACGCAACTATTTCCGCTTACGACAACTCCATTGGATTGTTGTCGGCCGGCGGTTTTCTGAAAAGGATTGACGGCTTGATATTCGGTACGGGTAATAGGTATCCCGGCAAAGACTGGTCGGCATTCCCGGGTGTTCCGGCTAATTACCCCGGCCTGTCGGCATTTTCGATCAGTTACTCTATTAATGACCCATACCGAACAGACGTCTGGGGAATAGAGGGAGAATGGCAGACGCACTTCTGGTACTTACCGAATCCACTGAATGGACTCGTCCTGAATGTCAATCTCACCCATATCTTCTCCGGCGCCAAGTATCCGTACACCTATAATTATCAAGTTGGTTATCCTCCCAAGGTGGTATACGTCGACACATTCTACACGGATCGCCTCTATCAGCAGCCGAATGACATCGGCAATCTCTCCGTTGGATATGACTACAAGGATTTTTCCTGCGTTGTGTCGATGATCTATCAATCGGACGTGTTCAATAGTAATGATTTTTGGCCTGAGCTTCGCGTTACTAAATCTGTCTATCGCCGGTGGGATATATCAGCGAAACAAGGATTACCGTGGCTCGGGCTTGAGGTCTTTTTTGACATTAATGATTTAAACAAAGAAAGCGATGTCTACATCATTCAGGGGCCGGGTTTTCCGCAATCAACCCAAGACTACGGAATGACCGCAGATTTGGGAATGCGCTGGAAGCTATAAGCCCGCGCCCGAGTTGCTGAATTATTTATTCTGCGCTCACGCACCGCAATAAAGAGATTGTTGATGCTTCGTGTTGAGAGGAACTGCTGGATGAGTTGGTGAGACGATGAAGTCCGCACATTATAAGTCGCTCGACGTCGAAGTTTTTAAGTGATATGAAAAATTTTCGAAAACGAAACTAATAGGAGCCTTACATGAAAAAGGGAGTCAGCTTCATAATCGTGACGTGTGCAGTTGCACTCTTCACACTACCGTATCAAGTATTTGCCCAAGGGCCGGACACTCTAGTGCTCGCTGCCAATCCGATACAAGGAAGCGGACCGACAATTGACCAGGTGATCGCGGGCGATACAACATCGGACGGTCATCGAATTAATCCCAACCGAGTCTACGTTCTCCAGCAAACCGGCCCGATCGACACGGTGTATTTTTGGAGTGCAACGATCTATTCGAAATTCAAGCTGACGATCATCGGCAAGGTCAACCCGATTACCGGGATGCTGCCGGTAATCGCTCCAGCGTATTATTCAAACGGCGCTTCTCCTAAGGAATTTGTCGATTGCAGCGGAGACCTGACTATTAAAAATCTGTACGTTTTGTTTAAAAATGTCATTGGAGTGAGCATGACCGGCGACGGTTTTCCACCCGTGGCAGATAGCGTGACGGTCAGGGCGGATCATTGCGTGTTCGACGGCGAAGCGAAGAACAACGTATTTTATCTTCGAGCGAATTGGGATAAACTTTTTGTCACCAACTGCGAGTTCAGGAATTTTCAATACCCCAGCCTTGCCGGAGGTGTCTCATGGTCTTCGGGGACGGTCCCTTCGGACACGATGGTCTTTATCAATAATACGGTGTTTTGCAACGGTGGCGGGTTGATGGGCGGGCCGGGGTACCATAGCTATGTTCGCATAGAGCATAATACGATGTTTCTTTGCGGCGGTGAAGCAATGCAATCTCGTCAGATCACAAATGCAATCGTTAAGAACAACATCTTTTATGGCCTATCAGCCGTTGGTGCGGACACAAATTCATACGTGAACCAATCGTATGAAGGGAGTTTCATCACCAACCAGGTATTCGGTTTCGATTCATTAGTTTCATTGCGGAATGCGGGGTTATGGGGTAACCCATTGGCGGAATCTGACAGACACATCACAATCCAGAATAATGCGTATTTCTGGCCTCAAGCTCTGACGGATCATATTCTAACACTCAAAAGTGATACCGGCAGCAGCATTACGCCTCCCGTGTGGATGGATAAATTCGTGACAGCGATGTTCACCAACAAGGCCACATGGCCTAACAATGTCGCACAAAATAATACCAACGTGGATCCAGGCTTTAGCGCCTCGTTCACGGCGCCAGCGGTAGATAGTTTGATGCTCTATACTACTGACATTTGGAATGGAGGGGGCACATCTGGCCATTACTGGGGTCAGTATATGGACGATCCGTACACGGTGTATCTCGTTCCGAACCATGAGGTCTCTGGCAACTGGGCCAGCACGCAGGGATACCCTGTGCCGGAGAATCTAGCATATTCCAATACAACGCTCCAAAGCGCCGGTACAGACG
>Ga0335085_10006151_pt1 | contig 19041 bp, 12 predicted proteins | sample Lox_Sample_45_FD_206712 | JGI IMG/M metagenome (GOLD analysis project Ga0335085, IMG submission 206712) | Soil microbial communities from Loxahatchee National Wildlife Refuge, Florida, United States - Lox_Sample_4.5 | ecosystem: Environmental > Terrestrial > Soil > Wetlands | place: USA...
GCGCACCTCAGCTCGGAACTCGTGGGCAAGACGTTCCCAGTGGAAAATGGCTTCCTGCGGCAGATTCGGGTGGCGCAGTTCTCTCCCGACGTGGCGCGCGTGGTGTTGGACGTGGAGAAGATGGAGGGTTACTCGATTTTCTCTCTCCCCAATCCTTTTCGGCTGGTGATCGACGTTCAGGGAGCAGTGCGGACGCAGATGGCCAGGACCATGAAGCCTGCGACACCGGCAAGCGCCGAGGGTCAGAAGCCGGATAAAGTCCATAATCCTGCTGCCCCGCTCACTGGTCAGGTTGAAACCGCCGGCAAGACTCCGCCGCCAGCGACGATTCAAGTCAAAACCGAACCCGAATCCTCCACTCGCCCGGAGGGCAACCAAAAAGAATCCGCCTCCGTCAGCACCCCCTCGCAAAGTGATTCCGGCGTAAACGCCAAGGAGAAAACTGGGACCACTGCGGCGGATATTACTCCTGCCATCCAACCCGCCGCCCCCACGGAGTCTGGCTCTCGTACTTTGACGCGGGCCCTGGGGCTGAAAATCGGCCGAATCGTCATTGATCCCGGGCACGGTGGTCACGACACCGGAACCATCGGACCCACCGGATTGGAAGAGAAAGAGGTTGTGCTGGATGTGGGTTTGAAGCTCAAGAAGCTTCTGGAACGGAACACGGGTTGCGAGGTCGTCATGACTCGCAGCGATGACATGTTCATCCCCCTGGAGGAACGTACGGCCATCGCCAATGAAAAGAGCGCCGATCTTTTCATCTCCATTCATGCCAACGCCAGCCCCGACAAGAGCGCACGCGGCATTGAGACCTACTACCTCAACTTCACCTCGAGTCCCGACGCCCTGGAAGTTGCGGCTCGCGAAAACGCCTCTTCGCAGGAAGCGGTACACCAACTCCAGGATTTGATCAAGAAAATCGCCATGACGGAGAAGATCGAGGAATCACAGGATTTTGCCCGGCAGGTCCAGCGCGAAGTGTATACCCGCGTGACCAAAGTCAGTGGCGCGCAACGCGACCGCGGCACCAAGAAAGCTCCCTTTGTGGTTCTTATTGGCGCTAACATGCCTTCTGTTCTGGCGGAAATCTCCTTCCTCTCCAACCCCCGCGATGAGCGCCTGCTGAGAAAGTCCGACTATCGCGACAAAATCGCCTACGCGCTTTACGAAGGGATTCTGGGTTACGTAAAAAACCTCGGTGAGGTAAGGACCGTGCAGCGAGTCGCATCAGAGCAAACTTCCGCTTCTGCCCGGCGGGATTTCTGATATTCTGAAACCGATGGCACGAATATTCGCGAAGCACGCCTGTCTGGCGGCCGTGCTAACGGCCGTACCGGTCCTCTGCTCTGCCCAAGAAAAACAGTTGATTATCCCCCGGGTGGCCGCCGCCAATTGGCGCCAAGTGGACTCCCAACCCCTGCCGCTCGCGGAGGTCAGCAAGTGCGGCGGCGACCCCGCGGTGGAACAGGAATATGGTGTGAAGGCGTTGGAGTTGCGCACCTACCAATTGGGTAAAACGCAGACGCAAGTGCTGGTGGAACCTACTCCGGATGGGAGCTCTGCTTACGGACTACTGACGTTCTACCAGACCCCGGCGATGACGCCCGAAAAAGGCCTGGATTTAGCCGTCAGCGATACGAGACAAACGCTGATGGCGCGCGGGAGCAATTTCATCCGCTTCTTGCACAGCAAAGAATCGCCCCCCTCCGAAAGCGATTTGCAAGCATTGCTCATCTTCGTGGGAGGGAGCAAACTGTCAGCTAGTGCGATGGGGAGTTTGCCCCACCCTATGCCGCCTAAGGGATTGGTGCCGGGAACCGAGAAATACCTGATAGGACTTGTGGCGGCAAGACGTGTGCTGCCTTCCTTCCGCAATGACCTGATTGGATTTGAGCAGAGCGCGGAAGTCCAGTTGGGGCAGTACCAAAGTGGCAAGGGTATATCGACACTGGTGTCCATCAGCTATCCCACCCAACAAATCGCGCGGATCCGTTTCGGAGCTCTCTCAAATTTCCTGGGGTTGAATCGGGACCGCGGAGCAGATTCACTTTATGGAAGGCGTGACGGTTCGTATGTGTTCCTGGTTTTGGGCGCGGGGAAAGAGGGAGCAGCCTCCGCACTCATGGACCAATTCAAGATAACGACGAGTGTAAGTTGGGACAGACCTTACGTTACTGAAAGATCATTCACCCTGCAACTGGTGCACATGATCCTTGCCATCATACTTCTTACCGCCATCCTAATTGGGTCATGCATCATCGCGGGAGTCCTTTTCTTCATCTCACGGCGAATTGCGGCAAAGTTCTTCCCGAACTCGCAATGGGGTCACACCGATGAAGACCAGCTTATTCGCTTGAATTTGAAAGTATAACAATATATTTAGAATCAGTGACTTATGTGCAGGGAAGGTTGCCAGAGGACGATTTATTGGGCTTTTCCGATGAAATCCTTTTCGAGGCCCGGGCTTTCCCATAAGAAACTGAAAACAAATGAGTTAACTCATTGAAAAAATCCTGAAAATTCCCTTGACATGGCATAAGGGTTTTTCTAGACTCGCTAGGAGCTTAGATGGCGGGGCGCGTCCGTCATTCTATTCTCCTCTGAAAATGCTCACCCGCTGGAATGGCGGAAACGCTGAACCTGCCGGGTGAGCATTTTTGCATTGATCGGCCGACGTAGCTCAGTTGGTAGAGCATCGGTTTCGTAAACCGAGGGTCACCAGTTCAAGTCTGGTCGTCGGCTCCAGTCTCTTCTGTAACGGGTGGATAAAGCGCTTTGCTATTTTACATGGCCATTCGCACGCCCAGCGTCGCGAAAACAGGTCAGTTTTTCCCCGGGAGCCAGGTAAGAGGTATCGCAACTCGAGGCAAAGGAGAGATTCCCTCCAGGCAATCCACATGCGACGCCCCCATCATGGGCAATAGAACCCGGCTGTGGCCACAAGCATGAACGACAAGCAACTTTTCCTGGCCGTCGCCATCGTCAGGCTCAGCTTGGCCACTTAGCTGATTTCCGCGGATAGTCCGCATGGCGCGTAGCTCCGCATATATCGCGGTCGGGAGCCGCGAATTTACTCCCGCAGGGCGTCATCACCCTCTTCACCCCCTCTCACCCAATTTTAAACCCCAAGGCCCGAAGAGCGTCTTTATTGATTCGGGCACTTTCCGCAGGCTCGCCGGGCGGCAGCGCGTAGGCATCGAGTCCGACAATCACCCACCCCTGGAACCGCGCCTCCCGCAAACTTGTCATAATCGCCGGAAAGTCCACCACGCCGCGGCCGATTTCGCAGAAGCGGGTCTTCAACCTTCCCGCCGCGTCAGGATTCTGGCGCGCGAGATCATAAGCATCCCGCCGAACATCCTTGAGGTGCACCGGGACAAGCCGCTGCTGATAGGTTCGAATTACCTCCGCCGGATCAGATCCGCCCAATGTCAGGTGCGCGACATCTGCGATCAGCCCAACGCACTGCGGGTCGGTAGCGTCGAGCACGCGTCCCAGACCCTCACGCGTTTCTCCCGCCGTCTTAAAGTGTGGATGGTACCCAACGGTCAGGCCGGAGTCCTTCGCCATCTTTCCCAACTCGTTCATCTTCGCACCCATCAATTTGATCTCGCTGGCGCTGTAATTGCTTCGGGGTTTGCCTCCATCAATTAACTACAGGACATTCCCCCGCAGATTGTGGAGGAAGTCCGCATACTGGCGAAACCGGGTCGTGAAATTCTCGGGGCCGTCCGGGTGGAGCTTTACCTTACCGCACGACAACGCGGGGGCGGAGAGCATCAACTTCTGGAGCCGGTCCTCGAGCTCCGGGGCTTTTGCACTCGAGTAGACCTCCTGCACCCAATCCAATAACTGCATACCTTGAAAGCCAAGGGCAGAAACCGTCTCCAATGCCTGGCCAAATTCCTCCGGCCGCCAGGAGATGTTGGAATATCCAACGGGATTGGGTAACGCTCCAGGCAGGGCCATATCATTGTGCGACCATGCGGCCCAAGACAGAGCACATGTTCCTGCCTGTCGCAAGAACCTTCGGCGTGTCATGCCGCTCCCTCCCGTCATGGTTCGCTCACTTTCGCTTACCGGATCCGGCGGGAGTGCCCTATTCATGCCCAGTTTCCTACTTTGGCGCCATCCCTGGATGGTCAGGTTGTGAAGAGTCCGGGGCAAGGTTGAGAATGACTTGAAACCACCAGTTTGGTTCGTAAGTGATCTGAATGGGAGCGCCGCGGAGCTTTCCCTCGGTGCCGAGCAGGATGTCGAATGACGACCTAGAGCCTGTTTCTTCGTTCACCACCTCAAAATGTCCGCCCTGGAGATGGCGATACGTCTGTTCCAAAGCAGCCGCGGGCCCGCGCAGGGTCACGCGGACCTTTTTTTCCGCGACAGGGTGAATGCTCACCAGGGTAGCCTTGTAGTGGTGGGCGTTGTAAATGTAACAGAGCGAGTCTGGGGTCGGGTGGCCAGCCACGGCGTCATCGACCAGTTGGAGGGTGGTAGACAGAAACTCACCCATCCGTGGACAGGCGCTACGCGCGGTGCCGTCCAGTCGCCGGATTTGGCGCGAGGGGTTACTCTCCAGTTGTTGCAGTGTCGCTTTTTCCGCCTCCGCGTATTGGTGCACATCAAAATCCTGGTTCGACGAATAGGGAACGGTGGTGGAAAGCCCCCGGCCTTCGTCCACACGGCTGATGATGCCCTCAAAGAGATGGTCCCCGTTACTTTTTTCCTTGGAAAGCTCCTTTTGCATCGCCATCACAGATTGACCCTTCGACGATTTCATGAAGCCAAAGAAGGCGCTCGCCATCGGTTGACCGGAGTCGCTATGGCGCAGAATTTCGGTTCCTGCGCCCCAGCGGTTGATGGAAAGAGGCGCCTTGGCGGGGTCTGACCCAAACAGGACTTGAATCATCTGCTCCCGCTCATCCTCCGACGCCTTCCCGATGCGGACGTATCCCCCGCCCACATCATCGCGGCCTGCCCAGAAAAGCAACAAGCGCAGCTTGCAGGTCATTACGTAGTGATATTCGGTTTCAATTCTGACTTCGTGCCCGATCCAATTGGCGGCTTCCTGAATGGCAGATTGATCGGAAGTGTCTTGCCCCGCGGGAGCGCGGGCGGCCACCCCTAAGACCAGGTTCGTTGCAATGGCGGAAACCAGGAAGACAACAAAAGTGAGCCGGCACCACATGCTTTGGAAAAGCCCTCCTATGGGGAAAGAAGCTGCCCTGTACCAGAATCGAAATGTAAGAATAAAAACTCGAAATTCGTCCCAGGGTCGCGAGCCTCGAATTTCGTGTTTCGCTCTTTCCCGGCACCTGGCCCTAGCAAACAGCCCCCAAAACCTAGCCCCGGCCGTTCATTCCTGGATTGCCAACTTTACGCCATCACAGGGTTCCAGGTGCCAGATCTCGGACGCATATTCTCTGATGGTGCGGTCGGAAGAGAACCTTCCTGCGCGGGCCACATTGAGTATCGCCTTTCGGTCCCAACCCGCGACGTCACGATAGGCAGCATCGACGCGCTCCTGCGTTTGGATATAATCGCGCAAGTCGGCCAGTAGCATATAGTGGTCGCCGTCGTGGAGGAGCGATTGCACGATTGGCTTGAAGATCCCGGGCTCCAATAGGCTGAAGAAATCTTTTTCGATCAGCATGAATGCGCGCCGGATCTCTTCGTCGCTGTTGTACACATCCCAGGGATTGTAACTGCCCCGGCGTTGCTCCACCTCTTCCGCCTTCAGGCCGAAGATGAAGATATTATCCTCCCCAACCTCCTCGAGGATTTCAACGTTAGCGCCGTCAAGGGTTCCAATAGTAACCGCCCCGTTAAGCTGCATCTTCATGTTTCCGGTCCCGGAAGCTTCCGTGCCTGCCAGGGAAATCTGCTCGCTTAAGTCCGTGGCAGGGATAATTCTTTGCGCCAAGGACACCCGGTAATTCGGCAGAAATACCACCTTCATCTTGTCACGAAGCTGAGGATCGCCGTTGACGACTTCGGCCACCTGGTGGATCAACTTAATGATGAGCTTGGCCATGAAATAACCCGGGGCCGCTTTGGCCCCGAATATGAACGTACGTGGAACAATGTCCAGGTCCGGGTTTGCCTTGATGCGGTCATAAAGCACGATGATGTAAAGAACCAGCAAGAGTTGGCGCTTGTATTCGTGCAACCGTTTGACCTGGACATCGAACAGGGAGGTGGGCGAGACTGTGATCCCGGTGTCGCGGGCGATCAGATTTGCCAGCAATTCCTTGTTCGCGCGCTTGGCGGCGCGGAATCGCTGCCGGAAGGAAGGGTCATCCGCGAGCGGTTCCAACTTCCGAAGCTGATCCAGATCGGTGATCCAGTGGTGCCCAATCACCTCAGAAATCAGCGCGGCCAGTGCCGGATTGGCTTGCAGGAGCCAGCGCCGGGGGGTGATCCCGTTGGTCTTGTTGTTGAATTTCTCCGGCCACAATTCCGCAAAGTCCTTCAAAACCTCTTTCTTAAGAAGTTCGGTGTGAAGTTTGGCCACGCCGTTCACGGAACATGAACCCACCGTCGCCAGGTGAGCCATGCGAATATACTTTTCCCCCTCCTCGCCGATGATGCTCATGCGGCGCAGGCGATCATCCTGCAAGGGCCAGCGGGTGGCGACATCGCGCATGAACCGGGCATTGATTTCATAAAGGATTTGCAAATGTCTGGGAAGCAAATGCCCGATCATTTGGACAGGCCATTTTTCCAGTGCCTCCGGCAGAATGGTGTGGTTGGTGTAGCCGGTGGAGGCCGTGGTGATGCGCCATGCCTGGTCCCAGCCCAGCCCCTCACGATCAATCAATAGCCGCATCAGTTCCGGAATCGCCAGCGAGGGATGCGTGTCATTAAGCTGCATGAAGGCTTTCTGGGGAAATAACTCCCAGTCGTTATGGTCCGTCTTGAAACGCCGGAGAATATCCTGAAGGGTGCAGGAAACGAAGAAGTACTGTTGCTTCAGGCGAAGTTCCTTGCCTTCGAAAACGTTGTCGTTGGGGTAGAGGACCTTGGTTAGATTCTCCGCCAGGACTTTATTGGCCACCGCATCCACGTAAGACCCGCGGTTGAAATCATCCAAGTCAAATTCTTCCGCCGCCTTCGATGACCATAGGCGAAGCGTATTGACCGTATGCCCCCCGTACCCAACGACGGGGTAATCATAGGGAATGCCCACCACGGACTTGGTATCCACCCAGCGCCATTCGGAACCGCGCGGCCCCGGCCGGCTTTCCACACGGCCCTCAAACTGCACCGGGAAGGAATATTCGGGGTGAGCGATTTCCCAGGGGTAACCGAATTTCAACCACTCATCCGGGACCTCCACCTGATAACCATTCCTAATGCGCTGGTTAAAAATGCCAAAGTCATAGCGCAGACCATATCCCACCGAGGGCAGGTTGAGAGTGGCCAGGGAATCGATAAAACATGCGGCCAGGCGGCCCAATCCGCCGTTGCCCAAGCCCGCGTCCACCTCCTCCTCCAGCAAGTCATCCCAGTGGAGCCCCACTTCCGCCATGGCCTGCCGACAGGCCTCCTCCACATGAAGGTTGACGACGTCATGTTCCAGCATGCGGCCAATCAGGAACTCGAGAGAAAGGTAATAGACTCTCTTGACGTGCCGATTGTGATGCATCTGCTGGGTGGCAATCCAGCGCTCGATAAGGCGATCGCGCACCGCCAGGGCAAAGGCGTAATAACGGTCCCGGTTCGTGGCCGTGTAGCGGTCCTTGGCGAGCGTCCGCCGTAAGTGATGCTGGAAGGAGCTCCGCAATTCCCTGGCCGTCTTCATCACCTCGGAGGGTTCCGCAGGGCTTGCGATCTTTTCGTCAGTGGACATGCTTTCCTCCCATGGGAATCATCTGCTCAGCGCTCTGGCGATCAGGGCGCGCCCTTCTTCCTGAATCCCGCGCAGGGGCTCCGTGCCATTCATGCTTTCGGCGTAAAACTTGTACACGTCTTCTGTCCCCGAGGGCCGTGCCGCGAACCATCCGTGCTCGGTTACCACCTTGATCCCGCCAATCGCCGCCCCGTTGCCGTGAGCGTCGGCGAACTTGGCCACAATCTTCTCGCCTGCCACCTCCACGTCCCGCACCTGAAGGGGAGACAATTTGCCCAGCGCCGCCTTTTCTTCGGGCGTCGCAGGCATGTCAGTGCGCTCATACACCATTTCACCAAACTCCTTGGTTAGCGCGCGATGATGCTCTGTCGGGTCGCGCCCGGTCTTAGCAATCATTTCGGCAGCCAGCAAGCCCAGGATGAGGCCATCTTTGTCGGTGCTCCAAACCCGTCCGTCCGAGCGAAGAAATGACGCGCCGGGGCTCTCCTCGCCGCCAAAGCCAAGCGCACCGTTCAGAAGGCCCTCGACAAACGACTTGAACCCCACCGGAACTTCCACCAGCCTCCGCCCCAAGAGCTAGGCGACGTGGTCAATCAAACTGCTGCTGACCACTATCTTGCCAACCGCCGCGGTGGCAGACCAACCGGGGCGGTTTTGAAAGAGATAATCAATGGCCACGGCGAGGTAGTGGTTGGGATTCATCAGGCCACCCTCGCGTGTCACAATGCCATGCCGATCAGCATCGGTGTCATTGGCAAAAGCCACGTCGAAGCTTCCCTTGCGCTCGATCAGACTCGCCATGGCGAATCGCGACGAGCAGTCCATGCGGACTTTCCCGTCCCAATCAACGGTCATGAAACGAAAAGTCGGGTCAACCAGCTCGTTGACGACGGTCAGATTAAGATGGTACCTGTCGCGAATCGGTCCCCAATAGGCAACGCTGGCGCCTCCCAGGGGGTCAACTCCAATTTTCACTCCCGCACGCTGGATGACCGCCATATCAACCACAGCCTCAAGGTCCTTCGCGTACTCGGCGACGTAATTGTGAGAGTGAGTCGTATTCGCTGACCGCGCTCGCGCGTAAGGCACGCGCTGATCTTCCCTAAGGTTATCGTCCAAAATGAGGAGGGGACCCTCGGTCTTCTGCCGTTTGCGGTACTCGCAAATGGCCTGGCTGATGGCCAGGATATGATCCTCGTTGAAGCTGCATTTGAGCGCGGACCCCCGGTGGCCCGAGGTGCCAAAGGAAACGCGTTGCTCCCTGATGGAAGGGTCAGGATGCTCGGTAAAGTAAGCGGTTATAAGCTTTGGGACGTTGACCAATTCGCTTGGGTCGGCGAGTTTGCCAGCCTTGGGATTTACCTGCACGTGAGAGCCTCCACACTATTGTAACGCACTCTCATCCTAATCTCAGAGGATCAACGGTTTCCAGTGTTCGTTCATGAATCATCTGGGCGCGGACGACGTTTGTGAGGGCCCGGAAATAAGCTCCGCCACAAGAACAATAGTTCGCCAAGGGTAACACTGCCCCGTGAAGCGTGTTATCGGCTTATGTTACCGTGGCATTAAATTCCGTGAGTGTCCTGAACCTTACTTGCGTCCCCAGACCGGGAACTCACTGCAACAAGACATACACACAAGACCAGCGTTCGCTCAAACTTTCATCGTTTTCTGGAGCAAACTCAGAAGCAATCGGTCGAGCTGGTGTCCGCGCCAGTATTCGATCCTGGTCCCAGAACGCCCCCGTATCAAGAACTCCGAAGGGGCCACATTGCCCTTCCCTTCGGCGAGGAAAAGTAACGGAATCGACAATAAAGATCCCAGATACCCTTGCTTCTCATGCTGCTATGACAGTTCGAGATTAGCAAGTAGAGTCCGGGAAGGAAATCTGGGATAATCTCCGCTTCCCGAATCGAATGAGCTTTTATGTCCATGGCGCCTTTCAAGATTAAGCTGCTCAACATCGGAGTACCTATGCGTCGTCTATTGCTGGCAAGCCTTTTCGGGCTTTTCGCGTCTATCCTGGCGTTCTCAGCGGATTCCGGACCGTTGCTCCTGCAAAGCCCCACCCTCAGCAAGACCCAAATTGCCTTCTCCTTCGGGGGAGACATCTGGATTGTAAGCCGCGCAGGCGGCGATGCTCAGCGCCTGGTGACCGGCACCGGCATGCTGAGCGCTCCCCTATTTTCGCCGGACGGCTCGATGATCGCCTACACCGGCAATTACGACGGGAACCTTGACGTCTACGTGGTTGCCGCCGTTGGTGGTCAACCCCGGCGGCTGACCTATCATCCCGGCCCGGACGTAGCGGTCGGGTGGACTCCGGATGGTAGATCGATCCTTTTCCGTTCGCATCGTTTGAGTTACTCCGACCCGGACCAGCTTTTCACGGTTCCGGTCGAAGGCGCCTTCCCCTCGCCGTTGCCGCTCCCTGCTGCGGAGGATGGGGCTTACTCTCCCGACGGGACGCATATCGCCTATTCACCTGTCTTTCAATGGGAGCCGGATTGGAAACGTTACCGCGGCGGGCAGACGACTCCCATCTGGATTGCCGATCTCGCCGATTCCAGCGTCGAGAAGATTCCGCGTGACAACTCGAATGACCGGAATCCGCTTTGGGTGGGCAAAATGGTTTACTTCCTCTCAGATCGAAATGGGCCCAGCACCCTTTTCGAATACGACACGAAAACGCAAGAGGTAAAGCAACTCATCCAGAACCAGGGGTTCGATATCAAACACGCGTCGGCGGGGCCCGGCGCCATCGTCTACGAACAATTCGGCGCGATTTATCTCCTTGATTTGCACTCCGCCAAAACCAAGAGAGTCAGCATCACGGTGAACGGTGACATGCCGCAAGTTCGACCGCGATTTGAGAAAGTGGAGAAGCAGATTCAGAATGCAAAGATTTCTCCCACTGGCGCTCGGGCTTTGTTCGAAGCGCATGGTGAAATCTTCACCGTCCCCGCCGAGAAGGGCGACGTTCGCAACATCACCCATTCCGCAGCCGTTGCTGATCGCGATCCTAGCTGGTCCACGGACGGCAAATCCATCGCCTACTTCTCCGACGAGTCTGGCGAATATGCCCTCCACATTAGTGCACAGAACGGCCTTGGGCCGGTCACCAAAATCGACCTGGGCAAGCCGCCCTCGTTCTTCTATTCGCCCATCTGGTCGCCCGACAGCAAAAAAATTACCTATTCCGACAAGCGGCTGAATATTTGGTACGTCGATCTGGAGAAGAAAATTCCTGTGCACGTGGACACAGACCTTTTCGACGGTGCGACTTTAAACACCGTGTGGTCTCCCGACAGCAAGTGGCTAGCGTACACCAAGCAACTGGATAATCGTATGCACGCGGTGTTCGTCTACTCGCTCGAAACCGGGAAAGCCACGCAAATTACCGATGGCATGAGCGATGCGCTCTTTCCGGATTTTGACAGGAACGGCAAATACCTCTACTTCACTGCCAGCACGGACATCGGCCTGGTGGCGGGTAGCGACATGTCGGCCATCGATCGGCCGGTAACGCGCTCCGTTTACGTCGTGGTTCTCAAAAAGGGAGTAGCCTCGCCGCTGGCACCCGAGAGCGACGAAGAAAAGGCGGAGAAGAAACCGGATGCCGACTCCGCCAAGGAAGGTTCGGGCGACAAGGCCACTGCGGATAAGCCCAAGGAATCGGCGGAAGGAAAGGACAAGGACAAACCCAAGGAAACGCCCAAGGTGGAGATTGATTTTGACAAGATCAGCCAGCGCATCCTGGCCATGCCCATTTCTGCCAAGAACTACTTCGGACTGAGCGCCGGGAAGGAAGGCGAAATCTTCGTAGTGGAGGGGCCGCCGGTTGTTCCTTTTGATGGGCCTCCCGTTCTCACCCTGTACAAGTTCACCTTTAAGACTCGCAAGACCGACAAGCTGGTGGAGGGTATTTCCGCTTTCGCCATTTCGTTCAACGGCGAGAAGGTGCTCTACAAACAGGGCCAGACCTGGCTGATCAACCCCACCGAGAAGCCGCCGGAAGCGGGCAAAGGGAACTTAAAGACTGCGGACATGGAAGTCTATGTGGACCCTCGCGCGGAGTGGAAGCAGATTTACCATGAGGTTTGGCGGATCGAACGTGACTTCTTTTACGATCCGCACCATCATGGTCTGGACCTGCAGCAAGGGGAAGAAACTTTTGCGCCCTATCTGGACGGCGTCGCCAGCCGGGGGGACCTTAACTATCTCTTCCGCGAGATGCTGAGTTACATGTCTGTCGGTCACATGTTCGTGGGAGGGGGCACGCAACCGGAACCTCCCAAGATCAAAGTCGGCCTGCTGGGCGCGGACTACAAGATCGAAAACGGTAAGTATCGCTTCGCCCACGTCTATGACGGCGAGAATTGGAATCCCAAACTTCAGGCGCCCCTCACCCAGCCCGGCGTGGATGTGAAGGAAGGTGAATACCTGCTGGCGGTTAACGGCCGCGAGGTGCACGGAACTGACGACGTCTACAGCTTTTTCCTGGAGACGGCCGGCCAGCAAACGGTTCTTAAGGTTGGGTCTAACCCCGATGGCTCCGGGTCACGCGAAGTGACGGTGGTACCTGTCGATAGTGAAGACGGTTTGCGCAACCTCGCCTGGATTGAGAACAATCGCCGCAAGGTCGATCAGATGACGGGCGGTAAAGTTGCCTACATTTACTTGCCCGACACCTTTGTGAGCGGCTATACGAATTTCAACCGCTATTTCTTCGCGCAGGTGGGCAAGGAAGCCGCCGTCATTGACGAGCGGTTCAATCATGGCGGATTCCTCGCTGACTTCATCGTCGATTACCTCCGCCGTACCATTCTGAACAAGGTTATGACCCGTGAAGGCAAGGAGCAGTCTGAACCCGCCGGAGCCATTTACGGTCCCAAGGTCATGATCGTAAATCAATTCGCGGGCTCGGGGGGGGATGCCCTGCCATGGTATTTCCGCAAGCTCGGCATCGGCCCGATTGTGGGGGAAAGAACCTGGGGAGGGCTCATTGGCATCGGTGGTTACCCCTCTCTCCTCGACGGAGGGTATGTGATGGCCCCGCGCTGGGCGATTTACGGCCTGAAGGGCGAATGGGAAGTTGAAAACCACGGCATCGCGCCCGATATCGAAGCAATGATGGACCCAAAGTTGGTGCGAGAAGGGCATGACCCGCAACTGGAGAAGGCAGTCGAAACGGTGATGCATATTCTCAAAGAGCATCCACTACCGCAATATGCCACGCCGACATATCCCGATTACCACCCGGTGATGCCGCCGCTGCCGTAAGGGAAGGGATTAAGTTCACCGCAAGATATTGGAGATCCTATGCATCGAGCACGGCTGGTAAGTCTTCCCTTTTATATGCTTCTTGGGTTCGGTCTGACTTTCGCAGCGGATTCCGGACCCTTGCTCCTGCAAAGCCCCACCCTCAGTAAGACCCAGATTGCCTTCGCCTTCGGGGGAGACATCTGGATTGTCAGCCGCGCAGGAGGCGACGCCCAGCGCCTGGTAACCGGCACTGGAACCCTGAGCCGTCCCATCTTCTCTCCGGATGGAACACTCGTCGCCTATACGGGCAATTACGAAGGGAACGATGGCGTCTACGTAGTCGCCGCCACAGGCGGTGAGCCGCGCCGCCTCACCTACCATCCCGGTTCCGATGTGGCTGTGGGTTGGACGAACGACAGCCGTAGTATTTTGTTTCGCACCACGCGCAGCAGCTATTCGCGCTTCGAGCGGCTTTATACCGTCCCTGCCACGGGAGGGTTCCCCACCCTCCTCCCCTTGCCCATGGGGGTGGAAGGTTCCTACTCCCCGGACGGAACCCACCTTGCGTACGTGCCGCGCTGGAATCGGCGCCTTGGTGCGATCGATGCCTACATCGCCATCAAGCACTATCGCGGTGGGCATGCCGCGCTCATCTGGATCGCCGATCTCGCGGATTCCAGCGTCAGGCGTATCCCGCGCGAAGACTCCAACGATTTCGACCCCATGTGGGTCGGCGATCGCATTTACTTCCTCTCTGACCGCGAGGGGCCGGTGACGCTCTTTTCCTTCGACACCAAAACCCAACAAGTAAAGGCCCTCTTCAATAATGATGGCTTCGATCTCAAGTCTGCCTCCGCCGGACCGGGCGGGATTGTCTACGAGCAGTTCGGTTCGATTCACCTTTACGATTTGCATTCCGGCAAGTCGCACGAGGTGCTCATTGGCGTGGCGGGTGACATGCCGCAGGTCCGGCCACGTTTCGAAAAGATCACCAATCCCCAGATTCTGAGCGCGCACATTTCTCCCACCGGCGCCCGCGCGGTTTTTGAGGCGCATGGTGAAATCCTCACCGTCCCGGCGGAAAAAGGCGATGTGAGAAATCTCACCAATACGCCGGGGGTGGCGGAACGAGACCCTTCCTGGTCGCCGGACGGCAAATCCATCGCCTACTTTTCGGATGAGTCGGGGGAATACGCTCTCCACGTCCGCGCCCAGAGCGGGCTGGGGACGGTGACCAAGATCGATCTCGGCAAGCTGCCGTCCTTCTTCTATGCGCCCACCTGGTCGCCGGACAGCAAGAAAATTGCTTACAGTGACAAGCGGCTGAACCTCTGGTACGTGGACCTTGATCACCCCTCTCCGGTCAAAGTAAGCACCGACCGCTTTGATTCGCCCCTCCAGGAATTCGACGTTCAATGGTCGCCCGACGGCAAATGGCTGACCTACACCTTGCAACTCGAGAATCACATGCGCGCTGTTTTTGTCTATTCGCTCGAAACCCAGAAGGCCACGCAGGTGACCGATGGCATGAGCGACGCCCTTTACCCGGTCTTCGACAAGAACGGTAAATCTCTCTACTTCACCGCCAGCACCGATATGGGACTCACCACCGGCTGGCTGGATATGACCAGCGAAGCACATCCCGTCACCCGGAGCGTCTATGTCGCTGTGCTGAAGAAAGATCTGCCTTCACCCCTGGCTCCGGAAAGCGACGAAGAAAAACCCCCGGAAGAGAAGAAGGATGAAAAGGCCGCCACACCCGGCGCCGACTCCGATAAGGAAAAGCCCAAGGAGGATGGAAAGAAACCCGAACCCGTCAAGGTGCAAATCGATTTCGACGGCCTCCGCCAGCGCATTCTGGTGATGCCCATTCCCCCCCGCAATTATGTCGGCCTGTTTGCCGGCAAGGAAGGCGTTCTCTATCTTGCGGAAGCTCCGCTGGTGGACGTCGCGCCCGGCCCGGCCCACCTGACGGTGCAGAGGTTCGAGCTGAAGACTCGCAAGACGGAAAAGACCGTGGATAACGTGAACGTGTTCGATATTTCCTTTGACGGGGGGAAGATTCTCTACCGCCAGGATGATCACTGGTTCATCAACCCGGCGGAAAAACCACCCGAGGCCGGCAAGGGCATGTTGAAAACGGAGGCGATGGAGGTCTACGTCGTTCCTCGCGAGGAGTGGAAACAGATGTACCACGAAGTTTGGCGCATCGAGCGTGACTTCTTTTACGACCCTCACTTCCACGGCCTCGACCTGCAAAAAGCCGAGCAGGTTTATGCCCCCTTTGTGGCGGGCCTCTCGAGCCGCGCCGACTTTAACTATCTGCTGGCGGAAATGCTCAGCAACATCAACGTTCTGCATATGTACGTAAGCGGCGGCAAGCATCCCGACATTCCCATTGTGAAAGTGGGTCTGCTTGGCGCCGACTATGCCGTCGACAACGGCCGTTACCGCTTTGCGCGAATCCTCAGTGGCGAGAATTGGAACCCGGAGCTCCACGCCCCGCTCACCCAACCCGGCGTGAATGTGAAGGAGGGCGAATACCTGCTGGCGGTGAATGGGCGCGACCTCACCGCGAACGACGAAATTTACAGCTTCTTCCAGGAGACGGCGGGAAGGCAGACCGTGCTCAAGGTTGGCCCCCATGCCGATGGCTCCGGCTCGCGCGAGGTGACTGTGGTTCCGGTCGAAAACGAAACCGGGCTGCGCGGCCTCGCCTGGGTCGAAGGCAATCGCCGCAGGGTTGACGAACTCAGCGGCGGCAAGCTGGCCTACGTCTATCTGCCCAATACCGCCGGCGCCGGTTATACCAACTTCAATCGCTACTACTTCGCCCAGGTGGGGAAACAGGGCGCAGTGCTGGATGAACGCTTTAATGGCGGCGGCCAGTTGGCCGATTACATCGTCGATTACCTGCACCGCCCGATGATGAGCCAGATCATGACCCGTGAGGGTAAACCCCAATCCGAACCCGAGGAAGCCATCTTCGGTCCGAAGGCGATGATCATCAATGAATTCGCGGGTTCCGGCGGCGACGCCATGCCCTGGTACTTCCGTAAAGCCGGCGTTGGCCCCCTGGTGGGAATGCGCACCTGGGGAGGCTTGGTGGGGATCGGCGGTTACCCGGAACTTATGGATGGAGGTAGAATCACCGCGCCGCGCTGGGCCATTTACGGATTGAAAGGACAGTGGGAGGTCGAGAACCACGGAATCTCACCCGATGTCGAAGTGGAGCTTGATCCCAAACTCGTGCGCGAAGGACATGACCCGCAGCTCGAGCGGGCGGTGGAAGTGGTTCTGGACCTGCTGAAACAGCATCCCCTTCCGTTTTTCCCCAAGCCGCCTTACCCGAATTATCACGACACCCTGCCCGCGCCCGTGCGTTGAGGGGGGCGGAAGATTCCTGAGCGGCTTGAAGACATCTTCGCCTTTTTGAGAATTGGCTGGACGGAGATAAGCATATGAGCAAAGAGCAAGTCGCGTGTTGGCTGGAAGTTGGAAAGCTCGCCGTCAGCCTAGCAACTCCGATCGTCGTCGCGATTCTCGGCATTTTATTGCTTCGTCGAATCGAGGGAGTTAAAGCCGCGGTTGCCCAGCAATCCGAATTTCACAAGAGTTTTTTGAATGTTGTCAGGAGTTCATGAAGACACTGGAGAGAGAGTTGGCTCTCTTGACCTTTCTCCATGGATTGAAAAATCCGAATGATGAGTTCGGAACCGAATTACAGAAGGAAGCATCTCGTCTACATCCGAATCTTTCTGAGCTGGAACTTCGTGTCCGTCGAAGCGTTGTGTTTGCTCCATCGACAGGAGGTTCAGTCACCAAGGCTGCTCGTGAATGCATAGCGCTTACGGGCGCGCTCGTAGCTGCGAGGAAGGGAAATCTCGACGAGATTATCGGCAAGATGAACGAATTCAATGCTGCGTCCCGTAAAGCTCACGCCGAAATGCTCGGCATAAATGCTGCCAAGAAATAACGAACGGGGCGACAGCAACGCGCCCGTGAGCGGGTACGTTAGCCCGGACGGAGTCGGAAATGACCACCAAGAGTGCGGCGGAGTTGGAATAAAGGAGGGCTTATGAGGCGTCGGTCCTTTCTGCAAATGGCAAGCCTGGGAAGCGCCGCGGGGTTGGCGGCTTCCTCATCGCCGGCGAAGGCCGCGGCCCCGCCACCCTTGAAGATTACTCGCATCCGTTTCTACCTGAACCCGAATTCCGGCCCCACATTCAACCAGAGTTTCCACGTTGTTACGATTGAAACCGACCAGGGAATTATGGGCGTGGGCGAGGGGGGCAGCAAGGACATGGTGGAACAATGCGCCGCCATGCTGATTGGTGAGGATCCTTCCCGCATCGATCACCTATGGCAGTTGATGTTCCGCGGTTATTTCTACCCTGCCGGACGCGAGAAGCTGGATGCCCTGGGCGCTCTCGACCTGGCATTATGGGACATCAAAGGGAAGGCCCTGGGTGTTCCGGTGTCTGACCTGCTAGGAGGCGATTCGCGCGACCACATCGAGTGCTACGCCACTGGTTTCCCCACCCGGGGCAGCCTTAAGGATACTGCGCGCGCCTGCATCGAAGCGGGATTCCGAGCTTATCGCCACGCCACCGCCGATCCGGCCGCCGGGCAGCCCTTCAACTCCCATCAGATGGTGGATAAAACTTACCTGGACTGCGTGGAGACTCGCGAGGGCGTGGGCAAAGACGGGGATTGGGCGCTCGATTACCACACCCGCCTCGATTTCCCGGATGCGGTGCGCCTGAGCACGATGATTGAGCCGCTCGAGCCCTATTTCGCGGAAGACTTGGTGCGCTCCGAAAACCCCGGCGTCTATCGCGAACTGCGACAGCAGGTGAAGGTTCCCATCGCCGTGGGCGAGCATTTCGGCAGCAAGTGGGACGTGAACGAATTCATCGAACAACAACTCATCGACTACGCCCGCGTGACCATTCCCAACGTGGGCGGGATCACGGAGTACATGAAAATCCAGGCGCTCTGTGAGACCCATTATGTGGGACTCATCCCGCACTTTACTGGCCCGGTTTCCGAAGCTGCCCTGGTGCACGCATGCTCGGTCTTTTCCGGCCCAGTGTTGATGGAAATGACCGGCGACGGCCACCACGATTATCCGCATTTGCCGGAATGCTACGACTTCCGCAATGGCAAGCTGTGGCCGAACCGCCGTCCCGGCCTGGGCGTGATGCTCGACACGAAGCCGCTCCAACTGGCGGCGGAGATCACCGAGCCGAAGCGGCCAATCCCCATGCTGCATCGGCCCGACGGGTCGATTACAAATTGGTGATCGGGCCATCGGGTGATAAGGTGATCGGATGGTTGGGTGATGGGGAGCGCGAAGCGGGACCCACAGTGTTATCGCGCATCCCATGGGATTACTCTGTGGGTTTTTGACCGTGAATCCTAACAAATATGTGGATGCTTACCGTGTATAAGAGGCGAGGAGTGGCGCACCACGCGCGCAACTCCTCGCTACCCGCTACGCCTGCTCGTTCCGGAGAACCCCAGCTCTGTCAATTGCCGAGATGATTCAAGGGGGTACCGTCGCAGCATCAGCCGGGGCTGGGCGGCCAATGAATTCTTCGTCCCCTGTTGGCTGTATGCGGTTCTCAGCCCGCTACAGGACCGCCAATTCGATAGTAGTGTTCACGGACTTTCGCTGACCATTTAAGCAGGACTTCACGGAATGCTTCCAGCTTGGCGTCTTTAAGGTCCCCGCCAGGCGTGTTGTGAATAAAAACGTCAGTCACTCCCTCATCAAATACACCACCGCGGACGGACTCCTCGCGGAAAATCAGAAGTGGCAATTGGAGTCCGAAAAGCATGCCGGCCTCGAGATGATTCCACGGGCTCGGAAAGTACGCGGACTTGCCACGGCCCAGGCGCGTCTCCTCATTGGTGCC
>Ga0335085_10006152_pt1 | contig 19039 bp, 21 predicted proteins | sample Lox_Sample_45_FD_206712 | JGI IMG/M metagenome (GOLD analysis project Ga0335085, IMG submission 206712) | Soil microbial communities from Loxahatchee National Wildlife Refuge, Florida, United States - Lox_Sample_4.5 | ecosystem: Environmental > Terrestrial > Soil > Wetlands | place: USA...
GAAGCGCCGCATCGATGAAGCGGCGAAGATCGTGCCGCTGGATCGTCTCTGTCTCAGTCCGCAATGCGGCTTTGCATCGGCGGTTTCCGCTCATAGCAAAACGCGGATCGAGGACGAGAAGGCGAAGCTGCGCTTGCTCGTCCAGACAGCCGCCGAAGTCTGGGGAGAAGCGTAATGGCCAAGTCCGTCGAGCATATCCACTGGCCGAACGCGCCGGATATGTGGATGCCCTATGCGCCGGCGATCAAGGTGCGCGGGGGCACGACGGTCTATCTCGCCGGCGTCAACGCGGCGCCGGTCTATCATCATCACCCGCACCGGCCGGAGGAATTCGACTCCATGCCGCGCGACATGGAAGGCCAAGCGCGGGCGGCGCTGGAGAATCTGAAGCGGGGTCTTGAGGCGGTCGGAGCGAAATTCGCCGATGTCGTCACCGCCGATCGCTTCGTCACCGATCTCAGCGATCAGGATGCCCTCAACCGCGTCTGGGCCGAGTATTTCAAGGATGCCAAACCGGCGACGACCACGGTTCAGGTGGTGCGGCTCGCCACCGATCCGCGCTGCCTCATCGAGATCAACGCCGTCGCGGTGATCGACTGAACCTTACCGGCGTGGTGCGTTCTTGCCGCGGCGGCCTTGCGCGAATTCGATCGTATAACCGTCGGGATCGCGCGCTTGGGCCGAGCGCTCCCATTCCTCGTCGTGCGGCGGCTCGCTGAAGGCGACGCCGCGCGCTTTCAGCCGCTGATAAAGTCCGTCGAGATCGTCGGTCGATAGTTCGACATGGATCGCGGCGTGCTGCGCCTTGCTTGCGGGCTTCGTGCCTCGCGGCACGGCGTGGCGCGCGGCGAGGAGGCCGATAGACGCGCCGGGCCCGACCCGGACCAGGGCGAAATCCGGGGCGCTGTCGATCTCGATCTTGAGGCCGAGTTTTTTGCGGTAGAAAGCGACCGAGCGTTTCACGTCGGCCACGGCCAAGGTCAGGCCTTCCATCCGGATCGTGGATTTCGCTTTTCGCGTTGGCATCGGTCCTCCCGAACCTATCTAAAGCCCTACTGAAAATAGGGCCGGAATCTGCGCCTTTTTGCCGGTGTGGAAAACCAAAATAATGGTTGCAGGACCTTGACCCTTGGGGTTTATTGCCGATCTTAGATAGAGGACTACGGTAGTCCTAATTCTTAACCCCGGGAGCGTGAGCGCGCCGACATGGTCATCCTGTCGAAGCTTGCCGATTACGGCGTGATCATCGCGACCCATCTGGCGGCTCATCCCGAGCGGCAGATGACGGCGGCGGTCCTCGCCACGGAAACAACGCTGCCGCGCGCCACAGTCGCCAAGATCCTGAAAATTCTCGCTCACGCCGGCATCGTTGCCGGCGCGCGCGGCGCCGCGGGCGGCTATCGCCTGGCGCGCGAAGCGAGCCAGATCTCGGTCGTGCAAGTGGTTGCGGCGATCGACGGCTCGGTCGGCGTCACCCAATGCACGATCCATGACGACTGCAAGCGCAGCGCGTTCTGCTCGACGCGGCCGCATTGGCATCGCATCAACATGGCGGTGAGCACCGCGCTCGGCGCGATCACCCTGGCCGAGATGGCCAATCCTTTCGGCGTGCCGCTGCCGCGTCCGGCCGCGCCGCAACCGACAGCAACGCCCTAAATCCGCATCATGACCGCACCCGACGACAGCCTAGAGACTGTCCGCTCCGTCACGGGCGAAGGCTACAAATACGGCTTCGTCACCGATATCGAGAGCGACAGCCTGCCGCCCGGCCTCGACGAGGACACGGTGCGCTTCATCTCGGCCAAGAAGCACGAGCCGCAATGGCTCCTGGATTGGCGGCTCGAAGCCTTCCGCCACTGGCAGAAGATGGAAAGCCCGGAATGGGCGAAGCTCAACATCGCGCCGATCGACTACCAGGCCGCGAGCTATTACTCCGCGCCGAAGCAGGGCCCGAAATCGATCGATGAGGTCGATCCCGAGCTGCTGAAGACCTATGAGAAGCTCGGTATTCCGCTGAGCGAGCGCGCCGCGCTCGCCGGCGTCGCGGTCGACGCGGTGTTCGACAGCGTCTCGGTTGCGACCACCTTCAAGGGCAAGCTCGCCGAACTCGGCATCATCTTCTGCTCCTTCGGCGAGGCGGTGCGCGAGCATCCCGATCTGGTCCGGAAATATCTCGGCTCGGTCGTACCGCAGGGCGACAATTTCTTCGCCGCGCTCAACTCCGCGGTCTTCAGCGACGGCTCGTTTGCCTATGTGCCGCCGGGCGTGCGCTGCCCGATGGAGCTCTCGACCTATTTCCGCATCAACGCCGCGAAATCGGGCCAGTTCGAGCGCACGCTGCTGATCGCCGACAAAGGCGCGTACGTCTCCTATCTCGAAGGTTGCACCGCGCCGCAGCGCGACGAGAACCAGCTTCACGCCGCCGTGGTCGAGCTGATCGCGCTCGAAGACGCCGAGATCAAATATTCGACGGTCCAGAACTGGTACCCGGGCGACGCCGAGGGCAAGGGCGGTATCTACAATTTCGTCACCAAGCGCGGCGCGTGCCGCGGCAACCGCGCCAAGATCTCCTGGACCCAGGTCGAGACCGGCTCGGCCATCACCTGGAAATATCCGAGCTGCCTGCTCGAAGGCGACGACACGGTCGGCGAGTTCTACTCGGTCGCGATCACCAACAATTTCCAGCAGGCCGATACCGGCACGAAGATGATCCATCTCGGCCGCAACTCGTCTTCGACGATCATCTCGAAAGGCATCTCGGCGGGCAGGGGCCAGAACACCTATCGGGGTCTCGTCCGCGTCCAGCCCAAGGCCCAGAACGCGCGCAACTATACGCAATGCGATTCGCTGCTCATCGGCGACCGCTGCGGCGCGCATACCGTGCCCTATATCGAGGTGCGCAATCCCTCGGCCCGGGTCGAGCACGAAGCCACGACCTCGAAGATCAGCGACGACCAGCTCTTCTACTGCCAGCAGCGCGGCCTATCGAAGGAAGATGCATTATCTTTGATAGTCAATGGCTTCTGCCGCGAAGTTCTAAAAGAACTTCCGATGGAGTTCGCGGTCGAAGCGCAAAAGCTCCTGGCGGTCAGCCTCGAAGGCAGCGTCGGTTAAACCGAAACCTGAAAATTACCAAACGAACCCAATTCGCCTGATCGACAAATGTTGGAAATCAAGAATCTACACGCGAAGCTTAGCGAAGGACGCGAGATCCTGAAGGGGATCGACCTCAGCGTCAAAGCCGGCGAAGTGCATGCCATCATGGGGCCGAACGGCTCCGGCAAGAGCACCCTGGCGAGCGTCCTCTCCGGCAAGCCCGGCTACGAGGTGACGGAAGGCAGAGTCTCCTATCAGGGCAAGGATCTGCTCGCCCTCTCGGCCGATGAGCGGGCGCGCGAAGGCATCTTCCTCGCCTTCCAGTACCCGGTCGAGATCCCGGGCGTGAACAACATGTATTTCCTCCGCGCCGCGCTCAACGCCGGGCGTCGCCATCGCGGCGAGGCCGAGCTCGATGCGGGTCAGTTCCTTAAAGCGGTGCGCGCCAAGCTCAAGGAGCTGGAGATCGGCGAAGATCTTCTCCAGCGCGCGGTCAATGTCGGCTTCTCGGGCGGCGAGAAAAAGCGCAACGAGATCTTCCAGATGGCGATGCTGGAGCCGAAGCTTGCGTTGCTTGACGAGACCGATAGCGGCCTCGATATCGACGCGCTGCGACTCGTCTCGAAGGGCGTCAACGCGCAGCGCGCGCCGGATCGCGCCATCGTCATGATTACGCACTACCAGCGGCTGCTCGACTATATCGAGCCCGACCATGTCCATGTGCTGAGCGGCGGCAAGATCGTGAGGTCGGGCGACAAGAGCCTCGCGACCGAGCTCGAGAAACACGGCTACGCCATGTTCGGCGACGCCGCGGCCTGAGCGGCGATGAGCGCGAAACCGGAAACAGCGCCCTATCGCGCGGCCTTCGCGCCGGCCGGCGCGCTCGCCGACAAGCGCCGCGAGGCTTTCGCGCGCTTCGAGGAACTCGGCTTTCCGACGCGCCGCGACGAGGCTTGGCGTTTCACCAACCTGCGGCCGCTGCAGGAATTTTCCCCTCACCCTTCCTCTCCCCAGCGGGGAGCGGGTCGGAGTGAGGGGGCGATCGCTCCGTATCTCTTCGCCGGCGAGACGCATCGCATCGTAGTGGTGAATGGCCGTTTCGCGCCGACGCTGTCGAAACCCGGCAGCCTCCCGAAAGGGGTGACCCTCGGCAGCGCCGCCGAGGTTGCGGCGAGCCATCCGGCGCTTGCCGCGCGGCTTCTCGACCAAACCGATACTGTCGGCGGCCAAGCCTTTGCCTCGCTCAACGCTGCGCTATTCGCCGACGGTTTCGTGCTCGCGCTCGATCCGGGCGTGGCGCTCGATAAGCCGGTCGAAATCATCCACTGGGGCGATGCCGCCGAGAACTCGTTCCATCTCCGGAATCTCATCCAGCTCGGTGCCGGCAGTCGCGCGACCGTCATCGAGAGCTACGCCGGCAGCGGCCGCTACTGGACGAATGCGGTCGCGATCGCCGATCTCGCCGCCGGCGCGGCGCTGCGCCATGTGAAGCTGCAGGACGAGGCAAGCGACGCGATCCATTTTGGGCACGTGCGCGCGCGCCTCGCCGCCGATGCGCGCTATGAGAGCTTCGTGCTGACGCTCGGCGGGCGGCTGTCGCGCCACGACAGCTTCGCCACTTTCGCGGGCGAGGGCGCGGCGTGCGGCCTTTTCGGCGCCTATCTCCTCAAAGGCGAGCAGGAAGCGACCAACGCCACCTTCGTCGATCACGCGGTGCCGAAATGCACCACGAACGAGGTCTTCAAAGGCGTCGTCGACGAGCGCGCGCACGGCGTCTTCCTCGGCAAGATCGCGGTGCGGCCGCAGGCGCAGAAGACCGACGCGCATCAGCTCAACAAGAACCTGTTGCTCTCGCCGCGCGCCAATGTCGATACCAAGCCGGAGCTTGAAATCCTCGCCGACGACGTCAAATGCAGCCATGGCGCGACGGTCGGCGATCTCGATGAAACCGCGTTGTTCTATCTCGAATCGCGCGGCATTCCGGCCGACGAGGCGCGGCGCATGCTGATCGAGGCTTTCGCCGCCGACGCGATCGATCGGATCGAAGACGACACGGCGTTGCGCGTGCATCTCCTGGCGCATGTGCAGCGCTGGCTGGGTCGCAAGGAATGAGTGCCGTGAAAGCCGCCGCCGACATAAAAGCTTTGGGTTTTGACCCGCGGACGGTGAAGCGCGACTTTCCGATCTTCGCGAACAATCCCGGGCTGGTCTTTCTCGACAGCGCGGCGAGCGCGCAGAAGCCGGCGGCGGTGATCGACCGCGTCAGCAATTTCTATCGCACCGACTATGCCAATGTGCATCGCGGCGTGTACCGGCTCAGCGCCGCCTCGAGCGAGCAATACGAGAACGCCCGGGTCCGCGTCGCGAAATACCTCAACGCCGCGCATGAGAGCGAGATCATTTTCGTCCGCGGCGCGACCGAAGGCATCAACCTCGTCGTGCAGAGCTGGGGCGCCGCCTTCCTCAAACCCGGCGACGAAGTCCTCATCACCGAGCTCGAGCATCACGCCAATATCGTGCCGTGGCAGCTGCTGCGCGACCGCATCGGCTTCACCCTCAAAGTCGCGCCGATCGATGCGACCGGCGGACTCGATCTCGCCAAGCTCGAAGCGCTGATCACGCCGAAGACCAAGATGGTCGCGGTGACGCAGCTCGCCAATGCGACTGGGGCGATGGTGCCGGTCGAGACCATCGCCAAGATGGCGCACGCCAAGGGCGCGAAATTCCTTGTCGACGGCTGCCAGGCGGCGCCGCGCATGAAGGTCGACGTGCGCGCGATCGATTGCGATTTCTATGCTTTCTCCGGCCACAAGACCTACGGGCCGACCGGCATCGGCGTGCTCTACGGCAAGCGCGAGTTGCTGCAGGCGATGCCGCCGTGGCAGGCCGGGGGCGACATGATCCTCAACGTCACGTTCGAGAAGACCACGTTCCAGGATTCGCCGGCGCGGTTCGAAGCCGGCACGCCCGACATTTCGGGCGCCATCGGTCTCGCCGCCGCGCTCGATTACATCGAAGGGCTTGGTCTCGATGCGATCGAGGCGCACGAGGCGGCGCTCACCGACTACGGCATCGCCGCGCTGGCGAAGCTGCCGGGCGTGCGGCTGGTCCCCGCGGGGCAGCGGCGCTTCGGCATTCTTTCTTTCGCCATCGACGGCATCCATCCGCACGACGTCGCCAGCATCCTCGACCAGCACAAGGTCGCCGTGCGCGCCGGCCATCACTGCGCCCAGCCCCTGATGGACAAGCTCGATCTTGCCGCAACGACGCGCGCGTCGTTCGGCGTCTATAATGATGAAAGCGACATCGATGCGCTCGCCGCCGCGATCAAGGCGGCGCAGAAGATGTTCGCGGACTGAGGCTGTCACGAATGGAATCGCGCGAGCTTTATCAGGACATCATCTTGGACCACGGCCGCAAGCCGCGGAACTTCCACAAGATGGACCATCCCTCGCATTTCGCGCACGGCCATAATCCGCTGTGCGGCGATCGCGTCACGGTCTTTCTCGATGTCGAGGGCGACAAGATCAAGGACGTGAGCTTCGACGGCCGCGGCTGCGCGATCTCGACCGCCTCGGCCTCGTTGATGACCGAAGTGCTCAAAGGCAAGACGCTCGCCGAGGCCGAGGAGCTGTTCAAGGCGTTCCATGCCGAGGTGACCGGCGGCGAGGTGCCGGCGGTCGAGGAGACGCTGCAGGACGATTTCGAGCGCCTCGCGCCGCTCGAAGGCGTCAAGGCCTATCCGACGCGCGTCAAATGCGCGACGCTCGCCTGGCACGCTTTCGAGGCGGCGCTGAAGAACGGCGCCACCGGCGCGACGGTGAAGACCGAGTAGAGCCATGTCCGTTGAAGACGATCCTTTCGCGTTTCAGAACAGCCCGGCACCGCCCGCGGACGGCCCGCCTGCCGACGGCCCGCATGAGCCGGAGCGGCCGTCCTCGACCGAGACCAACGAGGAATTGCTGCCGAGCGTGCTCGAGGCGCTGAAAACGGTGCGCGATCCCGAAATCCCGGTGAATCTCGTCGATCTCGGCCTGATCTACGAGCTCATCGTCAACAAGGATGGCATCGTTTACGTCGAGATGACGCTCACCGCGCCGTCCTGCCCGGTCGCCGGCGAACTCCCTGGACAAGTGAAAGAAGCGATCGAAGCGGTCGAGGGGGTCAATGACGTTCGCGTGAAGCTCGTCTGGTCGCCGCCCTGGGACAAGGACCGGATGAGCGAAGAAGCGAAACTCGAGCTGGGATTGATGTGAATTCCTTACACGCCCGATTCACGCAAACGTGAATCAGGCGCGCATCCGGGTTGCCTATCATCGGCTGTCGTTTTCCAAGCACCGATGCAAAGGGACGCCGATGAAAAATCTCGCTTACAGGGGAATTCTGGTCGCCGGCGTCGGCGCCTTGCTGGCTGCAGGGACGGCTGCCGCGTTCGCGCAGCAGGGCGATAAGGCCGCGACCATCAAGGCGCGCAAGGATTTCATGGAAGATCAGCAGCACGCCGTGAACGCCATCCAGGCCTTCGCCAAGGGAACCGGCGAGCGCCAGGGCGCGATCGACGGCGTCAACAAGCTGCTCGATCTGTCGAGCAAGATGGATGCGAAATTCATCGAGACCTATTTTCCGGCGGGCACCAGCGCGACGGAGTTCCCGGATCAGACCCATGCGAAGCCCGAGCTCTGGCAGCATCTCGACGAGGCGAAAGCCGCGGGACCGAAGCTGCATGAGGCCGAGCTGAAATTGGTCGATGTCGTGAAGAACGGCGATCCCAAAGCCGTCGGCGATGGGATGACCGCGACCTATCGCGGGAGCTGCAACGGGCTCTGCCACGACCAGTTCCGCTTGCCGATCCAGCGATAGTTAGCCACGCCTTCCTGAGCGGCGCGCGAGCGCGTCGGCGCGGCGACGGCGTCGCGGCTTGCTCTCGCAGCTTATTCCTGTATGACGCTGCCCATGGCGCTGCGTCGGAACCTTGCCCGTATCGCCGCGTCCTTCTTTTTGCTGGGCGCGAGCGCGCCGGCATTCGCCGCGGACAATGCCGCGATCACGCGCGGCGCCTATCTCGCCATCGCCGCCGATTGCGGCGCCTGCCACACCGACAAGAAGGCCGGCGGCGCGCCGCTCGCCGGCGGACCGCCGCTGAAGACGGCATTCGGGACCTTCTACGGGCCGAACGTCACGCCTGACAAGCAGACGGGAATCGGCGACTGGACCGAAGATCAGTTCAAGCGCGCGCTGCGCTCCGGGATCAACGAGCACGGCGCCTACATGTTCCCGGTCTTTCCCTTCACCTCCTTCACGAACCTGACCGACGCCGATGCGGGCGATCTCTACGCCTACATGATGAGCGTGCCGGCGGTGACGCATCGCGCGCCGGCGAACGACGTGAAATTCCCCTTCGGCTGGCGCCCGCTGCTCTGGTTCTGGCGAACCATGTTCTTCAAAGCGGGACCGCTCGCGCCGGTCGAAGGACAGAGCGCCGAGTGGAACCGCGGCCGCTACCTCGCCGAGGCGGTTGTCCATTGCCAGGAATGTCACACGCCGCGCAATTTCCTCGGCGCGCTCGATAAGAGCCACGCCTATGCCGGCAATCCGCATGGACCCGACGGCCAGGACGCGCCGGATATCACCTCGGACAAGAAAGACGGCATCGGCGACTGGAAGCTCGATGAGCTGATCGAAGTGCTGAAGACCGGCAACACGCCCGACGGCGACGTCGTCGGCAAGGGCATGGGCGACGTCGTCGACGGCACCGGCAAGCTAACCGACGCCGATCTGCATGCGATCGCGATCTACATCAAGTCGCTTCCGGCTCTTCCGCAGACGCCGAAATAAATGCCTGGGATCATCCATACCGAGAAGCTGGCGAAGCGCTTCCCGGGCCATAAGAAGGGCGAGGTCGTCGACGCGGTCCGCGATCTCGATCTCGATGTCGACAAGGGCGAGATCTTCGGCCTGCTCGGCCCGAACGGCGCCGGCAAGACCACGGCGATGCGCATGCTGTGCACCTTGCTCGTGCCGACCGGCGGCAAGGCGACCGTTGCCGGCTACGACCTGACGACCCAGGCGCCCGAGATCCGCCGCCATATCGGTTATGTCGGTCAGAAGGGCGGGATGGAGCAGGTCGCGACCGGACGCGAGAACCTCCTGCTCCATGCTCAGCTCTACCGCATGTCGAAAGCCGAGGCGACGCGGCGTATCGATGCGCTGATCGAGCGGCTCAAGCTCTCGGCCTTCGCCGATCGCAAGACCGAGACCTATTCCGGCGGCCAGCGCCGCATTTTCGATCTCGCCTCGGGCGTCATCAACGCGCCGGAGCTGCTCTTTCTCGATGAGCCGACGACCGGCCTCGATCCGCAGAGCCGTGCGCGCGTCTGGGACGAGGTGAAAGCGCTGCACGAGCAGGGCACCAGCATCTTCCTCACGACGCATTATCTCGAAGAGGCGGATGCGCTCTGCGATCGCGTCGCGATCGTCGATCTCGGCCGCATGGTTGCGCTCGGCACGCCGGCTGAGCTCAAGAAGCAGATCGCCGGCGATATCCTCACCGTCAGCTACGACACGGCGGAGCGGGCCGAAGCCGCGGCGAGGCTGCTCGAAGGCAATCCGGTTATGCTGGAGCGGCATCCGATCGAGAACGGCCAGCAGCTTTATGTCGACAAGGGCGACGAGGCGCTGCCCGTGATCCTGCGCATCCTCGGCCAGGGCGGCGCCGCGCCGAAATCGGTGCATCTCTCGCGCCCCTCGCTCGACGATGTGTTCCTCAAGCTGACCGGGCGCTCGATGCGCGACACCGGCGAGGGGGCGCACTAGCGAGGCGGGCCATGCGCGACATCTATCTCATCACCATGAACGAGATCCGGGTCACGATCCGCAATCCGTTCTGGGCGTTCAGCGGGCTCTTCCAGCCGATCATCTATCTGCTGCTGTTCGGGCCGCTGCTCAACGGCATCGCCGGGGTGCGCGGCTTTCCCGGCGGCGGCAGTGCGATCCAGTTCTTCGCGCCCGGGCTTCTCATCATGAACGCGCTGTTCGGTTCGGGCTTCGAGGGTTTCACGTTGCGCGACAAGCTCGATTCCGGCTTCCTCGAGCGGCTGCGGGTGACGCCGATCAGCCGCCTGTCGCTGGCTTTGGGCTTCATCCTCCAGACTTCGATCAACCTCGTGGTGCAGAGCATTCTGCTGCTCATCGTGGCGCTGTTCTTTGGCCTGAGATTCGATTTGCTCGGCGCCCTGGTCCTGCTGGTCCTGATCGTCCTCATCGGCATCACCATGGCATCGGTTTCCTACCGGCTCGGGCTGAAGATCCGCGAGGGCGGGATTCTCGCCGGGATCGTGAATACCTTCGTGCTGCCGGCGATGATCCTCTCCGGCATCATGCTGCCGATCAATTTCGGCCCGCCGATCATCCAGATGGCGGCGCGGATCGATCCGTTTTATTACGCCGTGAATGCCAGCCGTGCGCTGATCGCGGGCCATGTCGGCGATCCATCGGTTCTGTCGGCGCTGGCGGTTTTCCTGGTTCTCTCGGCGGCTTGCCTGGCGGTCTTCATCCGCGGCATGCGCGAAGCCGTGGCATAAGAGTCGCAGCACAAAAATTTTTTGCCGCACGGTTTTGGCGTGACGGGACGCCGCGCCGGATTTATGATTCACACGGTTGGGGACGACGGTATCGATACTGGTGGAAACGATGTGGTTTAGAAAATCGGGTTCTGGAGACGATGTTGCGGCGGGCCAACGGTTTCGCTCGAGCGGACCGGCGCCGATTCTGTGGGAGGTCGGGGCAGTCTACCGCCATCCTTGGGAGCCCACGCCGCATGTGCGGCTGCATCGTGTCGGGGTGCCGTCCGACGTCAAGACGATCGCTTTGGCGACGTTGCACGACGAGCGCTATTTCGCGCCCGCCAGCTGATCACGCGCCGACAAACGCAAGCGATTCGCAAATCCCGTTTGCGGGCGTGTTAGCGCGTTCTAAATTGCGCGGTGTTAACTTAGGGTAGGTGGCGGATTTCCGCCATTTCTCGCAAGCAGAAACGGCACCGCAAGCAATGCTTTACCAAGCTTATCAGGTCCAGGCCGACGCTTTTGCGCCCTTTCGCGTGCTGGCGCAGGCGAGCAAGGAATTCCTTAACCATCCCTGGCTGGCCTTCCGCGATCATCCCGCGCTGCGCCACGCCGCTGCGGCCTTCGAATTGGTCTCGCGTGCCGGTATTTCGGCCCGCCGCCCGGAATTCGGCATCGTCAGCACGACCGTCGCCGGCCGTGAGGTCGCAGTCGAGGAAGTGCCGGCGCTGAAGACGCCGTTCTGCACGCTGCTGCATTTCCAGAAGGCCAGCGCCGTCGAGCAGCCCCGAATCCTGCTGGTCGCGCCGCTTTCCGGTCATTTCGCGACCCTGCTGCGCGGCACGGTCGAGACCTTGCTGCCGGATCACGACGTCTACATCACCGACTGGCTGAATGCGCGCAACGTCTCGTTGCGCCACGGTCGCTTCGATCTCGACGACCATATCGATCTGATGATGGGCTTCATGCGCGCATTGGCGCCGAAGCTCAACGTCATCGCCGTGTGCCAGCCGGCCGTGCCGGTCCTCGCCGCGACGGCCCTCCTGGCGCAGGCGGGCGATCCGGCGCAGCCGCAGACCCTGACCCTGATGGGCGGGCCGATCGATACGCGCGTCGCGCCGACCCAGGTCAGCCAATTTGCCGAGGCGCATTCGCTGCAATGGCTCGAGCGCAACGTCATCGGCGTCGTGCCGATGCGCTATGCCGGCGCCTTCCGCCGCGTCTATCCCGGCTTCCTGCAGCTCGCCGGCTTCCTCAGCATGAATCTCGACCGGCACGTCAACGCGCATGTCGAGCTGTTCAAGCATCTCGTCGAGGGCAATGTCGAGAGCGCCGACACGACCAAGAAATTCTATGACGAATACGCGTCGGTCATGGACCTTCCGGCGGATTTCTATCTCCAGACCATCGACCGGGTCTTCCATCGCCAAGCGCTGGCGAAGGGCGAGTTCGTCTCGCGCGACGTGACCGTCGATCCCGGCGCGATCAGCCGCACCTCGGTCTTCACCATCGAGGGCGAGAACGATGACATCTGCGCCGTCGGCCAGACCACGGCGGTGCACGGGCTGCTGACCGGTCTCGATGCCGGCAAGCAGCGCAATCATGTCCAGCCCGGCGTCGGCCATTACGGCGTCTTCAACGGCCGCGGCTGGCGCACCGGCATCTATCCGAAACTGCGCGCGTTCATCCGCGAAAGCGCCTGACCGCGCGTCGCTCGTCCGGGCGGACGCAAGAGCCGCCGGACGACAGGAGAGGGAGAGCAGGCATGAAGGGGAAGATCGCGCTCGAAGAGCATTGGGCGATCGACGAGACCATCAACATCGTCGGTCAGCCGATCGCCGCCGGCCCGTTCTGGGAAGCGACCCGCGCCAAGCTGGTCGAGTTTCGCGAGAAGCGTCTCGCCGGCATGGACAAGAACGGCATCGACTACGCGATCCTTGGCCTCAATTCGCCCGGCCTCCAGGCCATCCTCGACACCAAGCAGGCGGTCGAGATCGCGCGCCGCGCCAACGATACGCTGGCCGAGGAAGTCGCGCACAATCCCAAGCGCTTCGGCGGTTTCGCCGGGTTGCCAATGCAGGACCCGGAGGCCGCGGCCCGGGAGCTGACACGCTGCGTCAAGGAACTCGGATTCAAGGGCGCGATGGTCAATTGCTTCACCCAGCGCGGCGAGGCGGATAGCGCGATCTATTACGATCTCCCCGAGTTCCGACCGTTCTTCGCGACCGTGGAGCAACTCGACGTGCCGTTCTATCTCCATCCGCGGCTCACCCTGCCGTCGCGCACCAAGACCTATGAAGGCCATCGCTGGCTCTACGGCCCGGCTTGGGATTTCGGCAGCGAGACCGCGACCCTGGCGCTGCGCCTGATGGGCTCGGGACTTTTCGACGAATTTCCCAAGCTCCAGCTCGTCCTCGGCCATCTCGGCGAGCGCATCCCGTTCGATATGTGGCGCATCGACAATCTGATGCGCACCATGCCGGTCAAGCACACGGCGAAGCGCACGATCTCCGACTACATGCGCAACAACGTCCATATCACGACCAGCGGCCAGTTCAGCGACGTGCCGTTCCATTGCGCGCTCGAAGCCGTCGGGCCGTCGCGCATCATGTTCTCCGTCGACTACCCTTACGAGGAGATGGAGCCGGCGGCGCAGTGGTTCGACAACACCAAGCTCGCCGAGCCCGACCGGCTGGCGATAGGCCGCACCAACGCGGTGAAGCTGTTCAAGCTGGATTTGGCGTGAGGGCTTGCGGGGCTCTGATCCCGCTCTAATTTCATCCCGCTATAACTACTTCCGCCTTCCCCGCGAAAGCGGGGACCCCGGGCGACCGAACGTCGCTTACCCTGGATCCCCGCTTTCGCGGGGAAGGCGGGTTTAGATATTTCGAGATAGGCGGGGAGAGGCGCGATGGCGAAATCGGGCAAAGTCATCATCACCTGCGCGGTGACGGGGTCGATCCATACCCCGACCATGAGCCCCTATCTGCCGATCACGCCGGCCGAGGTGGCGGAGCAGGCGATTGGCGCGGCCGAGGCGGGGGCGGCGATCCTCCACCTCCATGCGCGCGACCCGAAGGACGGGCGGCCGACGCCCGACCCGGCGGTGTTCATGGAATTCCTGCCGCGCATCAAGCAGGCGACCAAGGCGGTGATCAACATCACCACCGGCGGCGGCCACAAGATGACCGTCGACGAGCGGCTGGCCGCGCCGCTCCGCGCCTCGCCCGAGATGTGCTCGCTCAATATGGGCTCGATGAATTTCGGCCTCTACCCGATGCTCCAGCGCTACAAGGAGTTCAAATACGACTGGGAGAAGCCTTATCTCGAGAACACCGACGATCTAATATTTAGAAATACATTCAGGGACATCGAGCGCATTCTTAAAGACCTCGGCCAGGTCCACGGCACGAAGTTTGAGTTCGAATGCTACGATGTCGGCCATCTCTATAATCTTGCGCATTTTTTGGACCGGAAGCTGGTCCGGCCGCCGCTCTTCGTGCAGACGATCTTCGGCATCCTCGGCGGCATCGGCGCCGATGGCGAGAACCTCGCCCATATGAAGCGGATCGCCGACAAGCTCTTCGGCGACCAGTTCTACTGGTCGATCCTAGCTGCCGGCCGGCATCAGATGCCGCTCATCACCATGGGGGCGATCATGGGCGGCAATGTCCGGGTCGGGCTCGAGGATTCGCTCTATCTCGGCAAAGGCCAGCTTGCCAAGACCAATGCCGAGCAGGTCGGCCGCATCCGCTCGATCCTCGAGAACCTGTCGCTCGAGATCGCGACGCCGGACGAGGCGCGCGCGATGCTGCAATTGAAGGGCGGCGATGCGGTCAAGTTCTGAGCGGCGATGATCAACAAGATCGTAGACGGGTTCGCGGCGGCGCTCGCCGGGATGAAGGACGGCGACACGCTGCTTTGCGGCGGCTTCGGCGCGGTCGGCGAGGCGTTCGCGCTGGTCGAGGCGGTGATCGAGACGGGCGCGCGCGATCTGACGGTGGTCTGCAACAACGCCGGCAGCGGCGTGGTCGGGGTCGCGGCGCTGCTCAAATCCGGCAAGGCGAGGAAGCTCATCTGCTCCTATCCGCGCTCGCTCGATCCGACGGTGATCGACGAGCTCTACGCGCGGCGCGCGATCGAGATCGAGCTGGTGCCGCAAGGCACGCTCTCGGAGCGCATGCGCGCGGCGGGGGCGGGGATCGGCGGCTTCTTCACCCGTACCGGCGCCGACACCGCGCTCGCCGCGGGCAAGGAGCTGCGCGAGATCGACGGCAAGCTCTTCGTGTTCGAGAAGCCTTTGCCGGGCGATTTCGCGCTCATCAAGGCGCATCGCGGCGATCGCTGGGGCAATCTCGTCTACCGCAAATCGGCGCGGAACTTCAATCCGGTGATGGCGATGGCGGGCAAGGTGACGGTGGCGCAGGTCGATCAGCTCGCCGAGCTCGGCGCGCTCGATCCTGAAGCGATCGCGACGCCGGGTATTTTTGTCGACCGCGTGGTGCTGGCATGATCCCGCTCACGAGACGCCAGATGGCGTGGCGCTGCGCGCAGGATCTGCGCGATGGGCAATACGTCAATCTCGGCATTGGCATGCCGACCCTGGTCTCGGACTACCTGCCGCCGGAGCGCGAGATCGTCTTGCACAGCGAGAACGGCATCCTCGGCATGGGCGGCGCGCCGAAGCCGGGCGAGGAAGACCCCGATCTCATCAATGCCGGCCGCGGCAAGACCACCTTGCTGCCGGGCGGCTCGTTCTTCCACCACAATGACAGCTTCCTGATGATCCGCGGCGGCCATATCGATGTCTCGATCATGGGCGCTTACGAGGTCTCGGCGAGCGGCGATCTCGCCAATTGGGCGACCGACGGCGATACGCGCGCGCCCGGCGTCGGCGGCGCCATGGACCTCGCAGCCGGCGCGAAGGAAGTGCGCGTGCTGATGGAGCATAACGGCAAGGACGGCAGCAAGCGCATCCGCGAGCGCTGCACCCTGCCGCTGACCGGCAAGGCGTGCGTCACGCGCATCTACACCAATCTTGCCGTGCTCGATGTGACGGAGGGCGGTATCGTGGTGCGCGAGATGGTCGAGGGTCTCGATCTCGCCGCGCTGCAGAAACTCACCGAGCCGAGGCTGATCCTGGCGAAGGATTGGAAGAAGCTGACAGTACCGGCGCTTTAGAAGGAGACGTCGATGGATACGCGTGTTGCCGAGACATCGTCGAAAGCGGCTGCCGGGGCAAAACCGCTGCTGCGCGGTATCCATCATCTCGCGCTCGTCACCGACGATATGAAGGGCACGCTCGACTTCTATGTCCGTGTCCTCGGCATGCCGATCGTCCACAGCCTCCGGACGCCGGTGGCCCGCGGCGCGCATGGCCAGGGCACGCCGCCTTACGCGAGCATCCCGCATGTGTTTCTCGATATGGGCGGCGACAGCCTGCTCGCCTTCTTCGAATATCCGAAGACCGCGCCGAAGGTCGACCGCGACGCGCTCGGCGCGATGCAGCATGTGTCTTTCGCCTGCGGTCCGAAGCGGCACGCGGAAATTCTCGAGCGGCTGAAGGCCAACGGCGTCGCGATCACGGGCGGGCCGCTGGTCAGCATTCCGCCGGCGATCGTCTCGTTCTATTTCTTCGACCCGAACAACATCCGGCTCGAGATCGTCTGCGATCCGCGCAATACCGACGAACAAGATCTCGACGTGATCCGCTCCTGCCGGATGAGCGAAGCGGAGCTGCGTGCGCAGCTCGGCAATATCAGCAGCGATCAGGCTTGGATCAGCGCGATGATCGCAGCGATGTCGCGCTGATCAATTCGGTGTCGCGCCGTTCTCTTTCAGCCAGGCGAGGAGCTTCTCCGAGAGCGGCTTCGATTTGCGGGTCGCGCGGTCCATGAAGACGAGGACGACTTCCTCGGTGCAGCAGCAGCGCTCGCCCTGGAACACGGCCTGCCCCAGGCGAAAAGACGTGCGGCCGTATTTGAGGCCGCGAATGCCGACCTCGAAATCGCCGGGGAAGCGCAGCTCGGCCTTATAATCGCATTCGACGCGCACGACGTTGAAGTTCTCGTCCGGGCTCAGCATGCCGAGCGCCGGGTTGCGCGTGATCGAGACCCGCGCCGTCTCGAAATAATTCAAGAAGACGGCGTGGTTGACGTGGTTGTTGTGATCGACATCGCTGTAGCGGACATGCTCCTGGAACCAGAGCTTGTATCCCGCCCTGTCGGCAAGGTTCGGCTTCTCCGTCTCGTCCGCCATGATCAGGGAACGCGCTCCAGCACCGCGGCGATGCCCTGGCCGACGCCGATGCACATGGTGACGAGCGCATAGCGCCCGCCGGTGGCCTGCAATTGCCGCGTCGCGGTGAGCGCGAGCCGCGCGCCCGAGGCGCCGAGCGGATGGCCGATGGCGATCGCGCCGCCATTCGGATTGACCCGCGCATCATCGAAGCCGACGCCCAGCATCTTGAGGCAGCCGAGCACCTGGCTGGCGAAAGCCTCATTGAGCTCGATCACGTCCATGTCCTTGAGCGTGAGCCCCGCGCGCTCGAGCGCCTTCTGCGAGGCGGGGACGGGCCCGAGCCCCATGACGCGGGGCGCGACGCCGGCGACGGCGGCCGAGACGATGCGCGCGAGCGGCTTCTTGCCGGCCTTCTCGCCGGCCTTCTTGGTGCCGATGATCAGCGCGGCGGCGCCGTCATTGATGCCCGAGGCATTGCCCGCGGTCGTGACGCCGCCTTCGTTGAGGACTTTGAGCGCGGCGAGCTTCTCGAGGGTCGTGTCCGAGCGCGGATGCTCGTCGGCGCTAATGACCGTCGGCTCGCCTTTCTTGCGGCTCGGCACGGTCACGGGCGTGATCTCTTCGTTGTAGAAGCCCGCGGCCTTGCCCTTGGCGTATTTCTGCTGCGAGGCGAGGGCGAATTTATCGCTGTCCTCGCGCGAGATCTGATGCTCGCGCGCGACATTGTCGGCGGTCTCGGCCATGGTGTCGCGGCCATAGGCCTTCTCGACTTTCGGATTGGGGAAGCGCGATCCGATGGTCGAATCGAACATGCGGAAATCGCGCTGATAGGGCGTCTCGGATTTCGCCATCACGAAAGGCGCGCGGCTCATGCTCTCGACGCCGCCGGCGAGGAAGAGCTCGCCCTGTCCTGAGGAAGCGGCACGCGCGGTGTCGAGGATGGCGGCAAGCCCGCTACCGCAGAGGCGGTTGACGGTGAGCGCCGCGGTCTCGATCGGCAGGCCGGCGACCAGGATCGCGTGGCGCGCGACGTTGCGCGCGTCCTCGCCGGCCTGGTTGGTGTTGCCCATCACCGCGTCTTCGTAATCCGCGGGCTTGAAGGGATTGCGCCCGACGACTTCCTTGACGACGCCGGCCAAGAGATCGTCCGGCCGCACCGACGCCAACCCGCCCGCATGGCGGCCGATCGGCGTGCGCAAACCGTCATAGATATAGGCGTCGAGCATGAGGGAAGTCCTTTCTGGCAACCGTGTCTCGTGGCACTCAAACTCTCATCACGCCTTTCCCGCGAAAGCGGGAATCCAGGGTAAGTGCCGCGGTGTTTCCCTGGGCCCCCGCTTTCGCGGGGGAAGCGATGAGTGGGGCTGAATCCCACGGTGAAAACCCTATGCTGAAATTAGGGAATGGGCGGCGATGCGACAAGCGCTTGTCAGAGGCCGAGCGCGCGGCCGCGCCAGGGTCGCAAGACCATCTCGGCATTGATGGAAACGGCGGCGGCGGCTGTCATCCCATTCGCCGCGAGCCAGCTCTTCACGACGGCATGGGCCAACGCATAGCCGCCATGACGCGGATAGGACGGATCGCCGGCGCGGCCGAAGAACCAGGCGGGATGGTCGTAGCCGCCTGCGTCCAGCGCCGGAAACGCACGCTCGGCGAATTGCGCCAGTGCCGGTCCGGAAAGCGCGACGGAGTAAAAGGCGATCGGATGGCCGGCTTCCTGCTCGAAGATTTGCGCCAGGCCTTCCGAAACGAGTGCTTCGCCCAGCGTCTTGCCATAACCCGGCCCGCACAGGCGCGCCGCGTGATGCAGCTCATGTGCCAGCGTCGAGGAAAGCCTTTCAGGCATGGTAGCTTCGGGAAATCGCGGATTGGCGGGATCGAGAAAGAGCGCGATCTGCGCCGGCCCCGACGTGAATCCGCCGACGGCCCATTCCGGAATGGTTGAGCGGGTACCGATCGCCATGCTCACATCGACATTGTCGATCGGCAACAGCATTTGAACGTGCTGCGCCGTCGCGACCAGCGTCGTATCCAGTTCCTCACGCCAGGCGAGATCGACAATCGGCCAGTGGAAACGGATCATCAGGGATTCGATAAGCGCTGAAGCGAATAGATGCGCGTATTTCGGGGGCGGCCCGCAG
>Ga0335085_10006154_pt1 | contig 19033 bp, 14 predicted proteins | sample Lox_Sample_45_FD_206712 | JGI IMG/M metagenome (GOLD analysis project Ga0335085, IMG submission 206712) | Soil microbial communities from Loxahatchee National Wildlife Refuge, Florida, United States - Lox_Sample_4.5 | ecosystem: Environmental > Terrestrial > Soil > Wetlands | place: USA...
CCCGGTGGAGCGGCGGTAATGCTGAATCCGCAACCACTGCCGCCAGGTGCGATGTATGCCTTGATCATCGTGGTTCTAACCGGTCCCAGCGGCAACCCCGGCGCGCAGGACTTCGTGCTGGTACCTTTGGACCAGGCTTTGGCGCCGGCAGTTCAATCGATCGGTTTTTCCGGAAACGGCGATTTTCTCATGCACTTCGATTCCGAAATTGGCAGGAGCTATCAATTGCAGTCGTCGGACAACATCACCGATTCGGGCTGGATCAATGTGGGTGATCCGGTAATGGCGACTGGAAGCGATACGGCCTTTACAGCGCCGATTACGGGAGCACACAATTTTTACCGCATTCTGCTGATGCCGTAGAAACAGTGCCTATTCAGTGCGGTGTGGCGAAAAATTTCTCGAAGAGAAATTTGCCGCCGAAAATCCAGAACGCCGCAGCGACGGCAATGTAGGGCCCGTACGGCAGGCGCGAGGACCATTCGCGTCTCCGCATCAGAATCAGCGAAATCCCCACGACCGAACCAATGACCGAGCTGACCATGAGCGAAAAAACCACCGACTGCCATCCCAGAAACGCGCCGATCGCAGCCATGAATTTCACATCGCCGAAACCCATCGCCTCGCGGGGCAAAACAACTTCCGCACTGTCGGCCTCCAAATGCGGCACTTGCTCCGGATTGAATTCATCGTCGCCGATTTGCAGCTTATCCGGCGTGAGCCGCACCCGGACATCGCGGTAACAGCGGTCGGCGAGCTCCACCGTTCGGGCGTGGAGCGTGATGACGTCCGAGCGGCGATAAAATAATTCCTCGTAAGGGATTTCCTTGCCCCCGAGATAAACACCAGTTTCGCTAAAGATAATTTTCGCCTCGGCAGGCACTTCGATTCTTTGCCGCCCGAAAAGCATTTTGCCCAGCCGCAAAATGGCGTAAATCAGCCCCGCGCCCACGCCAATTCCAAGAAGACTTTGCCAGACGCTGCCCACCAGGGTGTCCTGATCGTGCAATCGCCAGAGAAAAATCGAGATCACAAATCCCAGCCCAATCCCGCCGAAAGTGATTTCGTCGGGAATGATGAAGTGCTCAAAATCGATAAACGTCGCGACAATCAGTCCGGCCAGGAAAACGCAATACACCAGGACCAACGCCACGGACTGATGGCCGAACACATTCCAGCACGCCAGGAAAATGAGCCCGGTCAGAAGTTCAACCAGAAAATAACGCGGCGAAATCGGCGCGCCGCAATTCCGGCATTTGCCCCGCAGCGAAACCCAGGTCACCAGAGGAATGTTCAGATACCAGGGAATGGAATACTTGCAGTGCGGACAATGCGAAGGCGGCGAAACAATGCTCTGGCCCAGCGGCAGCCGGTGAATGCAGACATTCAGGAAACTCCCGATGTTGCACCCGAAAACAAAAAACACCAGTGACCAGAAATGGAATGGCACGCGCGCCCAAAGATTCGCGTCGAAAATATTAGCCGTTACCGCGGCGGCAAATCCGCAGTCCAAAGTCGATTGAGTGGGCATCATTTAAATTCGGCCTCAGCTCGGATTGTTCCGATAGACTTCTTTCGTGAGCGCTTCGCGCATAATAGCAATCGGCGCCGGTTGACCAGTCCAGATTTCCAGCGCTTTGGCGCCTTGATACAATAACATACCCAATCCGTTAGCAACTCGGCTGCCACCCGCCCTCGCCGTTTGCAGAAATAACGTCTCCGCCGGCCGATAAATCATGTCGTAAACCGCATTGGCCTGCCGCAGTGAAAATTGCCGGTTGTCCGCCGGCAACGGATCGTTCGGCGAAAGCCCCACCGACGTGGCATTGATGCACAAATCCACCTCGCCCCGCGGGTAACCCACTTGAATTTTCACATTCAAATGACGCCGCCGGATTTCCGCCGCCACGGCGCTCGCCTTCGACTGCGTGCGGTTCACCAAAAATAATTCGCCCACATTTTCCGCCGCAAGCTTCAACGCCGCCACCCGCCCCGCCCCGCCCGCTCCCAGCAACAGCACGCGCGCGCCGGCCAATTCAATTCCCAAATCCTCGCGCAACGAACGCGTGATCGCTTCCGCGTCGGTATTGAAACCTTGCGCGCGCACTTTATCGGGCTGCGCGTCAGTGAATTGATGAATGGGAATCCACGTGCCGGTTTTATCGCGGCCTTCAATGCGGACCGTGTTCACCGCGCCCCACATTTTTACCGAATCATCAAAGGCATCCACGAAATCGACCGCAAGCAGTTTGTGCGGCACCGTCAGATTCAGCCCCACAAACCGCATCGCCTTCGCGCCCTCGATGGCATTGCGCAGACCCTCGGGCGCCACTTCGCAGGCGACATAGCGCCAATTCAAGCCAAGCGCGGCGATTCCCGCATTCTGCATCGCGGGCGACGCGGAATGTTTGATGGGAAAACCATACACGGCGCAAAGGCGAGTGCTGGCGTTAATCGGATTTGCAAACTCGTCAGACACCCGTTGGTTATAGTTCAGCCGCAACCAAAGTTCAAAGCCCAAAACTCGGCTTCTCTTGGACAGCTTTTGTCCGAGCCGCCTTTTTAGGATGTCCGTAATGTTTTCTTTTGCCTGCTTCGCCGTGCGGAGTAGAATTATGAAGACCGGCTATGCCCTCGGCAAATATCATCCAATTGCGGCAACTCCTGGCGGAACGCTTCCCCGGATTGCGCACCCGCGCCGATGAATTGCCCGGCGCCAGGCACCCCTCCTGGCCGACAGGCCTCCCGCAACTCGACCAACCGCTGCACGGTGGATTGCCCAAGGGCGCGCTCGCGGAAATAGTGGCCGAACAACGCGGCTGCGGCAGCGCGCTGCTGCTGACGGCGCTCATCCAACGGTCGCTGGACGAAAATAAATTTGTAGCCGTGATCGACGGTCAGGATTCGCTCGATGTCACGCAAGTGCGCGAAGATTTATCCCGCCTGCTTTGGGTGCGCTGCCGTTCGACCGGCGAAGCCTTGAAAGCCACCGACTTGCTTCTGCGCGACGGCAACCTGCCCCTGGTCCTGCTCGACCTCGTTTCCAATCCCTCAGCGCAATTGCGCAAAATCCCCGCGACCACCTGGTATCGCTTTCAACGGCTCCTCGAGCAGACTTCCGCCGTTTGCGTGGTAATGACGCCCCGCGTAATGGTGGCGCCGGCGCAAGTGCGCGTGACATTGCGTTCCCGATTTTCCCTGAGCGCGCTGGAGCGCGAGCCGCAGGAACTTTTGCGGGAATTGACAATGGAAGTTTCCGAAGCACGACGGTCTGGCGAACAGGCATTAGAATTGAAATTGGCCTGAGGAAAGCATATGGAAAAGCTCTTTCCCCTCACCCCTGCCCTCTCTCTCGGGGAGTCGCTTTATTCAGCCGGGAGAACCTCCCAAAATCAATCGTCTCATTCCAGCGCTGGATCAATTTCTCCCTCTCCCATCGGATGGGAGAGGGCCGGGGTGAGGGCATGTTCTTCCACATAAGCAAACCATTGATGTTCACCGTCATTTTCATTCCAAATTTTTCGCTGCAAGCGGTTCTGCGGCACGAACCGGAATCGCGCGGGCGCGCCGTGGCGCTGGTGGATCCCGGACTGCCCAAACCCGTCCTCGTGCAATTGACCGCAGCAGCGCGCGCCTGTGGCCTGTGCGAAGGGCTGACCCCGAGCCAGGCAATGGCGCGTTGCGCGGAACTCATCCTCAAGCCACGCTCGCAAGCGCAGGAGGAATCAGCCACCGAAGTTTTGCTGCAAACCGCTTACGCCTTTTCGCCCAACATCGAATCCACCGCGCCCGGCATTTGCACAATGGAATTGAAAGGCCTGAGCCTTGGCCCCCGCGGCGATGCACTGGAACAATGGTCGGGAAAAATAATTGAAGTGCTCGATCAATTTTATTTGGAGGCAAAAATCGGTTTTGGCGCCACGCCGGAATTGGCGTTGCTCGCGGCGCGGGCCGCCGAGCCGATTCTTAAATTGGGAAACACACTGAACGAATCGATCGAATCCTTTCCCATTGCCTCACTCGAACCATCCCTGGAAATTCTCGAAATCCTCCGCCGCTGGGGCATTCGCACGATTGGCCAACTGCTCGCGCTCGGCAAAGACAACATCGCGGAACGCCTCGGGCCCGAAGCGGTGGACTTGTTCCATCGCGTCTCGCCCGATTCGCCGCGTCCGCTGAAACTCCTCGCCCCGGCCGAACAATTCGCGGAGCAAATGGAGTTTGAACACGAAATTGAAACGACCGAACCGCTGTTATTCGTGCTGCGGCGTTTCATCGAACAACTGTCGCGCCGGCTGGAATTGATTTACCTCGTCGTTGCCGAATTTCACTTGCGGCTCGGCCTGGCCTCGGGCGCCAAATACGAGCACGTCTTCAAAATTCCCGCGCCGACGGGCAAAATCGAAATTCTTTTCCGCATGCTGCAAACGCATTTGGAAACCGTCCGGACGGATTCCCCCATCACGTCCCTGCGGCTCGCGGCGCGCCCGGCCAAAGCAGAAGCGCAGCAGTTCGGACTTTTTGAAAGCACCCTGCGCAACCCGAACCAATTCGCCGAAACGCTCGCGCGGCTCACGGCCCTCATCGGATCGGAAAATGTCGGCACGCCCAAATTGATCCCCAGCCACAAACCAGACTCCTTTCGCATGTCCGTCCCGGAATTTAATCATTCCGACAGCTCCAATTCCGACCATCGCGGAAACACCCCCTCCCTCCCGATGAGAGAGAGCCGGGGGGAAAATTCACCGAAAAATCCACACATTGGACCCCTGAACCCGCAAGATCAGGCGCCTGCGATTCTGCCCCACGCTGGAACAACTTCTCCCTCTCCCATCGGTTGGGAGAAGGCCGGGGTGAGGGCTGAAGTCCATGGGGAGGGCAACACCGGATTGCACCTTCGCCGCTTCCGTCCGCCGCTGCCATCGCACATCGAATTTCGCGAAGGGAAACCGGCCTTGTTGCGCAGCCATGCTTTCGCCGGGCCGATTGTGGAAATGCGCGGCCCGTTTCGCAGCTCCGGCAACTGGTGGGACAATGGCCACTGGACGCGCGAAGAATGGGACGTCGAAACGCCGGACGGCTCGCTGTTCCGCATTTTCCGTTCTTCCGACGGCTGTTTCGTGGAAGGAGTCTATGACTGAATCCTACGTCGAACTCCATTGCCGCAGCGCGTTCAGTTTTTTGCGCGGAGCCTCCACGCCGGAGCAACTCGCCGAGCGCGCCGCGCAATTGCAAATGCCCGCCGTGGCCCTTTGCGACCGCGATGGCGTTTACGGCGCGCCCCGTTTTTTTTCCCAGGCCCGCGAACTCGGTGTGCGGCCCATCGTCGGCGCGGAATTGACCATGGAAGACCAGGCCATTCTTCCCGTCCTGGTCCAATCGCGCACCGGTTATGAAAATCTTTGCCAGCTCCTCACCCGCGCGCATTTGCGAAATGAAAAAGGCAAATGCACCGTCCGCTGGGATGAATTGCCGGAGTTTGCCGATGGATTGGTCGCACTGGCAGCACAGGCTTTCCAGCCTGCGCTACAGACGGTTGAGCAACTTCTCAATATTTTTGGCCGGGACAATCTGTTCATCGAAATCCAGCGCCATCGCATTCGCGGTGAAGAACGGCTGAACAAAGCCCGCATCGATCTGGCCCGCCACTTTCGCCTTCCCCTCCTCGCCACCAACGGCGTGCTGTACGCCTCGGAAACCCAGCGCACCGTCCTGGACGTCTTCACCTGCATTCGGAACCACACGCACCTCGACGCCGCGGGAAAATTGCTCGAGCAAAATGCCGAGCGTTATTTCAAGAGCGCCGCGCAGATGTGCGAATTGTTTCGCGACCTGCCGGAAGCCATCCGGAACACTGTCCGCCTCGCCGGCCGATTGGATTTCACGTTGGAAAATCTCGGATACGAATTTCCGGCCTTTCGTGTGCCGCCGGGGGAAACGATGGATTCATGGCTGGGCCGGCAGGCTATGGACGGAGCCGTAAAACGCTATGGCAGAGTGCCTGAAAAAGTCCGCCGCCAAATCGAAACCGAACTCGCGCTGATTAAAAAACTCAAAGTCGCCGGTTACTTTCTCATCGTCTGGGATATCGTCAAATTCTGCCGCGAGAACGACATCATGGCGCAGGGCCGTGGCAGCGCGGCCAACAGCACCGTTTGCTTTTGCCTCGGGATTACCGCGGTCGACCCGCTCAAATTCGAAACCCTTTTCGAACGCTTCCTGACAGAAGGCCGAAAAATCTCCTGGCCGGACATCGATATCGACCTCCCTAGCGGCGACCGGCGCGAAAAAGTGATTCAGGAAATTTACAAACGCTACGGCCGGCACGGCGCCGCCATGACCGCCAATGTCATCACTTATCGCGGACGCAGCGCCGCGCGGGAAGTCGGCAAAGCGTTGAACCTTTCCAGCGACGTGCTGAACCGCTTTTCCAGTCTCTACGCCAACGGGGATTTTCCGCACACGCTGGATTTGCCGGCCCAGATGGAAAAATCCGGCCTGCCCAAAACGCACCCGCGCGCCGAACCGTTTGTGGCATTATGCAATTCCATTCATGGTTTGCCCCGCCATCTCGGCCAGCATTCCGGCGGCATGATCATCTGCCAGGGCAAACTCAATAAAATTGTCCCCCTCGAAAATGCCTCCATGCCCGGCCGGGTGGTCGCGCAATGGGACAAGGACGATTGCGAAGCACTGGGCATCATCAAGGTCGACTTTCTCGGCCTCGGCATGATGTCCGTGTTGCAGGATGCCCTAAAACTTGCGGAAACCCTCGGGCGCCCATTGGACATCGCGCAATTGCCCAAGGACGACCCCCGGGCATACGCCATGATGCAGCAGGCGGATACCATCGGCCTGTTTCAAATCGAAAGCCGCGCCCAGATGGCCACGCTGCCAAGGCTCAAACCTGCCAAATTTTACGACCTCGTGATTGAAGTCGCCATTGTGCGACCGGGCCCCATTCAAGGCGATTTGATGCACCCCTACCTGAGGCGCCGCAAACAAATCGAGCAAGGCGCCAACCCCGACGAAATGCCCTGTTATCACGACGACCTTCGCCCCGTGCTCAGGCGCACCCTGGGAGTGCCGCTGTTTCAGGAACAAATGCTGAAGATGGCGATGGTCATGGCGGATTTTAGCGGAGCGGAAGCGGAGGAATTGCGCAGCGCCTTGAGCTTTCATCGCTCTGACAAAAAAATGAACCGCGTGAAGATCAAATTGCAGGATGCCATGCGGCGCAAGGGACATTCGGAGCAATTGATTGAAGACATCACCAAAACAGTCAGTTCCTTCGCGCTCTACGGTTTCCCGGAATCGCACGCCATCAGCTTCGCGCTCCTGGCCTACGCATCGGCCTATCTCAAAGCCCATCGCGCGCCGGAATTTTACGCCAGTCTGCTGAACAATCAGCCAATGGGATTTTATTCATCCGCCACGCTCATCAAAGACGGCCAGCGGCACGGCGCGAAATTCCTGCCCGTCTGCGTCATGCAATCCGACTGGGATTGCGTGATTGAAACCCTGGGACCGCCGGCGTCTCGCCGGCGTGCCGAAGAGGAACTTGAAGGTCCCGGCTTGTCGGGACCGCTCCCCGGAAAAACAAATGATTTCCCCATCCGCCTCGGCTTGCGCGTGGTGAAAACATTGAGCAGCACCGGCGCAAAACGCCTGCTCGAAGAACGCACGAAAGCTCCATTCACTTCACTCATCGATTTCAAACGGCGCGCGCGGCTGAACAAGGATGAATTGCGCACACTCGCGGAAATCGGCGCGTTGAATTGTTTTGCATCCCATCGGCGGGATGCCTTGTGGGAAGTGGAAAAACCTCTGCGCCAGGATGATTTGTTTGAAAAAACAGCCATGACAGCCTCGCCGCGCGGCCCGCTCGTGCCCATGACCTATCCGGAGCGCATTCAGTCGGATTTCGCGGGCATGCACCTGACCACCGGCAGGCATCCCATGGCCCTGCTGCGCCCCCGTCTGCCGGGAATCCTGCGCGCGGCGGATTTGCCCGCGGCCAGGCACGGCAGCACGGTCCGCATCGCGGGAAACGTCATCTGCCGCCAGCGGCCGGGCACCGCCAAAGGATTCGTTTTCGTGAGCCTCGAAGATGAGACCGGCATCAGCAATGCCGTCGTCATCCCGCCGATGTTTGAAGCAAATCGTCTCGTCATCACCGAAGAACCGTTTCTGATCATCGAAGGACAACTCCAACATGTCGACGGCGTCATTCACGTCAAAGCCCAGCGCATTGAACGATTGCCGTATGACGCCGCCGTGGCAACACGCTCCTACGATTTCCATTAAGATCTTATTACGGAACGCCGACTTGCAGTCGAGTTACGCCGGGCTGACACGCAGGGCCGACACTCAGAGTTGATGTGCAGGGCTGATGTGCAGGGCTACCGCGCAAGGCATCTAAATCGTTCGAAGAGGGCACAACTTGCCACACGCACCATCTTGGGAGCGCGGCATTTATGCATTTATGCCGCTTCAACGCCCGCTTGGAATAAAGCCTCCCAATAACCTTGAACTTTCCTGCATCCACTGCCCGCAAGCGGGCTGCCCGCGCTCCGGTGCGTGTGCCAAGTTGCGCCTTTCAACTGCCGTATTTGTGTTTTCAATGCCTTCTCTAATCGCGCTGATCACTCGACCCGTTTGATGGTTCCACTCGTCTTCAAAAATACTCGTCTCTGGGCTGCCGCGCCGCCCCCCATAATCCGTTAGTGTCACCAACGAAATTTGGAATTCTGTTTTCGGAAATTACTTTCTGCAATCACTCCCCCCCCGCATTCCCGCGCATCACCGCAACCCATGAATCACCTTCGCGACCCTTTTCAAATCCTCGATGAATCGTTCCATCTCAGAATGGCGCGTTTCATCGTCCGGCGCCCGCAGAATCGAGGACGGATGCACCGTCGCCACCACGTGCCTCGCCAGCGGCGACTCGACAAATTCACCGCGATGCTTCGTCACACGAAATTCCTTTCCCAACAACGCCTGCGCCGCCGTCGCACCGAGACAGACCAGCACCCGCGGCTGGAGAACCTCCAATTCCGCATCGAGCCAGGGACGGCACGCGGCAATCTCACGGCTGCTCGGCTTTTTGTGCAGGCGCCGTTTGCCTTTGGGCTCCCACTTGAAATGTTTGACCGCGTTCGTCACATAAACCTCCTCGCGATCAATGCCGGCTGCCGCGAGCGCTTTATTCAAAACTTTTCCGGCCGGACCCACAAACGGTTTGCCGGCAAGGTCTTCATCGCTGCCCGGTTGTTCGCCGACAAAAATCACCTTCGCGTGCCGCGAGCCATCGCCAAAAACGGTCTGCGTGCCCGTCTTCCACAAAGGACACGCCCGGCATTCCCGCGCCGCTTCCTGGAGTTTTCCAATCGTGGGATGCGACGGAACGAACGGCGCAGCAGTCTCTTCCTCGCTCTTTGGCGTCGGCCGGCGCGCCGTCATTTTCTCGCGAAAACGCGGTTTCATGCGGAACACTGATTCCGCCAGGCAGTAAATTCAAGTAGGGCGATTTGCTCTGGAAACGGGCGCCCGATCTTCACGCCAGGTGGCTCAATCTGCAGGGCAGGCTTTCCGGCCTGCGAGTTCTCGAAGCTTTCTAGCCTCGAGTTCCAAGGCCTTCATCTTCCAATGAAGCCGGCTCCATCCTCGAAGGCCAGAAGAACAAAGCCCAAGGCTGAGCGGACGCCTTGAGTTCACGACCCGTAAATGCCCGCTCTCTGTGGCGCCAGAGAGCGTGAAAAAACAAAAATGTATTGAACAAATCCTCGACTGTGCTTAGATGCCCGTAAGGAGAGAATGAAAGGGAAAGGCCAAAGGAAGAATAGAATGAAAAAAGCAAACCGCTCAAACCCGCTGCACAATACAAACAGGGCATTTTTCCATCGAACCTCGTCCCCCGCCAAGTTGAACCAAATTGAACCAAATTGAACCAAGTTAAACCAGGTTGAAGTATCCCCCACCCCTCAGGCGGCGGAACGCGCTGCAAATTTTGGGGAAAGCACCAGGATGAGCCTTTAGAAAGGCGTAACATGGATTCCACTTGCCAAAGCGCCGGCAAATTTTACATTCGCTGCATGGAACACGAGCAGTTAAGGCAATATATACCGGTGTTGATGCTGGTTGTTTTGGCGGTTTGCTTTGCTTTTGGAATGCTGGTCTTGTCGGTCGTCATCGGCAAAAAAGGCAAACGCCCCGCCATCAAGGACACCGCCTACGAATGTGGCATGCTGCCCATCGGCGAAGGCAACACCCGTCTTTCGGTGAAATTCTACCTCGTGGCCATGCTGTTCATCCTTTTCGACATCGAAGTCGTCTTTCTGTATCCGTGGGCCGTGGTTTACAAACAGATGCTGGCGGACAACGCCGCGGTCATACTCGGCTCCATGATTTCGTTCCTGGTGATTTTGTTCGTCGGATACATTTACGCGCTCAAGAAACGGGCGTTCGATTGGAAGAGTTAGTGACGCGTGAAATGTGAAACGTGAGTTCGGTTGGAGTCCGAACTCACGTTTTACCTTTTGGGCATCATGCGTTAGTTTTTGTGTTGAGGCTATGACCACGATTAAATTTGGCACTTCCGGATGGCGCGGCATCATCGCGCAGGACTTCACTTTCGATAACGTGCGCCTCGCCACCCAGGGCATCGCGCAATATCTCAACTCGAAACCCGAAACCAAACATTCGAAACTGGTAATCCTCGGGCACGACACACGATTCCTCGCCCGCGAATTTTCTTTGGCTGCCGCGGAAGTGCTCGCCGCGAACGGCCTGACTCCCCTCCTCTGCCAGGGCAATACGCCCACCCCGGTAATCGCGCACACCATTCGCATTCGGAAGGCCCTTGGCGGCATCAACATGACCGCAAGCCACAATCCGGCGGAATACCAGGGCCTGAAATTCTCCACCAGCGACGGCGCGCCGGCCACACCGGACGTCACGAAGCAAATCGAGGCAAATATCGCCCGGTTGCAGTCGGAGAATTGGAGTTTCAAGGGCGCGGTGATCGGTACCTACGAGTGCAAAACGATTGATCCCCGTCCGGATTATTTCAAGCAGCTGCGAAAACTGATCGAGTTCAACGTCCTCAAGAAAGCAAAACTCAAAGTTGCCGTCGATTTGACCTACGGAACCGGGCGCGGTTATCTCGACACGCTCCTCGAAGATGTCGGCGCGAAAGTCACGCGTTTTCACGACGAATTGAACCCGCTTTTTGGCGGACATCATCCCGAACCAAACGCCGAGAATATGGCGGAGGTCAGCAAATTCGTTCGCAGCGGCAAGGCGCAAATGGGCCTGGGTCTGGATGGCGATGCTGACCGATTCGGTATTGTGGACAAGGACGGCACGTGGCTGACCCCAAACCAGGTGCTGGCGCTCGCGCTGTATCATTTGAAAAAAAATCGCGGCTGGACCGGCGCAGTAGTGCGCACGGTGCCGACAAGCCATCAGGTGGACGCCGTTGCGAAGCTGTTCGACGTGAAAGTTTACGAGACCCCGGTCGGTTTCAAATACATCGGCGCGCTGATGGAGAGTGAGCCCATCATCGTAGGCGGTGAAGAATCGGGCGGACTGAGCGTCAAGGGGCATGTGCCGGAAAAAGATGGAATTCTCGCGTGCCTGCTGATGGCGGAACTGGTCGCCACCGAAAAGAAGTCGCTGGGCAGAATTTTGAAGGATTTGGAGAAGCAAACGGGCGAATTTCACACCGACCGCATCAATGTTTCGGTTCCACCGGAGAAAAAAGAGGCGCTGCTGGCAAAACTTGGCGCGGGTTTGGACCACATTGGACCGTACAAAGTGGAAAAATTCATCACCACGGACGGTTTCAAATTTCTTTTGCCCAACGACGAATGGGTGGCGTTCCGCGCGAGCGGCACGGAGCCATTAATTCGTTGTTACATCGAGGCAAAATCAGCGGCCGGCTTGAAAAAATTGCGCGATGCGTGCAAAAAATTGCTCGCCACTTGAGCGATTCTGCCTGCAGCATCTTCGCGGTCCGTTTCGAAGTCCTTTTGGAAAAAGTTTGAGCCCCTTCACGCCGGCTCCCACGGAAAAAAATTATTATTTTCCCGCACCCGTTTTCGGGTTTCACCCACTTTCAGGGAATGCACGCGGGTTGTAGTGAAGTAGCATGAACAACAGCTATGTGATCCAATGGAAGTCAAACGTGAATGGCCGGGCGGGCCGCGGCAGCAAACAGTTTGAAAAGGAAGAAGCCGAACGCCTGGTCGAGGAACTCAATCACGAGTATCCGCAGATCGAACACCAGGCGGTCCCCGCCCGGGCCTCCGAGCCCGAGCCGGCGCCAGAACCAGTGGCCGAAACCGTTATCCCCGAGCCCGAAACGCCGATGCTGTCACTCGCCTGACGTATGCGGGTTTCACCCCATTCCATAAAATTCGTTTCCGGGTAGGATTTTGCCCGTAATGTGATTGAGAGTGGCAATCACTGCGGCTCCGAGTGGAGCCGCTTTTTTATTTTATGCGAGGGATTCGAGCCGCCGCTTCCGCCGAAGAGTTTGCCGCGTATGGGGTATCCGTCCCCGCGAAAATGGTGAAAAAGCCCATCAGCCGCGCACATTCCGGCGAGACAGATACTTGGGAGTTTATTTTTGCCAGGCAGGGGTGTATCGTTCAAGCACATGAATTGGTCCCAGCTGACGAGCGGCATTAAGCAAATCTGGGAAAATAAGCCTGGCGTCCTCGTGCTCCTGGCTTTGGGTTTTATAGTATTTGTCATTGTCGTTCTGGATGCCCGCGCACACAGGAAGCGCACCAAAAATAAACATCCGCGCAAATATTGAGCGGCTCCAATCGCGGAAAACCGGCCGCCGCGAAGCTTTCTCGAAAAACAATTCTTGTTTCGGCCGTCCTCGGTTTATGTTCCTCTGACACGATTGCATGACGCCAAAATTATTTTCCGAACTGGGCCTGTCCGCCGAATTATTGAAGGCCATCGACAAGTTGGGCTTTGAACAAGCCTCGCCGATCCAGGCCGACTCCATTCCCCCTCTGCTGCAGGGCTCTGACGTCGTTGGACAATCGCAAACCGGCTCGGGCAAGACCGCGGCGTTTGCGATTCCAGCCATCGAAAAAACGGACCCCGCCCAACGCGCGGTGCAGGTGCTCATCCTCTGCCCCACGCGCGAACTGGCGGTGCAGGTGTCCGAAGAGGTGCACAAGCTCGCGCTGTTCAAGCGCGGAATCAATGCACTGCCGATTTACGGCGGCCAATCGTATGAGCGACAGTTTTACGGGCTCAAGCAAGGCGCGCAAATCGTCATCGGCACGCCAGGCCGCGTGATGGATCACATGCGCCGCGGCACGTTGCGCCTGGAAACCGTAAAAACGGTCATCCTTGATGAAGTCGATGTGATGCTCAACATGGGTTTCCGCGATGACATCGAGCTAATTCTGCAATCGACCCCCAAAGAACGCCAAACGGTGTTTTTCTCAGCGACGATCCCGAAGCCGATCCAGCAATTGATCGAAAAATATTCACGCAATCCGCAACAAATTCGCATCGAACAGAAGGCATTGACGGTTCCGACGGTGGAGCAGGTTTATTACGAGGTGGATCGGCGCTACAAAATGGAACTGCTCACCCGGCTCATCGATATCCATGATCTCAAGCTGGGAATTATTTTTTGCAACACGAAGCGCATGGTGGACGACCTCGTGGATCACCTCGAAGCCGCTGGTTACATGGCCGATCGCCTGCACGGCGACATGAACCAGGCGCAGCGCGACCGCGTCATGAACAAATTCCGCAAGTCCGGCCTGGAATTTCTGGTGGCAACGGACATCGCGGCACGCGGGATTGACGTGGATGACGTGCAAGTGGTGTTCAATTACGATTTGCCTTACGACGTGGAGGATTATGTTCATCGCATCGGCCGGACTGGCCGCGCCGGCCGCAGCGGATTGGCGATTTCATTTGTGCCGGGGCGCGAAATGTTTCAAATCCACAACATCGAACGTTACACGAAAATGAAAATTCAACGTGGCAAACCGCCGACTGCTGATGAAGTAGAAGGCGCGCGCGCGAATGTGCTCCTGGATAAAATTCGCGCGACATTGCACACGGAGGAATTCCGGCGGCAGGAACATTTGGTGGAACGCTTGCTTGAGGAAGGATTTACTTCAACGGATATCGCGGCGGCATTATTGCATCAGTTGCAAGGCGGCGAAAGCACGCCGGCGAATCGACCGCGGCGTGAAGAGGAACCCGAGCGTCCATCACGGCATCGCGAGGATGATCGGCGGGAACGCTTTCCGGACAGGCGTGAGCGCAGGCCACGGTTTGAGAATCGGCAGATGGAACATCGTCACGGCCACGGAAATGGCGAACACGAATCTTCCAAAGGCACCAGGAGCAAAGCCCCGCACTCCGGTGTTCCAAAAACGAATAAGATTCCCGCGAGCAAGCCCCCCTTGGACGAGAAAAAGACAGAAACTCCCCGCGCTGTTCCCCAAGAAAAGCTGCCGGAGCAAACTTTTTCCGACGAGGAGATTTTAGCTTCGGTCAGGCCGCTGCCCAGAGAAACTGAAAAGAAATCCGCGCCCAAGGCAAGCCGTCGCACGCCGGAAGGACAAACGCGCCTGTGGATGAATGTCGGCGAGGACATGGGCGTCGTGCCGATCGATGTTGTGAACGCCGTCGCGGGTGAGACGGGATTGCCGGGCAAAGTCGTCGGAACTGTGGACGTGCGTGAGCGGCATCTGTTTGTGGATGTGGACTCCGAGCACGCCAAGGGCATCATCGCCAAATTGAATCGCACGCAGATTAAAGGCCGCAAACTCAAGGTGAAGGTCGCGTGATGAGCGGCGAGACCCCGGCCAAATCCGTCGAACGATTGTTTCCGTTCGTGCTCAAGTCGCGCGCGTTGCTGATTGGACGCGACACGTTGCGCCGCAGCAAGGGCAAGTTGCATTTTGTGTTGATTACGACGGATATTTCGGAGGGCAGCCGTGAGGAGATTCTGGCCGATTTTTCGCATTATCCCGTGGTGCAGAAATACACTTCGGCGGAGCTGGATGGCTTTTTCGGGATCAAAGGCGCGAAGGTAATTGGGTTCATAAAATCGGGGCTGGCGCAATCGATTTATGCAGAGATGAAGGAGCATCGCATCAATCGGCCTTCTGGGCAGTCGAAGCCAGCCGGAGCGCCTCCAGTTCCTCCCAGCGCGCGAAAAGTTTCGTGAGATTTTCCTTCGCCTCGGCGAGCTGGGCATTCAACTCGTTCGTTTGCGTCGCGTGAGTGCGGTGGAAGTCGGGTGAGGTGAATAATCCTTCGATGCGCGCGATTTCAGCTTCCACGGCCTGAATCTGCGCTTCCATGCCTTCGAGTTCACGAGCTTCCTTGAAGCTCAGTTTGCGCGACTTCGCGGATTTGGGAGCGGGCGGCGCGGATTGTTTGGTGGCCGTTTTGGCGACGCGTTCCCATGATTCGGCCTGTTCGACAGCGCGTTTTTTCTTTTCCAAATAATAATCGTAATCGCCGACACTGTGCGTAATACGGCCATCGCCTTCGAAGGCGAGAATGTCCGTGCAGACGCGATTGAGAAAATAACGGTCGTGACTCACAACGAGGACGACGCCGGGAAACGCAATCAGGGCCTCTTCCAACACGCGCAAGGTCGGCAGGTCGAGGTCGTTCGTGGGCTCGTCGAGGATGAGGAAGTTGCCGCCGCTTTTCAAAATGCGCGCGAGCAACAAACGGCTGCGCTCACCGCCGCTCAGATATTTCACCTGCGTTGTGATGCGCTCGTCGGCAAAAAGAAATCGCTTGAGATAGGAGCGGACTGAGAGCGTGGCCTGCCCCCATTGCACAAACTCGGTGCCGTCGGAAACTTCATCCAGCACGGTCCGCTCATCATTCAACTGGAGCCGCGCCTGGTCGACGTAATTGAATTTGGTGAGCGGGCCGATTTTCACCGTGCCCTCAGTCGGCTGAAGCTGGCCGATGAGGACACGCAAAAATGTCGTTTTGCCAAGACCGTTGCGACCCGCAACACCAACACGCTGGCCGTTGGCGAAGGTAAAATTAAATCCGCGAAATAAAGTGCGCCCGCCAATGTCCATGCCAAGATTACTGACTTCCACGGTACGATTGCCCAATTGCGGCGGCGGCGGGATGACCAGTTCCACATCCTCTTCGACGATGGGACCTTCCTGCGCGGCGGTTTCGTAGTAACGCTCGAAGCGGTTTTTCTGTTTGCTGCGTTGCGCGCGCGGCCCCTGTCGCACCCAGGCCAGTTCCTTTTTCAAAAACATCTGGCGTTTGTGTTCCACCGTGGCGTCGGCGGCCTGGCGCTCGGCTTTGTCGAGGAGATAGTCGGTGTAATTACCTTCGTGACTCCAGAACTTGCCGTCGGACAATTCAACGATGCGATTTACGACGCGATCGAGAAAATAACGATCGTGCGTGACGATGAGGAACGTGCCGTTGAAGTTTTCAAGGAATTCCGCCAGCCATTCGATGGATTCGGGATCCAGATGGTTTGTAGGCTCGTCGAGAATCAGCACATCCGGGCGCGAGACAATGGCGCGGCACATGGCAACGCGGCGTTTTTCGCCGCCGGAAAGCGTATCGATGCGCCGATCGCCGGGTGGACAATTCAAGTGCGACATGGCGACTTCAATGCGGCGGTCCAGCGTCCAGCCTTCCAGCGATAGAATGCGGCTCTCCAATTCGTGATGCCGTTCCGAGTCGTGCGGCAGCGATTCGAATTCAGCGATCAACTTGAGGACGTGCTCGCCGCCGGCGTGGATGTTTTCGTAGACATTTTTTGCCGGATCGAGCGTGAAATCCTGCGGGAGATAGCTCACGACGAGATCGCGGCGGCGGCTCACGTTGCCGCTGTCAGGCGATTGAAGACCAGCGAGCAGGCGAAGAAAAGTCGTTTTGCCGGAGCCGTTGCGCCCAACCAACCCAATACGGTCGCCCTCCTGAATACCGAGCGTGGCATCATTGATAATCGCACGTTCGCCGTAGCGAACAACGAGGTCAGTGGCTGCGATGATATTGGACATGATCCCTCGTGCTCATTCTCTCGCCGTCTGCACCGGTAGTGCGGAGAGAGTCACGCCTTTGTTCGTCTCGCCGAAATAATTTGCCGACCAATCGTTGCTGAAAAGAACAACGGGATTTTTACCGACGTCGTAGGCGATGCGCGCGCCGGTGGGCAACGAGAGCGCGTCGAGTTGCTCTTCCGTAAAGCCGGCGGGCAGCCAGCGGACGACCGTCCACGGCGCGGATTCGAGGCGCGAGGCGGCGCCATATTCGCTCTCGAGACGAAATTGCACGACTTCGAATTGCAAAGGGCCGACAGCGGCCAATACGGGAACCTTGGCGGCGGAATCGCGCAGGTAAAGCGCCTGGATGACACCTTCCTGCAGGAGCTGGTCGAGGCCCTGGCGAAATTGTTTGTACTTCGCCGTATTCGGATTGTGCAGATAGGCGAAGGCTTCGGGCGTGAAGCGCGGGATTTCCTTGTAGAGAATTTTTGGATCCGTCGTGAGCGTATCGCCAATGCCGAAACTGTCATGGCCGACGAGGCCGATGACGTCGCCGGGATAGGCTTCATTCAAGGTTTCGCGTTCGTTGCCGAACAGTTTGTGCGAGCTGGAGAGGCGCACTTTCTTATCGGACCGCGAATGATGCACGATCATATCGCGCTCGAATTTTCCGGAGCAGACGCGCATGAACGCGATGCGATCGCGATGGCGCGGGTCCATGTTGGCCTGGATTTTGAAAATGAAACCGGAGAAGGCGGGATTTTCCGGCGCGACGAAATTCGTTTTTTCCTCCTCCGCGTGGCCGTTGCCATTTTCGGAAAACGAAACGCCGAATCGCCCCTTGGGCGCGGGCGCGTGTTTGAGAAAGCCGTCCAGCAACAGTTGCACGCCGAAGTTATTGATGGCGCTGCCGAAAAAGACCGGTGTCGTTTTTTCAGCGAGCACGGCGACATCGTCCCACTCGTGACCGGCGTGTTCGAGCATTTCCAGTTCCTCGACGGTTTTGTGGAAGGTGGCTTCGTCGAGGCGGCCGCGAATCAAATCATCATGGAGCCCGCCGACCTCAACCGGGGCGCGATATTGGCCGCCGACGGTGCGCTCGAAGAGATGCATGAGCTGCGTCTGGCGATCGAAAACGCCCTGGAATTCGAAGCCAGTGCCGATGGGCCAATTGACCGGGAATGCGCCGATGCCGAGCACCTGTTCCAATTCATCGAGCAAGGCGAGCGGGTCGCGCATGGGGCGGTCGCACTTGTTCATGAAGGTGAAGATGGGCACGCCGCGCTGGCGGCAGACTTCAAAGAGTTTTCGCGTCTGCGGCTCGATGCCTTTGGCGGAGTCGATGACCATGACGACGGAATCGACGGCGGTGAGGACGCGATAGGTATCCTCGGAAAAATCCTTGTGGCCGGGCGTGTCGAGGAGGTTGAGGTGGTAGCCGGAGTAATCGAACTGTAGGACGGTCGAGCTGATGGAAATGCCGCGTTTCTTTTCGAGTTCCATCCAGTCCGAGGTGGTGGCGCGCTGATTTTTGCGCGCGGTGACGGAGCCGGCGAGCTGGACCGCGCCGCCGTACAGGAGGAGTTTCTCCGTCAACGTGGTCTTGCCCGCGTCCGGATGCGAAATAATGGCGAACGTGCGCCGTGTTTGAACTTCTTTTAAAAATTCCACAGGGACGCGAACGATACCACGGAATTGCGCAGGGACAAGCCGGGAAAGAAATCGATTCTGCAGACGGCGGCGAGAATCCTCATGCACGTAAGATGTTCTGATGTGTCCGGTTGATTCGGCGCGTTTTTTTTCATCGCAAAATGCTCAAAAAACCCGCAAAAACCACCAAAATCAATGGTTTACGACTGCAAATTCGGCGCGATTTGAACGCGAAACTGAGCAGTTGCGAAACGTGGGATGGGGATCCGTGATTTGTTTTCGCTTTTTTCATTCTGTCATTCCCTTCGGCCTTTCGTTTCATCTCCACTCCTTGCGGGCATCAC
>Ga0335085_10006156_pt1 | contig 19033 bp, 23 predicted proteins | sample Lox_Sample_45_FD_206712 | JGI IMG/M metagenome (GOLD analysis project Ga0335085, IMG submission 206712) | Soil microbial communities from Loxahatchee National Wildlife Refuge, Florida, United States - Lox_Sample_4.5 | ecosystem: Environmental > Terrestrial > Soil > Wetlands | place: USA...
GGGCGCCAACGCCGGCACCTTGCGCAGGTTGTGTCCGGATGAACCGCCTCCCTCGGCGGTGTAAGTTTTCCGATAGTTCACTTTTTCCCTGCCGACGAGCAGCCGGAACGTGTAGGTCTTGCCATCCATGGCGACGTGCATGTCCACGTCCGCTTTGGCGACTTTGGGTGAAAGCAGGAGGTAATACTCTTTGCTGTCGGGCGGGTTGCGGCCGATGTTGATGACCTGGGTGTTGACGCTGACCTCTTCGACCGCCTTGGGAAAGATGAGCTTGGTGATCTGCGCGGGCATCAGGTACACGTTTTCGACAATGCGCGTGGACAGTCGCACGTTGTCGGCAAGGCCGGCTTGGCCAGCGTCGTTGCTGCCTTGGAACGGGTCTTGCGCCAGCGCAGTCCCGGCGGCAAGCAACAACAAAACGAGATGAACAAATCTTTTCACGGTTTCGAATCTTGGCTAAAGGAGGTTGTTTCGTTTGGGCAGCGGGATTTCGTGGTTTTTGCGCACGCCCAGTTCGCGCTCCAATTCCTGCTTGGATAGTTTCTTGAGCTTCTCCTTCTCGGCCAGGAAAAGCTCGTAGTAATCTCCGGGCCGGATTTCCTCCACGCGCGATAAGAGGTAGCGGTCACCGGAGAGCAGCCAGCGGGTGCGAATGTAGATGGGCGCGCTGACGCTGTCCTTGTTGCTGCATTTGCTGAGCACCCCCTTGGTCACCGCGTCGAACCCTTTAGCCGGCACATTTACCACCTCGAACGTCTCGACCACGTTCAGGCAGACGGTCGAATTGGTCTGCTTGGAGGCATTCTGCATTTCCGCCTGGAAACGTCCGAGCAGTTGCGGTTTGACGTTCTGCCGGATGGCGCCGAGATAATTGAAGCTGCCCTCCTGGTAATAGAGGAGCGGCAGTACATCGTTGACCAGTTCCGTGCGCGCAAGCCGGTCCATTTGCAGTTTGCCGATCGCGGTCTCAAAGACCATCCCGTTGGGCAACTCGGCGAAAATTGGCGGCATCCGCTTGCTCTCTTTGGCAAGCAATGCCCCGATTGCCACAATCGCTGTCAGGAGCAGCGCTTGAATTGTCCAGAGGCGCATCAACCGGCGGCGGACCTCGTCGGTTGGGCGCCAGGCCCGGCGCTGGCCTTCCGGCGTCTCGGACCAGAAATTGGTGTAAGGGATGCGCTCCATTGATTATTTAAGTACCAGTTCGGTCCCGGTTCTTGAGTTCAGCATCGCAGGCCTGCGCGGCCGCTCCGTAGAATTCATCCAGGCGCTGCACGTAATAGCCCCACTTGTTCCGATTGGACATCGGCTCCCAGAAGATTTCCACCTGGGCGCGATATGGTTCCATGCCGCTCTTACCGGAGAGGGTGTGGGACATGCGGAAGCCCCTGGCGTAGGCTGAGACAATCCGGGTCGCGGGGTTGTAACGCCAGCGGGTGACCTCCGAGATGTAGAGCGTGTAAATAGGAAAGTCCGCCGGTTGGGTGTTTTTCAACTGCTGGCTTGTCCCCTTCTGCTGCAGCCGAAGGTAGATGGCGGCATCAATGCTGCCTTCCAACAGGCTCAGGTTGGGCGTCCCTTCCGAGGACGACTGATTGGCGGCGTTGAGGACGAATAAGACAAAGGCCTCCGCTTGGTTCTGGTTGAAGGTATCGAAGCCTTTGGCTTTGAGCAGCAGTTCGCTGGAAGGTTCGGGCAGGTTCACTTGGCAGCTCTGCCGGTGGCTGATTACTGCGTAAACCGCCACTAAGCAAAGTAGAATGAGCAGCAGAATGCCGGTTTTGACCCTTTCCCACTGGGCGAGCCACCGCAACCACGCCAACGGGTACCAATGGTAATTGCCGTCGCCGACGAGTTTGGGAGGCAGCACCTCTTCCCCCTGCAGCGGGGGATTGCCGGTAGCCTCGAACTGGCGCAGGAGCAGCTTGAGAGCCCCAACCTTCTTGGCGGGTTTTACGGCCGTCGGGTCGGCGACTTCGAGGCGAGCTTCTTCTGGCGAATTACCGAGCATTCTTTAAGAGTGGCCATTTCGGGCACTCATCCATTATATGGCTCGGGAGGCGGGCTTTAATTCGACGGTTGCCCTTCTTCCAGGTGAGGCAAGAAAACCTTCCAATCCAGCCACGGCCCCAAGCTCCAAACATTCCCTGCAACTGAAACGACTATAATGGCTGTGAAGGCGCTTCGTTGCGTCTGGCGCGACTGCAAGACCAAACCGGATGGAACAGATCGAATTCAAGCTGGACGGCCCTTTGGCCATATCGCCCGCGCGCGGAGGCGTTCTGCTGGTGCGGTCGCGGTCGGCCGGCAGACAGGAGTTGGATTCTGTCTTCTGCGATTACGGCATTCTCGCCGGCCGGTCGGTGCAACTTTTCAATTGCCGGGCCAAGACCTTTCTTATCGAGGGCCAGATCCCTTTCGACTACGCGGTAAAAGTGGGTCTGCTGACGTTAGCGGCAGACCAGGTGGTCGAGGTCTTTGAGCTCCAAGCGCCTCCCTGGTACCACCGGTCAGAGGAGGATGCCCGGATCCTGGCCCGCGAATGCCGGGCAACAGTTGAGGAGACCGGGCTCGCTGAATTCTTTTCCCTGATGGCCGGATGACTGCGCCTGCGCAAAAGCTCATTTTGCCCGTTGAAATCGAGTTTCTGGACGGGCTTCGGTTCCTTTGCGGAGATGGGTTGCTCTCGGAGATCAAACAGCAACTGATTCCCGTTGCCCTGGATCTCATCCGCGATTCATTGGTGGGAGGCGGACATTTGTTCGAGACCTTGCGTCTGTTTGGCGACATGCACTGGGCAGATTTGTTGAGGAATCCCCGCACACCGTCAGCCATCAATGATATGCTGGATCAGATTGAAATCCATCCTCGGCTCCAAGGTGTGGTGGAAACCCTTCACCAGCATGCAGTGATCCAGCGGCTCCAGGTGGAATGGTTCTATGAAATGACCCTGGGCCGATTTGAATACTCTGTGCCCTATCTTCACAAAGAAGAGGCCTTGCTCAAAGATTGGGAGCAGTTTTGCTCCTCTCTTCGGGACTATTCCGTCAATCCGTTTGCCGTCGCCGATCAGGAGGCACAACGCTTCCTGTCGGCTCGCGGCCCAGCTCTTTCAGAAGCGGCGCGGCGTCTTTGCCGCCTGTCGTTTCTGGCCGCTTGCCGCAAGCTGTTTGTGCTCTTCTCGGGCGCAAAAGAGACCTGGTCCGGCCCCTACACGTTCGAGTCGTTCCAGTTGAGCGGTTCTCTGGCCGACCACCTAGGCCTTGCGGGTGAGGCTGTGGGGGTGCGAGACAACGGACTGTTGTTGCGCTTCGGTCTGGTTGACCATGTTTTCTACCTCAAACCTACGCTGGACCAACTCAACCTCTACCTGGAGTCCATCAGAAGCCCCGACCTGACCGGTTCGATCCAACAAAAGCTTTGTCCCTTTGTCTCGCCGGCTGCGGAGGATCCAAAGTTGAACCTCATGGCGGAGCTGTTCTACCGCATTTACGTGCCCGGCCGTTTGCGGGAGATGAGCCAACCGCCGCAGTCCAGGCTGAACGCAACATTTCTGCGGGAATCGGGGATGAAGCAAGACTTCTTCGGGCGATTTGGCTTTCTGCCTCTTGGTGTGGAAACGGTTGCGTTCTTCTCCGAAAAGGTAGAGCAGTTGCCGCGGTTGCGCGCCTTCCTGAGCCTTCCCCGTACGGAATCCGGTCTCGTCCGCCAACGGCTGTATCGGGGCATTCTTGAGCCCGCGCTGGGCGATGTCGCCCAGAAGGTCCTCGATTCGCTTTGCCGGCAGTGGAATCCGTTGCTGCGCACACCCGAAGGCGCAACCATGTCGCTAACCACGTATGTCGAGGGAAAAGCCTCGCGCGTCTCGGGAAACGACCCCAGGACCGCGCTGGTGCGCGAGCAGGTGCGGATGGAGGAGTTGCTGCGATTTCTGACGCAGAACACACAGTCTTGGCAGATGGCACTGAAGCAGGACTCGTTCGTGGTGGATCGCGCCCGCGCTTATTTCATGACTGTCCTTGAGAAGGCTATTGGCGAGAGCAGATCTGAGCAAACCCATTTCCGAATAGGCGAACCCCCGCCAGCAAACAAAACCGCCCGGTGACAGACGCCAAGGAGGTAGGCGTGGGGAACGCCGTTGAAGAAACGTTCTGTCACCGAGCTGAGCCGATTACACCAGAAAAACCCTCCGAAATCAAGCGTTTTCCATCGCGCGGCGCCCGCGGCCCCCGCCGGAGCCACAGCCTCTACCCTCGCCTGCCCACCAGCCAGCCACCGCTCGCACAGCCCTCTCGTCACACCCTGAAATCCCGTCGGCGAGCTCGGCTTCAGCAAAAACTCATTCGCTCCGAACAGCTTCGCCCGCGCCCGGTCCCGGCTCACCTAGCCGCTCTCTCTCCTTGGCGTATTTGTAGAACGCCCCGAGCACCTGGCGCGCACCTGGGAGACAACCCCGAACTGCCCTTCGGCGGGACTATTCCGGCACTTCGAGCGACAATTGTTCGTGGAACAAGAAGCTTTCGTCACCGTACGGAAAGGCCCTCCACGTGACGCTGCCCTGGACGGTATAAACTCCGTTGGCCGGCCCGGCTTTTTCCAAACGGATTGTCCCGCTCGGTATGTGCGGCAACAGGTCTTCACGGACCGGGACATTCGTTTCCCCCACACCCATTGCCTGGTATTTCACAATCGTGTCTGAAAGCGCCTGCACCACACCCGCTTTCACGTTGTCCGTGTAAACATTGATCTTGCTGACGAGGAGAAACTGGGCAACCCCGGTAACGACCAGGCCCAGAATGATGATCGCGGCGACCATCTCGACCAGTGTTGCGCCGGTCGTTCGCCGTCTGCGGTGGAATGTGATTTTCATTTCAGCTCTAACGAAATGCGTCGTGGCGCGGGTTGAAGTTGTACTCCCGCAGGTCGTGCTGGAGCAGGCCTGTCTTGTTGGTTCGGTGGAGAGACACCTGCTGTTCCAAATCCGCGTCGTTGGCACTGATAAACAGGCCGCGGAAAGCCGCTGTGGCGGCGCGGTAATACAAGGGTGGGGGCACTTTCCACGTCGCCGTGACATCGAGGGTCGGAATCGTGGCGTTGGTCGTCAGCACCAGCGCATAATCCCAGGTGCTGTCCTGGTTGGTGAAGGCATACGTAAAATCGAGCGGCGCGGGTCCGCCTGCATCGGCAACCTCGTACTGGTAAATGGTGCCGTCGGTGTAAAGCCCGAGAGCCGCGAATTCCTGCCCGTCCGCGCCATAAAGGTGCAGCAGGTTGCCGCTGATCCCTGGCAGGCTGGAGGTTTCGGTGCTGAAAGCCCAGGCCTGTCCCAGCCGATCGTTGAGCGTGCTTATGAACCGGTCATACTGCGCTCGCTGCGGATTGGTGACCGCGCGTGAGGTTTGGGTTGCTTCCTTGGTGAGATACATGACGCACCGGTAACCGGTGACCGCGATGACGCTCAGGATGGCGACCACGATCACGACTTCCACCAGCGAGTAGCCGGGTTGTTTCGGTGATTTCATGGTCCGTTGCCACTTGCCATTTCTGCGGCGAGAAGGGATTGGATGCATCAGGAACGCGGTTTTGGGTTCAATCGTATTTCGGCTCTCCCCTTCAGTTTGGTGCTCCCGTTGCCGTGCAATGTTCCGACAATGTGCCGGTCGTCCTGCGAAGTGATGGTCAGGTTCCTGGCATACTCAAGAACAAAGGGCTCCTCGGTCAGATTGGTCACGCTGAACGTGTCGCCCCGAACCTCGACGGTGAAGGGCATTGGCACCAGCGACAAGTGGCAGATCAGCTTCTGGTGGGGCGTCATGCGGCCGTTAGTGCCGGGTGCCAGGACGACGATCGGGAAGGTCGCGGGTGTCCTCTTTAGATCAATGGACAACGTTGTGTGGGCGTTTCCCTGGTTCACGACAATGATCTGGTTGGTGCAGGAGACGGAGCAAGGGAGGTCCAACTGAACGAAAGCCGCCGGCAAATCTTTGAGCTCGAGTTCAACCCGTTGAAAGGCCGCTCGGTCGTACCAAGGCGGCAGATAAACGTTTCGGATAGAAGCACCGCTGGCGGCCAGCGCTGCCAGCAGGAAAAGAGTGGTAAAAAGGGTTCTCATCTCCGGAGGATGTTAGGCCGCAGTTGCGCTGGAGGCGTGCCGGCCGCAAGCAGCTCCATTTGCCCCAACCATACGGAATGCTGGCGCGGCACTTCAATTTTCTGAAGGCTCCAATCGGCCGCGGTCAGTTGCCGCGCCAGGTGCAGCGGTTTGCCCATTGGCTTGGAGGGATCTTGAGGGTGGTTCATCTCCAGGTTCCAGCCAAAGGCCTGCTGATACGGCGATGGATTGACCAGAACATCCACCGTGGCCCAAAGACCTGGAGTCAATTCTCGGGTTTCCAGTTCGACATCGCGCGGAGCATCGAACAGGGAATCGCCTTTGGGGTCGATTGGACAAACCCAGACCAGCCGCCGTTTTCTGAGGAATAATCGGGCCAGCGGTTTAGCCTTGGGATCCGCAATTCGTCCCCAGAGCACCAGGATTGGCTCGCTATCCTCGGGATTCAAAGGCAACACGCAGAGCCGCAGCACAAACGCGCCCGAAGGGAGCGAAAATGCACCAGGACCCTGCGTGATCAGGGGAAAGAGGGCGCTCTGCCAAGCCAAGCCGGGCAAATCCAGACGGTTGGCCTGCCAGGCGCATCCCTGCCAGCGGGCATTGAAGTGGTCAATGAGTTCGGCTTCGGAGTTCAGTGCACTGGTAAACAGGCACAGAACGCAAAGCCGCATGCGTGTCCAGGTAATCATAGTAGCGCAACCGCGCCAGTTGCTCGTCGTCGAGCTTCCGGGCGTGCAGTTCCTTCCAGTAATCCCCAGTCTGAAGCTTTCGGTCACAGCGCAGTTGGAGATAATCCTCGAGCTCTTCCCCGCCCAGGCACGCGGGCACCCGAGCCGTACCCTTGGGGATCAGGATATTCACACCAACTCTCAGGAATTCGGGTGCCACATAGGTCTCGGGCGCTCGCCGCCCTTTGGTGTTCAAATAAAGGGGCTTCCCATTGCTCGGTCGATAGGCCGTGTAGGTCTTTTTCAAGACATCGACGTGAAGGGTCAGCTTCTTTTCTCCCAGCGGGAGCAAACGCGCGGTCGGTTCGACAACCGCGTTAGTCGGACCGCTTTGCAGCTTGTTCTCAATTCGGGAAATGCCGGACATGGCCCGGTCCCGGAGCAGTGCCTGCTGGCTGGCGGCAAACATCTCAATGGCTTCGGCCTTCTCCTGGGCCAGATACCTGGGGATGCAGTCCCGCTCGGCGCGAACGTCAGCGGCCGTGAGCGGACCGGCGGCGGCAACCGCGCTCAGGGTCAGGCTACAGCCGATTAAGCTCAACGTGGGATATGCGGATGTCATAAAGGCGGTCCGGCCCCTGCGGAATGATGCTGGGGTTTCGATTAACGGTGAACTGGGTGATCCGAGGGTCGGTCACGGAGAACCACTTGATTCGGTGCGAATAGGTGAGCTGCCCGTTGATGACAAGTCCAGCCAGCGGGAAACCGGGCAGCCTTTTTATCCCGTCCTCCACTACCAGTCGGCCGTTGAAGACCGGCGCCGGGCCCGGCGGCGCCGGGGCGTTGGTCTTTGTCCAGCCCAGCGTCTGGTAATTGAATTGGATGGTGCGCTCCACAAAGGTGTTGTTATAGAAAACCGGGGCGGCCAGTTGGATATCCGCGTCGCTGCGGCTGTCGGTTGGCGTCGTTTCATACTGCTCCCCCAAGACGGAGGAGGTGGTGGATTTCCAAGCGCCGAAATTGTTGGGGTTCCAGTTTCCGCCCGCGTCGTAACGGTCGCTGCTGGCGCTCTGACCCTCCCGGAGCTGCATGCCAAGATAAGGCTCGAAGTTGATGCCGTTGCTCCAATTGAGCCAGAGGTAGTCCTTCCAGGTACCGCCCAGCGGGTGCATTTCGGAAGGATCCACGCTGCTCAGCACGGGACCGTTTGTGCCGAGGGAGATTCGGTCGTGGGTGGGCTGGAACAAGTCGATTGTTTCCCAGTACTTCTCGATGTAATTGGTTCGGATGCTGATGAACGCCTTGGCGAAGGGAAGGGTCTGGATGTTTGCCGCCGTCACCTGCGGGAACGGCACGGCCAAATTGGTCGGAGCCCATTCAACGGCCAGGGCCTGGATTGCGTAGTTGCCGTCCAGGGGCGGGAGCAGGCCGTTGAATTGCGGGATCGGGTCCTGAGTGAAGGCTTGAACGATTTGGGTCTGGTTGGTAATGACCTGCAATCCGCTCAAGACGAAGCTGCCGGGGATGGCCGCTACGGCCTCGGGCATGTGCTCGTCTGTCAAAGTCGCATCCAAAGCGGTCATCTGTTCCGTATTATTCAAGCCGCATACCTGCTCCTCGTAGAATCCAGCGTAATTGTAGCGGCTGAGCACGTTGGTGTAGATGTTTTGCGTGAGGTTGGTCGCGCTGTCGGTGAGAAACGAAACTTGCGGCCTGACCGTGCTGTTGAGGTTCGAGATCACCAGATAATCGAGAAAGAAGTTTTCGTCCGCGGCATTTGGCAGATAGAGCGGGCTTAGCGGATCGGAGAGCACGCTCGCCTGAATGTTGCTGGCCCACTGATAAAGTTGCTGGTGCAACCAAGCGTATCTTTGGTGCTCCACGAAAACCTGGTTGGTGGCGTCCAGAGTCACATCGGAGCGCGTGACCAACCGGAACTCGTTCGTGACGAATATGGCCGGGGCAAAGGTCCGTTGGTTGCCGGTGTAGTTGGTGATGGCCAGAACGTTGGCGTCTTGGGGAGCGAACCCGATGTTTCCCTCGACCTTCAGCCGGGCCAGGTTGGTGTTGACCGCGCCGGCAAAGAAAACTCGAACGGCTGGCGGAAAGGTGAGATTCAGCGGCACACCGCCTCCCGTCAGCACCTCTGCATTGGTGACCACGATGGTCGGAATGGGCAGGCTGCCCCAATACGGGGTCTGGATTGCGTAGCAACTCCGCGCTGGCCGCTCCGCCAAGTATCCCGCCAGGTCCAGCGCTGCGACGTAATTCCCGGCGAGTTGCGGGTCCGGGTCGTAGAGCGGATTGTTCTGTGCGATCGGCACGGGTTGGTAGGACGGGGTGGTCCAATCTGGCGACCAGTCCATAGTGCGCAAAAAGCCGTTATACTGCTCTTCGGTGCCGCTGTTAATGGCCATGTCGGCGGAATCGTGAAGGCTGCCCCATGCTTCATAAGTGCCCCAACTGGGCTCCGAGCCGGGGTAATCTCCAATGAACGTCAGCGCAGCTTGCAAGGCCGAGTTGGGGTACTTGGCAATACCGCCGCCCGTTATCCGCCACAGCCGCTGGTTGGGGTCGGCGGCGCTGGCGTCGCTCACCGATACCGCAGAACCTGCGGCGGCAGCGAATCCTCCCGAGTAGAGCGTCCCAACGTAGGCATACACCCCTTGATGATCGGTATCGGTCGCGTCGCGCATGAGCTGAATGGTCTCCCGCTGTTGGCCCGGGTTGAACACGGCCCATTCTGTGACCGGGATCGCACGGATCTGGACCGTGTAACGGGCGCGATAATCCGGGTATCCGGATTGCGTCGCTCGCGCGGTGATGTCGATATAGAAATTAGTCCGGTCCATCCAGAAATCCGGGTAGAGCGGGTCCAGGGGATTCTTGTTCAGACTGTTTTCGCCGACAGCTCGCGTGGAGATGGTGGTGCTTTCAGGAACGACCTCGTTGGTGAGCGAAAATGTTACTGTGTAAGGGCCTGAAACCGAGGGCGCCTGGCCCTGGAGCCATTGCTGGAGGTCCGTCCCTCCGTAGGCTCCTCTGGTCTCGAACACACGATCCAGTTGGCTCAAGATCCTTGAGGCGGCTGAATCGAGCGCGAGTCGGGCCTGGATGTTGCCTTCCTTGGCCTGCGCTTCTGAAAAGCGGTGCTGGGCGCTGTGAATGGCAAGGGATGCCGCCACGCAGACCAGCACGGCCAGCACCAAGGCCCCGACCAACGCGAACGCCTGCCGTGATTTGGGCTTGCGAAGCTTCATGGAGCCTCTCGCTTCAATTTGAACGGATTGACTCCTTCGTCCTTGCCGGCGGAGCTTTGCCCCTCATCCGGCTTGGCTGAGCGGTTCATTTCATAAAGGTATCTCGGGAAATTACTGCCCGGCACAGGCGTCATTCCCACCATAGCGATGAGGGCGAAAACCAGGATAAGGCCCATTTCCCCCGCTCTAAGGCTTTTGCACTCCAACCGGGTTTTGATCTGGCGCAGAGCGGTGAGCACGAAAATCACGGCGGCACACACCAGCGCAAACGATGTCTGGTAGTCCTCGGTGTAGCGAATTCTCGGCCATCGCACCGTGGCGTATTCGAGCCAAAGAAAGTGCAACAGGGCGATGCTCAGGCCAAAGAACCCGCACAGGGCCGCATCGAGCGCCAGGATAAATATCCATCTAACTGCCGCCGGCATATCATCCCATTGTAGGTCTGGGCAACCGACCGGCGGACAGATTGCGAAGGCTGACTGGCATTCCGACCGCAACTGGCATTGACCATCCCGGGTTTTGCGCCCGGCAAATGCTGAAATGTTTGGGTCCCTTGGGCGATGGGCCGGACAGGGCTTCTATAATGGAAGATATGAAACTGAGTAACCCGGCCATCAATGGCAATTCCAGCCCGCACGTTTATAATCTGCTGGACCAGCGGTTGGCCCAGCAGGGGACACCCCTCCATCAAATCATCAGGACCTATGCCGCAGCCGTTCCAGCCCCTCCAACTTCACCGGAAGAGTTGCTGAATCAGGTTACTGCGGTTTTAGGCAAATGGTCGGCTGACCCGGCGCAATGCGTGAAGCTCGAGACCCCGCTGGCAGAAGCGCACCTGCAGTTGATGGACGAAATCAGCAAAATCCAGGGGCCAGAGGGAGCAGCCCGCCTCGAAGCGACACTGGTCCGGGTGGTCGCCAACCAGTTTGCCCGCAACATGGGTTCGGAACTGCGGATTCCAGACGAAAGCAAGCTCATCTGTCTTTCGGACGTAAGGCCGGCAAACGCTTACTCGGCATTCGCCCAACGCACAGCACTCATCGGCATTCAACCGCACGAATGGGTGAGGCACTGGGTCGATTCGCAGCGAGAACTCTTCCGCGCCAAGGCCCCGACCGATGCCGGGTACTTGCGGTTGGCACAACGGCTCTCCGGTCCATGGCCGGCTGAACCAGGCAAAGGCGACGCCTTTCAGAAAACGCTGGCCACCTTTCTGGATGGGATCGCCTCTTCCACGAGTCACGGCCAGGCGGTTGTGGTCCAGTCCTCGCTGCTGGACACTTTTGCGCGGGCGATTCGACGTGACGTTCGGGATTTGGGTCTGGACCGTCCCACGGCCCCGTCGCCGGCCATGTCGATCGGCTGAACGGCTCCCGGGCTATTAGCGTTTTACCGACGTGCGCGGGATTTGGAGTAAAAGTCTCTCTCTTCCTGCTCGGCCGCCCTGCGGTTCAGGGCGATTTGCCCCAACGTCAGGCAGTCCAGGTTGGCTGCCATTTCTCTCAATTGCGCGGGCGTTACTGCCAGGATGACGTGCGCACGGGCGCGGATGCGAGCCACTGATATCAAAGCTGCATCTGGCCCGGCGCTCAGTTCGGTGTCGAGATGCACGGCTTCGGTAAGAGGGTTGTAGCTGATGACCAGGAAACGTTGGGTCGAAGGTCCAACGCCCGAAACCGGCAAAGTGGTTCGATTTGTGAGGAATCCCCGTTCTTCCAGTTCGGCTGATTGGCGGTTGAATGCGCTCTGCTTCGGGCTCATTGCGGCCAGGAGGTTCGCCATCCTTCGCATTTGGTCGGGTGCCCAGGCCACCAATACATCCGCGCCTTGCCGGACGTCGGCCACGGTTTTCATGGCATCAGTCGGGCTTTCCGCCCATTCAGCATCCAAGCTGATCCGCCTGTCAAGCGGCTGGAAGGCCAGCACAAGGTAGCGTCCCTTCATCGCGCTATGTGTTTGGCTGTCAATCCAGGGTGCATTTACATAACCAAATCCGGCGCTTGGGCAGATTTCGGGGCAGACGGCATTCGCGGCTTCGGCGCTGCCATGTCCGTGTAGTTCTTGACCCGAATCCCGTTAATGGCCGCAAACGAGAGTAGGCTTGGTTTCAGGTCGCTCACCGCCACAACCCGCATCGCCTCGCCTTCGTCTTGGGCCAGTTCGTGACCGTCACGGCCCGGGCGTAAGATGAGTGCTTTGTTGCGGATGATTGGCCGCACAGCATATACCCCGGTCACAGATTTGAGAGCCTTCAGCGTCGCCTCTTGCAGTTTCACGTTTTCAATCCCGCGCCTGTGCGGGTTCCTTTCCATTTTAGGGCGCGAGGTGAATTTTTTTTGCCCCGGCTCGGATGCAAGGGGGCAGTGCCTGGCAGGAATTGGGATGAAGGCCAACTCGGAGCGGCAGAGCGGACGTAAACCCGAGCCGCCGGCCCTATACTGAGGTTATGCAGCGGTGTGATTCAGCCCCGGTGAAACCTGCGCCTCGGATGGCCGTCAACCCGGCGCAAGCGGACGTCTTTACGCGCAATGTCGAGTTCATGGTGGCGCAAGTGGCGGGCAAACACGCCGCCCGGACGTTTCGGATGCTGCAAACGGCGTTCCCCGGTCTGAGGAATTTTCAGCAGTTGCGCGCGTTTGCGACCCTCTACGTCGCCTACGGCCTCAAACCCTTGAGGCTTCATCCTCTGCCCTCGGATATTGATCCCGGGCGATTGAAGGGGGAACTGTCTTTGCGCTTCTACAAAGGAATGGTCGTGCTGGCGCCGGATGAGCGGATTGTGTGGCGCGGCGCGGACGCCTACGGCCCTTTTGACGCGTCGCGCGCGTCGCGTTTCTCGCGCCAACTGAGCGCCGAGTCCCCGACCAACGATGAAAAGGGGCACGTGCTGGACCCGGAAACCTGCGCCCCGGTGCCGGTTGGCCAGTGTCCCTTCGAGCTTTCTTGAAGCTGCCTGCTTAGCTTAGCCCAGCAGGATGCTCTGCCCGCCAGTCAACAGCGTGACGACGCCTGCGCCGGTTTCATCTCCGAGGCCTTTCACGATCGCGTTCTGCAAAGAGATACCAAGGTTCTCGAAGAGACCAACACCAACCAGGAAGATCACGGCGGCCGATTTTCCAAACCGCCAAAATCCCCCGCCTGGAGGCTTCCGTTCCTCCCGTATTAAAGGGTTCTGCTCAAAAAGCTCCGGGTTGAGCGCCAGCCCGTATTTCTCAAACTTGGCTGTCGTGTTCTGGCGCGCCTTTTGCACCTGTTCCGGAGTTGGCGCCCGCGGTTCGATGCTCAGGATGAGAGAGTCCTTGTGGTACTCGGAACGCCGTTCGAGCGCCCCCGACCCGTTTCTAAAACAGTAACCCGCAGGCGTGTTTTCCCGGACGATCGGCTTGAGCAAGGAAAGGAAGTAGTTCTCGACCTGCCAGGTTTCGCCACGATGATAAAGGTGGATGTTGCAAGCGGCTGAATGGCTGTCGTACTCGGTATAGACGAACACGCGCGGTTCCGGCACCGCCTCGAAAATCTTCGGGAAGGCATGCAGCAGGTCGATAAGTTGCGCGCGCAAGGCCTCTTCGGAGCCGGTCTTGAAGGTGATGGGAACGGTTCGAGCGTCCTCACGCTGGTAAGGGTCCGAGAAGGGAGCGTTGTGCTTCAGGTAAACCTCCTCCGCCAGGTTAAACACACCCTCGATTTTCAGGTTAGCCAGCGAATCGACAGCCTCGTGAACCTCAAACTGCTGTTGGTAACGGAGATCGTGGAGACCGATCGTCCCCGGAGCGTCCATGTCGGGGAAGACGACGTCCAGGTCAGCCTTGAGATGCACGACGCAAGTGACGATGCCCGCTGGCAGGTGTCCCTGCCGGATGGAGCCCAGCGTCGAAGCCGGCTCAATGTCGGACTTCTTGCGCCCTTCCCGGACAATAGTCCGGCTGGGCGCGAAATCTTCGACGAACTGCTCGATGAGGATGACTTTATCTCGCTGCTTCAGGCTGACTTTTCGCCAGAATTTGGGTGCTTCGACCGGTGTCTTTAACTGGTTTTCCATTTTACTTCATGCAGCCAACAAGGAAGCGTTCGCGCTAATCAGTGCCGGGTTCGCGTAGGCTATTTTAGCGTTACGCCGCTCCTGGAGCAATAGCAGGTTTGAACCCTTTTTGCTCACTTTTCCTCCCCGGGAGTCGTGACCGACTGCGGCTCACGCGCCTGTTCGCGAGCGGCCAATGCAAATTCAGGGTGATCCCAGGCATCCGGCTTTTCCGAGGGAGGGCATCCTGCGGCTACCCAGCGGATGTTCTCCAGGTAACCCCCGGAGAAGCCGCCAAACTCCGGTTTGCCCTCCGAACCAATTTCAAGAGTGTGCAGCGAATCGTCTCCGCCACGGCCAAGACCCGAGTCTTCCTTCACCAGTTGGATGATCGCCCCTTCGATTTCTTCAACTGCGTTCGGGTCAAAAGGGCCACCCACGACCTCCAGCGACACGCCGCTGTAATTCTGGACCAGGTAGATTTGGCTTTTCACGGGTTCAGAAGCCTCAAGATCACGCCGGGAATTCGCCTTTTGTAAGTCCCGGAGCGCAATGGCAGGAAAGTGAGACGGGCAAGCTCCCGGTTGGGCGCCTTGCCTCGGGTCCGCCCGGTGACAAAACGCAGCTGCTGCCCATTAAACTCGCACTTTTCGACATCGACATGCGTCAATTTCTGCTTGCGGCAGGCCATTCCTGCCTTTGTTGTTTCGCGCCGTTTTGGTCGCGGCTTCCTTGAACGCGGGAGCCCACAGCGCTCCCGGCCCACAGCGAGGTGCGCCGGCTTGCCGTCTTCAATGTGCTGGGAATTCCCAGCAAGGCAAGTCGCATTTCCCAATAGGGTCTTTGCTCACAATCGAGCATGGCCCGTACCAAAACACCCGCCAATGTTGTCGGACCGCAAATTCGGAAATTGCGGAACAAGCTGGCTTTGAGCCAGGAGGAGCTGGCTGCTCGTTGCCAATTGCAAGGCCTGGATTTCAGCCGGGCGATTCTTTCCCATATCGAAGCACGGCTCCGATGTGTCACAGATTCGGAGCTGTTCAAACTCGCCCTCGTGCTTAAGACGCCGATGGAGGATTTGCTGCCGGCCGAGATGCGCAAGCAAAACGAGAAACTCCGCGCCAAATCCGCTGCTGCAGGGTGAGGCGCGGGTATCCGGCCGGCATCCGCACCCGCGTCTTCGACGGTCTTCAATCGGCCGTTTCTCATCGCCCAAATCCAATCGGTTCTGCGGCCGCGAATCAAGGTTGAAATTGGAACAATCGTTCCTGTCAGCCTGGTTTTTGCGCTTGGCAAAGTGGCAGGATGCTATCCAGAGATTTTGCCAGGTGCTTCGGGCAGGTGGTGCGAAAGCACCGGAAAGCCAGGTTTTTGAGCCAGGAAGAACTGGCTGAGCGGGCGGATTTGGCCTCGAAAATGGTCTCGCTCATCGAGCGGTTTGAGCGGAACCCCACAGTCAATGTGGCCGACAGCCTCGCCCAGGCGATGAACGTCCCCTTGTGGCGGTTGATAAAGGACGCAGAGGATTTGCGGAAGGAAAAGGCGCTGTCAAAGGCCAGAAGGTAGAGAACTTTCGTTCCAGGTCATGCGTGGTTTGCAGCCGCTAGTGGCGGAGCCGGCCGGCTTTCGGGCCGGGCGGCCATTTCCACCATGGCGGCGCCAATTCGGCAGAGGGCCTCGTGATACTCCTGGCTCAGATGGTCCAAGGAGTACTCATGACCAAATTCGTGAATCAACAACGCGTTAATCTCCCTGCGGTTTTGGCTCAGCGAAAACCAATTCCGGCCGAGTCGGCCAACATTCAGAGTGAGTTGTCCCGGCCCGTAGGTGGCCGAAAACGCCCATTGCGGGTCATTGGCAAAGACCACATTGATTTCCCGACGCAGGACCTCCTGCGCGATGCCGATGGCGTGCCGTTCGACCTCTCGCATTTCGGCTGTGATGTCCTCAGCCAGTTTCAATGCCGGGCCATCCGGGCTGTAGGGCTTGGGTGAAGGGGTGACTTGGCCGGCCGGTAGGATCGCCTGGGCGAGTTTGGAGTTTTTCCAGGCCCCCGAACTCATCATTGATCCAGCGACCACGGTGTAGCCTTTGGACACCGCCAGTTTGTTCGCTTCCGGGTCGGAAGGATCGTAAGCGACCCGCTTCTCGGAAAAGCGCCGATCCAGGTATGTCCTTACCGCATCAGGAGCACAATTCTTCTCGGCCACAACCTGTTCTACCCAGGGGCTGTTGATCTCCTCCGCCTTGATTCGCTCGTGCATCTGGTTGAAAACCGCCAGGCGGAGGTCACGCAGGAACGAGGGCGCCACGCTCTCGCGGTCGAGCGTCAGAGGGACTTTCTGGGCGACGTCGTAATGCCATTTATCGCCGGTCTCGACGATGGGAATGCCCATTTCATACAGCATCGCGGGCTCGCCGGGCGAGGGTTCGTGAAGCCTGATTCCAGTGCGGCGCGCGACCCGCCGCAGGAATCCCGCCGCGTTGGCCTTTTCTGTCTGCAGCTTGGCATGGAATGTCGCGACGGGCGGGCGAGTTGCGATGCTCTCGCCATTGATCCGTGTCAGAATCCCGTCCGGAGGCAGGAGCTTCCTGGTCCAAGCCAGGGCATCTTCCATTTCGCGCCTGCTCATTCGCACCAGGCAACGGACCAACGAACCGGTGGACCGCTTCTCCTGCAGCTCGTGCCGGCCGGTTCGGTCGAACAGCAGTGTCCCCTTGGTCGTGGAAATGCGCGCCCAGTCGCAAATGGCCAGCACCAGTTTCTCTCCGACATCAAAACGACCGCGTTTGCAGGGATCCACCTTCTTCGGCGATTCTTTGAAGAGGGTATAGGCGTGCGTCAGGTCCCTGAATCCCTCCGGAGAATTGTCTTCAACGAGGAGCAAGGTTCTGCCGCGTGGCGCCGGTTCCAAGGTGACCTCGACTTGGGTCGTTCCTGGGGCATCCCACGCGTTTTGGATCAACTCCAGCACGGCAAAGGCCTTTCCCCGGCGGCCAAGGACCTTTGCCAACCCTTCTTTATCGACCGTGAACCAATCCCTCATGGTTTGTGCTGAAAACATGTTTGGCAGCGGACCCTGCTAAAGCTCCTCCTTGCGCTCCTATAATGGAATCAGGCCCTGCTGGCAGCGGGAAGCGTGAAGATCAATCCGTTCATCGAGTCCATCAAGGAAGGCCGCCGAGTTAAAGTCGGCGATGTCTGGCTGCTGACTCATCGCGGTCGCGGCGCCAGCAGCGTTCCTCTTCCGCACAGCTACGCCGAGCGCGTGCAGGAAATCCTCTTTGCCCTGGCTGCCGCCGAGAAGGTGGCCCCCTCCTCGCCCGGTCAGACCAAGGTAATTGATGTTCGGCACCCCAAAGGCCTTCGAGGACAGACTTACAAATGGCTTGGAATGAACGCAGCGGGCGAGCGCATCGGCCTGGTGGGCGTCCGGGTTGGCCAGGACCATTACCTGACGGTGGATCTGGCGGGCGCGACGCCGGAGGCTTTCTTCCATAACAACGGCTGCATTTTCCGGGTCTCGGTGCCTGTGGATCTGCACCCGGTCTTTCACGAGATTCTTGCTCGCACTCCCTCTCGCTACATTGGCCAGGAACCGCCTCACCCATCCACCGGCGCCACCGAGGAGCAAGTGTTCAAGGAGTGCCAGGTGGTTCAGGGTTGCGACGATGCCGGCCGATCAGCGTATGCCGGACCGCTGGTGGTGGCCAGCGTCTGCCTGACTCCGGATACCTGCCTGCCGCCGGTTTTTGACAGCAAGCAAATCCGCCATGAAGAACGGGAGCACATCTACCAGCAGATTATCGAGTCCGGGGTGCCGTTTGCCTGGGCCAAGGTCGATGCGGCGGAGATTGACTCGATTGGACTGACGGCCGCCAACGCCAAAGCCATTGCCGAGGCGGTTCGGCTTTGCGAGATCAAGGATGGGCGGAAAGCCGAGCGCGTTTTGGTGGACGGCTCCCCGCAGCCACTTGGCCTGGATCGCAAAGTAACCTTTCTTACACGCGGTGAATCCTCATCCCGCGCTATCGCTGCCGCCTCGATTGTGGCGACGGTCGCGCACGGCCAGTTAATGAAGTTCCTGCACATGAGGTATCCCGGGTGGGGCTTCGACCGCAACCGCGGATACGGAAACGCCGAGCACCTGCGGCTATTGGAACAAAACGGCTTGTGCCCCGAACACCGGCGCAGTTTCGCTCCCGTCAAGAAGTTCCTGTTACAGGAGACCCGTTCGCCTCAGATTGAGATCGCATTCTAATCGGTTTCCTACAGGTTCCGAAGTGCCGTCATGACCCCAGCCTCCCCGTAAGCCTCAAGCAAGAAAACTAGTTGGTCCGCGCGCCCTTGATTGTTGACTCGGCAGGCCCGCTCTTCGGCGGACGAGATCAGACGTTCCTGCTGTTTTTCCCCCGGTGCCTCGTTGAGTTCCGGGTTGTTCGCTTGAGCCGCTTCGTCGACAAGTTCGTCCAGGTCGACCTGCCGGATTTTCAGCCGCCGGCACTCCTTTGAGACTCGCGCGAGGACCTCCTTTAGCCTCTCCGCAAGGAACGCTTCGACCTGCGCGCGCCGTGGTTTGTATCGAAACGGGTGCCCTTCGTTGAGCCATTCTCCTGAAGCTGCAAACAGGTCCCAGCAGGGGTTTCCGGCGTCGTTCTGCCGAACGACACTGACTTCGCCGAATCCAGGCACGGTGTAAGTTGCGACAGTGATCATGTGGAGGTCTAACGGCATTCAGTTCTAATGTGGCATAGCCAAAGGGCTCCTGAGGCTCCCGAACTCGTTTCGGAGACTTGCGTTATGCGAAGGCCAGTTGTACCTCCGCAGGGCTTTGGTTCTCTCTGGCGGGCTGTGGAACATAGATGCTCAGCTTGTAGCTGTCGGTGTCGTAACCGTCAAAACGTTTCTTGCCATGCCCCGGCCTTGAATATTGGCGTCGCGGGGGTTCGTGCCATTCCAATCTGGCTCCATGCC
>Ga0335085_10006158_pt1 | contig 19030 bp, 18 predicted proteins | sample Lox_Sample_45_FD_206712 | JGI IMG/M metagenome (GOLD analysis project Ga0335085, IMG submission 206712) | Soil microbial communities from Loxahatchee National Wildlife Refuge, Florida, United States - Lox_Sample_4.5 | ecosystem: Environmental > Terrestrial > Soil > Wetlands | place: USA...
GCGGTCTATAACCGCACCGAGGCGAAAGCGCGGAGCTGGGCGGCGCAACATGGCGGTGCCCCTGCCACGACGCCAGCCGAAGCGGCGAAGGGCGCCGAGATCGTCTTCACCTGCGTCGGCAACGACGACGATGTGCGCCAGGTCGTGCTCGGCGCCGAGGGCGCGCTCGGAGGCATGAGCAAGGGCGCGTTGCTGGTCGATCACACCACGGCCTCCGCCGAGCTGGCGCGCGCGCTCGATGCGGCCGCGAAAGCGAAAGGCATCGGCTTTCTCGATGCGCCGGTCTCGGGCGGGCAGGCGGGGGCGCAGAATGGCGCGCTCACGGTGATGGTCGGCGGCGATGCGCCGAGCTTCGCGCGCGCCGAGCCGGTGATGAAGCATTACGGCCGCGCCGTGACCCATATGGGCCCGGCCGGCAACGGCCAGCTCACCAAGATGGTCAATCAGATCATGATCGCCGGGTTGGTGCAGGGGCTGTCCGAAGGCCTCAATTTCGCGGTCCGCGCCGGGCTCGATGCGCAAAAGGCGGCGCAGGTCATCGCCAAAGGCGCGGCGCAGAGCTGGCAGCTCGAGAACCGCTACGAGACCATCCTGCAGGACAAATTCGATTTCGGCTTCGCGGTCGATTGGATGCGCAAGGATCTCGCGATCTGCCTCGCCGAGGCGCGGCGCAACAAATCGGCGCTGCCGGTGACGGCGCTGGTCGACCAGTTCTACGAGCGTGTGCAAGAGCGGGGCGGCGGCCGCTGGGACACGTCGAGCCTTTTCCACCTGCTTGCCCATCCCTGATGGGAAGCTTTCGGCTTTCAGCCGTCGGCCATCGGCGATAAGCTGGTGCCAAAGGCTGACAGCTGACCGCTGACGGCTGAGAGCTTTCAGGGAGGGAGAGAAGATGCGGTTTTCAGCCACCATCATCGGCATGGCCGTCGCGGCGGCGTTCGGTCTCGGCACTTCGATCGCGCGAGCGGACGAGCCGCTCAATATTCGCATCGCCTGGGTCGTGCCGGTCGGAAATTGGGCCTCGATCATCTACGAGAAGAAGGATCTGATGACCCATTACGGCAAGACCTACACGGTCACGCCGACGCATTTCGCCGGCACGCCGCCGATGATCACGGCGCTCGCCGCGGGCGAGCTCGACATCGCCGATCTCGCTTATTCGTCCTTCGCGACCGCGGTCGAGAACGCCGGCATGAAGGATCTCAAATTCATCGCCGACGAGGCGCAGGACGGCGCCAACGGTCATGATTCGGGTCAATACTTCGTCCTGAAGGACGGCCCGATCAAGAAGATCGAGGATCTCAAGGGCAAGGTGGTTGCCGATGTCGGCGCCGGCTCGGCGGTCGATATCGTGATCAAGGCGATGCTGAAGAAGCACGGGCTCGTGTCGCCGCGCGATTACACGGTGGTCGAAGCCGGCTTCCCCAACATGGAGGCGCTGCTCTCCGAGAAGAAGGCCGATCTCGTCGCGTCGGTCCAGCCGTTCAACCAGAAGCCGAGCTTCCAGGCGATCGCGCGGCCGCTGTTCAACGCCGTCGACGCGCTCGGCGGCCCGTCGCAATTCGTCATCTGGACGGCGCACGAGGCCTACATCCAGAAGAACCGCGCCGCGCTGGTCGACATGTTCGAGGATGCGATCCGCGCCACGCGTTGGCTGTCGGATCCGAAGAACCACGATGCGGTGGTCGAGATCGCGGCGAAGATTGCCAAGCAGCCCCCGGCGAACATCGGTTACGTCTTCACCAAGCAGGACCTCTATCGCGATCCGAACATGCTGCCGAACGTGCCCAATCTCCAGCGCGCCGTGGATGCGCAGCACGAAGTCGGCTTGCTGAAGGATAAGCTGGATGTCGCGCCCTTCGCCGATCTCAGCATGGTCAAGGAAGCGGCCACGCGCATCAAGTAACGGAGCAGGGGAGTTTCGACCATGACGGTATTTCACCGCGCGGCGCTCGCCGCGCTGACGTTGCTTGCTGCGCCGGCGCTTTTCGCGCCGGCGGCGATGGCCGAGGACGAGCATACGAAGCTCGCCATCCCCGGCATTACGATCGGCTTCATCACCCGCTACATCGCCGATGACGAGGGGATGTGGAAGAAGCAGGGTCTCGATGTGCAGATCCTCGATATCGCCGGCATCGGCTCGATGAATGCGGTCATCGCGGGCTCGGTCGATTTCTCGATGTCGTCCGGCCCGTCGATCACCCGCGCCTGGGCCAAGGGCCAGCACCTCGTCGCTCTCGCCACCGCGATCAACCAGTCGGACGAGGACATCGTCATCCGCAAGGAAATCGCCGAGGCCGGCCATTTCGATCCGAAAGCGCCCTTGAAAGAGCGCGGCAAGCTGCTGAAAGGTCTGACGATCGCGGTCGGCGGCGTCGCCGCCATTCCCGACGTTGTCCTGAAGGTCGTCCAGATTCAGGCCGGGCTGTCGCGCGACAGCGTCACGGCGACGCCGATGCAGCCGCCCGAATACATGGCGGCGTTCCAGCGCAAGGCGATCGACGGCTTCGTCTCGGGCCCGCCCTTCATCCAGCAGGCCGTGGTCGCGGGAACGGGCGTCGTGCTGTCGGATTCCGCCAAGGGCGAGCCGGTCGAATACTCGCCGCAATCGGCGGGGCTCTTGCTGACGCGCGGCGATTTCTGCGCCGGCCACCGCTCGATCTGCGAGAAGATGGTGCACGGCATCGTCGAGGCCGCGAAATTCCTGCACGAGCACCGCGCGGAATCGATCGCGGTCGCAAAGAAGCATTTCGGCAGCTATAGCGACGAGGTGCTGGCGCAATCGATCGACATGCTGACCGCGATGACGCCGTCGCCGCCGCTGACGACGCCGCAAATGCTCGAGAACGGCGATCTCATCAACATCGCCGCCGGCTTCCTCAAGGACAGCGACAAGCTCTCGGACTACAAGCCGCTGATCGACAATCAGTTCACCAAATGACGCGGCTGGCTTGGCAGCCGCGTCATCCCGGACAAGTCGCGAAGCGGCTTGATCCGGAACTATCCAGGACTACAGCGAATTTGTTGCCCTGAATCCCCGCTTTTGCGGGGATGACGGACGTGGTCCAGATCTTGAAGCTCTCGGCGAAGATGTCGCGCTTGTAGCCAACCTTGCCGAAGAGATAGGCGGGACCCGTCCGCCATCTTCCAGAACCGCGCCATGTCGCCGGCGGCTAGGGCTTTTCTCCCTTATTCCCCTCGCGCTTCGCCCACTGCCATTTCGCCTCCATCTCGTCGAGGCTGGCGCTGCCCGGCGGCTTGCCGTCTTCGGCAAGCAAGGTTTCGACGCGGCGGAAGCGGCGCTCGAATTTGCGGCAGGCACGGCGCAGCGCCTGTTCCGGATCGTGCTCGAGCTTGCGCGCGAGATTGACGACGGTGAACAGCAGGTCGCCGAGCTCGTCCTCGATGCGGTCGTGGTTGTCGCCGCTCATCGCATCGCAAAGCTCGGCGATCTCTTCCTCGAGCTTGTCGAGCACCGGATCGGCATCGGGCCAGTCGAAGCCGACACGCGCGGCGCGGCGTTGCAGCTTGGCGGCGCGGGTGAGGGCGGGCAGTCCCGGCCCGACCCCGTCGAGCGCGCTTGCCGCGCCCTTGGCGGCGCGCTCCTTCGCCTTCAATTCCTCCCAGGCGACGGTCTGGGCCGCGGCGTCGGCAATCTCGGTTTCGGCAAAGACATGCGGATGCCGCGTCACCATCTTGTCGCTGATCGCGTGGGCCACGTCGTCGAACGCGAACTGGCCGGCTTCCTCGGCCATGCGCGAATGGAACACGACCTGGAGGAGGAGATCGCCGAGCTCTTCCTTGAGCGCCGGCACATCGTCCGCCTCGGCGGCTTCGGCGACCTCATAGGCTTCCTCGATCGTGTACGGCGCGATGGTCTTGAAGTTCTGCGCCACGTCCCAGGGACAGCCCGACGCGGGGTCGCGCAGCCGCGCCATGATCGCCAAAAGGCGCTGCAATTGAGGCGTATCGGTCATTGAATGACTCCGGGGCGAGCGCCGGGCGAGGTCGCGGAAATGCGGCAATTCCAGGGGTCTGTGGACAGATCTGTGGGTCCGGCCGCACCGCCATATATCGCATAATGTATATTATGGGAAATAATGCAAACTGCGATCTGTGCGTAACTCATGGGATTAAACCTCTGTCTCGTCTACGCTCGTCGCCCGCGGATTTCTAAGCAATCGCGATCATCAATGCATGGACATTCGCGCCGCCTTGAACCTGCGTCAGATGGCCCTTGCTGTCCGGATCATTCAGGAGAAAGCAGCCGCCCGGACCGTAGCGCCGGACGTCGCCGTCGGTTGCCGCGACCGTGAGTTCGCCGGCCAGGATCACGGCGAGCTGTTTTCGGGGCGTCGGATGGAACGCCTGGTCCCAACCCGGCGGCGCCGAGAGGAAGATCGCTGCTGTCGGCTTGAGGTCTGCCGCGACGCCGATCGCCGGCGATGGTGGCGCAAAATCGCGTTGCTCGAACGCGATGGTCGTCGACCGGAAATGAGTGTCGCCGGCCGCGTCGGCGTAGAGCTCCATGACCTCCATCGATGCCCCCGATCAGATTTCGATCACCAGCCCGTCGTAACCCGGCTCGACACCGGCCGGCAGCGCGCGGCGCAGCGTCTCGTAATCGAGACTCTCGTCCATATGCGTCAGGATCGCGCGGCGCGGCTTGACCCGCGCGATCCAGTCGAGCGTCTGCGCGAGATGACTGTGCGTCACATGCTGGCGCTCGCGGATGCAATCGACGACCCAGACCTCGATCCCGGCGAGCGCCGCGAAAGCCGCCTCGTCGAGCCCGATCACATCCGTCGAATAGGCAAACCGGCCGAAGCGGAAGCCGAGGGTTTGCGAGAAGCCGTGGTCCTGCACGAACGGCACGATCGTCATGCCGGCGGCCGTGAACGGCCCGTCGACCTCGTTCGGCACGACCGAGGGCTTGTAGAACGCCGTGCGCGCGTCTTCGTCGACCGGCGCGAAGATGTAGCGGAAGCGCGCCTTGAGCTCGCTCATCGTATGCGCGTCGGCATAGATCGGCAGCGGCGTTCCCATCATGCGATTGACCGAGCGCAGATCGTCGATGCCGTGGCTGTGATCGGCATGCGCATGGGTGAAGACCACGGCGTCGATGCGCCGGATTTGCGCCGCGAGCAATTGCTGCCGGAGGTCGGGCGGCGTGTCGATGAGCACGGCCTGGCCGCCATCCTCGACCAGCAACGAGCAACGCGTGCGCCGGTTCTTGGGATTGCTCGGATCGCAGGCGCCCCAATCATTGCCGATGCGCGGCACGCCCCAGGACGGTCCGCAGCCCAGCATGGTGACGCGCATCAGCCGGGCTCCCTCACGCGGCCGCCGCCGGCGGCTGCGCCTTCGAGAACAGCTTGAAGAAATTCTCCGTCGTGATGCGCGCCAGCTCGTCCTGCGTCACGCCTTTCAGCTGCGCGACCAGCGCCGCGGTATGGACGACGAAAGCCGGCTCGTTGGTCTTGCCGCGCATCGGCACCGGCGCGAGATACGGCGCATCGGTCTCGACCAGCAGCCGCTCGAGCGGCAGATCGCGGATGATGTCGCGCAGCGCTTGCGCGTTCTTGAAGGTCGCGATGCCGGAGATCGAGATATAGAAGCCCATCGCCACGGCGCGCTCGGCCAGTTCGCGGCCGGTCGAGAAGCAATGGATGACGCCGGCTTGCGGCTTTTCCGCCTCGAGGATGGCGATCGTCTCGGGGTCGGCGTCGCGGGTATGGACGATGACCGGCAGGCCGCTTTCGCGCGCCGCGGCGAGATGCGATCGGAACACCTGCGCCTGCTGCTCGCGCGGGCTGTGCTCGTAATAGAAATCGAGCCCGGTCTCGCCGATGCCGACGACTTTCGGATGCCGCGTCAGCGCGACCAGCGCCTCGGAAGCGGCCGGCTCGACCTCCGCCTCATGCGGATGGACGCCGACCGAGCACCAGATATCGGGATCGCTCTCGGCGATCGCGCGCACGCTGGGGAATTCGTGCAGCTTGGTCGAGATGGTGAGCAGGGTGCGCACCCCTGCCCCGCGCGCCCGTGCGATGATCCCGGCGCGCTCCTCTTCCTTGGCGAAATCGAGATGGCAGTGGCTATCGACGAGCATCACGCCTTCTCGACAAACCGCGGGAACACGCCCTGCGGCGCAGGCAATGGGGTGCCGGGCGCGAGCGGCGTCGCGAGGCTGGCGAAGTCGCGCTTATCCGCTGGCACGGCAAGCTGATCGAGGAGCTTGGCCGCGGATCCCGGCATCGCCGGCTGGACCAGGATCGCGAGATGCCGGATCACCTGCGTCAGCACGTAGAGCACGGTGTTCATCCGCGCCGGATCGCTCTTGCGCAAGGTCCAGGGCGCGAATTCGTCGACATAGCGATCGCTCGCGGCGATCACCTGCCAGATCAAATCGAGCGCGCGATGGAAGGCCTGCTCGGCATATTCCTGGCGCAAAGCCGGCAACAGGTCTTGCGCCGCCTTGAGCAACGCTTCGTCGGCGGGCAAGAGCGTGCCCGGCGTCGGCACGGCGGCGCCGGCGTTCTTGTTGATGAAGCTCAAGACGCGCTGCGCCAGATTGCCGAGACCGTTGGCGAGATCGCCGTTCATGCGCTGCACGAGCGCTTCGTGCGAGATGTTGCCGTCCTGCCCGAACGCGACCTCGCGCAGCAGGAAAAACCGGATCGGATCGAGCCCGTAGGTCGCGATCAGATCCTGCGGCGCGATGACGTTGCCGACCGATTTCGACATTTTCTCGCCGCGGTTATAGATGAAGCCGTGACCGAAGATGCGTTTCGGCAGCGCGAGGTTGGCGGACATCAGGAAGGCCGGCCAATAGATCGCGTGAAAGCGCGTGATGTCCTTGCCGATGATGTGGATGTCGGCCGGCCAGCGCGTCATCTCGCCGCTCGCCTCGGGATAGCCGAGCGCGGTGATGTAGTTGGAGAGCGCGTCGATCCAGACATACATGACATGCTTGGGCGCGTCCGGCACCGGCACGCCCCAGCTGAACGTCGTGCGCGAGATCGAGAGATCGCGCAGGCCGGATTTGACGAAGCTGACGATCTCGTTGCGCCGGCTGTCGGGCTGGATGAAGCCGGGATTCTGCTCGTATAGGGCGAGGAGCTTTTCCTGATAAGCCGAGAGGCGGAAGAAATAGCTCTCCTCCTCGACCCATTCGACCGGCGCGCCCGAGGGCGCGAGTTTCTGGCCGCCCTCGCCTGTCGTCAGCTCGCTCTCGTCGAAATAAGCCTCGTCGCGGACCGAGTACCAGCCGCTGTATTTATCGAGATAGATGTCGTCCTTCGACATGCGGCGCCAAAATTCCTGCGCGCCTTTCTTGTGCCGCGGCTCGGTGGTGCGGATGAAATCGTCGTAGGAGATGCCGAGCCCGTCATAGAGCGCGCGGAACTGCGCGGCGACCTTGTCGACCAGCGCTTGCGGCGCGATGCCGAGCTTGCGCGCCGTCTGCTCGATCTTCTGGCCGTGCTCGTCCATGCCGGTCTGGAAGCGGACGTCGTAGCCATCGAGGCGCATGAACCGCGCCAGCGCGTCGACGGCGATCACCTCGTAGGCGTGGCCGATATGCGGCTCGCCATTGGCGTAGGGGATCGCGGCGGTCAGGTAATAGCGGCCGGCGGCCATCTGAAACTCCGGGAGCGGCAGCGTCAGCGCGCCGCTTCTTCAAGGGCAAAAAAGGCGTTCAGCACGACCTGCTTGCGGTCGAGATTGATGCCTTCCGCCTGGGCAAAGAGATTGGTCAGCTTTTCCCATACCGAAACCCATTGATCAAGGCTACGGCGCCCGGCGAGGTTGCGCCGCGCCCGGTCCTCGGCCGCCGGCATCGCGCTGCCCTGGGCGGCCGACGTCACCAATCGCGCGAGCTCGGCGGGTAGGAGCTCGGTCAGGAGCGAGAAACTGTCTTCCGCGCCACTTCGCGCCATGCGCTCGGCAAAGCCGTGGAGGAGCTCAGGATCAAGATTAGGAAGACGCTGGAGTACATTGATTATAAAACTATAGATCGCGAGACCCTCGCCGGCCGCCAGCTCCAGTGCCCGGCCGATGCTGCCTTCGCCGAGCCGCGCCAGAACGGCCTGATCGTCACTCGAAAGCCCGGGCCGAAAGCGCTGGAGAAGCTGCGTAATCACCGCTTCTTCAAGCGGTTTGAGAGCGAGGGTCCGGCAGCGCGAGCGGATCGTCGGCAGCAGCCGCGCCGGGTTGTCGCTCGCGAGCAAAAGAACCGTATTCTTCGGCGGCTCTTCGAGAATCTTGAGCAGGCTGTTGGCGGCATGCGGGTTCATTGTATCAGCGCCGTCGACCAGCACGACGCGCCAGCCGCCTTGCGAGGAGGTCAGGTGCAGGAAATCGCCGACCGCGCGCGCGTCGTCCGCAACGATCTCGCGCCGCTGCCGCTTGCGCCGCGGATCGAAGCCGCGCTCGACCACCAGGAGATCGGGATGCGCGCCGGTCGCGACGAGGCGGAAGGCCTGGTGGCTCGGCGCGACGCTGAGCGAGGTCGCCGGCGCAGCGAAGAGCCCGCCCCCGCTACCCCCATTTTGCGTCGTAGGACCTTCGGCGAAGAGGAAGCGGGCGAAGCGATAGGCGAGCGTCGCCTTGCCGATGCCGCGCGGCCCGGTGATCAGCCAGGCATGCGGCAGCCGGCCGGCGTTGAAGGATTGCAGCAGGCTAGCCTCGGCCGTCTCATGGCCGAGCAGCGCGGTGTTCTCGCGCGGATGCGGGATTTCCGGCGCTTCGGCGCCGCCGGCTTCCTCGATCTCGCTGTCGTCGTCCTCGGCCATGGTCAGGCCAGGATAGCAAGCCGATCGCGCAATGCCTCTAGGGTTGCCGCGCTCACCGTTTCGACGTCGCGACTCGCATCGATCACGACGCAGCGCTTCGGCTCGGCCGCGGCGATGGCGAGGAAACCCTGGCGGACGCGCTCGTGATAGTCGCGGCCCTTGGCCTCGAACCGCGCCTCGCCGCCATGGCGCGACGCCGCCCGCGCCAAGCCGACCTCGACCGGCACATCGAAGATCAGCGTGAGATCGGGCGCGAAATCCTCGGCGATGAGGCGATGCAGCGCGGCAAGCCGGGCGCGGTCGAGGCCGCCGCCATAGCCCTGATAGGCCATGGTCGAATCGGCGAATCGGTCGGAGACCACGAATTTCCCGGCATCGAGCGCCGGCCAAACCGTCTCGAGCAGATGCCGCCGCCGCGCGGCGACCATCAGCAGCGCCTCGCTGATCGGGTCCCAGCGCTCGGCCGGACCGTTGAGCAACAGCGCCCGGATCTCATCCGCGCCTTGGGCGCCGCCGGGCTCGCGCGTCGCGATCGCATCTTTGCCGGCGCGGCTCAGCGCGGCCACCAGCAGCTTTTGCTGCGTCGACTTGCCCGCGCCTTCCCCGCCTTCGAGCGTGATGAAGCGACCGCGCGTCAGTTTTTCTTCCCGAAGAGCAGATAGCCGGCAGCTAGCGCGGCGCGCGAGAAGCCGCCGACCTTCTCGACCGGCTTCGCCGCGACCAGCGGCACCTGGATCGGATTCATGTCGTTCGCGGCGACTTGCAGCGTGCCGACTTGCTGGCCCTGCGCGACCGGCGCCGGCGCCGGATGGTCGTAGACCACGCTCACCTTCATGCTGGAGCGCGCGTTGCGCGGCAGGCTGACGAGCAGATCCGATTTGACGGTGACGGGCACGGTCGACGTCGTGCCGAGCCAGACCGGCGCGTCGTCGATCGTATCGCCGGCTTTGACGAGCTTGTAATCCGCCCATTCGCGGTACGCCCAGGAGAGCAGCTTCTCGCTTTCCTGCGAGCGCATGTTCATGCTCTTCATGCCGCTTAGCACTTCGACGATGCGGCGGCCGCCGCGCAAGGCCGTCACGGTGATGCCGTAGCCGGCCTCCTCGGTGTGGCCGGTCTTCATGCCGTCGACGCCGAGATCTTTGTAGAGCAGCGGATTGCGGTTGCCCTGCTTGATGCCGTTATAGGTGAATTCCTTCTCGGAATCGTAATGGAAGTATTCCGGGAAGTCGCGGATGAGATCGGCGGCCAGGATCGCGAGATCGTGCGCCGTCACGTATTCGTCGGGATCCGGCAAGCCGTCGACATCGGCGAAGTGGCTGTCCTTGAGGCCGAGTTTTTGGGCCGTCTGATTCATCTGGTCGACGAAGGCGTCGGTGCTGCCGGCAAGCCCTTCGGCCAGGACGACGCAGGCGTCGTTGCCCGATTGAATAATCATGCCGCGGATCAGATCCTCGACCTTCACCTGGCTGCCGAGCGCGACGAACATGTTCGACTCGTTTGTCTTGTGCTTGGCCCAGGCCTTCTCGCTGACCGGCAGCGTGTCGTCCAGCTTCACCCGGCCCGCCTTGAGATAGGAATAGACCACATAGGCGGTCATGATCTTGCTCATCGACGCCGGCGGGATGCGCTGCTCGGCATTCTTGTTATAGAGCACGGCACCGGTGTCGTAATCGATCACGATCGCGGTCTGCGCCGCCGTGTCGATTGTCGGTACGGCAGCCGCGGCGAGCGGCGCTGCCGCGATCAGCGCGAGGCAGCTGGTGGCAATGAGCGAGGCGGAGAGCTGTTTCATGCGGAACACCTGATGCCAAAAAGGCGGGATGCGGAACGGCGATGGCTGAGCATAGCGCGAATTCGGTGAATCAATTCACCACAATTCGCGCTTCGGGCGAGGCGGTGATGACCTGGTTCAACAGCGCGTCGGCTTGATCGACCGAAGCCACCGGGCCGACGCGCACGCGGTACATGTTCATACCGCTGACTTTGGCGCTGGTGACGTTGACCGGGCCGAATTTCTCGAGCCGGGTCTTCAGCTGCACGGCGCGGTCGATGCTCGCGAAAGCGCCGGCCTGGACATAGATGCCGGTCGGCTGCACCGGCACGACCTTGATGGTCTCGGGCAGCGGCGCCTCGGCGATCGGCTGACCCGGCTGCGGCGGCAAATTCTGCGGCGCGGTCGGCGCCGGCGGCAGCGGTGTCGGCTTGTTCGTCGCGACGGCGACGCCCGGCGGCGCCGGCAGCGGCTCGGCGGCGACCGCTTTCACCGGCGCGGCTTGCGGCGGTGGCGGCGCCGCGGCGGCGATCTCGGGCTCGGTGCCGCGGCGGCCGGCGAGGCTCGCCGCCTGGATCGAGGCGGGCACATCGATCTGCACCCGCACCTTCGCGGTGCCCTGCCCTTCGAAGCCGAGGAGCTGCGCGGCGCGGCGCGACATGTCGATGATCCGGCCGCGCGCGTAGGGACCGCGGTCGTTGACGCGCACCTCGATCGAGCGGCCGTTCTCGAGATTGGTGACGCGCACGACCGTCGGCATCGGCAGCGTGCGATGCGCGGCCGTCAGCTGGTTGAGATCGAAGATCTCGCCGTTCGCCGTGTATTTGCCGTGAAACTGCTCGCCGTACCACGAGGCGATGCCGGTCTCGTCGTACTTCCAGTCTTCGGCGGGGTAATACCAGGTGCCGTCGATCTGATAGGGCTGGCCGACTTTGTAGATGCCTTTGCCGCCGCCCGGCGGAACATTCTCGCCGCCGGAAGGCGCCGAGCCGCAAGCCGCGAGCGACAGCGCGAGCGCGGCGAGACAAGCAAGACGAAGTGGATGACGCAGCATTCCCCCGATGGGTCCCGGACCGTTCCGCTATTTCACACTCTCGGCGAGATAGCCGACAGCCAATGCGAAATAGCTAGAATTATTCCAGCGCAAAATCACGCTGAAATTGTCGGTAACCAAGAAACTCGGGCCCTCGCTGCCGCCGGGTTGCAGCAAAGCCGCGCGTTCCGTCGATTCTGACGGATTGTTAACCAGCGGCAGCCCGTCGGCGCGCTTGATGCCGAGCGAGGACCATTCGGCGAGTGTGCGCTTCGGCGGCAGGCCGACCAGCGACGAGTCGATCCCGGGCGGCACGATGACCTTCCAGCCGAGACCGAGGCCCGGATGCCAGCCGCTGCTCGCGAGGTAATTCGCGATCGAGGCAAAGACGTCGTCCGGCTTGTTCCAGATATCGGGCGCGCCGTTGCCGCTATAGCTCACCGCGAAGCGCAGATAGCTCGACGGCATGAACTGGCTCTGCCCCATCGCGCCGGCCCAGGAGCCGATCATCGTCGACGGGTCGATGTGATCGTTTTGCACGATCTTCAGCGCGTTGATGAGTTCCTTGCGGAAGAAGGCGGCGCGGCGGCCGTCATAGGCGAGCGTCGCCAGCGCCGCGATGATCGGATAGGTGCCGATGCGCTCGCCGAAATTCGTCTCGATGCCCCACAGCGCCACGATGTAGCGTGCCGGCACTTGATAGCGCCGCGCCACTTCCTCGAGCAGCGCCTGGTTGTCGAGGTAATGCTGATGCGCGGCATCGCGCCGCGTCTGGGTCACGACGCGATCGATATATTCCTGGAAGGTCAGCGTCGTTTCGGGCTGCTTCTGGTCGAGCTCGATCACGCGCGGGATCGGCTGCACGCCAGCGAATGCCTGATCGAAGGTCGCGCCGCTGATGCCTTGCGCCAGCGCGTCCTGGCGCATGCCCTGCAGCCAGGTGGCGAAATCCGCGCCCTGAGCCGACGCGCTTGTCGCAAACAAGAGAAGGCCGAGAACGACCGCTAACCACCGCATGAGTCAGAAATACCCAAGCGCGACCGCGCGCGCCATAGGGCAAATTACGCAGTGATCACAAATTCGCGCGCCTTGTCGCGAATCGAGTCGGGCAGCGGCGCCGAGCGCCGCGCTTCGAGATCGAAATGCACACCCGCCTGATAATAGCGCGCGACTCGGCGGCCGCTGTGCGCCAGGCGCATCTCGTGGAGGATGGTCACCGAGGAATTGCCGACGTTGAGCATGCCGCTCTGCATCGCCACCATCTCGCCGATCGCCGGCGCCGGCGGAAACAGCTCGAGCCGCGTATCGAAGGTGGCAAACCCGCGCTTCTGGTCCCGCATATAGGTGCTGCTCATGCCGGCGGCGTTCATGTTGATGAGATTGGCGGTCGAGAAGCGATCGATGAAGCCGAAGAGCGAGAGCCGCCCCTCCTCGTCCGCCTGCCAAGCTTTGACGCGGGCGAGGCCGGTCGGCACCGGCCCGGCCTTCTCCGGCAACTTCAGCGCCTCGAAGCGCAGCTCCTTCCACGGCGCGACCGCGCCTTCGAGCTGGGCCCGCGTTTCGGCCCAGCTCTCGCCATCGGGCGCATCGAGAGCGATCACCTGCTCGGCGCTCGTCGTGACGGGCCCGCCCATGCCATTGGTTGCGATATGGCCGAGCGTCAGCGTGGCCGTATCAAGCGAGACAATCCCGCTCTGAATAGCGATCGGATCGCCGGCGCGGAGCTCGGCGACGTAGCGCGTGTTCATCGCCCGCGTGCGCCAGCGCGTGCCGGGCGCGAGGCGATGCATCAGCTCATGGCCGGCGTCGGCGAAGCGCTCGATGTAATAGGCGATGTTCAGATGGCCGAAGGCGTCGCATTCCTGGATGAGCACGCCCCCGCGATAGCACTCGACGAGATCCATCATCGCTTCTTGCCCGCGGATTCTCTCTGCCACAGCGCCCAGGCGCGCTCGCAGGTGTTCTCGACGCCTTCCGGCCCCGTGCAATATTCGACTTCGCTCTCGTTGAGGTAAGTGACCTCGCCGCCCAAGCGCATCGCCTCCATTTGCAGCCTCGCGTTCATCGCGGAATAGATCGCGCGGTAGACCGCGAGGTGCAGCGACGAGGCGACGATGGTCGCACCGTGGCCGCGCATCAGCACCATCGGCTTGTCGTCGAGGACCGCGGCGAGCGAGCGGCCGAGATAGGCCGAGCGGATCAGCATCTGGCCGTCGTTCTGGAAATTGCGGATCTCGAACACCGGCACGCCCATGCCGATATGCGAGCTCATGTGATACATCGGCTTGAGCGGCGCGCCGGTCGTGCCGAACGGGATCAGCGGCGGCGCATGGGAGTGGATCACGGCATTGACGTCGGGCCGCGCGCGATAGATCTCGCCGTGGATGAAGCGCTCGCTGTAATGCCGCTCGCCGCGCTCGGGCACCGGCTCGCTGTCGAGGCTGAATTCGCGGATGTCGCTCGGCACGACGATGCCGGGCGCGACATAGCGCGCCATGACGAAGCGCTCTGGGTCCTTGTCGTGACGCGCGCTGACATGGCCGAAGCCGTCGAGGATGTCGTGATCGAAGAGGATCAGATTGGCGAGCGCCACATCGGCGACGAGGTCTTTCGAGGCGGTGATGAGGCGGGAGGATTTGGCTTTGGCGGGGGCTTTTTTCTTGGCAGGCATGATGGCACAAGATTAGGGGCTTGCCGCGCACCTGCCAATTGAGAAAAATCGCGCCGAGGGGGATTCGCGATGGGGACGATCCGGGCATTCTTGAATCGATGCGTGGCGACGGTGCTTCTCATTACCTTTGGCGCGACGACGGCCAACGCCGATGCGACCGAAGACAGGATCGCGGCGTTACAGGCGAAATTCCGTTGTCCGATCTTCGAGTATCTTGTCGCGTTGCATGACACGTCGCCGAAACTGAAGGACCGCTACCTGGTTGCCGAGATCAACACGAAGGAGCGCTATTTCACCCAATGCATCTTTTACAATAAGGATCGTAAGATGCATTGCGAGGCAGAATCGCCTTATTACGATCGCAGCGTTTCTTCCTATTTCACGCCGGAGCGCCTCGCGATCCTGAAATCGCTCGGCTACACGACGAAACCGTCAAAGAACAACTTCCATCTCGAGCGTAAGGTGACCGGTGTCGAATCGCTTTACGAGATCGCCGGGCTTTACGTTGACACGCTTGCTCGCGTATTCGACATGCAGATCTACGAGACGTTGAATTACATCGCGCCCCGCGTGCCGCTTAAGCCAAGTGGCAGCCCCGAGACACAGCGTTTCTGCCAGCCGAAACTTAGCTAGCCGATCAGCCCGACCACCGCGCCGCTCATGCAGGTCGCGAGCGTGCCGGAGACGATCGAGCGCAGGCCGAGGCCGACGATGTCGTGCTTGCGCGTGGGCGCCATCGCGGTCATGCCGCCGATCATGATGCCGGCGCTGCCGAAATTGGCGAAGCCGCACATCGCATAGGTCAGGATGAGCTGGGTCTGCGGCGCGATGCTGCCGGCGGGAAGCTTCGCCATGTCGACATAGGCGATGAATTCGTTGAGCACCGTCTTGGTCGCCATCAGATGCGAGGCGGTCACGATATCGCCCGTCGGGACACCGATCAGCCACATCACTGGGCGGAAGACATAAGCGAAGAGCCGCTGCAAGGTGACGGCATCGCCGCCGATCGCCGGGATCCACGACAGCGCCATGTTGACGAGGCTGACACAGGCGATGGCGACGATCAGCATGGCAATGATGTTGAGGAGGAAGACGATGCCGTCGGCCGTTCCTTTGGCGAGCGCGTCGACCGCCGAGAGCATCGGATCGCCCATCGAGAGCTGCGCCTCGGCATCGGCATTGGTCTCGAACGGCACCATCAGCGCGGCGACCGCGATGCCGGCCGGCGTCGAGATCACCGAGGCGATCAGGATATGGCCGAGCGCATCCGGGATCACCGGGCCGAGGATCGACGCGTAGAGCACCATCACCGTGCCGGCGATGCCCGCCATGCCGCAGGTCATGAGTGCGAAGAGCTCGCCGCGCTCCATGCGCTGCAGATAGGGCCGCACCAGCAGCGGCGCCTCGATATTGCCGACGAAGATATGGACGGCGGCGCCGAGGCCAAGCGCGCCGCCGATCCCCATCGCGCGGCGCAGCACCCAGGCGAAGGCTTTGACGATGACCTGCAGGACGCCCCAATAGAACAGCAGCGAGGCGAGCGCGCTGATCGTCAGCACCAGCGGCAGCGCCCGGAAGGCGAAGATGTAGCTCGCGCCCGGCGACTTCTCGTCGAACGGCAGCGGCCCGCCGCCGAGATAGCCGAAGACGAAGCTGGTGCCGGCATCGGTCGCGCGCTGCAGCGCGTCGACGCCCTGGTTGAGCACCAGGAAGATCGACGCCGCCGGCGGAAATTTGACGAACAGGATCGCGAGGATGAATTGCAGAGCGATGCCGGTGACGACGACGCGGATCGGAATCCGCCAGCGGTTCTCGCTGACGAGCCACGCCGCCAGCAGCAACACCACGATCCCCAGAATCCCCCGCACGCTATCCCCCTACCCCGCCGCGGCCTACGCGCCGCGGACCGTATCGATGATCTTCAACGGATCCGGCGGGGCGGCCGATGCGCGCCACGCCACATGCCCGTCCGGCCGTACCAGGACCAGCGGCCGCTCATAGACCTGCGCGATCGCCGGATCGTCGATGCTCACCACCTCGAGCGGCACGCCGCGCTGGCGGGCGGCGGCCACGAGGCCCGACGGATCGGGCGCATCGGCGCCGCTGCGCATGAGCACGAAGCCGTGGCCGAAGAGATCGATCGTCGATCGTCCCCCTTTTAAATCAGGTGGGCTTAGCCAGGCATGCGGCGCGCGCGAGCCGGGCCGGCTGGTCTGGTGATATTCCATCACGCTGTCGCGCGGCGGCGGCGTGCCGTCGGGAATCACGAGCGGCGAGTCATAGCGATAGCCGAGAGCGATGCCGTCGGAGATGAAGGTCTTGGCGCGGTTGGTGACGATATCCTCGCCGATCTGGCGCCGCGCTGCTTCGCCTTGCGCGGTCGGCTGCTCGATCAGCTCGATCAGCGCCGGATCGGTCGTGCGCATCACATTGTCGGTGGCTTCGCCGACATTGCGCTGCGCGACCGGCCGGCGCTCGGCCTCATAGCTCGCGAGCAGCCCGGGCCCGCCCCAGCCGGCGACCGAGGCCGCGAGCTTCCAGCCGAGATCGACCGCGTCGCCCATGCCGGTATTCATGCCGAAGCCGCCCGACGGCGCGTGCTGATGCACGGCATCACCGGCGAGGAAGATCGGCGGCGCCTGGAAACGGTCGGCGACGAGGTCGCGGCACGTCCAGCGCCGCGCCGAGATGATCTCGTAAGGGATATCGGTGCCGATGCAGCGCGCGATCACGCTGCCGACCAGAGCCTCGCTCGGCTCGTCGCGAAATTCTTCGCCATGGACGCCGATGCGCCACAGCTCGTTGCCGTCGATCTCGATCAGGCTGCCGTAATCGCCGTGCTTGTCGATGAAGAAATAGAACGCGGCCTTGCCCTTGTCGTGCCGGTTCCAGAGCTCCTTCACCTTGAGGAAGATGTTGAGGTGATAGGAGAGCACCGGCCGGCCTTCCTGCCGGATACCGAGCGTCTTGCCGATGCCCGAATGTCCGCCCGAGCAATCGATGAGATAGCGCGCGGCGATGCGCTCGCGCCGGCCGCTCGGCAGATCGGTGACGTGGGCGATGACACCATCGCCTTCGCGCTCGAAGCTCTCGAAGCGGCAGTTGTATCGCAGCCGCACGCTGTCATAGCTGCCGGCGAGCCGGCGCAGGATCGGATCGAACCAGATCTGGTTGCAGCGCTGCGAGCGCTCGGGCGTCGTCGGCAGCGGCTTGTGCCCGCCATGCGTCGGCCGCTCGATGCGCGCGATCTCGTAGCCGTGGAGGCTGGTCGCGTAGATGATCGTCGGCGGGAAATCGGGCGGCGCGCCGGAGTCGCGCACCTCTTTGGCGATGCCCCAGCGGCGGCAGAATTCCATCGTGCGCGAATTCACCGTGTTGGCGCGCGGGTGATCGATCCTCCCGTCGGTTTGCTCGATGAGGAGACATGGCGTGCCGCGCATGCCGAGATCGGCGGCAAGGCCGAGCCCGACCGGCCCGCCGCCGATGATGAGGATGGGTGTTTCGTTCTCAGACACAGGCATGGATACCGGCCGATTTCACCCGCGTCCTCCCCCAGGATCGCGGGTGATCTAGCGGGCTAAGTCACTGGTGTCGAGTTAGTCCTAGCCGACATCGATATGCAGCACGATGGCGAGGCATAGGAGCCCGACCGCGACGGCGGCGATCGGCAAGAGGATCGCAGCCGCCGCGTCCTTGCCTTTGACGCGGGTTTGCCAAACGTCGAGATCGGCATTGAGCCAACCGCCAAACGTGCGATGCGACAAGGACGTATCGCGCGGATCGTGCCCATGCCGCCTTACGCGCCATAGCTGAAACGGTAGGAACATGGCGAACAAGACAAAGCCGCAGGCGATGGCGATGACGTAGTAGCTGTCATTCGGCGCGGCAAACGTCCCGGCCGAGGCCACGAACAACACGGCTAGGCCCAGTATGGCGAGATAGATCGCCGGATGAAGACGGCGAGCGAGATTCTGCGGTGGAGCTTCGGGCGCGGCCGGCACCGGCAGGTTTCGCTCCTCGCGTGCGTCGCGAATGTCGATAGCCATGGAGGCCTCCTTCGGCATTGCTGCGGAAAGATGCAGTCATTCTCGGCATGTCGGCATGATGATGGGCATCGCGATGCGGTGCGATGCCGCACCGCATCCCTTCATGAAATCGCTGACAGATCGCGCGCGGCGCGGTCGGCCCTTTGCCGGCTATTTGTAGGTGATCATGTCGCTGCGCGTGAGCGTCACCTTGTCGGCGCCGCCCGGCAAATTCGCCAGGATCCACGCCGTCGCCTGATCGCCGAAGCGCTGCGACGACGACATGCCGTCGACCGGCACGACGACGCTGAAGCCGCGCACGACCGCTTCGCTCGATGTAAAAATGACCGCACCGTAAGAGGATGTTCCGGTCGTCACCACCGTGGTGATGCCTTTGTCCTTGAGCATCTTCTCGAGATCGGTGCCGCTGAATTTATCGACTGCGCCGATCAGCAACGTGGCACCCGCGCGCGGCGCGACCTCCGGTATGTAGTCCTCGGGCTTCGGCCCTTTGATGCTCGTCCAGATGACCGTGACGCCTTTGGCGGTCGCGGCATCGATCATCGCCTTCACTTTCGGGATCGATGCGACGCAGCTCGGCCGCGCTTTTTCGTTACAGGTCTGTTTGACGAAATCCATGACGAGCAGCGCCGTGGTCTTCGCATCGAGCGATGCGGGTTTGAGCGCGGGCGCCGGCGGCGGCGCGACCTTGGCCCAATCGTCGACGACATT
>Ga0335085_10006159_pt1 | contig 19030 bp, 18 predicted proteins | sample Lox_Sample_45_FD_206712 | JGI IMG/M metagenome (GOLD analysis project Ga0335085, IMG submission 206712) | Soil microbial communities from Loxahatchee National Wildlife Refuge, Florida, United States - Lox_Sample_4.5 | ecosystem: Environmental > Terrestrial > Soil > Wetlands | place: USA...
TGGCGTCGAGCGATGCAGAGGGATTGCAGAAGGCGTTGGCCATTATCGGCAACCTGACCGCGGTTCCCGAGGTGGGCAAGACGTACCTGGGCAAGGTAGTCCGACTGGCTGAGTTCGGCGCGTTTGTCGAGCTCTTCCCCGGCACGGACGGCTTGCTGCACATCTCCGAGATTGCGGAACATCGGGTGAAGGAAGTGAAGGACGAGCTGCGCGAGGGCGACCAGGTGATGGTGAAGGTGCTGGCCATCGAAGGCAATCGCATCAAGCTGAGCCGCAAGGCGTTGATCAAGGAGCAGAAGGCGAAGCTGGGGCATTCCGCTCCGGCGCAATCTGAGGAGACGGAGTTTTCGCAGCCGGGCGTACAAGAAGCGCCGGTCCGGACTCCCAGAATCTCCGCGCCGCGCAACGAGTTTGACGAACGCCAACCGAGCTCAAACCAGAGTACGATCTTGATCGAAGGCGGAGACGACTTCGATGAGGATGGCGGTGTCGAAATCGACGAGACCAACGAGCCCAATTTCAACCGCGTGGATGGAGCCCCGGTGGTTCATGCTGGCGGCCCGCCGTTCGCGGGCGGAGGCAGGCCCGGAGGCCCCGGTGGCAATAACAACCGGCGCCGGCGTCGTCGCGGCGGACGGAGACCCGGCGGCGGCCAGGGATGAGTAGGTTCCCTCTTCGTTAAGCAAAAGAAGACCCGGGCTCAGTGTCCGGGTCTTCGTGTCTGGGGTTAATTGTGTTGGCAAATTCGCGCGAAGCCAATTTTCGGTGAAAGCTTATTCCGCCGCGGTTTGAAGGCCGGGCTCACGCTTGATGCTGCCAGGAGCTTTCCGCTTTACCGGCTGCTGGACCGCTGCGCCGCTATTGCTTTCTTTCGATGCAGTCTTGCCGGCGTACATGCGAAGGTCTGCTGCGATGCGCAGAGCCTCAGAGTCCGCCGCGTCGTCAGGAAAAACTGCGAGGCCGACGCTCGCGCCAACACGCAATTTCTTTCCACCGAAGGTGACGGGCTCGTCGAGAAGTTTGGCGAGCGTTTTACCTACACGCGCAGCGTCGGCGCGCGTCATGGGCTCCTCGAGGATCACGGAGAACTCATCTCCACCGGTACGGGCAACAGTATCGGAGCGGCGCACGCGACGGGTGAAGAGGTCGCCCACGTGCTTCAGCAGTTCATCGCCGGCGTGATGCCCGGCGGTATCGTTCACCAATTTGAAGTTGTCGAGGTCGATGAGAAGCAGAGCGACGTGCGAGCCGGTGCGGCGAGCGCGTTCGATGGCGCTGTCGAGGCGATCCTGAAAGAGGCGCCGATTGGGTAAGCCGGTCAACTCGTCGTGCAGCGCCAGATATTTGTTGTGCTCGAGCTGATCCTCAAGCAGAAGCATGATCATGCCCACGGCTACAACATATTTCGGCAGGTTCCACACTTCACTTTCGAGATGAAGACTTGGAAAGAAGTACATGATGGAGGGTGCGGCAACGAACACACCGGCCCATGCGAAAAAGCCCGCGATGGTGATGAAGGATCCTGCGGTTGCCCGCCGGTACGTATACCAGAAATGGATAGCGCAACCGAGATAGATGACGAAGAAGAGCGCCTCGAAGGCAACGGTTGGGCCGACTTCGGGGCGATTTTGAACGATCAAAAGGAAGATGGCAAGGGCCAGGTTGAGCGCTACGAGGGCCCAGCGTAGTGGATGGCGGACTTGTTGCACCGCTGCGAGCGAAATGGCCAGAGGCAGCGCGCCGATAAGCGCTGCCGTGGGTATCAAAGCCCACGAGGCGATGGGATCGATGACCAGGAGGCCGATGTACAGTGTGTAGACCGTGAGCAGAACGGCGAGCATCCAACGGCTGGAGCGTTGCTTGCTGCGATGGGGCACCGCTGCCCACATAAACAGAACGCCAGCACACGCAAGAGCGGCAAGGCCGATAAAGGACGCGAGATCGGCCCAGTGTCCTGGAACGCCGAGACACATTAATGCAGCAAAATGAATAGCGATCAGGAACCAGCCGGTGAGCCAGACTGCCGAAACGGTCGCTTTCACGTGGCGTGCGACCGATGCAAAAGCTAATGTAAGAAGCGCGACGGCTCCTAAATCGGGAAGTTTGCTCCAGTCAACCAAGGCACTCCGTTCATACGCATGCATTGCGCTGCGTTTCGTTTAATGTCTATTGATCAAAGAATCAGCTATTTCTAAAGAAAGGGCGATAACGCTTTTGTAGGACCCTTAAGGCGCCAGTATACACTTTGGTAACCTTACCGGCAGTTCGTAAGCAAAATCAATGAGTTAATTCTCAATAAAGGCTGGAGAAAAAGCCCCAAATGGGGTGCAGATTTGATCTGCAAGGTGGGCCAAATCGAGAGATTTTCTGTGAGATTCCAGTTCCGAAGAACGGACTTCGGCTCTGGCAATCAAAACCCACACAGGAGTCGCGCCTTTTGAACAGCCGACGCGTCTTCTGCCTGAACATAACTCTATTGCTGCCGATAAAGTTCGATGCGGAGTGTACGCATGAAGTTGGCACGACCGGCACCGCATCGAAGGCTGGCATGATTTCTCTGAAGAAATATCTCGAATCACAGCCGGCCGATTCTGCTCCGGCAATGGAGCGCGCAGAAGGCGACCTGCTTCCTGCCGTGATTGACGCGTACGGCTCCGCGTTGATGGAGATGGGTAACTCAAGTCTGGAGGCTTGCCCGGGAATGGGCGACGAGCTGAAGCGAAATTTGGCTGAGTTCAAAACGGAACTGTCTACAGGCATGAGCACGGTGGCGCTGGCGACGACGAACACTGGCGTTCGCGATCAGATTCGCGGCTGGGGTCGTGGGACCGCGAGGCACTTCCAACAGAAGGCCCGCGAAGTTAAGGAAATGCTGCTGATGATGGCGCGCACTGCGGAGTCAGTAGGCGCACGTGACCAGCGATGCGCCGGCCAGATAAGCGAGGTGACGGAGCGGCTGAAGGCCATCGCAAGCCTGGATGATCTGACACAGATTCGCACGTCGATTGAGAAGAGCGCCACCGAGCTGAAGTCGTCGATTGATCGCATGACTGCCGAGGGCAAAGCCGTTCTGGATCACCTGAAGGAGCAGGTGGCGACGTATCAAACCAAGCTGGAGGAGGCTGAGCAGATCGCTTCGCGCGATGCGTTGACGGGGTTGAGCAGCCGGCTTTATTTCGAGACCCAGTTGGAAAAGCGTCTGGCGGCGAAAACGCCATTCTGCGTCGCCATTGTCGACATTGACCGCTTCAAGAAGGTGAACGACGATCACGGCCATATGACCGGAGACGATCTGCTGAAGCAGTTCGGCACGGAGCTCAGGTCAGCTTGTCGCTCGACCGATGTGATCGGGCGCTGGGGCGGGGACGAGTTCATACTGCTCCTCGATTGCGGACTCGCGGAGGCGGAAGCGCAGATGGTGCGGCTTCGCAAATGGATTTGCGGTAGCTATACGGTGCATGGCAAGACCGGTGAGGTGAAGCTGCGCGTGGACGCGTCAGTCGGTTTGGCGGAGCGCGCGATGGGCGAGGCGATGAAAGAGTTGCTGGCTCGCGCCGATGCCGCAATGTACGAGGAGAAGGCGGCTGGACGGACGAAAGCGGCGTAATCGCCGGAGCCGCAAAAGCAGCAACCGGGTCCCGGTGGGCTGCAGAAGCCGAACTTTTCAGTGTTCTTTGAGCATTTCTGTGTCTGCCGTCACAGGCCGACGTTTCTTTGCCCATTAAAGGATGCTCGCTTCCCGCGAGCGCAATTCTGGTTTTCACTTCCGCATTTTCTCTGCTTCTTCCTTGAGTTCCTTTCTCCCACGCAGGAAGGTGGAGGTGCGGCCCTGTTCGCCGTGGCGTTCATTGGCAGAGACAAAGAGAACGCGGCGACAGATGACGCGGTGGATGCAGGGCGCGGAATGATGGAAGGGAACTCATGAGATTACTGATTGCCGAAGATGACAAGGCGCTGGGGCAGTTCCTGTGCCGCGGTCTGGAGGCTGATGGACATCGCGTGCACCTGGCCTACGATGGCGGCGCGGCGGTGGAGGCATTTCGACAGGAGTTGCCGGATCTAACCATTCTGGACCTGAATATGCCGGTGAAAGATGGTGAGCAGGTGCTCGAAGAGGTGCGGCTGCTTGATGCCGATCTGCCGGTGCTGGTGCTAACCGCGCGGCAGGAGGTGGACACGAGGGTGCGCTGCCTGGACCGCGGCGCCGACGATCTGATGACCAAGCCTTTCAGCCTGCATGAGCTGCGCGCGCGCTGCCGGGCGCTGTTGCGCCGAAAGCGGGAGACGCGGCTGGAACTGCGCGCGGGCGATCTGCAGTTGGACCGGCTGGAGCACACGGTGCGGCGGGGCACGCGGCAGATCATTTTGACCAACAAGGAATTTGCGCTGCTGGAGCACTTGATGCTCAATCGCGGCGCGTGCGTTTCGCGCGTGGAGTTGCTGGACTCGGTGTGGAACATGGAGCCTGCGCAGACAACCAACATCGTCGACGTGTACGTGAACTACCTTCGGCGGAAGCTTGAAGATCCGCCGCCGGGCCGGCTGATCCGGACGGTGCGCGGGCATGGATACATGGTCCCCCCGGAAGCGGAGCTGGCAATGCCGGCTCCGGCTGCCGACCCGGATGTGGCGGTTGCCTTGGCGCCATTGGCTGAAGTTTCCGCCGCTGCTCCGTCTGCCTTGGCGCGCTAGAGCGGGGTCGGATGTTTTTATTTGCGGGCCCGCCTGTTCATTGCTGGCCTTCTCATTCATTGATTTCGACGACCAAAAGGAGCTCCTTCATGCAGACCTTCCCGGTTCCCGTTCTTCCCGCGCATACACGCATTCGCACCCGCACTGCACTTGTCGCAAGCGCCGATCGCAGCTTCCGCCAGCGGCTCACGCAGGTGCTCACCGGGCTGCGCTGGCAGGTGCGCGAAGCCGAAGGCGGAGCAGAAGCCTGGTCGGAAGCAGAGGCGGCACATCCCGAGGCGCTCATTGTCGATTCGTGGCTGCCGGACCTGGATCTGAACGAGTTTCTCCGCGATTTCAGAGGGGGCTTTCCGGGAGTCGATGTGGTCACGACATCAGCATCGAGCTCAGGCGAGAGCCCGCGCGGGCCATACAGGCAGGAACTTCTGTACGCACTGCGCAGTAGCCAGGAAAATGACGGAGCCGCGTGGAATGCTGTGAGCGCAATGGACACAACGCGAAGCGTGGTGGAATTGCCGAGACTCGACTTGCCTGAGTTGAAGCTGTCTGATCCGGGGCCGACGCATGACTCGAACGCTACGAAGCTTGCGGGCAGCGCGCTGAAGGCGATTCCCGTCCGGCCCCCTGCCGCAGCCGAGGCGGGCTCCGCCGAGCAGTTGCCCGAGCTGGTTGGCAACGCTCCTTGCATGATAGAGATCAGCCGCCGCGTGCGTTTGGTCGCTCCGCGATTGACGCCAGTCCTGATCGAAGGGCCGACGGGTTCCGGCAAGGAGCTGGTGGCCGAGGCGCTGCACCGTCTTTCGTCGCGGAGCCGAAAGCCGTTTGTGGCCATTAACTGCGCGGCTATTCCGGAGTCGCTGCTTGAAGCCGAACTGTTCGGGCACACGCGTGGTGCGTTTACGGGCGCTGTTCAAGGCCGCACCGGACGCATCGAGGCCGCGGACGGAGGCACGCTGTTTCTGGACGAGATTGGCGAGATGCCTCTCGGGCTGCAGTCCAAGCTGCTGCGTTTTGTGGAGTGCGGCGAGCTGCAACGGGTGGGCGACAACGAAACGGTTCGCGTGGATGTGCGCATTATCGCCGCCACGCACCGGCCGCTCGCCTCTCAAGCGCAGTCGGGCGGTTTCCGCTCCGATCTCTATTACCGGCTGGCGGTTTTTCTGGTCCGCACGCCAGCGCTCAGCGAGCATGCGCAGGATCTGCCGCTACTGGTGGAGCACTTTCTTGAAAAGCTTGGCCGCGATACACCGCGCAAACGCGTGGACGGGGCAGCGCAGGCCAAACTCGCAGCGCACGACTGGCCGGGCAATGTGCGCGAACTGGAACATGTGTTGGAACGCGGCGTGATTCTCGCCGGAGACAACCCCGTGTTGACTTCGCGCGAGATCGACTTCGGCCTGTCGGTGAACTGACCTCCGGCAGAGAGGAATTGGGCAAGACCGGGGCCCCGGTAACGCGGAATCGAGCACGGCGGCACGAGAGGAGGTTCAGATGGGCATGGAGATTGAAACGCAACTGAGCGACCAGATCGCGCGCTACCTCGATCTATCGGCCGCCCAGGCCAAGCTGACCGCAGCCAACATGGCCAATGTAGACACACCGGGCTACCGCACCGTGGGCATGGACTTTGAAGCGGAGATGCGCGGAGCGATGGAGGATGTTGCCTACGGGCACGCACCGCGCAAGGTGCGTGTGACGGATGTGGATGGACTGATTGCGCGGCCCGACGGAAACAACGTTTCCATCGATCGCGAAAGTTTGCAGCTGGCCGAGGCGCAACTGAAGTTCAGAACCGGCGTGGCGCTGCTGCGTCAGGAGTATCAGCGTGTGATGGACGCGATCCACGCGGATAAATCGTGAAGAACGGTCGTGAATTGTGAGCCGTGACCCGTGAACACGAACCACGTGCACGAGACGCGAGAGGGGAGCAAGATTCATGAATCTGTTCGGAATGATGGAGACTTCGGGCTCGGCGATGGCGGCCGAGCGCATGCGTGCCGAGGTCGTGGCAGCCAACATGGCCAACGCAGAGACGACGCGCACAGCTGCGGGCGGTCCATATCGGCGGCGGGAGGTGGTCTTCGCTGCCAATGGAGACGACGCCCGGTTTCTCGATTCCATGAACTCGGCCACAGCTGACGCGGGCGTGGGTAGTACGAGCGCAAGTTCGATGAGCGCGGGAATGCCGGGCGCGCCGGAGTTGCCTCCGCTGCCCCCGCTTTCCGGAGGCCCGAATATAGCGCCGGGCGTTCACATTTCACAGGTGGTCGAGGATCCATCGCCGCCGCTCAAGCGCTACGATCCGGGCCATCCCGATGCCGGAACGGATGGCTACGTCGCTTATCCCGACATTAATCCGCTTACAGAAATGGTGGATCTCATGGGGGCAACGCGTGCATATGGCCTGAATGGTTCGGCGGTCCAAGCCGAGAAGGGCATGATCACGTCGGCACTGGAGATTGCGAAGAGCTAGGCGGCAGCGAGCGTGCTGGGCGGGGCAGGAACGGAGGCGGAAAATGTTGGGTGCGATGAATGCCGTCAGCGCAATCTCAAGCGCGGCAACCGGAGGAACAGCACGCACCGCGAGCGGTGTAAGCGTGTTTTCTGCTGCCGGTGCGGAGCAAACTTCCGCTGCGCCGTTTGCCGACCTGATCACCGAAGCCGTGGGCGATGTGAGCCGGCTCGAAGATCAGGCCAGTGCGGCTGTGAGCGGCCTGATGACCGGCTCGGGCGTGGATGTGCATCAGGCGATGATCGCAACGCAAAAGGCGGACATGGCGTTTGAGCTGGCGCTGGCCGTGCGCAACAAGGCAGTGCAGGCATACCAGAGCGTGATGGGAATGCAGTTCTGACGACGGGTGTGAGCGCCGAGCCGCTGACAGCCAAAGCGGAACTAAGAGAGAGCAACCATGGCCACAGGATCGCAGCTCGAAAAGACTCCACCGTTGGTGCCGGGAAGAGTTCAGGCCGGCGGCAGGCTGTCTGGGTTTCTGGGTCTGGTCCAGGTGCGCTGGGCGCAGATGGCCGCGGCGCAGCGCGGATGGGCGATTGTGAGCGCACTGATGCTGATCGCGCTCATCGGTGGTCTGACGTGGTACGCAATGAGCCCCGACTGGCGCACGCTCTACACAAATCTCGATCCGGACGACGCGCGCCAGATTGGCCAGACCCTGACTCAGGCTCAGATTCCCTTTGAGCCCTCGCCGGACGGCTCTGGGATTCTGGTTCCCGCCGCGCAACTGGACAAGGCGCGGCTGGCAACAGCGGCCAAAGGTGGCGTAAAGAGCGGCCGGCTCGGCTTTGAGCTTTTCGACAAGCCGAACTGGGTGGGGTCGGAGTTCGACGAGCAGGTGAATTATCAAAGAGCACTTGAAGGCGAACTCGAGCACACGGTGGGCACTCTTTCCGACGTGCAGTCGGCGCGCGTGCACCTGGTGTTGCCGCACGATTCTCTCTTTCAGGGCGAGGAGCGGCCCGCCAAGGCCTCGGTCGTGCTCAAGCTCAAGCGCAGCACATTGGCCGACGGCGAGCCGGAGGCGATTCGCAATCTGGTTGCCTCGGCGGTCGACGGACTGACTCCGGATCATGTGGTGCTGGTAGACGCATCGGGCAACTTGCCTCTGGGGCCGAAGACGCCACAGGCGATGCAATTGAGCGCTGAGCAGGGGCTTGAGGACAAGCTCATCTCGACGCTCGAGCCGGTGACCGGCGCGGGCAATGTGCGCGCCTCGGTCACGCTGGACTACGACCAGACGGCTACCGATGAGACGGCGGAAGTCTACGATCCGGACAAGACGGCCACTCTTGCCATGCAGCGTACTGACCAGACGACGGGAGTGCAGCCGATAGCTGCCGGAGTTCCGGGCACGGCATCGAATGCGCCCAACACGCAAGCCCTGCCCGTCTATCCACGGGAAACCACGCAGCCGCAGACGGCAAAGAGCGAGTCCAGCACCTATGGAGTTTCAAAGACCGTAAAGCATACGGTCGAAAACCCCGGGCGTGTCCGCCGGCTGACTGCTGCGATCGTAGTGAACGACCGCCTAATCTCGCCGGCCACAAAGAACCACGCAGCCGTGTGGCAGCCGCGGTCAGCCGACGAGTTGCGCAACCTCACTGCTCTGGCCCAGGCTGCGGTTGGCTTTGACATCACACGCGGCGATGTCGTGACCGTGCAGGATCTGACCTTCGATGGCAATCAGGGTCAGCCGCCGGTTGCTGTGTCTGAACAAATCCTGGACGAGGTGGACAGCTCACCGATGCTGGTGAAATATGCCGCGCTGCTTCTGGGACTTTTGGTGGTGACGATCTTCGCTGTGCGGCCTGCGATTCGCCGCGCCGGCACGGCGCTGGGAACGCGTGGGCCTCAAAAAGTCGCAAACAGGGAATTGGCATCCGCTTCACCGGCGGCATTGAGCTCGCCCGAGCCGGCGCCGATGGATCCTGAGCGCGCGCGCAATCAGGAGATCTACGAGCAGGTGACGGGTCACATGAAGCGCGAACCGACACAGAGCTCGCGCCTGCTGCAAAGCTGGATCCATTCGGAGTAGCGGACGGCGGCAGGCGCTGATCGGGGCGAGCGCGGCGAGAGACAGGAAAGGAACGGGCCTTGGCGGAGCAGGGAATCGAGGGCGGGGAGGGAAGGCACCGTACGGGGGCGAACCTGTCGGGCGTGCGCAAGGCCGCGATTCTTCTGGTCGCCGTGGGCGAGGAGTTGGCCAAGGAGGTTCTGCGCTGTCTGCCGGAAAACGATGTCCAGCAGATTACCGAGGAACTGGCCGATCTGCGCGGCATTACGCCCGAACTTTCCGCCGAGGTGCTGGAAGAGTTCTGGGGCCTGCTGGACACGCAAAATTTTATGGTGCACGGGGGCCTGGACTACGCCAGCCGTGTGCTGATCGAGGCCTTCGGAAAACAGCGGGCCGAAGACATGATGGCGCTGATGCGGCGCTCGCAGGAGGCGGCACAGGGGAATCTGGCCAAGCTGCAGCGTACCGATCCGCAGCAGTTGGGCAAGCTGCTTGACTCCGAACATCCGCAGACCATCGCCCTTGTGCTGGCACATCTCGATCCCAAGCGCGCTTCGACTGTGCTCGACAACCTGAGCGAGGAACACAAGGTCGTCTCGATTCAGCGGCTGGCGGAAATGCGGCAGTTTTCTCCGGAGATGGCGCAAAAAGTGGCCATGATTCTGCACAAGCGCTTGGAGAGTGTGGGCGACACGGCGCGGCGCAGCTATTCGGGCTTCAAGGCCGTGGCGGATCTTTTGAACCGGCTGAACGCCGAGGAGTCGAAGAAGATTCTTGAAACCATCGAGGAGAACCAGCCGGAGCTGGCGCTGAGCATTCGCAACCTGATGTTCACCTTTGAAGATTTGATCACTGTTCCGGCGGCGACGATTCGCGAGATCGTGTCCGGAGTGGACAAGCGGCAACTGGCATTGGCCTTGCGCGGCGCGAACGACGAACTGCGCGCGCAGATCTTCAAGGCCATGAGCTCGCGGGCCGTGGAGATGTTGAAGGAAGATATGGAAGTGCTCGGCCCCGTGCGCTCGCGCGAAGTGGCGCAGGCGCAGCAGGAGATTCTGAACCTGGCGCGGCGGTTGGAGGCCGAGGGCAAGGTCATCCTCAAGCTCGAAACCGGCGACGAGATGCTGGCGTAAAGACGGCAGGGAAGCGGCAGTAGTCAGCGGGAAATTGTGGATCAGGGGCGAACGATGGCGGCAAAGGACGAAGTCGAGGCGGAGGAGCCTGAAGCGCTCGATTATCCTCCCTGCGCTGGAGCGGTCGTGAAAGAGTGGAACGGCTGGGAGGAGGCCGACGACAGCGGCGCGACAGCCTCGGCGCGCGGGCCGGCCCGGAGTACCCGCGGAAGCAGCGCGTGCGCCGCTCCAAGCGAGAATGAGACAGAAGCAACGCGGCGGTCGTTTGAAAGCGGGCGCGCACGCGGCCGCGAGGAGGGACGCCAGGCGGAGCGCGAGGCGCATGAGGTGGCGCAGGCCGCCGAGGCAGAGCAACAAAAACGACAGCTCGGCGCACTGGTTGCGCGCTTTGCCGAGGAGAGTGAGCGCTATTTGCGGGATGTGGAGCAGGGGGTGGTGACGCTGGCCCTGGCGGTCGCGTCCCGCATTCTGCGGCGCGAGGCGCAGATGGATCCACTGCTGCTGACGGGAGCGGTACGAGTCGCCTTGGGGCAGCTGGCGGCATCTTCTGAAATAAAGTTGCTGGTGCCCGCAGCGGAACTCGAGTTGTGGCAGGAAGCGATTGCACATTTACCGCATCTGGCGGTGAAGCCGCGAGTGACCGTAGGCGAAGGAATGCGTCTGGGCGACTGCGCGATCGAGAGCCAGGTGGGAACGGTAGACCTTGGCGTGCGCGCGCAGCTGGCGGAAATCGAGCGTGGATTCTTCGACCGAGCCGGGGCTGGAACGGCCGTAACGACCGCAGTGCCAACCGAGATGGCCGCGCCGAACGCGGCTGCGGCTCGCCCATGACGGCATTGCTTGAGCGCTACTTTTCACGGCTGGAGCGCAGGCAGGCGTGGCGCTGGCGCGGCAGCGTGATTGAGTCGGTCGGCCAGACGATCGAGTCCGCAGGTCCGCCGGTTTCGGTAGGAGAGTGCTGCGAGATTCAGGATCGGCTGGGACGCGCGCACGCTGCCGAAGTGGTCGGCTTTCGCGGGTCGCATGTTTTGTCGATGCCGGTCGAGGTGACCGAAGGCATTCGCTTCGGCGATCCCGTATGGTCCGAAGGCATGATGCCGCGAATCGAGGTTGGTCCGGCGCTGATGGGCCGCGTACTGAACGCGCAGGGTGTTCCAATCGACGGCGGCCGCCCGCTCAACCTCGCAACGAGTCTGCCTCTCGATGGAGCGGTGCGCTCGCCCTTCGATCGCGTGCCCATTCAGGAGCCGCTGGGCACCGGCATCCGCGTGATTGATGGACTGCTGACCGTGGGCCGCGGGCAGCGCGTGGGAATCTTTGGCGGATCTGGCGTGGGCAAGAGCACGCTGATTGGCATGATGACCCGCAACACCGAGGCCGAAGTCACGGTCGTGGGATTGGTGGGAGAGCGCGGCCGCGAGGTGGGCGAGTTTCTGCGCGACTCACTCGGTGCGGAGGGTTTGCAGCGCGCAGTGGTTGTGGTTTCGACGTCCGATCAATCGCCGCTCCTGCGCATGCGCGCTGCGCTTGCGTCGACCGTCGTGGCGGAGTTCTTTGCGGCGCAGGGAAAGAATGTTTTGTTGGTGCTTGATTCGCTTACGCGCTTCGCCATGGCCGCGAGGGAGATCGGCCTGGCGGCGGGCGAGCCGCCCACAGCAAAGGGCTACACACCTTCGGTCTTTGCGCGGCTGGCGAAGCTGCTGGAGCGCGCAGGCCGATTCCGCACCGGCTCGATCACTGCGTTTTACACGGTATTAATGGAGGGCGACGACCAGCAGGATCCATTGGTGGACGCGGTGCGCGCGCTGCTCGATGGACACGTGGTGCTCGACCGCTCACTGGCCTCCGAGGGTTGGTATCCGCCCATTGCTGTGCTCGATTCGATCAGCCGTCTGATGCCTGCTGTGGCCTCGGAGGACCACCGTGAGCACGCGGCACTGATTCGAAGGCTGATGGCGGTCTATGCGCGATCGGAGGACCTGGTGCGGATTGGCGCGTATAAAGCCGGAGCCGATCCGGAGCTGGACCGCGCGCTCCGCGCTCGTGAAGTGATTCGCGGATTTCTTACGCAGGACGCACGCGAGCACGTTGGGTTTGGCGATTGTCTGCACCGCCTGGGCGCGCTGGCCGGAGAGGTTTGAGCGATGCCAATATCGCGCGGCCTGCAACGCCTGTTCGAATTGCGCGGACTTGAAGAGGAACTAAGCCAGGCCGCGCTGGAGGAGGCACTGAGTAAGTTGCGTGTGCTTGAGAAGGAGCTCGACGCAGCCAGAGAGCGCGAGCGCAACGGACGCCGGCGGGTGACAGCGAGCGCGGCTTCGGCTGACATGGCGGATCGGATCGCGGGCCTGGAGGAAACGCGCTCTGCAAGCCGTCGCGCCGCGGTGCTCAAGCCGAGAATCGCAGAGATGGAAGCCGAGGTCGCGGAGCGGCGGGCAGCGTTTTTGGCGAAGAGAATCGAGCGGAGACAGGCGGAAACGCTGATCGGGAAAACTGAGGCCGCCGAGGCAATCATGGCCGGACGACGTGAGCAGCGGGAGATCGACGACTGGTTCCTGCGGGGCGGGAGGTGCGCAGACAGAGCTGTTGAAAAGAGTTGACGCCGGTGAGGTTCGGATGGGCAGGATGGCGGATGAGCTGTCGAGGAAGCCCCGGAACTCCAGTCAAATCGGAGGTGTGGAATCGAGAATCGCGCAGCCGGCAAACTTGAGGGGAAAGCGCCAGAGTTCAAAGAACATTTCCTTAAATGGAATCAATCTTCCAGTTTTGAAAATCTCCTAACCCCTCCCTTAGCACTTTGGCACACCTACTGCACCACACATCCGCATGACTGTCGTCGCAAACACAGTCCTGGGCGGGGCTGCACAATTGGGCGGGGCGCCCGCAGCGGGCAGGCCCACAGCTTTGGCGGGCGCAGAATTTGGAGCGGAGCTGGCCTTGGGATTGTCTGCAGGAGTCGGTTCGGAAGCAGGACCTGAAACGAATGCGGGCGGATGCTTTAGCGCGGCGTTTCAGCGTGCCAGCGGATATGCAGAGTCAGCCGAAACCGTAGCGTTTGCGGTAAGCAAGGGCGAGAACGGAACACGGCTGAGCACGACGACGAAGAGCGAGGCGCAAGTCGTTGGCGAGGAAAGCTTCATAGGAACCTGGCAACCGATGTTGCACGCGTGGGGCGTGGCGGCGCATGCCAGTGGCGAGGCCTCAGAAGAAGCCGCAGACGAATCGAGCGAGACGAACGCAGCAAACAAAACCAGCGGAGGTCCAAGTGCGGGATGCACACGAACTGCGCGCGTCGCTGCTGGTGGCGGGGCAACTCGATCAGCACTCTCGGGAAGCCGTGCGGTCCTGCCTGCAAAGAAGTCAACCGGCAGCGCGGAACTAAAGCAATGCGCATATGGGTTGAGCGCCATAAAGCCTGCTGGCGGCACTGGGAGCTCCTCGGTCCGTTCGAAGATTGAAAAGCGGAACAACCGATGGCAGAGTGCCGAAATGCCGCGACAAGTCGATCAAGCGGCAAATGGAGCGGGAGGTTCGCCGATCGACGGGTACGCGGCGCAGGGTGCGGCGTCATTGCAGGCGAACATTCCGCCAGCGAATCTGACAAATTCGTTGACGCAAGGCGATTCCAAGTGGGTTGATGAACACGTCAGTGTTTCACTCGCAGCCGCGAAGCCGCCCACGCCAACGCCGGTGTTTGCGTTAAGCGGAGTGGCAGGCGCTGCGTCGGTTACGTCTGCCACGGCCGCGACGAATTCGACCGTGGGCGCCCGACCGGTGGGCCAGATGCCAATCCATGCGGCGAAGACTTCGCCGCGCAGCCGCACGATGAATTCCGGCGGAGCAAGTGGAGCGATTGATGAGGATGGGGAGCAGAAAGATCCAGCGGTGCTCCCACAGGAACTTTCGAAGCCGACGGGCAATAATGCGGCAGCAGGGCCATCGAAATCGATCGGCACGCACCCGTTGGATTCGAGTTTCCGCTTTGAGGAAGGCAAAACACCGGCAGAAGGCATCGCCGCGTATCGCGCGCCAGACGTTTCCTCAGGGACCTCGGCCAAGAAGGCAACCCCGATGGCAGAGGCAGGAGGACGGAGTGCCAATTCTCCTGAGAACGTGCAGTCGCCGTTGAATGAACCGGCGCATCAAGCCCCTCTCATGAGCGCAACTTCAGCAGCCGCGCAGCAGACCGCTGCGCATAGCATCGTCGCGCAGTCCGCGGGAATCGAAATGGCGGCCATGGTCCGTGATCCAGTCGGAGCGCACGGAAGCGCGAACGCTCCGGCGACTATCGGCGGCTCGACTGAAAGTCCGGTGCCTGGACCTCAACAAACCTTTGCCGCGCTCGATGCGGGAACCACGGTTGGCGCGCCGAGTTGGATTCACGCAGGAGGCCGGCAGGCTGAGGCCGGCTTCGAAGATCCCGCATTGGGCTGGGTGGGAGTGCGTGCCGATCTAAGCGGCGGCAGCGTTCACGCGGCTCTGGTTCCTGGCTCGACCGAAGCGGCACAGGCGCTGAGCGCGCATTTGGCGGGATTGAACACGTACCTCTCGGAACAACATACGCCGGTGGCGACCTTGACCATGGCCGCTCCCGGAAGCAGCGGGATTGAAGCGGGGCCCGAACACAGCTGGGATCAGGGAATGGGTCAGGGAATGCAGCAAGGCAGGGACCAGCACGGGGAACAGAATCCGGCGGAAGGATTCGAGTTGGGCTCGCAACCGAGCTTCGCTTCGAACGTTTCATCTTTGGCGACAAGCGGTGCGGCGTCGGCCATCAGAATCGACGCGACGGCGTACGCGCGCGAGGGGCGCGGCACGCATATTTCAGTGATGGCCTAATCCTGGGTGTTGACTCGAAGTTCGGGCGGCACGAAAAGACAAGCGGACACGAAGACCAAAGAAAGACGCACAGCGCGGAGGGGCCATGGGAACAGCGGCAGCAATCTTCAATCATGCAATCACGGCGGGACAGGCGCTGAGCGGGACAGCCGCGTCGCCGATGGCCAGCTCAACGCCGCAGACGAGCGGCGCCAGCAGTTCCGACGACACAAGCAGCGGATCGGCGACCATCTCGGCCAATGATTTTCTAACCTTGCTGGTGACCGAGATGCAAAACCAGGATCCGACGGCGGACACCGATCCCAACGAGTACATCAATCAGTTGGTGCAGGTAAACAGCCTGGAACAACTGATCAACATCAATCAGACGCTTAGCGGAGCGCTTGGCAGCACGACGCCAAGCGCCGGCGACGGCTCGTCTGGGCAGGTGACCGCGGCCCCACAGAGCGCAGCGGCAACAAATCGGCCGGCAGGAACGGCAGCGGCGCACAGCTCGGGTATGGCCACGGCGGAGTCAGCGGCCAACAGCGCGTATGCGATACAGAGCGCGGCATCCAGCCTCGCCACGACCCGCGTTCCCGGCAATCTCAGCGTGCCCGCGGTGAACGCCTCCGCACGGCAAGTGGGGCACGCATTAGGCGGCAGGGTGCATTTGAAGCCTTCAAAAGGCAGCGCAATTGCATTGCAATAACCCGCTGGGCGCTGACGCCCGCCAAACGAATCCGGATCAAAGAGAAAGCCGGGCATTGAGTCCCGCCAACCGATCAGACCTGAAGAGGAGAAAGCCCATGGCAAGTTTTTCAATTCCGCTCACCGGCCTGGAGGCCGATTCCATTGCTCTTAATACGATTGCCAACGATCTCTCCAACATGAATACGACGGCTTTCAAGTCGGAGACGACCAACTTCTCCGACTTGTTCTACCAGCAGATCGGCTCGACCGGTTCCGGCAATCCGATTCAGGTGGGTGCGGGCGTGAAGGTGGCTTCCAATGAGATTGCGTTCACGCAGGGCTCCATCAACTCCACGGGCAACTCGACCGACGCGGCATTGAACGGCAACGGATTTTTTATTGTTGGTAACGGGAACGGTGGCTACGAATACACGCGCGCCGGCAACTTTACGCAGGACACCAACGGCAATCTGGTAGCAGCGAATGGCATGAGCGTGATGGGTTACCCGGCAGTGAACGGCGTAGTAAACACCAACGCGCCGCTCGCGGCGATCGACATTCCGCTGGCGGGCCAGGTGCAGCAGCCCCAGGCTTCAACAACCATGAGCATGACAGCGAATCTCGACAGCGCCACGCCGGCGGGCACGCAGTTTCCCGCGGAAGTGACTGTCTACGATTCGCTTGGCGAGCCGCACGTGGCGACCGTAACGTTTGAGCCTGGCGCGGTAGCGAATTCGTGGACGTATTCCGTCGCGTTGCCCGCGGCAGATTATTCAGTCGCGGGTGGAGACGCGGCGCCCGCGGCAATCACCGGAACCATGACCTTCGACACCAACGGCAATCTGATCCAGGTGCAGCCAACCGGCGCGGCGAATCCTTCAAACGTAGGAACAGCAGCGGGGGACGTGCAGTCCATCGATCTCAATTTCAATCCGGCAGCGACCAACGTACTGGCCGACGGGGCAGCGGGCCTCGATATCCAGTGGACCCTTCTTGGCTCCGGGGGCACGCCCAATATCAGCCAGGTCTACACAGCTTCGGCGGTCTCGGGAACAGACGCTAACGGCTACAAGAGCGGCACTTTCCAGAGTTTTACCATTAATTCCGATGGAACCGTGTCGGCGAAATACTCCAACGGTCAAAATCAGACGGTAGGGCAGATCGCGCTTGCCAATGTGACCAATCTTCAGGGACTTCAATTGTTGGGAGATGGAGATTACGCCACTACGCTGGCCAGCGGAACGGCGTCAATCGGCGCGGCCGGAACAGGCGGTCTGGCGACCATTGAGGACGATGCTCTCGAGGCGTCGAATGTCAATATCTCCTCGGAGTTCTCCGATCTGATCGTCGCGCAGCGCGCCTTCGAAGCCAATGCCAAGTCCGTAACCACTTTCGACACGGTTACGCAGGACACAATCAACATGGTGCACTAAACCTGGGGTCAGGGTTCAGGTTTCCGGGTTCAGCAAACGCACCGAGCGCCGGCACGGAACCGGAAGGGAAGAGGGAAACGTCGATCTGCAATAGGGCGGTCGACACGCTGAGTTCTAAGACCCGCTGCCTATTTCCTGGGCGAGACCTCAATGAAGAGCCCCCTGGCTTCCGCGAGGACTTTTCCGTTCTCATTGAGAATGCGCGCTTCGGCCCAATGCTTGCGGGGCTCGCTGCGAACGATGCGACCTTCGAGACGAAGCTGGGCTTCGCTCGGAACGGGGCGAAGGTAGTCGACCTCGATCTTGCGCGTCATGGAAGTGCTGCCCTTGGCGCGCACGGCTTTGCTCATCGCTTCGTCGAGCAGCGTGGCAATCACGCCGCCATGCAGGTAGCCCGGATGCCCCTCAAAAACATTAGATACAACGGGAAAGCTGACGACCGAGCTATCGTCGGCGAGCAGGAAATCGAGACGCAAGCCGGTTTGGTTTGCGGGGCCGCAGCCAAAGCAGCGATTGCCGGCCGAATGCGCGAAATGCTTGAGGTGCTCTTTGCGCTCGGTCATGCCCGTCCCACTTTCTGAAAAGCCCCGCCGAGCGCTGCGACGAAAACCTCGCGATCGACGTTGCCGCCTGTGAGAATGATTCCCGCGCGTTCTCCAACAAGCGACGATTTCTCCTTGATTGTGGCGGCGAGCGCAGCGGCGCCGGCGCCTTCGGCCACGTTGTGCGTGTCCTGGTAGTAGATCGACATGGCCTCGGCAATCTCGGCGTCGGAGACTTCGACAATGCGCGCGACATGTGCCCAGATGATTTCGAGTGCTTCCGGATTGGGTTTGCGGCAGGCGAGGCCATCGGCGATTTCTGAAGCAGCGGGGGCTTCAACCAGCTTGCGTTGCTTGAAGCTGAGAGCCGTTGCGGCGCATGCGGCAGACGTCACGCCAACAATCTCGGTGGACAGATTGAGGGCATCGCGCGCAGCTACCATGCCGCAGACCGAGGAGCCCATTCCGATGGGAACATAGACTCGATCGAGCTTAGGAGCCGCCTGAAACAGTTCCAGAGCATAGGTCGCTGTGCCCAGGACCAGGCGCTCGTGAAACGACTCGATCATTGTGTAACCGCGCTCTCGTGCAAGGATCGAGGCATACTCAAGCGACTCCTGAAAGTCGGCCCCGTGCTCGACCAGTTCGGCTCCCATTGCTTCCGTGGCGCGATTTTTCTCCACGCTGTTGCCGCGCGGAACCACGATGACAGCCTTCAGCCCCAGGAGCCGCGCCGCCGTGGCTACTCCCTGGCCAAAGTTGCCGCGCGTGGCCGCCACAACGCCTATAAGGCCGGGCTGGGTTTCCTTAAGCCACGTCCCATGGACCAAAGCGCCGCGGAGCTTAAATGCTCCAACGGGCGTGTGGTTTTCGTGCTTGATCCATGCTTCAGCGCCAAGCCGCTGGTTAATCAGAGGCCAGCTGTATTGTGGTGTGGGCGGCATGTAGCGATAGACCAGGGCTTGAGCTTCACGGATCTGGTCCAATGTGGGCAACGTCATAGGATAAGGATAGTCGGCCTGCGGCATCGCAGCGCTGTGATCGAGAATTTACCAATAAGGCGTAAAAACCGTGAGGAAATTGAGCTGGGCTGTTGCGCTGCTGGCAGCAGAAATGATGGGCTGCCGTTCGGCGCCGAAACTTACGGATCAACAGGCCGAGGGAAAGCATCTCTACGACGAGGGCTGCGC